>ENA-ORUI01000019-ORUI01000019.1-human-gut-metagenome-genome-assembly--contig:-NODE-19-length-178278-cov-6.108948_pt1 | contig 178278 bp, 142 predicted proteins | sample MGYA00242078_ERZ509205 | MGnify/ENA primary metagenome ERZ509205 (study PRJEB26280, sample SAMEA2338828) | human gut metagenome | biome: human gut; feature: human-associated habitat; material: faeces... | reverse complement strand
CTTTAGGGGGTCAACTTCCTCCGTTTTTTAGGGGTCAATTTTACCGTTTTTTCCAATATGGTGATGATTCGATAAAAGGCATTATAAAGTCTTGCAAAGGGCGTGTTCCACCCTCTAAACCAGCTTGTTATTGGTAAATTACAATAAAGGGAGTAAAAAGAACCCTTGATTTTACTCCCTCTAATTCGGGGCGAAAAAAGGAAATCTTTGCAGTGTAAACCTGATTTATTCACCACTTTAAATGTAAAAAAATGGAAAAGATTAATTTGACCACTGCAACCGAACAGAACATGGTAAACAACGCTGTTATTGCTGAAACCAAAGCCCCGCAGACAAGCACCCGTCGTCGTCGCTCGAATGCACTCCCCATTTGGAATGTCATTGCACAGGCACGTCCTGTCTTTAACGTACAATTGGAGAAGAGCAATTCGGTAAAACTGAAATGCATCGAGAAGTTCATGCACGCTGCTTATGCGGACTCCGATAAGTTTTGGAGTGATTTCATGGAACAGGTAAACACCTTGCTCGATAGCCGCAGATTCTGGCGTGATTGTGAAGGGATGGGATGCAAACCCGAATATGTGGCCGAACATGTCGTTTTTCTGGGAAGTGCCATGATCAAGAAAGTATTGAAAGAGGGCGTTGCCCGCACTTTAGGAAGCGATATCCAACTGTACAAGGATCGTATTTCCCCAAAAGAGGCCGACCGATTCCTGTTGAAGGATGTGAAACAACTTCCCGAACACACGACTACACAAAACTAATTCGGCATTCTGCATGATTGAAAAAGGACACTCCCTAAATTGGGGGTGTCCTTTCGTTTGGTTGGTTAAAGGAGGTTCTTCATTGCTTCATCGATCTGGAAGTTCTCGAAACTATCCAGATAGATCTGGGTTGTGGAAATGTCCGAGTGACCGAGAGATTCTGAAATGAGGGCAATATTTACACCTGAGCGTTTAAGTACGGTTGCATAGGTGTGACGGGCCACATAGGTTGTTAAAACCGTTTTTAAGCCCAATAAGCAACTCCACTCCCGCAATCCTTTATTGACATGAACAAGGACTTTATGCACGCGATTATGGATCTGCTGTTCGGTACGATGTATTTGATGATTGAGAATGGGGAAAATATAATCTTCTGCCCGTGCCTCCGTACACACATATTTAGCAATAATCTCCTTTGCTTTCGGATGTAACCGACATGTCATTGCTTTGCCTGTTTTATGACGATAGTAGAAGATTCTATCCTCTTCCATATCACCGTAACGTAAGGTTGCAATATCCTTGAAATTGATCCCTGCCGAGAAATAAGAAAACAAGAAGATATCCCGTGCAAATTCAGTGTATGGCGATCTGGTTTGAGGTAACTTCGCCTGCATCAACCGCTGTATATCCTCTTTATGAATGGCACGTTTACGTGTTTGCGTCCAATGTTTGCCCACCTTATAGGAAACAAAGGGATTCTCCTTACAAAGGAAAATTTTATCAGCAGTTGCTTTGTTATAGACGGCTTTTAGCACACTAAACTTGGTTGCAATAGAATTGGGTTGATTACCCTCTTTTTGCAGGAATCTTTCAAAATCTTCCAATAGGTTAGGTGTAATATCCTCAAATCGCAATTTGGCTGAATGAAATTTACCGAGCGATGTTCGGGTAGCTTTGTACTTGATAGCCGTATTAATCTTTCCTGCCCGCTCCATCTCCACAATTTGCCGTTCAAAATAGCTATGGACCAATTGGGGAGTGCATTTTTCCGTAGGATCGAATAAGTTAGCGAAATCGGCTTCCATATCCAACGCTTCCAATCGTTGGATTTTCTTTTGGTAAGCAGCCAAAGCACCATCAATCTGACTTTGCAAGACAGCACGCTCAGGACAGTCAGGCATCAACATTTCCGTTTTTTGATCCCAATAACGAGGCTCTACAGACAAGCCGAGAGAAAGTTGTTTAGAGGTACGTTTGTGAATGAACCGTAACATCAAAGGAGACTTTCCGTTTTTATAAACGATGTTGGTTCGAAGAATGATTTTGATTTTCATTTACTTGCGTATTGCGCAAGTGATCTCGAGTAACGATTTTATGTCCAACATTATGTCCAACATTTCGCTTCAAGAAACGCTTTTCAGCCCTGTTTACTCCCGAAACAGCACAAAAAAAAGCGACCATGATTTTTCATAGTCGCTTGATTCTGAGAGCTGTTGACGAGGATTGAACTCGTGACCTCTTCCTTACCAAGGAAGTGCTCTACCACTGAGCTACAACAGCATGGTAAAAAAAATCCGTGCGAGTGAATCGCTACGGTTGGAGCGGAAGACGAGATTCGAACCCGCGACCATTAGCTTGGAAGGCTAATGCTCTACCAACTGAGCTACTTCCGCAGAGTATTGTGGGCGGAGATGGATTCGAACCACCGAAGTCGAAGACAGCAGATTTACAGTCTGCCCCATTTGGCCACTCTGGTATCCGCCCTAATAAAACAATCGAAGAACTTTGAGCCGATGGAGGGATTCGAACCCCCGACCAGCTGATTACAAATCAGCTGCTCTGGCCAACTGAGCTACATCGGCAGGTTTTACCCTTTCAGCGGCACAAAAGTAAGCATCTTTTTTTATTCTGCAAAACTCTTGGGCGTTTTTTTAGTAAATATTTATAGTTGCGTATTGGATGAAGAACATTTTGATTGCTTAAACACCTGCTGATGAGTACTAAATTGATTTGCGCGCAATGCTGAAATTTTATGCATCAAAATAGTTGAAAGATCTTAAAATTGCTTATGTGTTGTTTCGTGTTTGTGAGAAGTATTCAAAAATAGGCGTTTTTATAATGACAGAGCTATATTGGTAGGGTAATATTGAAGATTTGTAATCCAATGAGAATTAGTTTATGTTTGTAGGACTTAAACATTAAAATTAATTGAAATGTTAAAACGGAGGATAAAACAAGTTAATGTAGGCATATTGTTGTTGGTTATTATGTCTATTTTTGACAATAACATCATGGCTGCTATTCCTCGCCCGGAATATCCACGTCCCCAGTTTGAACGTGAGACTTGGATAAATCTGAACGGTACTTGGGATTATGTTTTTGATTTGGTTGGTTCGGGTATTGAACGGGGATACGAGGCTGCTACTTCGTTTGAGGGGAAAATTACGGTTCCTTTTTGTCCAGAAAGCCAACTATCGGGAATTGGTTACACTGATTTTATTCCATACATGTGGTATCATCGTGTACTGGATATTCCATTAGCATGGCAGAATAAAGATATATTGCTCAATTTTGGAGCGGTTTATAATGAAGCTGAAATTTATATTGATGGTCAGTTTGTCGGGCGGCACTTTGGGGGAAGCACTTCATTCAGTGTCGATTTGACTCCTTATGTACAACCGGGTTCTACGCATCATCTTGTCGTTTATGTATCCAGTGATGTCCGTTCTGTATTGCAGGGGGCGGGTAAACAGAGTTTGTGTTATGCTTCCAAAGATTGTAATTATACTCGAACTACTGGTATATGGCAAACTGTTTGGATGGAGGCTGTGGATCCTGCTGGTTTGATGTCTGTGCATACAGTGACGGATATTGATCAACAGCAGCTGGTAATTTATCCGCGATTCCGACATGAATCGGAGAATCGGTTGCAGATAGAGGTTTACGATGGTTCGAAAATCGTAAGTAAAGCTGATGTCGCAGCATCGAATAGTTCTGTGGCTGTTCTACCTATTCGTAATGTTAAGTTATGGAGTCCCGAATCACCGTTTTTATATGACATACATTATCGTGTAATCAACTCCCATGGTGAGGTAATCGATGAAGTGCGATCATATGTGGGTATGCGTAAGATACATATCGAGGACAATAAGATCTACCTTAATAACAAGCCTTATTACCAAAGGCTGGTATTGGATCAAGGTTTTTATCCGGATGGTATTTGGACGGCACCTACAGACGAAGCTCTGAAAAGGGATATTGAATTGGGTAAACAAGCGGGTTTCAATGGAGCTCGGTTGCATCAGAAAGCTTTTGAAGAACGTTATCATTATTGGGCAGATAAATTAGGTTATTTGACATGGGGAGAAATGGCTTGTTGGGGGATGGATTTGAATAATCCTGTAGCAGGACGTAATTTTTTATCCGAGTGGAGAGATCTGATTATCCGTGATCGGAATCATCCGTCAATAGTGATATGGACGCCGTTAAATGAACAATTTTGGCCCGATCGTTATCATTATCCTCGTTTGGTTGCAGATGTGTATGATTTAACCAAACAGCTTGACCCAACTCGGCCAGTCAATGATGTTAGCGGGGCCGTGCATGTGAAGACTGATTTGTGGACGATACATTGTTATGAACAAGATCCTGATTTACTAAGGGTTAAAATTTATGATAGACAACGAGATGAGTTTTATAAGCACCAATATTGGCCGCAAGTTCCTATGTATAATACGGGTTGTAACCAATTGCCTGACAAAGTCCGATATGAATTTCCCGAATATGATGGTCAGAAGCCATTTATTGTAGACGAATTTGGTGGCATTAAATGGTCATCGGATCAATCACAGCAAGTAGGTAATGATAATACTATGTCATGGGGATATGGTAATGCGCCGCAGACAATGGCTGAGTTTTATGCTCGACTAAAAGGACAAGTAGATGCGGTATTGGTGCATGGAGATAAAGTAGGAGGGTATTGTTATACTCAATTAACCGATGTGGAGCAGGAGCAAAATGGTATTTATAATTATGATCGTACTCCAAAGTTTAACATGCAGTTAATTCGAGAAATTTTTAACCGAACGCCTGAAGATTTTCAGAAAGATTCAAGGTTTGAGAGTAACAGTAAATTTTAATAGAATTGTAATATTCAGTTATAGTTTGATTAAAAAAGCGTATTTTTGCGCCAGCAAAAGGTTGAGAACCGTATAGAACCTAAAAACTGTAAAAAAACTATACCGAATCATGAAGAGAATATTGATCGTAGGAGCTGGCGGACAGATTGGTTCCGAATTGACTGTTTATCTGAGAAGCATTTATGGGGAGTCCAATGTTGTTGCATCGGATATGCGCGAGTGTCCCGCACTTGGAGAGTCAGGTCCTTTCGAACATCTGGATGCTTTGGATACAAAGGCTTTTGCAGAGATTGTAAGCAAATACAAGATTGATGCGATTTTCAACTTGGTTGCTTTGTTGAGTGCAACTGGAGAGAAGATTCCTCAGAAAGCATGGCAGATCAACATCGGGGCTTTGATGAATTCGCTCGAGATTGCCCGTGAATATAAATGTGCCGTTTTCACCCCCAGTTCAATTGGAGCTTTTGGTCCCTCGACTCCTAAGGATAAAACCCCGCAGGATACTTTGATGCGTCCGACCACCATGTATGGTGTCTGCAAGGTGACAGGAGAGCTGCTTGGTGATTACTATTATACTCGTTTTGGTGTGGATGCCCGCAGTGTCCGTTTCCCAGGCCTGATTTCAAATGTAACGCTTCCGGGTGGCGGAACGACAGATTATGCTGTGGAGATCTTCTATGAGGCGGTTAAGAATGGCAAATTCACCTGTCCGGTTCCATCGGATGTCTATATGGACATGATGTATATGCCGGATGCATTGCGTGCTTGCGTTGAATTGATGGAGGCAGATCCTTCGAAATTGATCCACCGTAACAGCTTCAATATTGCATCAATGAGTTTTACTCCGGAGATTATTTGCGAGCAGGTTAAGAAGTTGGTTCCGGGCTTTACGATGGATTACAATGTCGATCCGGTTAAGGAGAGCATCGCTCGCAGTTGGCCCAATTCGTTGGACGATACTTGCGCTCGTGAAGAGTGGGGTTGGGCTCCGAAATGGGATTTGGCTTCGATGTCGGTTGATATGCTCGAAAAAATCCGCGAGAAAAAGGCCAAAGGTTTATTGTAATTAAGGCGGGTTGTGTGATTGAACCTTACTACTTTGAGGAATTGTATTTTGCAAGGGATGTTGGTGAGTCAGCGAAAGTAGATGCTCATGAACAATGGTAATGGTTTGATCACGGAACTTTAAAGAATATCAAAGAAATCCCCCTGTATCGTTAAGATGCAGGGGGATTTTGTATCGAGTCAGGAGTAAGAAGACTGATGCGGTCTCTTCTTTTCTCTATTTTACGGATCCTATTTTGTTCTGTCTCGTTTGTTCTGTTTCTTCTCTCTAGTCTCTAGCCGGTTCTGTTCCGGGGTCTGTGAACCGGTCAGTGTAAACTAGAATGGTACATTGGCGCTGATCCCTAATTGTTCCGATTGTGTTAAACGGATTGTGCTCAATACGTTTTATTCGACGTAAAGGACGAGACCTTTGAGATATTCTCCTTCCGGATGGTAGATGTTGACCGGATGGTCGGCCGGTTGGGTGAGCTGGTGCAGGATGCGGACATTGCGCTCGGCAATGGCAGCCGCAGAGAATACAGCCATGCGGAACTGTTCCCGATTGACCGCTTGTGAGCAGCTGAAGGTGAAGAGAATGCCACCCGGTTTGATCTGGCGGAAGGCTTGGGCATTGAGCCGTTTGTAGCCTTGCAGAGCATTGCCCAACACTTTGTGATGTTTGGCAAATGCCGGCGGGTCAAGGATAATCAAATCGTAGCGATCATCCATTTTGCGAAGGTAGTCAAAGGCGTCTTGAGCGATAGCTTGGTGTGGGGCTTGTTCGCTGAAGTTCAGAGTAACGTTTTGTGCCGCCAATTGGACAGCCAGTTCCGAACTGTCGACCGAATCTACTTGCAGTGCTCCTCCAGCCAGTGCGTAAACCGAGAAGCCTCCGGTATAACAGAACGTGTTGAGGACAGTGCGGCCTTTGGCATAACGTCTCACCAGTTCACGGTTTTCACGTTGGTCGATGAAAAATCCGGTTTTTTGCCCCTGTTCCCAGTTGACCATAAATCGGTTGCCGTTTTCCAATACAGGTTCCGAACTGGCATTGGCTTCTCCCCACAAGTAGCCGTCTTGTGCGTTGAGCCCGGCGTTGTAGGGAAGGGTGCCGCCACTTTTGTCGAAAATGGATTTTATGCGATTTCCGTACGCGTTTCGCAGAGCTGTGCAGATTGCCTTCCGGCTGCGATACATTCCTACGCTGTGACATTGTACGACAGCTGTTGTGCCATAGATGTCGATGACGAGACCCGGTAGAGAGTCGCCTTCACCGTGAACCAACCGATAGCAGGTGGTTTGTGGATTATTGGTGAGTCCGAGAGCTTCTCGCATGTGGTAGGCCAGTTCGATGCGCTCGTTCCACCACGATTGATCGATCGTTTCGTCGGCAAATGACAGTACACGTATTGTAATTGATCCGATCTGATAATGGCCCCGTGCGATGAAGTCTCCCTGTGAGGTGTATACATCCACAAGATCACCCTCAGCAGGAGTACCCTCCATTCTGTAGATGGCTCCGGAGAAGATCCAGGGATGGAAACGCAGCAGTGACTCTTCTTTCCCACGACGTAATATACAGCGAGCTGTCGGGGTTGACGAGGTTTCTGTTATGGATGTTGCAGTAGTTGGTGCCAAAACGGTTTTGTTGCGGTGTTGGTCTTGTGAATGATCAGCTGCGATGTTGTGCATGGTTGCATCTATTTTGGACTGTGCTGATTTAGCTTTTGACATAATCTATTGTTTCTGAAGCAAACTCCTGTGTCAGGGAGGCTTATGTTATGCAGTAGCAGTTGAAGAAAAGGAATTTGAGCTATTTATTGCGTTACTCTCCATTCCGTAAGAGGTCACTGTTGTTCGGTCAGTCGGACGTATATTTCCCGACTTACCCAGGCGTCAGTAGCGGCATAGAGCTGTTGGGCAGGAGTCAGATTGGCCGCTTCCCAGTTACTCAGCCGTTGGGCTTTCGAAATTTTGATTTGCAGGGTGATGGCGGCCATTTTACGGAGGCTCAATTCACAGATTCCATATTCGCCAACAATGCTTTGCAGATCAATAAAGCCTTTGGGGGTAAAACAGCGTAATTTTTGCAGCCCACGGATATCATCCCGGATGGCTGCTCCGATTTTGATGGTTTTGGGGTTTTCCAGCAGTCGCAGCAAAGGACGTTCGAGAGCCACCTTATTGAGGCGGAACAGGAAAGCCCGCTCGCCGGATGAGAGTTGCAACAATGAGATTTTGTTGGAGACACCCTTTGAAAATGAGGGGCGAGTTTCGGTATCGAATCCGATCAAGGGTTGCGAACTGAGGTATTCACACGCTTCGACAATGGCCTGAGGAGTATCCACCACAACGATTTCGCCGTGGAATGCGCCGACTGGAAGTTCATTGACCTCTTCGCTGGTTATACTCTCTTGAAATTTTGGCATTGCGGGTCAAAGTTACCGATTTATCCGCAGTTTTCCATTCAGATCTTCGATTATTTTATCTTCTTCGATCAGCGCGGAGACCTCCGCCAAAATTGTATCGATCGGAAACGGAATGTTTTCGGCAAGTTGTTTGACTCCGAGATCGGCTTCTTTCAGACGTTCCAACAGCAGGGTGCGAATCCGGTTTCGATTAGTAGTCTCCGGGGCTGCTGTTCGATGTTTCCGGCGTTCGAGACAGAGATCGCATCGTCCACAGGGTGTGGTGCTCTGTTCTCCGAAATAGCGTTGGATCACCAGGCTGCGACATTCGTCTTGATTGTTGGCGTATCGGAAAATCGCATCGACATGTTCCCGGGCAATCTCTTCCCGCAGTTTGTAACTTTCCGGAGCGATGCGTACGTTTTCTTCGGGCAGACGCTCTTCGGTCAGCATCAGTATGGGGCTGCGGTTACCTGGAATATAGCGGATGATGTGTAGTTGCCAGAGCTGTTTGAACAGTTCACGGACATGTTCGATCTGGTAGCCCGAAAGGTGGGCGATCTCCTGTTCGTCGATGGGGATGAAGTCGCTGAACAGCCCGGAGTACTGGCGTAACAATACCGTGATAATGTGATCCAATTCGCGTCGGATGACGCGCATGCGATACAGATCGTCCCTCTGTACAATAAAGCGAATGCGAGGCGGATTGTCGGTTTCGTCGGTCAGGATCAGATAACCGTTTTGTTGTAAAATCTTGAGAGCATTGACAGCGGTGGGCGGGTATAGCTTCATCCGTGATGCGAAGTCATGGATATTGAACGAGAAGGAGCGGTTTTTCCCTTCGCCGATAGCCACTTGCAGGTAGTTGAAGAGTTTTTCGTATACGGCCCGGATGGTGTCAAGCGGAGGAAATTCGAGTCGCAACCGTTGGCCGGCTCGCGACGGATCATCGTCCGATACCAACAAGACAGCATAAGCCGGTTTGCCGTCACGTCCGGCACGTCCTGCCTCCTGGTAGTAGGCCTCCAATGAGTCACAAATATCGTAATGGATGACAAAACGTACATCGGCTTTGTCGATGCCCATCCCGAATGCATTGGTTGCCACCATAATTCGGTTCTGTCCGTTAATCCATTGCTCTTGTTTGAGATTACGGCTCAGAAATCCCAATCCACCATGATAAAAATCGGCAGTGATTCCATTCTGTTGTAAGAACTGGGCAATCGTTTCGCTCTTTTCCCGTGTGCGGACATAGACGATCCCTGATCCGGATACATTATTGACAATGCGTAGCAGGTGTTCGCGTTTATCTTCAGTGTGACGGACCACATACGAGAGATTGGAGCGGGCGAAGCTCATTCGTTTGATGTTCGGTTTGTCAAATCGTAACCGATACATGATGTCTTCAGCCACCTTCGGAGTGGCAGAGGCGGTTAGGGCCAATATGGGGGTATTGGGGCACAGATCCCGCAGACGTGCGATTTGCAGATAAGAGGGACGAAAATCATACCCCCATTGTGAAATGCAGTGCGCTTCATCTACGGCGATTAGTGCAACATCCATTCGGGCGCAACGCATTCGGAACATTTCGCTGTCGATGCGCTCCGGAGAGATGTAAAGGAATTTGACATCGCCATAGATGCAGTTGTCGAGAATCCGGTCGATTTCGCGATGGCTGCGGCCTGCATGGATGGCTTCGGCTAAAATACGATGTTTACGCAATCGGTCCACCTGGTCCTTCATCAAGGCTATCAACGGTGTGATTACAATGCATACACCGGTTGAGGCCAGTGTCGGAACCTGGTAGATGATTGATTTGCCGCCACCGGTTGGCATCAGCACAAGCGTATCCTGTCCCGACGCAATGGATTTGATTGCGTCGAGTTGCAGAGGGCGAAACGAATCATACCCCCAGTAGCGTTTCAGAATGGCTTGATAGCGTGCTTCGACCGGTTCAGACATACGGATGGCGGTGAGGTTATTTGGCCGGGATACCGACCGTCTGGGCAATAACGATATGCTGGTTAGGTTTCAATTTAAGGGTTTTGGCGATGGTGTTGCGATCGATTGAGGCATGTACGACAACGCCTAAATTTTCAGATGCGCCATACAGATAGATGTTTTGGGCGATCAAGCCGGCATCGATGCCTGCCGTCACCTCGTTGGGGTGTTTCATTTTGTTGTGATCGGCTACGAAGATGACGATCCAATCACCGTTTTTTGCAAACTCTTGAGCACTTACCTGGCTGCGGAAATCACCCTCTGCAACCGGTTCAAGAGCATGTTCCGTAGCGTTGTAGAGATAGGCTCCCTGTTTGCCGATCAGATAGAGGTCAATCTCCTGGCAGTTCATGGCTGAAGCTGCGGTGCGGCGGCCATCGGGACGATTGATACCCCAGGCAGCCCACAGCATGTTGGAGAGTTGTTGTTGCGAGAGTGATTTGTCAGGATCGAGCGCTCGATTCGTTGCCCGTGCTGCGAGGGCTTCCATCAGTGGTTTTCCACCTGTTTTTTGAGGTGCAGGAAGTTTCATCTCCTTGTTTTGCGACATGGCGCAAAAGGTCAATAGCAATGAGCACAGACAGGTCAGTGTGATTTTCATGGTTCTTCGTTTTATGATAGTGTTCTCTACAAAATTACACGAAAATCCACAAAAAACACGATCCAGATGGGGAAGAGCAGTAAGACAAGTTTGAATGCAACATTGTTTTTCTTGGGTATGACGCAGAGGTAATGTGTGTAAAGAGTTTTGGTTTGGATTTGTCTTCCCGAAAATATTGAGTATTGTACACGTTGGTTCATTTCAATAAAATGATAATAACTTCTTGTTTTCGGGTATAATTGCGAAAAGTGTATGACAGAGCAATGATTATGCAATCCGAAGATATGGAAGGATTGTGTGAATGTTGCTATATTTATATCAGCACGCTAATCTGATATCGAATCACGATCATGAACTTAAAACAGATGGATCATATACTCTATTCAACATTTCTGGATGATCAGGATGTTGCAGAACGGATCTATGCTTTGGTAGTGGATTGTCTGTTGGGCCCGGAACAGGCTGAAAAGATCAGACTGCGATATTACGATATGTATCGCAATTTTTTCAAGTACAGCAAAGAGGAGTCCATTAAATATGGCTGTCCAACAGAAGTGTTGGAGTTTAGTAAGGGAGTCGAACCGTTCAAACCTAAAGGATGGGATCGCTACTATGAGGATACGATCACGGTGCCTGTTCCAATTACTCACCCGGACTTCAAGGATTTGACGGAACGCACCGAAAAGAGGGGTGCTATTGGTCTTGATTTACCCACTTGGTTTAATTTGAAAGGGAATGACAAACGGGTCATGCTGATTGCTCAAGATCCGCTGCGAAACAATTGGTGGTATTCGGATGCGGATCCAACCAAAGGGGAGGCGTATATCTGTACTGATGCTTTGTTGGCTTCACCTTTTGGTTTGCATGGAAGAAGTTGGCGGGAGAATAAGCGGGGTGGAGGCAGGATAAAATTACTTGTCGAAAAGCTTATCGTCCATGGTTATGGGGTCTATCTGACCGATTGTCGGAAATATTTTGTTTACGATCATAAAGAGTCAGCGGCATATACTGCAAAAAAGAGGGAACTTTACAAAAGGGTATTGGAAAAAGAGATCGAGATTATCCGTCCGACCTTGATCCTGGCCATGGGAAATGAGGCCTATGCATATTGTAAAGAGTTGTTAGGCGATCAGGCCAAACTAAAATATCTGCCTCATTTTTCGGGAGCTGCGACATGGAAAGCGAAAGCCTATTTTGGAATACCGAAGGAGCAGAAAATGTCAGTGGAGGAATTGGCCGACACGTATGTGAAGGCAATCATAGAGGGACACTGTGGAGATCAGTAAACGTCAGTGTCACTATTTATTCTTACAAACTGATGGGATTGTCGCCATGTGCAGACTAAAAAAAGGTGAGGAGAACCGATGTGTCTCCTCACCTTTTTGATTGGTTATCAGTGTTCACCTTTGTATGGATGGCGTGTCGTTTTTATTGTGGTTTATTCCGGTTTGCGTTTGCCGAGGTAGGTTTTCGATTCGGTATGATGGATCAAACGGCCGATATTTTTGCGGTGTGTGATGAGCAGCAGTACTGCAATAACACAGCTGAAAATCACCAATGAAGTGGAACGTTCTCCGAACAGGAAGATGATGAAGATGGGGAAGGCGATGCCTGCCGTCATGGAGCTCAGCGAGACATAGTGGGTCAACATCAGTACGATGATAAACACCAATAGACACAGTCCGACTGCCGGAGGATATACGCCTGCTACCGCCCCAGCCAGTGTGGCGACTCCCTTACCGCCTCGGAAACCGGCGAAAATAGGGAAGATGTGGCCGATGACGGCCGCAGCGACCAGCGCAATTTTGAAGTTGAACAGGGCATCGCTGCCGCTTGCGTAGTTGGAAAAATGGGCCAGCATAACAGCTGCAAACCCTTTTAGAATGTCGATGGCAAAGACGGCCAATGCCGCTTTTTTGCCGAGAACTCGGAGCGTATTGGTGGCTCCTGCGTTATGGCTGCCGTGTTCACGTACGTCAATACCGTAGAAGTGTTTTCCGATCCAGACCGCACTGGGAATTGATCCGAGCAGGTAGGCAACGATGATCAGTAAGATGTTGAGTGCCATTTTGCAATATTTTTATGTGTCGAGACTGGATTTCAGCCCCCAGAATATAAGACAAATATAGTGAAAGTCGAGAGGAGTGGCAAATGAAAAAAACGGTTTTCAGTTTCAGCGTGTATTATGTATAGCTTCAAAGAGTCCATTTAAATATAGACTTATAATGAGGAGGATGTGACGGTCTTGGGTTCTTTCTTAGTCTATTACTATGTAGGAGAATATGAAATTTTTGACGGAATTTGCGAGAACTTTAATTCTAGTGATCTGTTCTTAATCTCTGGGAAAAGATGAATACTGTATAACCTCAATAAAAATGCGAAAAACCTTTCATTGAATAAAATGGAGGCTAATTAATTTTGTTATTTTTGTAGAATCACAGAAGTTCAAGCTTATGGAGCTCTCTTTTACAGAAAAATATGGCCGTTATTTATCGCAGAGACGGATTCGTTCAGCGTTGTGGTTGATTATCGGTTCGATCTTTGTTGCGGTGGCCTTTGCTTTTTTTATGAACCCGTATCGGGTTGTACCAGGTGGAGTTTATGGTTTGGGTATTGTATTGCATGAACTTTTTCCGTCGATTCAGGTCGGTACATTCGGTCTGATGTTCGATATCCCGTTGCTGTTGATCGCATTAAGAGTTTTCGGACGAAAGTTTGGCGGTAAGACCTTTGTTTCGGCCATGATCATTCCGATTATCATGAATATCATGACTTGGGCTTTTGGCGAAAATCCAACAACCATGTTTGGCGGGAAAATGGATTTGTCCAATGATCTGTTCTTGGTCTGCGTCTTTGGCGGTGTCTTTTTGGGAGGTGGATTGGGTATGATCCTCAAATCGGGAGCCACCTCCGGCGGAACCGATATTGTGTCGATGTTGCTGGTCAAATATGCACGTATTCCCTTTTCGCGTGGTGTTTTGATGGTTGACTCCTGCGTAGTGATTTTCGGTATTATCGTTTTAGGAGATTGGCGTTTGCCGCTTTATTCTTTAGTCACTATCTTTGTCGCCACTCGGATGATAGACTTTGTGGTCGATGGTGCCAGTTATGACAAATTGCTGTTTATCATCTCTGATCGTAAAGAGGAGATCCGGGAATTTATCCTCAGTGAGATGGACCGAGGAGGTACCAGTATTAAAACGACCGGTATGTATACGGGGCAACCTCGCGAAATGATCTTTTTGGTTGTTTCCCGTAATGAGGTTGCGACCATTGAGGGGATGATCAAACATATCGATCCGGGGTCGTTTGTGGTGGTAGTCAATGCTTATCGTACCTATGGTGACGGATTCAAGTCCTTCCCCGATTAGTTAAACATTAGCCAATGGAATTTAACAAAGCAAATCTTAGCAGCCTGCGCCCGATTGTGGGGGATGGCCGCAAACTCTATATTGAGACTTACGGTTGCCAAATGAATGCCGGTGACAGTGAGGTGGTATTGTCGATCCTTCAGCGCGAAGGGTTGCGCTATACGACAGATCCGGCAGAGGCCGATGTGATTTTGATCAATACCTGTTCGATTCGGGATAACGCCGAACAGCGCATCTGGGGACGATTGCGCGAATTGCGCCAGTATAAGAAGAAAAACCGAGGCCTGTTGGTCGGAGTGATCGGTTGCATGGCGGAGCGCTTGCGGGAGCAGCTGATCACGCAGGAGGATCTGGTCAGTGTGGTTGCCGGTCCTGACTCTTACCGGGATCTGCCCCGATTGTTGCGCGAGGCAGAGGGGGGAGCCAAAGCGGTGAATGTCCTGCTCTCGCGAGAGGAGACCTATGCGGAGATCTCCCCGGTCCGTTTGGATAAAAATGGGGTTAGCGCTTTTGTCTCAATCATGCGAGGATGCAACAACATGTGTTCGTACTGTGTGGTTCCTTATACGCGCGGTGCCGAGCGCAGCCGTGATCCCAAGACTATCTTGCGCGAGGCTCGTGAATTGTTCGATGGCGGTTACCGGGAGGTGACGCTGCTGGGACAGAATGTTAACTCCTATCGGTGGGAAGATGAGTCGGGTGTCACCACGTTCGCTGATCTGTTGGCGGCGGTTGCATCGATTGATCCCCTGTTGCGGGTCCGTTTCTCGACCTCCCATCCCAAAGACCTCAGTGACGAGGTGTTGCATACGATGGCCCGTTTCCCGAATCTTTGCCGGGCGATCCATTTGCCGGCTCAATCGGGAAGTAGCCGGATGCTCGAATTGATGAACCGGAAATATACCCGGGAGTGGTACTTGGGGCGTATCGAAGCGATTCGGCGTATTCTGCCCGATTGTGCCATCTCGACCGACCTGATTGCTGGCTTTTGCACCGAGACAGAGGAGGATCATCAGTTGACTCTGTCGTTGATGCGTGAGGTGGGGTACGCTTCGGCCTTCATGTTCAAGTATTCGGAACGCCCCAATACCAAAGCGGCCCGTCATATGAAGGATGATGTGCCGGATGAGGTAAAAACGGCTCGGTTGAACGAAATTATTGCACTGCAGAACGAGTTGTCATTGGAGAGCAACCGTCAGGATGTGGGGCATGAGTTCGAGGTGCTGGTTGAGGGAGAATCGAAGCGGAGTGATGCTCAGCTCTTCGGTCGCACCTCTCAGAATAAGGTGGTTGTTTTCGATCGGGGTAATGTACAGATCGGAGATTACGTTCGGGTGCGGGTTACAGATTGTTCTTCGGCGACACTTCACGGAGAGCTGATCTCCTAATCGAGAGTGGCCAATCTTGTATCCTATTCCAGAACTTAGGTCTTGAAGCGGACGAAGCTGTGAGGTCGTGATGAAGCAGGGTGTGGTGAAGTGATGAAGGGATGGAGTGATAAGGCTCCCAAGCAGCTTAACCTCCTCTCAATATCAGTCTGAAAAAGATTACAATCGATACGGTTCGGATTTAGTTAAATCAGAATATATGTTGACGGACTTCCGACTCAAAGTATTCAAGACGGTGGCGGACCGGCTGAGCTTCACGAAGGCTGCAGCCGAGTTGTTGATCTCGCAGCCAGCTGTCACCAAGCAGATCAATGAGTTGGAACGTCTATTGGGGCGTCCGCTCTTTTTGCGGCATGGGAACCGGATTTCGTTGACCGATGATGGTGTGCGGTTGCTTGGCTATGCCAATCGTATTCTGGCGTTGTATGGTGAATTGCGGGATGCCTTTCTGGATGAACAGGGAATGCTGGCCGGCGAGATTCGCTTGGGAGCAAGTACGACCTTGTCGCAATATGTCTTGCCGGGATTGTTGGCCCGATTCCGTAAACAGTATCCCGATATTCGGGTGACGCTCTTTAGTGGCAATACCGAGCAGATCGAACGTCAGATTGCCGATGGTAAATTGGATTTCGGGGTGATCGAGGGCACAGCTTCCAATCCGGCCTTACATTACGAACCCTTTATGGATGACGAGTTGGTGTTGGTAACCTCCACGGCCAACCGTGCATTCCCCGATGAGGAGATCTCTGCTGCCGATTTGCCGAAATTGCCGTTATTAATTCGGGAAAACGGATCGGGAACCCTTGAGGTGCTCTCCCGCGAGTTGACCCGTCATGGGTTATCGTTGCGTCAGTTGCATATTGAGATGCAGTTGGGCAGTACGGAAAGCATCAAACACTATCTCTTCCATTCTGATATGTTTGCGTTTGTTTCGGTGCAGGCGGTATTGGATGAATTGGCCTCGAACCGGTTGCGTGTGGTGGAGGTAAGTGATATGGAGCTGATCCGTCGCTTCAGTTTTGTGACGGCTCATGGACAGCGCAGTCGTTTGACCGACCTGCTTAAACAGTTTTGTCTGAACCATTATAACCAAAAGTTATAGTGCACAACTTTTAGTGATTGGCATGGAGTGATTTCGGCGCATATTTTTGCGCCGTCAAATCAAACGAAAATCCTATGTCAGCAAGTTCTGCCGTACACCCTTTTGATGTTGCTGCCCTTCGGGCCAAATCGATTAGACGTTCCAATCGTCAAACTTCTAAACAGACTATTTTGCCTCCAGCGGCACGTAAAGCGCTTTTTTTCTTGTGCATCGTTCTGTGTGCAACTCCATATTTATCTGCACCGATTGCCTTGTTGGGTGGATTTCTTTTTACATTTCTGTTGGGACATCCCTTCCCAAAATTGAGCGGTAAAGCTACCGGTTTGCTTTTGAAGGCTTCGGTGGTTGGGCTCGGTTTCGGTATGAATGTCCACAGTGCCTTGCAGGTAGGGCGCGAGGGGCTGTGGTTGACCATCGCCTCGATCAGTACCGTATTGATTTTGGGTTATGTCATCGGACGCTGGTTGCACATGCGTCGTAAAATGTCTCATCTGGTTGCTTCGGGTACGGCTATTTGTGGCGGTAGTGCGATTGCAGCTGTGGCTCCTGCCGTCAAGGCAAATGAAAAGGAGACCTCCGTATCGCTCGGCGTGGTCTTTTTGCTCAACTCGTTAGCTCTGCTGCTTTTCCCGATTTTGGGACACTGGTTGGGTCTGACACAGCATCAGTTCGGTTTGTGGAGTGCAATTGCCATTCATGATACCAGTTCGGTGGTCGGTGCATCGTCCGCTTACGGCGCTGAGGCATTGAATGTCGCAACTACCGTCAAGTTGGCCCGTGCATTGTGGATCATTCCAGTATCGCTGTTGTCTGCGCTGCTGTTCCGCAGTTCGGGTAAGAAGATCTCGATTCCATGGTTTATCGGCTTCTTTATCATCGCTATGTTGATGAACAGCTATCTGCCCTTTGTGAGTGTATTCAATACGCAGGTGGTGGCCATTTCAAAAGCTGCGCTGGTTGTAACGCTGTTCTTGATTGGATCGAGCCTCTCGGTTGAAAAGATCCGTTCAGTAGGTTTCCGCCCGTTAGTTTTAGGGATTTTGCTCTGGATTGTAGTATCGGTCGGTTCACTGCTTGCTATTCTCTATCTCGGATAGTTATATTGACTGCTTCATAAATCCACAACACATTGTTATCTTCTCCCCGAAGGGCATTTAAGGTCGTTCGGGGATTTTTTTGATATATAGGTGCTGCCGTAGAGTTTGCCAAAGATAGGGAAGGAAATAAAAGTTCGGTAGGGGGGAGATGGTGTTATTGGGTGGAACGATTGGAAGTCAGGATGGACGTGCGTTCCCACAATTTGGGTCAGTTCAGGTGTCGGATTGTATGGTATGCGCAGAATTTGTTCGTGTTGCCTTGAGTGTGATCGATGGCAAGAAGTATAATTTGAATCGATATGAATGTGGAGGATAGCATGAGTTGGAATCCACTACATGAAGTGCCCTCGCTTATTTATTCCGTAGTTTGAGATTGTGGGGGTGGAGTTTCAGTTAGATAGCGATCATTGGACGATCGTTGGACGGTCTGCGGATGTTCTTAGGACGGTTTTGGGTCTAACCTTAAAATTCCATCGTACGGTTCCTTATCAATAAAAACGCTCCACAGAGACTGCGGAGCGTTTCGTACAAATTGTACAGACAAAAAAGTCACCCACACGAGGGTGGCGGCTTTATTGCTATTTAACTGTTTTTACAACTTTTTCGAATGCTTTGGGGTTGTTCATGGCCAGATCAGCCAACACTTTACGGTTGAGGCTGATACCTTTGGCATTCACTTTACCCATAAATTCCGAATAAGTCATTCCGTACATACGAGCGGCAGCATTGATACGCTGAATCCACAAGCTGCGGAATTGACGTTTTTTGTTCTTACGATCGCGGTAAGCGTAAGTAAGACCTTTTTCGACGGTATTTTTGGCGACCGTCCAGACATTTCCCCTTGAACCAAAGTTACCTTTGGCAAGCTTTAAAACTTTTTTTCTTCTGGCTCTTGATGCAACAGCATTGACAGACCTTGGCATAATTTGAAAGTTTTACGAGTGGTAGGCGGCGTGGTTCTCCCACACTCTTTGGGGCACAAACACTCTTGGTTTAACGAGTGGTAAATTAGCGAACTATTTTACCAGAAGCAATTTAACGGCAGCTTCGTTAGCCGGTGCTACCAGACCTGAATAGGTCAGATTGCGTTTTTGTTTAGTGGTTTTCTTGGTCAGGATGTGGCTTTTGTAGGCGTGTTTACGCTTGATTTTGCCGGTTCCTGTGAAATCGAAACGCTTCTTAGCGCCCGAATTCGTTTTCATCTTTGGCATTCTACTAATGTTTTAAAAAAGTTAAACAGTCCGCAAAAGTACGATTTATTCTTCATAATAAAAAATTATGTTCTTGAAAATTCCTGTTTTTTGGCAATGTTCTTGCAAGGAGGCTCCGATAGTATAACTCTGAAAATTTATTGGTTATGGAAAATGTTTTTAAAAAATGGTGGCTGTTGCTGATAGGGGGCTTGCTGTTTTTGATCCTGGGCTTTGTATCCATGGCTCATCCGATGGCGGCTCTTCTTTCTGTGATCATTTATGTTGGCATTGCGGCAGTGGTCAGCGGACTGTTTACGTTGATTTTTGTCTTTTCGAATACGGCGGCTGTCGGTTGGGGTTGGAGATTGATTGAAGGAGCTGTCGATCTGCTTTTCGGAGTGGTCATGTTAGCTCATCCGTTGCTGTCGGCATCGTTAATCCCGGTTATTGTTGGAATTTGGGTGTTCATTCGAGGGTTAATGTATTTGATCGATGCTTTGAAATGGCGCCGCTCTCGTGCTCGTGAGTGGAGCGGATATGCTGTGATTGGCGTGTTGTTGATGGTGCTGGGCTTTTTGATGGTGATTGACGACCGGTTCGGTTTGATCCCTGTTGCCTATCTATTGGCTGCTATTTTCCTGTTCCTCGGTTTTGCAGGTTTGACCGTAGCGTTTGGAATGCGCAGAATACAGCGAGATGCCGAAGCCTGATTTTTATTCGTAGCGTGTGAAGTATTGTGTCGAAAACGTAATACCTGTGAAAAAATCCTCTCTACACGCTTGGGTTTAGAATGGATCTCTACTCGGGTTTTGAAAAGTTTTGATATTCAGGATAGAATCTTTTAATATTTATGTTTTGTTATGGTTGGGCTCGGACTGATGCCTTTATAATCCTGCAAAACGATTCAAGATTTGTCCATCCATTCATGGGAAGAAAAACGATGTTATTAAAGTTGGATTGATTGTGACGGGTATTGCATAAAAATCAAAGCGGGAAAGAATGTTTATGACTCTTTCCCGCTTGTTTTATCGCTTCTATTTATTTGCCGGGAGATGTTGAGGTCGGAGCGCCTCGTCGGCCGGATTGTTTTCGCTCAACGGAACTGCTGTTTTGCCCTTTCTTGGAAGAGAGGGCTGTCGTGTTTGATGATTGTGTTGTGCCCTCTGTTGAAGAGGAGGGTGCTGGCATGAGTGTGGATGATGGGCGATTCAATAACAGTTGAACCGGCCCGATCAGTCCCGCTTCGGGATCTCCCTTATAGAGGGAAGGAATGGTTTGATAATGGTTGGCTAATGTGCTATATACCAATATTTCGATTCTGTTTTCTCCTGGACGCAGATAGGGGGTGATGTCGGTTTTAAAGGGAGAGTGGATCAAAATGCCAGCCGATTGCCCATTGACTTTGATTTCACAACTGGAAACCACTTTGCCCAGGTCCAGTTCCACACCACGTGCAATATCGGTTTCGGTCAGGTTGATGTTGCGTCGGTAATACATGCCTCCAGAATAGTAGAGCAGTGCACCGTTTTTGCTCCAGTCTCCAGCTTCCATAAGACCGGTGCTGCAGATTAAGCGTATTGGGTCGATGAAGGCGGCCGCTCCATCAAAACCGATTTCAGGAGTTATAAGCAACGTGACACTACTGGTTTGAGGCAGTGCTGTGGGCATTACGATACGATAATGACCGGTATTGTCTATCTCTTCGATATTGGTTTTCGCTTCGATTTCTGTGCCGTTGACCCATGCTTTGTCGAGTTTCCCTGCAATGTGCAACTCCATAGCCATAAGTCCGGGGGCTGTTTTAAAGCGATAAACGGTCTTTTGTGGCCGTCCTTCCTGAGTCGTGAATAACAGATGTCCGGCCCATTTCATCCCGATGATCGAATCGTAGGGTGTATGGCTGCGCAAGGCGCTATCGGCAAGCGGTACCAATACGGCTGCACTGCGAGGACGCAGATCGACCATTTTGTTGGGCCGTTGTGAGTCGGGGCGATCAGTGGTATTGGTAAAGATCAGCAATAAGGTGTGCCATCCTTTATGCAGTTGAAGTACCCTGCGGGTCTCGGATTGTCCGTCGGACGTCCGCACCGGAGTAATCTCTTCGGATTGCAGAGGAGCGTTATCAATGTAGATTCCGTTCGGTTCTGTATTGCCCGTAAATAGAACATATTCACCGGTCTCCGGTACGTAAAAATGGGTGCGGAAGAGCATGTTCCGACTTTTGTCAAGGATCAGGAAATTGTTTTCGAGGCGTCCCTTCAACCCATGGTATCCTTGTGATCCGGGGGCGTTTTCGACACCATACTGCCACGAATAGCTGTAGGGTTGCCACCCTTTTAAAGAGCCGTTGGCGACGGCAGCCGCTAATCCATCGACTTTCTGCATTGACGAGTCGATCAGAACCTCCATTGGGGTGCCGAATCCGTAGGTGGCTTGCGGCCAGCTTTCGTCATTGAAGGTGGGTTGCATCCAGTTTTTGATCTTGCCAAGCGTTTTTTGTGGCATGTAACGGAATTGCCGTACTTCGGGGCCGATCATTTCATCCGATGCCGGTAACCGGAAATCTCCCCATTTGTTGTTCAGCGTTGGAACCATCTCAACCTCCCATTCTCCCTCAATGGGCAGAGTGTCCTGCATGATTGAGGTAGTGCGGGGAGTTGTATCCAGCGTGGGTTCACCAGGAGAAAAGACAATCAGCGAGGAGCGGTTATATGGTGTAGTGAGACGGATATAAGTACCTTTATCGGTCACTTTGGTTACCGGCAGCTCTTGGATCGAACCGTTGAAGGCATCCCATAGTTCCACTTTGCCAAAACTGCGGAAAAAACATTCGGTTCCTGGTTTGACGTTCATGGCCATATAGATGTCTCGATCCGGAGTACGGCGATGCAAGATCTTTCCAGCGCCGTTTGCCGGTTTGAAATCCACGTTGACTGTGCGATGGATCAGAGGTATGAGGTTTTTGGTATCATACATATACATACCCAATCCTCCTTGTGGATTTTTTTGAGCTTTGGTGGTGATTGTTTCGGTTTGAGGGGCAGTCATCCCGAAAATCTCTTTGACCACCTTATCCACCTCCGGATCATTGCTTCCGTTCAGATCACTGGCCTCAGGCAGCTGACCGATGGCAATTACAATTCCTCCATTGCGATAGAAGTCGCGTATTTTGAGCAAGACGTCGTAGCGAATCGCACGAATGTCTTTCAGCAAAAGTATTTTATAGCTTTCGCCGTTTATGTTGAGAGCGTTGTTGCCGATTTCGCACTGGAGCAAAGAGCGACTGTCGATGAAGTCATAGTCGAGCCCAGCGTTAGTCAGGGGTGTAGTGTATGAAAAATCGTAATTTTGGTCGATTTTTTCAGGAGAAAAGGCCTGCAAAGTTTCAGTAGGGTAGAGAATGGCAATATCACAGACGTGGTAACCCTGGCTGAGAACGAAGCTGAGACGTTGAGTATATTCGAGCCATTTTTTCATATGGGGCCAGTAGGGCATCCGAAAATGGAAGCTGGGAGGAGCCCATTCCCACCAACCACCATGTGTCGAGTAGTAGAGACCATGCAGGCAGACAAGGTTCCCTCCGGCCATGAAATGGTGATCGATCTGTTCGGTGAGCCACTCGGTTTTGCTGCCCCAACCCATGCTGTGAAAGGCTTCGAGCCATGTGCGTGGACGATTGTACAGGTGTGCGATCGAACTGGAAACTTTGGTTTGGATAAAGCTCGATCCACGTGCCGGGGCGTCGTTGCCGGGGGCGGTGTGCCAACTCATAGCCCGGAAATAATCCAAATATTGTAATGGCTGAAGCCCACGGCCCAGATTGTCGCAACCGTAGATTAGCCCGTGTGAATCGTTCCAGTCGAATTGAGGTTTGAAATAGCGTTCTTCGGCTAGTGTCATCACCACATCGCAATAATCCAAACGAATCTTTGTGGTGATGGAACCGAGGTCATATTTTAACGCAGGCAAATAGGGACGAATATCATAACCTTTCCGGGTAAGGAACTGTTCTGGCATATCGGCTGACCAGGAGAGAATGGTAAGCGGATAGGAGAGTTCATCTTGAAAAAAGTAGTTCATTCCGTCCCGACCTTTGGCGTTCATGTTTTGTTCGAAACGGTCAAAATAGACTTCGACCAACTCTTTACCGCTATCGGGGTGGAGCAGATAGGCCGGTTGTGTGTTGGTTACATATACCGTATACCTTTTGGTATCGGTGGGTGCTGACCATGTCAGTGTGTCATTGGCAACGGATGGGGCGAGGTCAATCGGTTTGTTGTCCCGATTATTTTGGGGCAGAGCTACAACGCTGACTGTTGAATCCGGCAATTCCAATGTGAATGTTTCGCCACCGGGTACGGTGTAAGAAGTAATTTCAAGTTTTCCGGGATAGGTCCGGTATTTTTGTTGGTTGAAAAGTTCGTCGGGATAGTATCCGTTTCCGTACCAGCCGAGGGTATAGTCATCCATTCCCAATCCGAGACCCCGTTCGGCACAGGCTCCCGAAAACCAGTTCCAGAACTCCCACCAGGTATCAGCGAAAAGTTCGGGTTTGCCTGGGTCGGTTTTGCCGTACATGGCATACCCTTTTTTGTGGGCTATCGAATCGACTTCGGGGCTGCGGTGGATATAGCTTGCTGAAAATCCGGAGGTGGCTGATTTTGCCAGGGTATCGAGAATGGCGCTCATGCGATCCCGACGCAGTGAGTCACCGTTCAACCAGAAAAAAGGAACGTTACCATATCCTGCAGGTGGAGTCGTAAAACCGTTAGAAAGTTCCTCTCCGGTGATGTTGGTTGGCCAGCCGTTAAAACGTTGAGAGTCTTGTGCCAAGGTAGAGTGTGACGTCGCAATCGCAAATAGGCACAGTAAAATGAGTCGCGCAGAAATAGGTTTCATGTTCAATGACTTCGGTTGTGATCCGATTTTCGCATAGACAATAACAGTGCCTTAAAATTAATAAAAACCATTGAAAAGGAGAATTTGTAGTAGGGAATATTTGAGGAGTTTTCCCCAATGGAACAGAAAAAGAGCCATCAGTCATGATGGCTCTTTTTCGTAAAAGATTTTGCAGGTGTTTGTCTTATGCAGTGTACTGCTTCGATGAAGCATATTGCGGCTACTCTCCATTTCTGATACAGCACCAATGTAAGGAACTGTTGTCTGGAATCGATACAGTCTGAGAGGTCTTGAGGGCTATATCCGATATGTCTGATCCGACAGTTATTCCCAACCTGTTGTTTGATTGAAATCGCTTTAAAATCAAACAATTATAATCAAGTTGGGGTGTGTGTAACCTTCTGAACTTCTTTGTTCCGAACAAATTTATACGCAAGCAGGCTAAAAATGATTAGGCCTCCGTGCTTTCACCTAATTTGGTCAGGATGGCATCCAGACGACGCAGGGTCTCTTCACGTCCCAGAATTTCGCACACTTCGAACATGCTCGGTCCGGAGCTTTGACCGATAATGGCCAGACGGAACGAGTTCATCACCTGTCCGGTTGGATATTCATGGGCTGCGATCCAATCCATAACACACTTTTCGGTGCGTTCTTTATCGAAATTTTCCTGAGCGGCCAACAGCTCACGCAGACCACGGATACGAGCCGGGTTCTCTCCTTTCCAGAATTTGGCAACAGCTTTGGCTTCGTACTCTTCGGGAGCGACGAAGAAGAAAGAGGTCAATCCCCAAAGATCGCTGACGAAAGTCGCACGCTCTTTCATCAGCCCCATGATCTTTTCAACTTTTTCATCTGAAGCGGTTACACCCTGTTCGTCCAATACGGGACGGAACAATCCGGCCAACTCTTTGTCAGATTTGTGTTTGAGATATTGGGCATTGAACCAGTGGGCTTTTTCGGGGTTGAAACGGGCTCCGCTCTTGCTGACACGTTCCAAAGAGAAGGCGGCAATCAACTCATCCATAGTGAAGAGCTCCTGCTCGGTTCCTGAATTCCACCCCAGCAGTGCCAACATATTGATAAATGCTTCGGGGAAGTATCCGTCCTCGCGGTAACCGTGTGAAACCTCTCCGTCGGGTGATACCCAACGCAGGGGGAATACCGGGAATCCCATTTTGTCGCCGTCACGTTTGCTCAATTTGCCTTTGCCCGTAGGTTTTAGCAGCAGAGGCAGGTGGGCAAATTCGGGTTGAGTGTCGCTCCAGCCGAAGGCACGGTAAAGCAAATAGTGCAGCGGCAGCGATGGCAGCCACTCTTCACCGCGGATCACGTGGGTGATCTCCATCAGGTGGTCATCCACGATATTGGCCAAGTGATAGGTAGGCAGGCTGTCTGCCGATTTATACAGCACTTTATCGTCCAGTGTCGAAGTGTTGACGGTGACATCGCCTCGGATCAGGTCATGCATGTAGACCTCCTCGTTTTCGGGCATTTTGAAACGAATCACCCATTGGTCTCCACGGTCGATCCGACTTTTCACTTCATCAGCCGACAGGGCCAGTGAGGTGGCCAATTTTTCACGCACTTCGTAATTGTAAGCGAAGGTTTTGCCTGCTGCTTCTGCCTCTGTGCGGATCGCATTCAACTCTTCCGGGGTGTCGAATGCGTAATAGGCGTATCCATCTTCGACCAATTGCAAAGCATATTTCAAATAGATCTCGCGACGTTCGCTCTGTCGATAAGGGGCATGCGGACCTCCTTCGTTGATCCCTTCGTCAATGGTGATGCCGCACCATTTGAGAGACTCAAGAATATAGGCTTCTGCGCCGGGAACGAAACGGTGTGAATCGGTATCCTCGATACGCAGAATAAAATCGCCGCCGTGTTGGCGAGCAAACAGATAATTGTACAGCGCCGTACGAACACCACCCATGTGCAGGGGGCCTGTCGGGCTGGGAGCAAAGCGTACTCTAACGCGTCTGTCCATAGTTTTTCGTGATATAGTTATTTGATTCTGTATTCGATGCGCATGGTAATGCGTGCTTTTTTGTTCCGGCTCGAAGTGTTGAACGAACCTCCAAGGCTTGATTGTGTAAGGGTGGGGTAACTGTCATGCCTTCCTTCATAACACAGGCACCTCCCGTACATGTAAATAGCACTTTTGCGGCAAGTCTGACGTTCGCTGTCTTCCTTCGTCCAGGTGAAACGTGATTCTAAGGAGTGTGTCCCAGTTGTTTATTCTCCTGGAGAGGCATCTGCTTGATTGGGCAATCTTTGCGAGGGCTGAATTGTTGTACAGATCAATCCTTGCCTGGCATGTTGCCGTTGTAGCCTCGTATTGTCTCCGTTTTCAAACCGGTTTCTTGTCCTGCCTCAATCAGTCACAATCAGACGTTGAACAGGAAGTGCATGATATCACCATCCTGTACCACATACTCTTTGCCTTCGATCGAGATTTTGCCCGCTTCACGACATGCCTTTTCGGATCCGAGCGATACGTAGTCGTCGTATTTGATTACCTCGGCCCGGATAAATCCCTTCTCGAAATCGGTGTGGATAATACCGGCAGCCTGCGGGGCTTTTGTCCCTTTTGTATAAGTCCAAGCGCGGGTTTCATCGGGACCGGTGGTGAAATAGGTCTCCAAATTCAGCAGCTTGTATGCAGAACGAATCAGACGACTGACTCCTGATTCCGTCAGACCCACCTCTTCGAGGAACATCTGACGCTCTTCGTAGGTCTCCAATTCGGCAATGTCGGCTTCGGTGGCTGCGGCTACAATCAGCAGCTCGGCGTGCTCCTCTTTGATCGCTTCACGTACAGCTTCCACATAGGCATTGCCATTTACAGCACTCTTTTCATCGACGTTGCATACATAGAGTACCGGTTTGTCTGTCAACAGGTGCAGGTCACGTACCAGTTTGCGATCCTCTTTGTCGAGTTCGACGGTGCGGGCGCTTTTTCCCTGTTCGAGTACATTTTTGTATTGTTGGTATATCTCAAAGAGACGTTTGGCACTTTTTTCGCCGGTAACGGCTTGTTTCTGCACTTTGCCGATGCGGCTCTCGATGGTTTCGAGATCTTTGAGCTGCAACTCGGTGTCGATAATCTCCTTGTCACGTACCGGATCGATCGAACCGTCCACGTGGGTAATGTTGGGATTTTCGAAGCAGCGCAGTACATGGATGATAGCATCTGTTTCGCGGATATTGGCCAGGAACTTGTTGCCGAGACCTTCGCCTCGTGAAGCACCTTTGACCAGTCCGGCGATATCGACGATCTCGATAGTGGTCGGGATCACCTTTTTGGGGTTATCTATTTTGGCGAGGTTGATCAACCGGTCATCGGGAACGGTGATCACCCCCACATTGGGTTCGATGGTACAGAACGGGAAGTTGGCCGCTTGGGCTTTCGCGTTCGATAAAGAGTTGAACAGCGTCGATTTACCGACATTGGGCAGTCCTACGATGCCACATTGTAAAGCCATATGTTGGGATGTTAAGTTTTCAAATTACAAAGATATGAATTTTCTATGAAATGATTGGATTTTTAGCTCTGTTACACATATTCTTGCTTGGCTGGTTGCCGAAGGTAAAGAGAAAGTTAAATTTTGTGTGAGAATTTTTCGGAACCTATGCAATATCAGTTTTTTACCTATTTTTGCACCCGATAGATGAATCGATGCGACAATTTGACCAATATTAGGTCGTTATAAAGTTAAAAGAGTATCTCTACATGTTTCACATATTCAAACAAAAGACCGGTCTCAGATTGTTTTGGCAGGGTGGGGCTGTGGCCTGTTTGCTGGTAGCAAGCGGATGCGTAGATCAACGGTACGATTTGACAGGTGATCTGGATTGGACAATCGGGGTTGGCGGACAGGAGTTGGCCATTCCGATTGGACAGACCGAACGGATTACACTGGAAAAATTGATCGGTGCCAAAGATGATGAGTTGAAGGTGATGCCCGACGGTACATACGCTTTATATAAAGAAGATTCTTTGTATTTCGATGTTAAGGGAGTGGATCCGATTTCCGTTACGGTTGCACCGTGTGCTTTGGCTGACATACGCCCCAGCTTTTCAGAGAGTCAATTGGAGTTGATCAATCGGGTGATTGCCTCTGGCGGAACCATTCCGGTCTCGGAGCTCCCGGTGGTTCCGATCTCCAGTACAGGAACGATGACCAGCTCTGAGAAGATACCTTCAGAGGTAAAACAGATCGATCGTTTGACCTTTCGGAATGAGGTTCCGTTGCGACTCTCCTTTGCCATTTCAGGAACGGGTGGTGCAATCAGTCGGATGCGTTTCGAGAATTTGAAACTGACCTTCCCTGATTATGTACAGTTGGCATCTGGTGGGCACGAATTGATCGTCAATCAGGAGTTTGAGGTCGAAGAGGGGACTGTAATCGATGCGGGTGTGGTTGCTTTGCATTTTGATCCGGCTCTGCAGACGGATGGAGCGATCCATCTGGAGGATGAGGTACGCATTGCAGGTAATTTGCGAATTACGGGTTTGGGAACGGCGACAGGTGATTTTGGCCCCGTGGTACTGAAACCTTTGCTGACAATTGGGACCATGGAGGTACAGATTGTTGAGGGACGGATTGAACCCGATCTGCCTCAGGTCAGTGAATTGTTGTTGCTGGATGATATGCCCGAGTTCTTGCGTGAGGATGGAATCGTATTGGATGTGAATCCCTACATTGACTTAACGACCTCGAATCCGTTGGGCGTTTCGATGGATTTGGCTGTAGGGTTGTTGCCGATAATAGATAATACGCCTAATGATGCAGGTCGCAGTGACATTCAATTCCAGATTCCGGGAACAGAGGTGTCGGGAACATCTCAGGTGGCTCATTTCCGGGTGGCAAGTGTTGAGACCGGATTACCCGAAGGTTATACGTTTGTAGAGGCCGAGAATTTGCCTGCCTTGGTAAGAACGATTCCCGATGCTGTTCAGATTGGGGTGGTTCCGTCTATGGTGCCCGATCAGCGTCAGGTGTTCGATTTGAGCATTCCCTCCTATCGGATGGATATGAAATATGCATTGTGTGTGCCCATGAGCTTCGGGCCACAACTTTCGATTCTTTATCGGGACACGGTGGATAATCTGTTGGAGGATATCGGAGACTTTGTGGACAAAGTACACGAAGTGAAAGTGGAGGCGACCGTGGATAACACGGTGCCGATCGAATTGCAGGCTTCGGCAGTAGCTGTGGATCGGAATATGCAACCGTTGTCAGGCGTTGAGGTTTCAGCTCCGGAGGTGATCGCACCGGGAAAGGGCAACGAACCTGTGGTTTCCTCTTTTGATGTGGTAATTCGGGAGACCCAGGCCGGTGCTTTGGCCCAATTGGATGGATTGATCCTGGAGATTCGGGCTGGAAATACCGAAGAGACATCCGGTATTGCGGCTACACCTCAGCAATATGTGCAGGTCCGGATGACGTTGCGCGTGCCGGGCGGTTTGACGGCTGATTTGGATAATATTTGATTGGAAGAATAGGAATGATTACGATACATAGAGTAAATATGCAAAAAAGATCGGGTTTGTGGAGAGGTTGTTTAGCGGCGATTGCGTTGCTCTCAGTTTCGGGTTCAGCTGTGGCTCAAACTTTGAGTAACTCCTATTTTTTGGAGAGTATGCCGATGCGGCACCGACTCAACCCTGCATTGGTCAGTACGCGGGGATATGTCTCTTTTCCGGGGTTGGGCAATATCAGTGTGGGAACGCAGTCGAATCTTTCGATGACCACGCTGTTTTATCCGATCTCCAAAGGAGGTTTGACCACCTTTATGAACCCCGATATTGCGGCAGACGCTTTTCTGAACCGGATCAAAAATCGGAATCAGATCAATGCTGATGTGAATGTGACGTTGCTTTCATCCGGATTTTATGCCTGGAACGGTTTTAATACGATTGATATTTCGGTGCGTTCAACCAGTGAGGTGAATCTGCCAGGCAGCCTGTTCAAGTTTATGAAATTGGGGATGGATAATCCGGCAGGCAATGTGTATCAACTGCGTGACCTTTCTGTTCAGACTGACAATTATGTGGAGATTGGGTTGGGACATGCCCATCCGGTGAACGATAGATTGGTGCTGGGAGGTAAGTTCAAGGTACTTTTGGGGGCAGGAAGTGTTCGTACCCATATCGATCAAATGCGAGTGGAGATGTCGCAGGATCGTTGGGTGGTGGATGCTCAGGGCTATGCCGATGTGTCGGTGGCCGGTGCCTCGTTTGAACAAAAAAACGGAGGGGAAATCAATGGTTTAAATTATGCCTCTCCCGGTGTGGCTGGATGGGGATTGGCCATCGACTTGGGAATGAGTTATGAATTGGTCGAAGATCATCTGACCCTTTCGGCGGCTTTAACTGATTTAGGTTTTCTCGCTTGGTCACAAAATTTGCGGGGAACCTTGCAGAATGATCCCTATTATTTCGATGGATTCGACAATATCGTAGTGGATGATCCGGATAATCCCTCTTCATTCAAAGAGCAGTGGAACGGACTCAAGGATGATTTGCAGGACCTGTTCCGCCTTTATGATACACCTGCGCCGGGCAATCTGATGAGAATGCTGCACCCGACGGTTCGTGTCGGTTTGGAGTATGCCATTCTCAACCGCAAAATATCGTTCGGATTGCTCTCTACAACACGGTTTTATCAGCCGGGAGTCTGGACCGAAGGAATGTTGACAGCCAATTTCCGTCCCTGCCGTTGGTTTAATGTTACCTTTTCGGGTTCTGCGACCAATTACGGTTTGGGTTGGGGATGGTTGTTGAATTTCTGTCCCAAAGGTGTTAATCTTTTCTTGGGATCGGACTATATGATCACCCGAGTGACTCCGCAGTGGATTCCAACCGGCAAGGCTTCGGCCAGTTTCTGTATGGGCCTCAATATTCCGATCGGCCGACGTCATGTGGATTTCGAACCAGAGTACCGTTATTATCATTAATGATTCGGACCAGTGGCACTATAGAGGACTATTCAATAAAAATCCCGAAGAGCTATCTCCTCGGGATTTTTTTATTGATGATGTATGAGAAACGTTTTGTGCGTATAGAATTACCTTGATTGTCAGGATTGCTTGTTACTTCTGCCTTTGGTGAGATTGTTCTCTCTGTCCCTTCTCTTTCGCAGCCGTGATTTAAACGAGAAGTAGAATTAAATAAAAACTCTTAACGGTTTGTTGAGGTGTATACCCGTTCCTGACCGTGCCCATCAAGTGGAGGTAGAGGGTGTTCGAGACTTTTGTACACAAGGGATCGGGTTATTAGACCATCAGGTTCTTCTGACGGTAAAAGGCGTAACGTAAAAAGAGAATCGTGACGGCAACCGTAATGACACTGGCGATGGCAAATCCGCTCCAATAAGGCATCAACAATCCTTCGGGTGCGATTAGGATATAGAGCGAGACAACAAGCGTCATGAAAATTGCCGGCAACAGGGCAATCCAATAGTTTTTACGGTTTACGATTAAATAAGAGGTTATGGTCCATAGCGTAACGGCAGCCAACATTTGATTGATCCAGGCAAAATATTGCCAAATCACTCCGAAATTCATCATGGTGATAGCAAAACCGACTACAAAAAGCGGAATACTGATATAGAGTCTTTTGCGGATAGATCGCTGTTCGACATGCAGGAAATCGGCAGCAATCAGTCGGGCACTACGGAATGCAGAGTCTCCGCTGGTGATTGGAGCAACCACCACGCCGAGCAGTGCCAAAATGGCTCCCACCTTGCCTAATGTGGTGCGGGTAATTTCGTTGACCGCCCAAGCTGCGTTGTTACCGTGTGCGGCGAGGGTGATGTTGAGTTCAGTCGGTCCTCCCCAGAAGGCCATACCGACAGCTGCCCAGATCAGGGCGATCAGCGATTCGGCGATCATGGCTCCGAAAAAGACCGGTTTGCCCTGTTTCTCATTGGTCAGGCAGCGGGCCATAAGAGGGGATTGAGTGGCATGGAAACCGGAGATGGCTCCGCAGGCGATGGTGATGAACAGCGTAGGAAAGATGGGAAATTCGGCTGCATCGCTTTTGAAATTACGCCAGTTATCGGCACTCAATTCCGGGATGGCATAGTCTCCAAAGATCAGGACATAGAGAATTCCCAGCGCCATAAAGAAGAGAGCTGCACCGAAGATTGGGTAGATACGTCCGATAATTTTGTCGATCGGCAGCAGGGTCGCCAAGATGTAATATATCAGGATGATCCAGACCCAAATGGATTGACTCCACGAGGTCATGCCTTCGAGAATACCAGCCGGACCGACCAAAAATACTGCGCCTACCAATACCATTAGCAGTAGGGTGATGCCTCGCATCGACTGTTTCATGACATTTCCCAAATAGTGGCCAACCAATTCGGGTAGACTTTGTCCCTCTTTTTTCATCGAGATCATTCCTGAAACGTAGTCGTGCAGGCCTCCGATCAAAATACCTCCAAAGGTAATCCATAAAAAGGCTACAGGACCGTACATTGCTCCTAAAAGAGCTCCGAAAATGGGACCTAATCCGGCGATATTCAGCAGTTGGATCAGAAAGGTTTTCCATTGGGGCAATGGCAGGTAGTCCACGCCATCGTAGTGTGTTTTGGCAGGAGTGGGGCGATTAGGGTCGACACCGATAACCCGTTCGAGGTATTTCCCATAGAGGAAATAGGCGACGATCAACAGAATGAAACAGATCGAAAAGGTAATCATGGTGGTGGTTTATTTCGAAAATTTTATTGGAAAATTTATTGGAAGCGAATGAATTGAATAGTCAAAAGTTATTGGAATATGTTGAGGCTGGAATGACGAGTTTGACCGACCACAAAAGTTTATAGCAAACCAATTTGGGTCAGGAAGAGTAGGGCAATGACTACCGGTACGACGAATTTGATCAGCAGTCGGATGACGGGATAACTCCACCGATTGGTAGTCAGGTGGTTGGTTAGTTCATCCCGTAGCTTTTGAGGCGAGAAGAACCAGCCGGTAAAGATGACGATCAACAGTCCGCCCAGCGGCATCAAAATATTGGAGCTGAGGTGATCACAGGCGTCGAACAGGTTGGTGTTACCGATCAGCAGGGTTGAACCTGAGCGTTGGGAAAGCGCGCAAAACGAGCCAGTGCAGAGAATGGTGATCAGGACACCGATAACGGCTTTGGGACGGCTGATGTGCAGCTCTTCGGTCAAGTAAGCGGCGATCACTTCGAACATGGAAATGGAAGAGGTGATTGCCGCCAAAAACAGCAGCGTGAAAAATGCGATAGCGATGTAATATCCACCGGGCATTTGGGCGAAGATGTTGGGTAAGGTCAAGAAGACCAGTTCTGGCCCTGATGTCGGGCTGATGCCGAATGAAAAAACAGCTGGAAATATGGCAATGCCCGACAGAATGGCGACGGTTACATCGGATATGGCGACAAAGCCACCGATTCGGGGCAGGTTTTCATCTTTGCGGATGTAAGAACCGTAGGTGAGCATACACCCCAGTCCGAGACTCATCGAGAAGAAGGATTGTCCCATTGCTTGAAGCAGCGTCCCGGCTGTGATTTTGCTGAAATCGGGACGTAACAGGAACGTGACTCCTTCACGGGCTCCGGGAAGCATCAGCGAGTTGACGGCCAGCGTTGCCAACAGCAAAATAAAGAGTGGCATGAAGATTTTTGTAAACCGTTCGATACCCTTTTCTATACCAGACCATACGATAAAGGCGGTGGCTAACATGAAGATCCCCATCCACAGAATTGGGCGCCAGCCACTGTCGATGAATGTGTTGAAGTTGGTTTGGATTTCTGCTGCAGTTTTGCCGGCGAATTCGTTGCCGATGGATTCTTTGATAAATTCGAGAGCCCAACCGGCAATGACGCAATAGAACGAGAGCAGAACAAAGGCACAGAAGATACCCATGTACCCTACATATTTCCAAGGGGTTCCCGGTGCCAGTTTTTGAAAGGCCCGTTTGGTATTACATTGGGTGCTGCGGCCAAGGCTGAATTCCGAGAGCATCAATGGGATGGAGATCAGGCAGCTGCAGGCTATGTAAATCAGGATAAAAGCAGCTCCGCCATTTTCGCCCGCTACGTAAGGGAAACGCCATATATTTCCCAGTCCGATGACCGATCCGCTTACGGCGGCAATAACTCCGAAACGACTGGTAAATGAACCCCGGTTACTCATCTGTTTTATTGAATGCTATCCCACACTCCTTGAGTGGAAGTGTAAGTTGTATTTATCTTGTTAATTTTGTTGCAGGAGGATTGGGAATAGCAGGTGAAAAACATGATTTTTTTCGCTTTCCTCTCCCTTTCTCTATATCTTTGCCGATATTTGGAACACAAATATACCAAAATCTTCCATATAGCTGTCTGAATCTTTTGGAAATGTCTGCTCCTCAGCCTCGTTTTCTTGAACTGTTGGCCCCGGCGAAAAATTTCGAATCGGGACGTGCAGCTTTGCTGTGCGGTGCTGATGCGTTGTATGTGGGGGCACCCAAATTCGGAGCGAGGGCAGCGGCCGGAGTGTCAGCCGAAGAGATCGGACGCTTGTGTGAGTTGGCTCATCGGTTCAGGGCGCGGGTGTTCGTTACCATGAATACGCTGCTGTACGAACAGGAGCTGGTTGAGGCGGAACGGATGGCTACCCGGATGTGGCAGATCGGGGCCGATGCTCTGATTGTGCAGGATATGGCCTTTTTGCGGATGGGGTTGCCTCCGATCGATCTGCATGCCTCTACGCAAATGTGCACCACCACCCCTGAACAGGTGCGTTTCTTGGCCGATGTCGGGTTTTCGCGTGTGGTGTTAGAGCGGGCTTTGACCCTACAGGAGATTGAGAAGCTCTCTCAGGCAGCGGATGTAGAGATCGAAGCCTTTATTCATGGGGCACTTTGTATTTCATACAGTGGCCGGTGTTATATGAGCCGGACGATGAGTGCCCGCAGCGGCAATCGGGGAGACTGTTCACAGGCTTGTCGCCTGCCTTATGACCTGCTCGATGAACGGATGCAGCCGTTGGTACGGAACCGTCATCTACTTTCGTTGCAGGATATGAATGCCACCGAACGTTTGGAGGCGATGATCGATGCCGGCGTGACCTCTTTCAAAATCGAGGGCCGTCTTAAGGATGAGAACTATGTCCGCAATGTGGTAGGGTGGTATCGTCGCCGGATGGATGAGATCATTGCCCAGCGTCCGGATTTGTGCCGGGCCAGCGAAGGTGTTTCGACCTTTGAATTTGAACCCAATCCGGCCAAAAGTTTCTCGCGGGGTGGCATCTCCTATTTTTTGGATGGAGCACGCAGAGGGGTAGCTTCATTTGATACCCCGAAGGCCTTTGGAGAACCGTTGGGACAAGTGCGAGCGGTACGTCGGGATAGTTTTCAGATACAGCGAGCGGCTGGGCAAGGGGCCCAATTGAACGCTGGAGACGGGCTCTGTTTTGTGACAGCAGTGGGAGAACCCTCCGGGACCAACGTTAACCGGATTGAGGGGGATTGGATCTGGCCCAACCGCATGGAGGGGATCCGGCCGGGTGTAGAGCTCTATCGCAATTACGATCATCGTTATGTGACGGCTTTGAGTCGAAGCCGTTTGCGTCGGGCGGTGCCGGTGACCGCTTCGGTTCGGGTGACCGCATCGGAGATTGAGTTGACCCTTTCGGATGGTACGTCGCAAGTTACTGTCTCCCGATCCGGCGATTTCGAGTTGGCTCAACAGCCCGATCGAGCGCTGGCTACCATACGCACCCAGCTCTCCAAAACGGGGGAGACAATTTTCGATCTGACCGATGTGAAGTTTTCGGATGATGAGGTTCGTTTTGTGCCGGTTTCGGTGTTGAATGAACTGCGTCGAGAGGCATTCCAGCAGCTCGATACCGAACGGTTGGAGCATTACTGTCGTCGGCAACGGCTGCCTGAAGATTCGAATGTACGTTTCCCGAAGTTGGTTTTGGGAGGCGACGAGAATGTGGTCAATTCGTTGGCGGAGCGTTTTTATCGGGATCATGGAGTGACCCGTATCGAGCCGGGTTATGATCTGCGGTCTGACCTAAAGGGGGTGGATGTGATGCGCATGCGTTATTGTATCCGCCGAGAATTGGGAATGTGCCTGCGAGACAAACCTGATTATACGGGGAAACTCTATTTGCGGCACGGAACCTTTTTGCACGAATTGTGTTTTGATTGTGCACGGTGCATGATGACGGTCCACTATTGTGGTTCAGCTCCCGAGTCCACAACGTCGCAGCAGGATCCTGAAGCACATCGACGCAATGGGGAATATTCAGGGATGGCGACCAACCGCCCGGGTCAACAAAATGGCCGGCAGAGAGGAGCGCGTGGTGCAACGGCAGAGAGAACCGTTGACCGATCGATAAAAAGAGGAACAGGAACAGATTCCCGCAAGGCTGTTGAGCAGGTTGGGCATAGGGCTGATTTTGGTGTTGAGGCAGCACGTACCCGTGTGACTTCGGCCCGTCAGAACACGACGCAAAATCGTCGGCAACAGGGGCATCCTGCTATCAAAACAAAAAAACGATAAAAATCAATCATGATGATAACTTCCGAATTAATGACACCCGATGGGTGGAGCGATTACGAATTGGTCGATTGCGGAGGCTTTGAGAAGTTGGAGCGTTTCGGTCGTTATTTGGTGGCACGTCCCGAGCCGCAGGCGGTATGGGATAAGTCTTTGGGAGACCGGGAGTGGTTGCGTCGGGCCGATGCCTATTTTCGGCGTGATCCCCGAGGATTGGAACGCAGCGGCGACCGCGGGGAGTGGACGCTACGGCCGGGAATGCCCCAGCAGTGGTGGATTGGTTATCGGATCGGATCGTCGGAGTTGAAACTGCGGTTGGGGCTCACCTCATTCAAACATGTGGGCGTTTTTCCGGAGCAGGCGGCCAATTGGGTTTTTATTGATGACCAGGTGAGGCGAATTGCCTGTTTGGTGAGCCGGCAGGATTGTACAATAGACACTGCCAATCAGGCTGCCGCCGCGAGTGGGGTGCAGGTGTTGAATCTGTTTGCCTATACAGGAGGTGCGACGTTGGCTGCAAGGGCGGCAGGGGCTGCAGTGACTCATGTCGATTCGGTCAAACCGGTGGTTACCTGGGCCCGCGAGAATATGGAGGCTTCGGGGCTGGATGGCGTGCGTTGGATTGTGGACGATGCGTTGAAGTTTGCCCGCCGGGAGGTGAAGCGTGGAAGAAAATATCACGGAATCGTTCTCGATCCACCTGCTTATGGTCGGGGTCCTGAGGGCGAAAAGTGGATTTTGGAGGAGAACATCAACGAATTGTTGCATCTGTGTGGTGAGTTGTTGGAGTCCCGCCACTCTTTTTTGGTGTTGAATCTCTATTCGATGGGGCTGTCTGCCCTTTTGGCTCGTACAGCGGTCCGGCAGTGTGTCGGCGAGATGTCGGGCGAACAGTTCGGGGAGCTCTATTTCAACGATTCGTTTGGGAAGGCACTGCCGTTAGGGGTCTATTACCGTTGCTGGCGGGAGTAGGACCTAATGGAGGTTGGAATTATAAAGAAGGCAGAGTCCAACTTGCAATAACCTGTACCTGTTCAGCTTGTGCTCAATTTGTTGAGACTTGCTGTGACTACCTGCTCCCCATTCCAAAAAAAATTATTTTTTTGATGTCTCTCCCCTCTGCAAAATCCGCAGCATACATCTTTGCGGTTAAGCAGGACATAGAGATACTTGGCATACAGATAACTGAGGAGAAGTTACAGCCCCGGCATACCTGGCTTGAAGATCCTCTCTTTACCTCCTCTTCTTGGAAGAGCCAATCAACTGTTAGAAGTCAGAGTAAGTCTGTATGTGCACGGATCTATTTGGATCAGTGCTGATGCTGTTTGCGGTAGCGCCAAAGCTGGTAGGAGTTGACAATGTTTTGCCAGACGACATAAAATCCCGGAGCTACTGATGCAATCGGGTTGAGATAAGTTTGTGCCATCCAGATCGCAAGGATGGTATTTTTTTGTCCCAGGCCTTGCGTACCGGCCACTTTATCACGGAAGCGTCGGCCAATACGCCTTCCAACGAAGAATTGCAGGCAGCAAACCACTAAGGCTAACAGAGCTAAAGTAATCTCAGTCCAAAAGTCGGAGGAGTCTTGTCGGATCAGAAATGATACGGTATTGCCAGTTACCGTGGCCAATGCCACAGACCACATGTAGAAAGAGAGTTCCTGTCGTTTTTTGATTTCGTGGTGGACACGGGGTAGAAAGCGGCGTAGCAGAATGGCCAATACGAACGGCAGAATCAGCAGGGGAATCATTTGTCGGCAGATGATTCCGAATGATTCACCGAAAGGCATGGTGACATGTTCACCGATAAAAGAGAAGATGACCGGAGACAGCACAGCAACGCTTAAATTACTGATTAGACTGAAGGTAGCCAGAGAAGCTACATTTCCTCCGAGCATTCCGGTGATGACGGCAGCTGATGTGGCAGTTGGGGCCAGCACGCAGATAAAGACTCCTTGAGCGATGATGGGATCATAGAGGCTTACGGCACCGTAAACGCACAGCCCACCGATAATTTGGATCAGAATTAAGATCCAGTGCAAGGGTTTGATTTTGAGTCTGCTGAGGGATATTTTGCAGTAGGGGACCAGCAGCATGCAGAAGATGAGGTAGGGGATAGCGGGTGCGAGTTTTGCGAAGAGGGAGTGGTAAATTCCGCCGGTTATCATTGCGATGGGGAGCATCCAGTTTTTGAATTGTTGCAGAATCTTTCCCGGAACGTTGTGTAAAGCCTCTACCATATAAACCTCATTTATACATTGGTCGCAAAATAACGGACTATCCGGCTGATTTCAAAATATTTTTATTTTAATGTGTTGTGATGGAGCGACTGTTCATATCGAGGGAGATAGAGTGAAGGTGCTGCATGCTCCATGATGGTAGAAGCTTTTTGAGCCTTTTATATTGCGTATGGGCATAAACTTGTGGTTTGTTGAAGAGCATGTATTCTTGATTCATACGAATTGGTTGCCGTGCTTTGTGAGGAAACAGGTCAATTGTTGTAGTGAACCTCAGCCCGCACTGTGAGCATTTGGCGATATCAGTTGTGATACAGGGGTGCCATTACTCACCAGATTGTAGTTAGAAGCAGAAGCTAATGGAGGAGATATCGACGCATGAACAGAAACTGTTCATAGATAGTAAATAAAATATTACCATACAGGCCGTAGGCATTGGGGGCAATCTTCTCTGATTTGAAATGCTATTTAGCGTTGTGGATGCCGGCACCGAAGAGGGCGTAGTCGTATTTGATTGGATCTTCGGGATCGAATTTTTGCAAAGCGGCAGTCAGTTCTTCGACAGCTTGCCAGTCGTTCTGTTTGCGGGAGAGCAGTCCTAATTCACGAGCAGTACGCGAGGAGTGCAGATCAAGCGGAATGTAGAGTGCAGAAGTGGGGATGTGCGACCACAATCCGAAGTCTACCCCACGGTCATCCCTGCGGACCATCCAGCGCAGAAACATATTGAGCCGTTTGCAACTGGCCCCTCGATCGATGGAGGCAAGGTGTTTTTCGGCCCGTGCAGCGTGTGGAGTTTGCCAAAAACGACTCCGGAAACGTGATAAAACTTTGCTTAGATCGCCACATGCCGCATACTCCTGTTCAAAGAAGCCTCCCAGCCCGGTGGTAAGTAGTGGCGTGGAGATCGACTGATACGCACCGCTGTGGAAACTGTCGTGTGAATCGATGTGAGGGTGTGGGCACAGGGTGTTTACGGGCACCTTAGCAGGCGATGAGGCGCCCGATAAGGTTTGTGATGGAGTTTGCGGTGCGGAAAGGAATAGGTTTTGCGGTGAGGTATCCGCACAAGAGACGTTCTCGGTAGCGAAAACAGATTGGGGCAATTGTTTCCCAGACGGTTCGGTATGTTCAGATTGAATGTTGGGGCTCTGCTGATGAATTTGGTCGGTTTCGTGCGCAGGGTTGATGGAGTAGTCAGACAAATAAAATGGTCGTAAGGCCCGGACAAAGTCGATGCAGTCGCTGTCGTTGAAAGTACGGTGAACGAAACCGACCAGTGCACTCCACTCTTGCTCCGATGCGTTGACTACGAAATCGTATGGTGCGTGATCCATTCGTTCCATCAGCCGATGGCCGTTGGAAACAATCATTGACCGTTTTCCCCAGGCGATGGTGGCAGCAAAGAAGGCGCTGATCTCAATATCTTCCCGGTGTGAATATTGGTGTGGAATGGCAATCGGATCATCGGAAATAAATTCAGGGCGGTCGTACCGATCCCACAGGTAGTCGAGCAACTGGTGCAGCTCTTCACCGGATGAAGGGGTAAAGTCGTCGGAAGAGTAGGGTAGTTTTATTGGAGACATGGTTAGGGTCGAATCATGCCGTCGATCATGACGATCTCCCGGTCGGACATCCGGGCCAACTGTTCGTCGTGGGTGACGATCACGACGGTTTGACCCAAGGTGTCCCGTAACGTGAAGAAGAGCTGGTGAATCTCCTCGCGGTTTTTTGAGTCGAGATTTCCCGAAGGCTCGTCGGCCAGCAGAACGGCCGGTGAGTTGATCAGGGCACGGGCAATGGCCACGCGTTGTTGCTCGCCGCCGGAGAGTTCAGCCGGTTTGTGGTTGATACGGTGCTCCATGCCGAGCATCTCGAGCAGTTCGCGAGCTTTGCGTTCGACGTCGTTGCGTTCACGTTTGGCGATATAGCCGGGAATGCAGACATTCTCAAAAGCGGTAAACTCCGGCAGCAGGTGGTGGAACTGGAATACAAATCCGATTTTCGTGTTTCGGAATTTGGAGATCTGTTTGTCCGACAGCATCTGCACGGGGGTTCCGTCAATAATCACTTCGCCCGAAGTGGGACGGCTCAGGGTACCCAAAATTTGCAGCAGGGTGGTTTTGCCTGCACCGCTCGGACCGACAATGGAGACCACCTCCCCTTTGTCAATATGCAGGTCGATGCCTTTGAGTACTTCGAGTTTGCCGAAACTTTTGTGAATATCTTTGGTGTCGATCATGGTGTGTACGTTATTTTCGGTACAGTATTACGGCTTCCGTGACAGCGCATCCTGCTGGGAAAACGTGCGGCCCGATATCCAAACGAATGAAGGAGTGCGGGTTGTGTTGGGGCGATAGCCTAGCTGTCGGACAGTTGCCGTATCGGGGTGAAGTTACGAATTTTTGCGCAATTTCTCCCAAAGGCGGATCACCTGCGATGCCTCTCGGGTATCATGAACCCGCAGGATCGAGGCCCCTTGGCGCAAACACTCCCAATGCAGGGCGATGGTTCCCGTCAGCGCATCGGCCGGATCAGTATCCAGCGCTTTATATATCATGCTTTTGCGTGAAATTCCCGCCAGTATCGGGCAGCCCAAATCGGTCAGGGTATGTAGATGTGCCAGCAGTTCATAGTTCTGATCGAGTGTTTTGGCGAAGCCGAACCCGGGGTCGAGAATGACCTGTTTGACTCCGGCCCGATGGAGCAGCGCGATCCGTTTTTCCAGATAGGCGTAGATTTCGGCCGTGATATCGCGATAGTCGGTCAATTGCTGCATGTTGTCGGGCATGCCGCGCATGTGCATGACAATATAGGGGACGCCTAAACGGGCTGTTGTCTCAAACATCTTGGGATCGGCCTCTCCGCCGGTAATGTCGTTGATGATGCAGGGGCCGTAATCTCGGATAATCCGTTCCGCTACTGCGCTCCGGAAGGTATCTAACGAGACGGGGTGTTGGGGCGTTTCACGGCGGATCACCTCCAACGCTAAGGCCAATCGTCGGGTCTCCTCCTCCGGAGGAACATCGTCGGCTCCGGGACGGGACGAATAACCGCCCACATCCAATAGGACAGCACCCTCTGCGGCGGCTTGGCGGACCCGCTCCGCAATTGCACTGGCCGATGCGGTGCGACTTCCGGCATAGAAAGAGTCCGGCGTGACGTTGATAATGGTCATCACCACGGGGGTGGTGAGATCAACGGTTTGCGAACCGACCCGGAGCATCGTCGGATAGGGGGTTATTGTCATTGAATAAAGCGTTTGTGCAGTTCGATAATCTGAGGGATGAGCAGCTGTTTTTCATCGGCTACCAGGATATGGTCGGCACGGGCCATACGCTCCTGGTCGCTCATCTGTCGAGCCATGCGAGCACGGACAGCTGCTTCGTCGCTATGGTCCCGCAGGCAGGTGCGTTGGATTCGCAGCACCTCAGGGGCGACAACGGCCACCGTTTCGTCCATATTGCGGTCAGCTCCCGCTTCGAACAGGATGGCGCTCTCTTCGATCACATACGGTGAGGACTGCTTTTCGGTCCATTGCGCGAAATCGGCTGCAACGGCAGGATGGACCAGTGCATTGAGTTGAGCCAAACGCTCGGGATGGTTGAAAACGACGGAGGCTAAAAATGGGCGGTTGAGTTGCCCGTTTATGTAGGCTTCCGAACCGAAAAGCGCACGAAGCTGTTCGGTCAGGCAAGGATCGCTGTTCATCAATCGTTTGGCTTCACGATCCGAATCGTAAATAGCGATGCCCAGCATAGCAAACACCCGGCAGACGGTGCTTTTCCCGCTTCCGATACCGCCGGTTATTCCGATTTTTTTCATTTGTTGTTTTTGGAGCGTTCCACTTCGACAGGAGCCTCGACCGATTTGATCTTCAGATCGGTGATTTTGGCTGAGATGATGTTTTGCAGTGCAAATGTGGAGATGTCGTATGCCCCCGGAACCAGAGCCGAAGGGTTGACTGCAATATTATCTGCCGACAGGATAATCGTATTTTTCTTGGGGCTCCATTTATGGAGGAGAATTTGGTAACCGACCCCTTCAACGTTGCAACGAACTGTGTATTGTGTGCTGTCGATGCGTACCGGTACAGTGAGATCTGTGGTATAGGTGTAACTCAGCTTGGTTACATACCACAAAAGCAGAGATAATCCCAACAGCCCGATAAAGACGGGATTGCTGAACCTCCGGGCTGTAATTTTGGCATACAACAGAATCTTGTGCATGGTGAATCGATCACTTTGATAGAAGCAAAGTAAATAAATTTTCATAAAAATAAAAAGCGCACAATTTTGTGCGCTTTTATTGATTGATTCTATTTTGAGGCGATTTGATTTTCTTACGCTAACCTTTTATTTATTCCGAGTCTTGCAAATTTTTTACTTATTGTTCGGTTCGGAACCGATTTGAGCGTAGGCCATTCGCTGTCTCAACAGATTGTTACCAATTATTTGGTTGCTTCAGCGTCTGCTTTTGGAGTTGCTGGCAGCGAATTTTTGTTTTTACCTTTTTCTGAAGCGTATTTTTTATTCAGACCTTCGAGCAGTACGGTGGTGATATCCAATTTAGGATCTGCATTGAAGATCGGACCCGCGGTCGTGGTGCTCAGAATCACACCATATTGATAATCTTTGTTGAATTCTTTGAGGTATTCGGTGATGCTGTATTGAATTTGGTTCAGCATAACTTGCTCCTCTTCGGCCATCTCACCCATAACTTTGTCACGATGGCTGACGAATGCCTGCTGTTGTTTGTTGAGGTTCTCCTCGATGGTTTGTGCTTGAGCACGGGTAACCAAACCATTTTGAACTTTTTCCTGGTAATCGCGAACGTTACGTTCCAAAGCACGGCCTTTTGAAGTCAGTTCAGCATCGGCTTTTTGAACCTTCTCTTCGTAAGAGGCACGCATGTCGATATACATGTCATATTTGGTCAGCAGCGTGTCGAGGTTAAAATAGGCAACGCTGGCGCTTGCGGCAACAGTTACGGTGTCTGCACCTGAAACAGCAGTGCTGGTTCCTTTTTTGTCTGCGCAGCCGGCAGCGGCCAACAGCGCAACGGCCGAGGCGGCCAACAGAATCTTTTTCATATTTGCGTAATAGAGGGTTATTAGAAGTTAATTGTAACGCAAATATATAATAATTTTGTATTTGTTCATTAAATTTGTTTCAAAATTGGATTCCCGTCATGTATGATTATATCAAAGGTCAACTGGATCGATTGACGCCTGCTGCTGCGGTAGTTGAAGCCGGAGGGGTAGGGTATTACATCAATATCTCTTTGCAGACCTTTTCGAGTATCGAGTCAGCGACTGAGGTCAAACTGTACACCCACTTTATTGTTCGGGAGGATGCACAGGTCCTGTATGGCTTTTATACCCTGGAGGAGCGTGAAGTGTTTCGGGCTTTGATAGGTGTTTCGGGTGTGGGCGGTAATACGGCCCGTATGATTCTTTCCACTTTTTCGTCGGATGAGGTGCGTTCGATTATTGCCACCGGTCAGGCCGATGTCTTGAAAAGCGTGAAAGGGCTTGGTATCAAAACCGCACAAAAAATTATTGTCGAGTTGCGGGATAAATTGGGCGTTTCAGCAACGGAAGAGGTCGCATTGCCCATACGTGCTGCAGCCAATGAAACCTATTCAGAGGCCCTCTCGGCTTTGGTGATGTTGGGTTTTACCAAACCTGCATCTGAAAAAGTGTTGCGGGCGCTGGTCAAAGAGCAGCCACAAGCCCACGTTGAAGAGCTGATTCGAATGGCGCTCAAACGTCTTTAGAAAATTTTTAGGGGAGGATGAACAAATTGTTAAGCCCTGCTTGTCGTCCTTGAAGTTCTGTCAATTTATTATAATTTTGCCCCCAAACTGAAACAATCAAAAAAGACTGTATGGACAGTATGTACTTAATCATCGTGGGCATTATGATGGTGTTGGCCATTGCCGGATTGGTAGTGGGCGTCGCCAATGACGCGGTGAATTTCCTGAATTCGGCGTTAGGTTCGAAAGTGGCTCCACGTTATGTAATCATGATCGTTGCATCGGTCGGTATCCTGGTCGGTGCAATCACCTCAAGCGGTATGATGGAGGTGGCACGTAGTGGTGTGTTTCACCCGGAGATGTTCACGTTTGCCGACGTGATGATGCTATTCCTCTCGGTGATGTTTATGAATGTGATCTTGCTCGACGTGTTCAATACGTTGGGTCTGCCCACTTCGACTACTGTGTCGCTCGTATTCGGTCTGTTGGGTGCTGCGGTAAGTGTATCCGTATTCAAAATCGCCAACAGCGATCTGCACACGATTGCCGACTTGGCCTCGTATATCAATACGGGTAAAGCTATGGCGATTATCTCCGGAATCCTGTTATCTGTAGCGATTGCATTTGTGTGCGGCACGGTGGTCATGTACGTGACCCGTTTGATCTTCTCGTATCGCTATCAACGGAAAATTAAGTCAGTAGGCGCGATCTGGTGCGGTATTGCGGTTACGGCAATCTCTTATTTTGCAATCTTCAAGGGCCTGAAAGGTTCATCGTTGATGGATCCGGAAGTAATGGCCTGGATGGATACCCATATTTTGACACTGCTGCTCATACTGTTCGTCGGTTGGAGTATTGTCATGGCAATTTTAGCCATGTTCAAGATCAATATCTTGAAGATTACGGTATTGGCAGGTACACTCTCTTTGGCATTGGCTTTTGCAGGTAATGACCTGGTGAACTTTATCGGTGTATTTGTTGCCGGTTGCGATTCATACGAAAATGTAATGATCAACGGTTCGGGGGATGTCAATACCATGATGGGAAGTTTGAACGGTGCAGTAACTACTCATCCGCTTATCCTGATTATTTCGGGTGTAATTATGGTATTGACGCTGTGGTTCTCGAAAAAGTCGCAAACAGTGGCGGATACCGAGATCAATCTGGCTCGTCAAGATGCCGGTGCAGAGCGGTTCGGATCTACTTCAGTGTCACGTGCCATGGTACGTTGCGCTCTGAACTGCAATAAAACTTACGAAAAATATACGCCGAAACGCATTCAACGTTTCGTTGCCAGTCGGTTCGTGCCGGTTTACGTGCCGGAGGGAGCCAATAAAGCTCCTTTTGACTTGATCCGTGCAACGGTAAACTTGACGGTAGCGTCGATTTTGATCTCAATGGCAACTTCGTTGCAACTGCCGCTTTCGACCACCTACGTTACCTTCATGGTAGCTATGGGTTCATCTCTGGCAGACCGTGCTTGGGGACGTGAAAGTGCCGTTTATCGTATTACTGGTGTGTTGACAGTGATTGCCGGTTGGTTCCTGACTGCGTTGATTGCCTTTACGATTGCCTTCTTAATCGCACTGGGCTTGATGTGGGGCGGAATGATTGCTGTGGTGATCTTTGCTGTGGTTTGCGGTTACATGCTGATTCAAAGCTCTATTATTCACAACCGCAAGGTTAAAAAAGAGGCAGAGCGTGAAGCTGAAGAGCAGACTGAAGCTCCGGAACAGACCGTTATTCAGCGTTGTGTGCGCGAAGTGGCTGAGACAATGCTTCAGGTGACTACGCTTTATCGTCAGACACTGGTCGGACTCTTTAATGAGGATCGTAAACTGCTCAAACAGATGGTGCGCGAATCTGAAGAGTTGTACAGAGTGGCGCACGAGCGTAAACATGAAATGCTGCCAACCTTGCTGAAATTGCAAGAGAACTATATCGAGACCGGTCACTATTACGTTCAGGTTGTCGATTATATCAATGAGGTAACCAAGGCGTTGGTTCATATCACGCGACCCAGTTTCGATCACATCAATAACAACCACGAAGGGTTGAATAAAGAGCAGGTGGCTGATCTGGAGTTGGTGAATGAGAAAGTTGGTGAGATTTACCAGAAGATCAATGTAATGTTGGAGAATAACGATTTCTCACAACTCGATGAAATTCTGCAGATGCGTGATAAGTTGTTCGATGCATTGGCTGCCGCTATCAAGAGTCAGATTAAACGTGTGAAGGCTAAGGCTTCGACAACACGCAGCAGTATTTTGTATCTGACCATTATCAATGAAACGAAGACAATGGTGCTCCAAACCCGTAACCTGCTGAAATCTCAGCGCTATTTTATTTCGGGAGACTAATTGAGTGTCTTTTTGAATGTCCTTCTTTAAGAACGAGGTTTTCTTCGTAAAGAATGATTTTTAATACAAAGGAGAGGCTGACATTTGCAGCCTCTCCTTTTTTTGCCCTAAAATTGTGAAAAAACATAAGACCAGAGCAATATTTCCCGTTTTTGAGAGTTCTATATGATGTAGCTTACTTTTGCTTTTGGGTAAAAAAAGTATACTTTTGTGAGCTATTGATATGACACTATGATTTTGACTAAGTGGCGTTTTTTTGCACTGTTGATGGCGGCGGTATTGATGACTGTCGGTTGTTCTCAGGAAGATGATAACGAAGAGACTACACAACGTACCTCTATCGTAAACTATCTCCAGGGACAGCAGTACCCCTACACGGAAGTGTCCGGTGTGTATCGTTATGTGATCAATGCGGATCGTGCAGATTACGCTTCGTCTCCAGTATTGGAATCCTCCGGAACTGCAATTATTGATTTTGCAGTCTATTCGTTTTCAACGGGTTTGGGTCAGTTGTATTACACGAATCGCAAAGATTTGGTCGATGAGGAGTATTTGCCTGATTTGGAGCAGTATTGGCCTTTTGCCCCTCAAGAGGTATCATTAGGTGATTCGCGCCTGATTAAAGGGGTTCGGCTCGGATTGGCAGGTTGTCATGAAGGAGATTCGGTACAACTCTTTTTGGTTTCGTCACTTGGTTATGGCGATAAACCGTGGGGAGTGGTGCCTGCAAATACCCCATTGGTGTGGGATATCGTTGTGAAACAAGTTGTTAAATAACCAATATGAGAAAAGGATTTTTCGCTTGTGCTATTGCGACAGTAGTAAGTATGTTTGCCACCTCTTGTGCCAAAGTAGAGGAGGAGACGATTGAAGATAAGCGCGAGCGCTCTTTCGAAGCGTGGGTGGCAAAAAATGCTCCCAATGCAGAAAAAATCGAGGGAGGGGTATATATCGAAAAACTGTATGAATCTACCCAGGCCGGTGCTTTGACCCCCAGTGGTGATGGCGAAGATGATTTTGAATGGGTGATGATTAACTATACGGGACGAGAGATGACTACGGGGAATGTCTTCGTGACTCGTGACCCTGATATCGCAAAGCACCAAGGAACTTTTACCAATTATACCCACTATACTGCGGAATATGTTCCGTATACTCCTTATAATGCGCTTTATTATTCCTCAAATGTAGATATGATCATGGGCAATTTTTTGGCCCTTGGTCAAATGAAAGAGGGGGATAAATATCGTGTATATATTCCATCGTCATTGGCTTATGGTTCTTCAGGATATAGTTATACTGGTTCAGGGTATGAGGGGCAGAATGCTCTTGGAGCCAATTTGCCGGTTATTATGGATTTGGAGTTGGTTAAAGTGGTTAAAGATCCCAGTAAATATGAGGCTTCGTTAGTGCAAAACTATGCGGTTACGCAAATGAAATTGAATCTTTCAGATACGATTCGTACCAATTTGTATTGTAAGCATATTTCGTATGGTAAGGAGTTGCGAGATACCGTTAAAAAAGATGAAACGATCTCTATCTATTATGTAGGACGTTTTATGGACGGTTTCGTTTTTGATACCAATATTAAAGATACCGCTGAGAAATATAATTTGGCCCAGTATTATGAAGATGATCATTATGAGGTAATGACAGTTGACGTAGGCACGTCAGAAGAAGATGAGAATGAAGATGCATCTTCTTCATCAGATGAAAATTCAGTTGTAGTTGGATTGGATGCAGCTTTGTTGAAGATGTTGTATGGTGAATCATCTCAGATTATTTTCACTTCGACTTACGGTTATGGCGAGTCGGGTCAATTTCCCACTTATTCCAATTCAAGCGGTACTGTAGTAGCTTCACCGGTTATTCCCCCTTATACTCCGTTAATATTTGATGTAACAGTTGCTCCTAAATATGGTGATGGATCTAAACAATTTCCATACACATTTCATGCAATTACAGAGCGTTTGGGTGAAGTTGATGGTGTATGGGTAGAAGGGTATGTTGCCGGTGTCGCTTTGGGTGATGATTATACATCATTATGTGATACATTGACCACCATTGTAGAATCAGGAGTAAAAACTAACCTTATGCTAAGTGATGGAACTTATGAAGTGAAGCCAGAAGAGTGTTTTACGGTCAAACTCCCAGAAGGAGAAATTAGGGATGCACTTAATGTGCCTGATAATGAGGGAACTGTTTTCCGGCAAAAGGTTAAACTATATGGTAACCTCCGTCAATATCTAGGCACGTATGGTATCGTTGATATTACAGATTATTCTTTTGAATAGCTTTTATACAATACTTTGTCGTAAAAACGGAGACGCAGATTTTTTCGTCTCCGTTTTTTTATTGAAAGTAATGTGTTTGTGTAATTTGAAATAGATTATTGAATATACATGTAGAGATCAAATGATGTTAAATTGTGTATCTTACCTTGCGAATTTTGTGAATGCGACTATGTGATTGATCAAGATGAATGGTTGATTATCATAGTTTCATGAAATTGGATAGCGGCGCAATGTGATAAAATTATGGCGAATCCCTATTTTTCATTCAAACAATTTACGGTGTGGCAGGAGCATGCCGCTATGCGTGTAGGTACCGATGGAGTGTTGTTAGGTGCTTGGTGTGATTTGGCTTCAGATGTATCTGCCGTCATACCGGATGAATCTACTGACAGGAGACAACCTGCTAATGTTTGCCCTGCCGATCCTTCTCAGGTTTTAGAGAGACCCAAGATCGATCAGACCGTATGGAATGATCAGATGCGAGATGAAGAGGATGAGTCGGTTTGTGGAGCACAAAATGGTACAGAGGCCACGAAAAAGACAAAAGAGGTTGGTCGTGTATTGGATATTGGAAGTGGTACAGGGGTAATTGCATTAATGGTGGCACAACGCACATCTAATGCACAAATTGATGCCGTGGAGCCAGATTCGGGGAGTTGTGAGGATGCCTTGCGCAATTTTGCTGAATCCCCATGGGCCGATCGGTTGCATTTGCATGATGTAACGTTACAGGAGTATGTATCCCGTTATGCAGAAAAGGTGCAATATGATCTTATCGTGTCCAATCCGCCCTATTTTGTCGATTCGTTGAAGGCTCCCGATCCGGTCCGAAATGCAGTTAGACATGCCGTTTCATTGCCCTTTGAGGAGTTGTTGGATGGAGTGAAGACATTATTGGCCGAGCATGGACGTTTCGCAGTGATTTTGCCGGTAAAAGAAGGTGTGTTATTGGAAAAGTTGGCTTTGGAGCGTAGTTTGCATTGTGTACGGAAATGTTTGGTGCAGACTAAACCAGGAGTGCCTCCTAAACGGGTAATGATGGAGTTTGGGCGAAAATCTGTGCCTTTGCGTAGCGGTTTGTTGATCATGGAGACCGAACGACATCAGGAATTTACTGAAGAGTATCGGAGGTTGACCCGTGATTTTTACCTGAAATTCTAAGCAAGTGTTTTAAATTTTAATTAGCTTTGTTATTGAGTTTTCAGTTGTTCAACTTACAAGCTAATCATAATATTGTGATCATATGAAACAGATTCTGATTCCATTGTGTCTGCTGGCAATGACGGCAGTCGGCGTGCAGGCTCAGGTCAAGGCTACCAAAGGGGTAGTGGTGGGCAGTAGCAACTCCGTAGTTTATGCTTTACCCCGTACGACGCTGAAGGTAACCGTGGTGGTTGAAAAAGAGAGTATTCGCAAAGGCCCTTATGCGCGTTATGCACAAAAATATCTTGGTGTGATGGCACCGCTGGCAGATAAGGATATCTATACGATTGTAGGTGGAAAGATTGGTTATGCTCAGGAGGCCGATCCCAATGAGGTTTACACGTTGGAAAATCCCGACAAAAGCCCGATGCAGCTTTATACTCCTTCGGTTGAGGGATTTTTGGCGGCACCTTTGGATGGGGCAGCGCTGATGCCATCGGCCTTTAAACCTGCTGCACCCGTAGGCCCCGCTGCACCTGCGCATAAAGCTATGGGCAAAGGTAAAGTAAAAGTTTTGTCACAAATCGATAGCGATACCAGCTTGGTCAAAGTACAGGTCGATCGTCGCAGTACAGTTGAGCAGAGCCCCGAATCAGCAGCGCTCGATGCAGCCAACATGATTTTTATGATTCGTAAAAATCGGATGGAGTTGATCAGCGGTAATGCGGGCGAGAATGTATTCGGACAGGGACTCAAAGCTGCTTTGGATGAATTGAATCGTCTGGAAGAGGAGTATTTGGCTCTTTTCCTTGGCAAACAGTTCAAACAGACTATCGTTCGTGAGTATGACGTAGTTCCCGAAGCCGGTAAAACTTCTGCTGTCGTATGTCGTTTCACTGAGTTTGGAGGGCTGCTCCCATCATCGGATCTCTCGGGTCGTCCTATTTTGGTCGAGATGACTCCAGAAATGAAGGTACAGGGCAGTTCAATGAGCGAAGCCAAAGGGAAAAGCATGATCTATTATCGTGTAGCGGATATTGCCAATTGCCGCTTGCTGGATGGTAACCGTGAAATTGCACAGAGTCGTGTGCCGGTTTATCAATTTGGTGAGGTGATGCAGATTCCGGTTCCGGCATTGAAATAATTAATTTGGTAAAGTATGGATAATACGGCTTTGATGCTTCAGCTGTTGAAGCGTCTGAAGGTCGAAATGAACGGTGCGGTAACCGGAGCCATGCAGGAGCGGGGGATTGTCTATCCGCTCAATTATGGAGTTTCGGTACCGACCATCCGTGATATTGCAAGAGAGTATGGTCCCAACCACTCTCTTGCATTGCTTTTGTATCAGCAGCAGGTGCGTGAATTGAAATTGGCTGCGCTGTTTGTGGATGATCCGGCCAGTGTCACCGTAGGGCAGGTTGAGGAGTGGAGTCGGGATTTTACCAATCCGGAGATCGTCGAGTTGACAGTGATGTATCTCTTTTCGCGTGCTACAGCCGCTGTTGATAAGATTGCGGATTGGCTGGCTTCAAACGACCTCTATTTGCAATACGCGGGACTGTTGATGCTGTTACGTGTGGCGTGTGGCCCGTTGTGCGAGGAGTCTCGAACCATGATGTTGCTGCAACGAGCTGATCAAATGTTGTCGGAGCATGAGCTCAAACCGTTGTTGATTCGTGGGGCAGTAAATGCCTTCAGTCGGTGTGCAATGCTTTCGAGTGAGATGCAAAACGTTGTGACTGACATCGCTAAACGATATGCGGATTCCCAATCACCCCAGTTGCGCGAACTCTCATCTGAAGTGATGAGTATGTTGCCGGTGGAGTAGTGTGTTGTGACTCCGGATATGATGGCTCAAGAAAATCTCAAGGTATATTAATACTGTTATAATAAATGAAACAACCCGAAGGTGCAAACTCTTCGGGTTGGTTCGTTTTAATGAGTTGACGGTCTGGATATACAGCTATCGTGAGAATCGGTTATCAATCCTGCACCTTAGTTGATAGGTGTCAATAGAATATGGCCATTCAATAGATTATATAACTCTCAGATTGGATGGTTTTTTATAGTGGGTTAACGTCCGAAGACAATACCGATAGTCAAATTGATCGCATTTAAACTTTCTCTATGCTCCAAGTCGTAGGTTTTTCCGCCAGCTTTCAAGGTGCCGATTGTAGCGGTGGACACGTTAAGATTGAACATGAGTGCGGCAGCTTTGCTAATCCCGATTTCGTATCCGATCTCTGTGGTGGATCCGAATGAACCTCCTGTGGCGGTATTGAGCCTGGAGGTCCACCCCTGCCCTTTATAGGTAGTGTATCCCAGTCCCACTCCGAGTATCAAAGCACTGTTTTTGGAGCGATTGTAAAAGCGAATGAGTAGTTTGGGCCCCATAATCCAACTGCTAACATCAGCTTCGCTGTATTGTCTGTAATTGGCGAACGCTCCCAGACCGATGTAATCGTTAAAGAAACCAACCAGATCACCATTAATGGTAAATCCGTGTCTGTAGCTGCTGGTTGCACCCTCTGCCAGTTTCCCCAAACGTGAGCTGTAACCACCAGAAATGGCAAACCGTACACCATCTTTTGCACGCTTTTTTTCTTTGGGGATTGGGTTGGCTTGGGGAGAATCGAGACTAGTGCCTACTAAATCGCCATTTCCAAAATAGACGGGCGTAATGGTTTGAATGGTGTCTTTTGAAACGTAGAAACTGACTGGTGTGCCATCCGGACACGTTGGGAGCAGGAATATCCCAATAATACTCCTGCAAGCAATATCCAGGAGATTTTGTTCATAAAAGGTACGATAATAAGTTAGGCTCTATTAAGTTAGAGTCAATGTTGAAATAAACCGAATTTTTGCAGAAAATGTTGATGACATAAGGATTGTTCGATATCACCAATATGTGTTTTTTGCTATTTTTGTTCGCTCAAAATAAATTTAAAGAAACAACAATATGTTAGGCGTAATGGTTGCGGTGTTTCTGGTCGGATACTTCTGTATCGCCATGGAACACAAATTGGAGGTGAACAAAGCTGCAACGGCGTTGTTGACCGGTGGTATTCTCTGGGCTTTGTACATCGTTACCTCGCCACTGGTCGTTCCCCAAATCGACGGTGAGGCGTTTAATGAATTTCTGGCCAACAACCCCAGTATTGCAGGCCTCCCATTGATCGAACAGTGTGTGCGTTTTATCTCCGGAGTACAGATCGTGGATCATCTGGGAGAAATCTCTGAAACACTCTTCTTCCTGATTGGGGCTATGACCATTGTCGAGTTGATCGATGTCCACGGGGGATTTTCAATTATCACCAACCGGATTTCAACCCGTAATAAACGGTCACTTTTGTGGTTAATCGCCTTGTTGACCTTCTTTATGTCAGCCGTGTTGGATAACATGACGACTGCAATCGTAATGGTGATGTTGATTCGTCGGATTATTCCCGCTCAGAAAGATAGATGGCTGTTTGCCAGTATCATTATCATTGCGGCAAACAGTGGCGGTGCGTGGTCTCCGATCGGTGATGTGACAACCATCATGCTGTGGGTTAAGGGAAATGTAACCTCACTGCCATTGGTAGAGTCTTTGTTGCTGCCGAGTCTGGTCTCTACATTGGTTCCGGTGCTGATCGCTTCCCGTATGATGCACGGAACAATTACTTCGGATGGTTCTGAAGATAAAGCCTTGTCAAATGTGGAGCAGGTATTGACTCGCGGTGAACGTATGACCATGCTGATCTTGGGTATTGCCTGCCTGTTGTTTGTGCCGGTGTTCAAATCGTTGACCAGTCTCCCTCCCTTTATGGGTATCATGCTTGCACTGGGTATTATGTGGGTCTATACTGAACTGCTGTACCGCAAAAAGGTCGATATTGCCGAGCGTGATAAACACCGTGTGACCAAAGTAATCCGCCATATCGATATTCCGACGATCCTGTTCTTCCTCGGTATTCTTTTGTCTGTGGCAGCCCTCCAATCGACCGGTATCCTGAACTCTGCAGCGCAATTCCTCAATGAAAAATTGCACAACATTTATCTGATCAACGTGATCATCGGTTTCATGTCATCGATTGTCGATAATGTGCCGTTGGTAGCTGGTGCTATGGGTATGTATCCGATTGTTGATCCTGCAACCGTGAGCTCTTTGGCCGATCCTGCCTACATGCAGCATTTTGTACAGGATGGTCCTTTCTGGTTATTCTTGGCGTATTGCGCAGGTGTCGGTGGAAGTTTGCTGATTATTGGTTCGGCTGCAGGTGTCGTAGTAATGGGACTCGAAAAGATCAATTTCGCCTGGTATATGAAACATATCACGCTGATGGCTATTGCGGGCTATTTGGCCGGCGCGTTAGTGTTTGTATTGGTTGAATGGCTTAAATTGGGTGCTTTATAGCAAGATGCTTGATAAAAGTGATACTATACCGTCGTTTACTTGTTGTTGAGTCGCACGGAAGTTAACAACGGTTCAATAAGCGCGAGCTCCGGAGTACAAACTCCGGGGCTCGCATGTTATAGGTTAGAGTTTTTATTATAGCTGAATCAACGAGATTTTGATTGACAATCAAATTGTGGATTTTTGATGGCTGTAAGATAAGCTTGACATGACCTCCGTATTGTGATTGTCCATGTGTTACGCATCTGCTGAAAATAGACGCGCAACCTCAATAGACAGTGCTCGACGATTCTCAATGGTTGTTAAGCAGAATCTTTAAAATAGAGCGGATACTTTGTCGATCACTTCGTTTGCATCCGGATTGAGATCAAATACCAGCGAGGGTTTCAAATTGTGCTGTTTTTTGCCCTGTTGGCAATGTTTCTCACCGCCACCGGTGACGTTCAGCATCACAATTTTTTCGGGATCTACTTCGCCGGCTTTGATGGCGTTGATCAGCGAGGCAAGTGCAATACCCGGGGCAGAGTAGATATCCACACCTTCGGTTTCTTCAAACAGTTTTTTCGCGGCACGTGCCTCTTCGTTGGTTGCAGCCAAAATGTCACCGTCGGTATCAATCAGAGCGTCGTACAGGCCACCTCCGATTGGATAGGGTGGTTTACGGTTGGACAGCACTTTGGCATCGATCGATTCGGCATCGATACGAGCCTGATCATCATCATACGGCAGCAGTGCACGAGACTTGGCTTTCCATGCCTTGTACATCGGCACGAACGGCAGATTTTGCGATACCATCAATTTCATCTTGTGGGAACCGAAACGGCCATCTTCGATCAGACGGAGGTTGGCCTCCCAGGCTGCAATGGCACCGGTACCGCTACCGATTGCTTGGAAATAGTAGTCAGGAATACGGCCGATAAAGGTGGTTGCCGACAATACGGTGGTTGCCATACCATCACGGCGGGCAATGTTTTTGGCACCGCCTTCGGCCAGGAATTTATCTGATTTGAGAACCAAATTGCTCAGGTGAATGGCGTCGAAATAGTCACCGCCTTTGCGGGCTGCGATCAGTTTGACGCAGTCGTTGAGCGGAGTGTCGAACCAGAGTGCATCGAGGTTGTCTTCGGGTACACTCAACAACAGGGGAATATTGTTGTCAGAGCAGACACGCGCAAAGGCACGTGCTGTATTTCCTGCAGAGGCTACGACCAATACTTTATCCTCCTGATTGGCCCGCAGACGTGCACAAACCGAATAGGCTTCGGTCTCTTTAAACGAGCAGGTGCGCATATTGGCGCCGATCTTTGGATTGTAGCCGTTGAAGGTGATATAAAGGTTTTTCAGACCGAGGACTTCGGCCAGTTTTTTGCTTTTATACGTGATAGGAGCGCACGATCCCTTCAACATGCGACCTACGGGCAGCCAGTCGGCGAAACGATAAATACCCATATCTTCTGTTCCGACCTCGATCTGACGTTTGGCATAGTTGGCCCGGATCAAAGATGGTTCTCCACCTTGGGGATCGTCCAGTAGCCAGCCTGTATCTTCGAATGTGCGGCCTGTAGTGACATTTTGAAGCGTGTACTTCGTAGCGCTGAAATTTTTCATTATCTTAGTACAAATGAATTCGTTTTGACGTTTTTAAAGCAGAACAAATTTAGCACAAATTTTGGGGTTTCGCCCCGATTGCGCGGAGAAAGACCATGAACCAGTGTAAAATACGTCTTTATACTTATTCGGGTTTTCGGTCCATTTTTGCAGGTGTGAGGGCCCTGTGGTAAGGGCTTTCCAGGCATGTGGCAGAGTTGGTACGCAAAGGCAGCGAGGATCAAAATGATTTTGTGATGTTGCAGGTGGAGGAGAAACTGAATGAGGTTTCAATCAGAGTGAGCGAATGTTATTTGAAAGGCAGGATATGGAAAAGAAAAAGGTGGTAAAGATGTTGGACCGCGATGTGAGTTGGATGTATTTCAACCGGCGCATTTTGCAGGAGGCCCAGCGTGAAAATGTGCCGTTGCTCGAGCGGCTCACCTTTCTGGGTATCTATTCCAACAATCTCGATGAATTTTATCGGGTTCGGGTTTCGACCCTCAAACGGGTAGTAGAATATGAGGAGAGACCTCATGGCGAGCAGACCCGTGCCATGGCTTTGCGAGAATTGCGTCTGATCGAAAAGCTGACCAAAACCTACCTGCAGGAGTTTGAGGCCACATTCGAGCAGATCAAAGACGATCTCAAAAAGGAGAATATCTATCTGATTGATGAGACGCAACTCACTCCGTCGCAGATCCGTTACATCAAGATGGTCTATCGGACAGATCTGAATAGTTCGACCTATCCGCTTATTTCGACGCAGGGACCCTGGTTGAGTGATCTGAAGGATTCGGGGATCTATTTGGCGGTCAAACTGATGCGAAAAGGTGTCCGTAGTGGGCGTCCGATTCGGGACTTTGCTCTGATCGAGCTGCCGACACGAGAGTTCGGGCGTTTCATTGTCTTGCCGCCGGAAGAGGGGCGTACCTGTATTATGTTTTTGGATGATGTGGTGCGGTTTTGTCTTCCATTTATTTTCTCCGGACTCCATTATGATTCGTTCGAGGCTTACACCTTCAAGTTTACACGGGATGCCGAAATCGAACTCGACAGTGGGCTGGGCGAGGATCTGGTCGAGAAAATCGCCCGCGGGGTGAAGAATCGCAAAAAAGGAGAGCCGGTACGTCTGGTCTATGACAAGCAGATGCCACGCGATCTGTTGCGCCATATCCGTACCAAACTCCATATTGACCGATACGATACCAGTGATGCCGGATCACGGTACCACAATATGAAGGATCTGATGAATTTTCCTTCGGTGGGTCGTTCCGATTTGAAATTCCCCTCGCAACTGGCTGTAATGACCTCGCCGTTTGAGACATATGGCAGCGCATTGGAGGCGGTACGCAAGCAGGATCGTTTCTTGCACTATCCTTACCAAAATTTTTCGAACTATATCCGGCTGTTGCGGGAGGCTGCGTTGAGCCGGGATGTGAAGAGTATCAAAACGACCGTCTATCGTTTAGCTAAAGATTCCAAGGTGGTCAAAGCGTTGATCTGCGCAGCCCGTCATGGCAAAGAGGTGACGGTGGTGGTTGAGCTGTTGGCTCGTTTCGATGAGTCGTCGAACATCAACTGGTCGAAAAAGATGCAGGATGCGGGTATTCACGTGCTCTTTGGTGTTGAGGGGTTGAAAGTACATGGCAAGTTGACCCATATCGGTTCACCTAAAGGGGATGTAGTCTGTGTGAGCACCGGAAACTTCCACGAAGGGAATGCTAAACTGTACACCGATGTGACCTTGTTGACAGCCGATCGCCGGATTACCCGCGAGGTTGATGCGGTCTTCGATTTCATCCGCCATCCCGAAAAACAGGTGCACTTTGAACAGCTGTTAGTCTCGCCGCACAACATGTTGCAACAGCTGTTTACCCGGATTGACACCGAGATTGCTAATGCCCGAGCCGGCCGCAAAGCCTATATTCTGGGAAAAATCAACCATATTACCGATGAACGTATCGTGCGCAAGCTGTACGAAGCCTCCGAAGCGGGTGTTGAGATCCGTATGTTGGTGCGGGGTAACTGTTCGGTCATTCCGGGTGTGGCTGGTCAGAGTGAAAATATCGAATTGCGGGGAATCATCGATCGCTATCTGGAGCACTCGCGAATCATCATCTTCTGCAATGGAGGACACGAACGTTATTATCTCGGTTCGGCAGACTGGATGACACGTAACTTCAATCGTCGTGTCGAGGTGTATGTACCGGTGCATGACCGGACGATCCGGGCGGAGTTGCGTCGTGTGGTTGAATATGGTCTTAGGGATAATATGGCGGCTCGTGTGATCGACGGAACGGATTCGAACCGAATTTATCAGAATGGTGAAACCCCGTTCCGCTCCCAAAAAGAGCTTTACGAATATTATACCGGCTTGTCTCAAAACGAAACAAAACAGTAACTTATGTTGGAGAGCAAACTCAATTTCGCCGCAATCGATATTGGATCGAATGCAGTGCGGCTGCTGATCAAGGGAATACGCCCCGGTGAAACCGTGAATGAATTGACCAAATGTGTCATGTTGCGCATTCCGTTGCGGTTGGGCGAAGACTCTTTTAGCGATGGTCGTATTTCGGCCGAAAAACAGAAACAGCTGATGCGAACGATTCGGGCTTTTCGGTTGCTGATGAAAGTCTTTAACGTGGTGAGTTACCGGGCTTGCGCAACTTCAGCGATGCGTGATGCGGTCAATGGTGGACGAATAGCTGATCGGATCTATGCCAAGACCGGTATCCGGATCGAGGTGATCGATGGTGTTGAGGAGGCCCGTATTGTTTATGACAGCCACATCGGGGATCTGCTGGAGAGTCAGGGCAGTTACATCTATGTCGATGTGGGCGGTGGTAGTACGGAGGTGAGCTTGATTCATGACGGTGCGTTGATCAGCTCCCGGTCGTATGATGTGGGAACGGTCCGTATGCTTAGCGGAAAAGTCAAGGAACGTGCATGGGAGATGTTGCGTGACGATATGGATCAGTTGAAAAATGAGTATCCTGGCATTCAGATTATCGGATCGGGCGGGAATATCAATAAGCTGTACAGTTTGGCTGGAAAAAGAGATAATGCACGTCTCGCAGTTTCGGAGTTGAGACGTTGGTACGATTTGCTGCGTCCCCTCGATCCGGAACAGCGAATGGAACGATTCAAACTCAATCCGGACCGAGCCGATGTGATTGTGCCGGCTGCAGAGATCTTTTTGACCATTGCAGATCGTATTGGCGCCGACTCGATCTTTGTTCCCACAATCGGTATTATCGATGGTTTGATCCATACGCTTTGCTCGAATTATCTGAAAACACATTGATCGTTATAGGAGTCAGCTCCTCATGGCCCGTCGAACCGCATAATTGCCGACTTGTAAAGGATTGTAGATTGCATAAAGTGTAAAGCAATAATGGGGGAGGTGGAATGGTTGACCGTATTAAATGGGGGTAGAGAGGGTACAATGTATGTGCGTTTTTCGGAAAGGTTGCGTGAATATTTTGGAGCTTTAGGTCGCAAATGCGTACCTTTGTAAACAGTGCGCGGGTTAGCGGCGGTGTGCCGTGCGAATCGTCCCGCAGCGTTTGAGCTTTCTGTCGAAAATATGTTGTTACAATTTCTTTTTGTCCTTGTCGCCATTCTGGTCGGAGCCCGTATGGGAGGTATTGGCCTTGGGGTAATGGGTGGCATCGGACTCTCCATTCTGGTATTCATTTTTGGACTCGAACCCACCTCACCCCCTGTCGATGTCATGTTGATGATCGTTGCTGTCATTGCGGCAGCGGGCTGTATGCAGGCGGCAGGTGGTCTGGATTTGATGGTACGTCAAGCTGAACGGCTGTTGCGTAAGCACCCTTCTCGGATCACTTTATTGAGTCCGCTGGTAACCTATCTCTTCACTTTTGTAGCTGGAACCGGCCACGTAGCCTACTCTGTGTTGCCGGTGATTGCCGAAGTGGCCCGTGAGACAAAAATCCGTCCGGAACGTCCATTGTCAATTGCGGTGATTGCCTCGCAACAGGCCATCACAGCCAGCCCTATATCGGCCGCTGTGGTCGCTCTGTTAAGCCTTTTGGCAGATTATCAGATCACACTGCTGGATATTTTGATTATCTGTATTCCATCCACTTTGGTGGGAGTGGTGCTTGGCGCTCTCTATTCGTTGAAAGTGGGAAAAGAGCTTGAGTCCGATCCCGAATATCTGCGTCGTTTGGAGGCGGGAGAATTTACCACTTCGACCTCTTCGGTTCAGACTGCGAGCCATTCGTGGAAGGCTGCAGTCTCAGTCGGCATTTTCATTCTGGCAACCGTGCTGATCGTGCTGTTCGGATCAGTGGACAGTATGCGTAAATGTGGCGATACAATGCTGAATATGCCGGTGGTTATTGAAATTCTGATGCTTTCGGCAGCAGCTCTGATTTTGCTGATCACCCGAACGGACGGTATTAAAGCGGCTCAAGGTTCGGTCTTTTCGGCAGGGATGCAGGCTGTTGTGGCCATTTTCGGTATCGCCTGGATGGGGGATACCTTCCTGCATGGCAATATGGCTCAACTTCGGGAGTCAATCGAAGGGGTGGTGACCGCTATGCCTTGGCTGTTCGGTATTGCACTGTTCGTGATGTCCATTCTGTTGTATAGTCAAGCCGCAACGGTACGTGCATTGATGCCGCTGGGAATCGGATTGGGTATTTCACCGTGGCTGTTGATAGCCATGCTGCCGGCTGTGAATGGCTATTTCTTTATCCCTAACTATCCGACGGTGGTGGCGGCAATCAATTTCGACCGAACTGGCACAACCCGAATCGGTAAATATGTGTTGAACCATTCGTTTATGGTTCCAGGTCTGATAGCTACGATTGCTGCCGTTGTGACCGGTTTGTTGTTGGTTCAGCTGCTTGGGGTGATGCATTAAGCAGAAAGCCTCCCGGTAGTTGAGAACGTGATTAAATCAAATTGAAGATAAAATCAAACAGGAGAGCCCGACAGCTCTCCTGTTTTTTATCTCCTGATAGATCAATGGTCTGATTGTTCGGAGTTAAGACTCGAAGTTCTATGTTTGATTCTCTTTAGTACGAATTTGTGAAAAAAGAGATAATTCGTGATCTTAGCTCAAGTACAGTAGAGAATAACCCAGAGGAAGCGAACCTCGTTGTTGCCTTTCCATTGGTTGTTTTCAAAGTAAATTGTCGTCTGCCGTTTGACGGGTGATGGAAAGTTTCCGGGTGTACGATGCTAATTGTTAGGATCGTTCAGATTATTCGAATCAGAGAGGTCCGGAGAACCTTCATTTCCCATACGTTCATGGTGCTGTGGTTGCGCCTTGAAATGAGATTGGAATTTATTGGTAATGAATACCGTAAAGATTGGGAAAACCATCATGCCTGCCGAGGCCAATACAACGGTCAAAATTTTCCCTAAAGAGGTAACGGCAAATACATTGGCTCCAACAGTCGTTACATTCATAAATGCCCACCAGATGGCTGTTGTGTAATTGGTTACGTCCGGATTGACGCCCCGTTCCAGTTGGAAAAAGATCAAAGTGGAGAAGTAGATCAACGCCAACAAAGAGACCACATACGAAACCATCAGGTTGGTAATTCGGTTCCTGGTGAGCCAACCTACCATGATGGCCAAGCCATATCCACCCCGCACTAGTGGCATCAACCTGATCAGATAATAAATGTCGTCAGGAATTGTGGCTGGACTGTATTTGGCGATGTTGAGGAAGGGAATCGATACCAACAGAAAGATAAAGTTTCTCCATAAAAAGCGTCGTTTGTGTTCGCTCAGATAAAACCGATAGAGGAAATCGGCCATAAAAATAATGCAAACCCATAGTTGAATCTTGAGATAGAGGTGGAAGTATTCTCCTTGTGTATCGTAGAAGGTTTCGAAAGACAATGCAGCAATGATCAATAAACTGCCCAACAGTATCAAAGTGTTTAAAACATTGCGGATGCCAAACATCAGGCGTGGGTGTTTGAATGTGCGCGGTTCTTGTTGCCCCTGGGATGAGTCAGCGGAAGCAGTTCCCTGTTTGCGACTTTGTGGTTGTGGTGAAGTGGAACAGTTTTGTCCCGAGGCTGTGGGTGCTAGCTTAGGATTCATACTGAGTTATTTATGGGTTTGGAAGGTGGAAAAGTAAAAAACATGCCTGCTGTGGTTAGTAATTTAGGCAATCTATTTGAATTTACATCGAAATTTTGAGAGTTTTTTGATCCGATTTTCGATTCGTTAAGGGAGGGTTGAGGCTCAGTTTTGTTGTGAGAAGATTCAATAAAAAGATCCCGATGTTTCGATGGATAAAGAACAGCGGCGAAGTTTTCAATTAAAAACTTCGCCGCTGGCTATTTGTGGTTGGGTGTTCAATAATTACTTTTTAGTGGCAAATGCGTAGCTGACACGAATAAACATGTTTCGGCGTGGAGTGGTTGCCGAGTTGAAGTTGACAATCTTGGGGCGGTAGTTTCCGATATTGTCAACTCCTACAGAAATACCTACCATCTCTTTGAAATCGAAGTTGATGGCAGCGTCACAGATTACGTATCCTTCCTGTCGTGCCGAGTATGATCCTGTCCAATATTTCAGATCAGCCATTGATCCGCTACTCATTCCGTTCAGATCAATGATCGGCATAAAGTCTTCATAGGTTTTGGCCCCAACATACCGCAGTGTTGCATTGAAATTAATGTAGCAATTATTACCGGCTGAAAAACCGTAATCGGCTTGCAGCGTAGCCGTGTGAGGGCTGGGGTAGATGTATTGGGTAGACTCTTGCGACGCATCGTCAATCTGGAACAAATAGTTGTAGTTGCCACGCAGGAACAGCCCTCGACAAATTCTCCAACGGGCGATCAACTCAATGCCTCCCATTTGACTGCGTCGAATGTTTTCATATTGCAACATAGTCTTGAGACCCTCCATGTGGCCTCGTACATCGATCTTGTTGCGGAAATAGCTGTTATAGAGGGTTGCCGAGATGTTGAAGTCTTGTGTGGTAAATTCTCCTGCCAAAGATAAATAGTGGTTCGTTTCAGGTTTGAGCGCATCGTTACCCATGATATAGGTCTCTCCCTGCGTAGGAACTTTAAATTCCATGAACAACTCTTTAAGAGTCGGGTTGCGGTAGCCGTTGGCATAATTACCCCGGATCGTGAATTTGCCTACACTGTATTTGACGGATACTTTCGGAGTCACGTGCCATCCGAAACGGTTATTCCAATCGGCACGTACACCTGCTGTGAAACTCAACGCTTTCTGGGAACGAATCTCGTCTTGCACATAAAGCGATCCGGTATTCATGCTCTTCAGATCATCATAACCTAACGGATTCATGTCGAAGTGCAACTGCTCGTTGACCAGTTCCAGACCAGTGGTCAGACGATGGCTTTCACCGGCTTTCAATGTCCATAATAATCGTGGAGTGTTGAAAACATGGTTCTGTTTGGGAGTGGATACTCCGCTCAGGCTGTCCAAATTACGGAAATACTCGTCCCGGATGAATGACAAATATACCTTGTTGTTCTCATTGGGAGAGTGTTCCATCAACGCTTTGATATTGTATCCTTCGTATGTTTCGTAGGTCCAAGGCTTGCTGTTGTTCGACATGGGGTTGTCGTCCAAAATGCTGCCGTTGAAATCGTAACGTTGTTTGTTGAAATAGTTGCCTGAAAGTTCGAATCGGAATTTTTTGGACAGCGTGTAGTCGAAACGTTGTCCGACATTGATGTCACGCCATCCACTGACACTCAGTCCTCGTGAATCAGGCGATACGATCACGGTCGTGTCGTTGAGATTCGTGCTTTTTACTTCAAACACTGGCATTCCGGTAGTCGGATCCATTTCCGGACGCATGCCGACTACATTGCCTCCAGGCCCGATTACAGAAACCATTTTCGGCCCCATTTTTTTCAATTCACCGGCTGCATAGTGGCGTACTTCATCTTCGGTGCCAACCAATTTGTATGCATCGACTGTACGGTAGGATAATGTGGTGAGTGATTGAAGTTTGCCGGTGTTGAACCCTACCGAAACATCTCCTCTGAGGTTAGGCAGATCGAGCTTATTGCGGTAGGTTTTGATGTCGGATTCGGTGTTGGTGCCTCCGAGAGTCTCGTTGCGGTTATCCTGGTATGGAGTGCCGTAACGCAAGGAGGCATTCACCTCAACCTGTTTTTGAGGCATTTTGGTAATGATGTTCACGACTGCCCCCATCGCATTGGATCCGTATAATACGGAAGAGGCCCCACGGACAATTTCAATGCGTTCGATATTGGATACCGGAATACGTGCATAATCGATGTTGCCATACGTCTCACCGGCCATACGTTCACCGTTGACCAAAAACAGTACATAACGGGCATCGAGACCCTGGAAGGAAAGTGAGGTTCCGTAGCCTGCTTGGTGAAATTCAACGCCAGCCAATTCATTTTCGAGTGCCTCCTGGATGGTGGCTACTCCGCGGCTTTCGAGATCGCGGGCTGTAATCACACGGGTAATGACAGGTGTCTTTTTGAGTGGTAATGGAGTTCGAGTCGCTGTGATGACCACATCTTCCATGTTGACGGAGAGGGTGTCATGGGGTGGAGTAGCGGGTAGCTCTTCCGTGGCACATATGCCTTGTCCGAAAGTTGGAGCCAGTGTCAAAATGCAAAGGACGACTCTCTTCATTGCTCTTTTAAATTAGGGTAAAATATGATAATAGCACTTTGAGGTGGTGAGGGTGCAAAGCTAACTTTTTTTGTGGAATTTAAGGGCGTATCACTCAAAAAATGGAACACTTTTGTAACTTTGCGGGGCTGGATGAAACCGCAGTTTAGGCTCCTTATGAACCTATAATAACGCAAATAGCTGCATATTGTTGTGTAGATTTACTGCTTGTAGCATTTGTTAGACGTATATTGTTATGCGGATGACGTCGCTATTTGTTGATTATCAGTTTAAATAGTGAAAATCTCCTGGTGACGATTTTTTGATAGTTAGGGTGGATAAGGTTGGTAAATAACATCGTATCGAGGTCTAAATTTGGTGTGTTAAGTTAGGTTTAATTTTTTTGTACGTCCTGGTTTGGGATACGCTGATCGATTCAACGGTTTCTGTTGGGAATACTTGGATTACAAAAGAGGATGTGGCTAACCAGTGCGCGTAAGATTTGACAATAAAATAGGCGTGGTAAATATAGTCGCAATTTATTTAAGTGATGAGGTGTATCGCGCAGGTAAAATGTAGGAGAGTAGAATCATTATGAATATTTCGGGTTGTTCGTGGTTGCGGATGCTGTGTTTAGGGGTTGCGTCGTTGTTGATGGTCTCTTGTGAACGCACTGCGGATGATTTTGAGGTGTGGGGACTCGATGTTTCTCGCCATCAGAAAGAGGTGAATTGGGAAAAGGTTTTAGAGCATGAACAGCCCAATTTCGTTTTCATCAAAGCGACCGAAGGGACGCTGATTGTGGACCCTACATATGAAAAACACCGTGCCGAGTTGGAAAATACCGGAGTGTTGTGGGGAGCGTACCACTTTTTTGGACACCGTACTTCCGGCAAGGAGCAGGCCCGTAATTTTATTAAGACCGCAAAACTCAAACACGGAAATTTGATTCCGGTACTCGATATTGAGTGGCATCGGTTTATGAAGGATCCCAAGCGTTCGGCCCGTGAGGCGAAAAACTTTTGCCGTGAGATCAAACGTTATTACGGAGTAAATCCGATTATTTATTGTTCGACCAATTTTTACGAAAAATATTTGGCGGAAACCTTCCCCGAAGACGAATATGTATTGTGGATTGCCGATTACCGCTCTTGTCCGCCGTTGAAATGGCAGCTGTGGCAGCATACCGACTCCCATCGCATCCCCGGCATTTCGGGAGATGTGGATCGCAATGTTTTTGCAGGAAGCGCTGAAGAGTTTAAAAAGTTGATATTATAATGAACATCGAAACCGATTTTCTGGTCATCGGTAGTGGCATCGCGGGTCTGAACTATGCCCTGAAAGCTGCCGAGGTGGGCAAAGTGATCATCGTCACCAAAGGTGAGATGAATGAATGCAATACAGATTATGCCCAGGGAGGTATCGCCTCGGTGATGTACGAGCCCGACACCTTTGAAAAACACATTCAGGATACGCTGGTTTGCGGAGCGGGAATTTGTGACCGTGCAGCCGTAGAGCAGGTGGTTACCCATGCACCGTCAGTGATCAAGGAGTTGATCGCTTATGGTGTCAAGTTTGACAAGGAGGGTTCGGGACGTTATGAGTTGGCTCGCGAAGGAGGCCACAGCGAACACCGTATCCTGCACCACAAGGATATTACTGGACATGAGATCGAACGGGCGTTGATCCGCAAGGTGAAACGTCACCGTAATATTGAGATTCTTGAGCACCATTTTGCGGTGGACATTCTCACGCAGCACCATTTGGGCAAGCTGGTTAAAAAGAGTACGCCTGATATTACCTGCTTCGGGGCTTATGTGCTCAACCTGAAAAAACATGAAATCTATACCGTCCTGTCCAAAATTACTGTTTTGGCAACCGGCGGTGTGGGAAATATCTATCACACTACGACCAACCCGGCTGTTGCGACGGGTGACGGTATTGCTATGGTGCACCGGGCCAAAGGTAAGATCGAGAACATGGAGTTCATCCAGTTCCATCCCACCTCGCTGTACAATCCCGGAGAGCGCCCCTCGTTCCTGATCAGCGAGGCTATGCGTGGATTTGGTGCTATTCTGCGTTTGCAGAACGGTAAAGAGTTTATGCACAAGTATCATCCGATGGGATCGCTTGCTCCGCGTGATGTCGTCGCTCGCGGTATTGACCATGAACTGAAAATCTCGGGTGAAGAGTTCGTTTACCTCGATATTACCCACAAAAATCCCCGTGATGTGATCGACCACTTCCCCAATATCTACAAGAAGTGTCTGTCGGTGGGTATCGATCTGACCAAGGATATGATTCCGGTGGTTCCGGCAGCTCACTATTGCTGCGGAGGTGTAAAGGTTGATCTCAATGGTCAATCTTCTATCCGTCGGCTCTATGCACTGGGTGAGACCTCATCGACCGGTCTGCATGGCGGCAACCGTTTGGCTTCGAACTCGTTGATGGAGGCCGCCGTTTATGCCGATGCAGCGGCTCGCCACTCGATCGGTTTGATCGACGGAATCGAATTGCAGCATGATATTCCCGATTGGGATGATGAGGGAACGGCCGCTCCAGAAGAGATGGCTCTCATTACGCAGAACTATAAGGAGATGCAGCAGATTATGAGCAACTATGTGGGCATTGTCCGTTCGAATCTGCGTTTGGAAAGAGCGAAACGGCGTCTGGAGATCATCTACAAGGAGACAGAAGAGCTTTATCTCAAATCGACATTGAGTCAGCATCTGTGCGAATTGCGTAATATGATTGCAGTAGGGTATCTGATCATCAAACATGCCGAGGCTTTGCATCAGAGTGTAGGCTTGCACTATTCGATCGATTATCCGCCTGCGAACCAACAACAGGAGAATAAATAGTACATACAATATGAGTTCGGAGCCGCCATATACGGCTCCGAATGCACGTTTACAAATATGGATTTACAACAAGAGATTGCTCGGCGACGGACGTTCGCCATCATTAGTCACCCGGATGCCGGTAAAACCACTCTGACTGAAAAGCTGTTGCTTTTTGGAGGTGCGATTCATGTGGCGGGGGCTGTCAAATCGAACAAGATCAAGAAAGGGGCCACTTCCGACTTCATGGAGATTGAGCGTCAACGTGGAATTTCGGTAGCCACTTCGGTGATGGGTTTCGAGTACAAAGATTGCAAGATCAATATTCTCGACACTCCCGGTCACGAAGATTTTGCCGAAGATACGTACCGTACCTTGACAGCTGTCGATAGTGTGATTATCGTGATTGACGGTGCCAAAGGTGTCGAGACCCAGACCCGTAAATTGATGGAGGTGTGTCGCATGCGTAAAACGCCGGTGATGGTCTTCATCAACAAACTCGACCGTCCATGTAAAGATCCATTTGATCTGCTCGATGAGATTGAGGCCGAACTGAAGATCAAGGTGCGTCCGTTGGCCTGGCCGATCAGCACGGGACCTACATTTAAAGGGGTGTATGACCTTTATGCGGATCGCCTGTCGCTCTTCTTTGCCGAAGATAAACAACGTGCTGAGGGTACGGTTGTAGATGTCAAGTTGAATGATCCGGCTATTGATCAGTATATAGCTCCATTTACCCAGCATTTGCGTGATGACCTGGAGTTGGTCGAAGGGGTTTATCCCGAATTCGATTTAGAGAGCTATTTGAAAGGGGAGGTGGCTCCGGTATTTTTCGGCAGTGCGTTGAACAATTTCGGAGTACGCGAACTGCTTGACTGCTTTATTCGGATTGCGCCGTCACCTCGTCCGAGTCACACCGAACAGCGGGATATTATGCCCGATGAGCCGAAAATGACCGGCTTCATCTTCAAGATTCACGCCAACATGGACCCCAACCATCGGGACCGTATTGCCTTCCTGAAAATCTGTTCAGGAGTGTTCGAGCGGAATAAGACCTATTTGCATGTACCGTCAGGGAAGGGAATAAAATTTGCGGCACCTACCGCCTTTATGGCTGAGAAAAAGTCGGTGATTGATGAGGCTTATCCGGGAGATATTGTCGGTTTGCACGATACGGGTAACTTTAAGATTGGCGATACCTTTACCGAGGGAGAGAAGTTGCGTTTTGTCGGCATTCCGAGTTTTTCGCCTGAGTTGTTCCGTTATATCGAAAATGCAGACCCGATGAAATTCAAACAGTTGGCCAAAGGTATCGATCAGTTGATGGATGAGGGTGTGGCTCAGTTGTTTACTAATAAAATGAACGGACGCAAGATTATCGGAACGGTAGGAGCACTGCAGTTCGAGGTGATCCAGTACCGCCTTGAGCATGAGTATGGTGCCAAGTGCCGTTATGAACCGATCCAGATCTACAAAGCCTGCTGGATCGAATCAGATAATCGGGAGCAGTTGGAGGATTTCCGTAAACGGAAATATACCAACCTGGCATTGGATAAACGCGGTCGCGAAGTCTTTCTGGCCGATACCTCTTATGCATTGGCATTAACTCAGGAGAAGTTCCCCGATATTAAATTCCACTTTACCTCGGAATTTTAATGGTCTGTAGTTATCGTGTAGCCTGCATTTTGAATGATTTTATAGTTGGGAGCATACCGGTTTGAAGGTATGCTCCTTTTGTCTTGTTGAGTTTCCTGTTTGTCGATTTTTTCGTTGGGTTCGTCTATTTGAATTGTAGCGAAACGTAGAGTGTTCTATGTTTGTATCATAACCCAATATCTCATGAAACGAAAACTGTGGATGTATTGTGCCGCTTTGTTGGTATGCCAAAGTGTAGCGGCACAGGATTCAGTCAAGCAATGGACGTTGCAGGAGTGTCTCGATTATGCACTCGAAAACAATATCCAGCTTCAAAAGAGTCGTAACGATTATCTTTCAGGGGTCGAGGACACCAAAATGGCTAAGGCAGCCCGCCTGCCCTCTCTGTCTGTCACCTCATCACAAGGTTTTACAAACTACCCTTCGGCCAGCGCGTCATTCAGTGACAGCCATTCGGGATCATATGGTTTCAGCAGCCGGAATAGTTATACCGGTACGTATGGAATCAATGCCGGATTGACTCTCTACAACGGTGGTAAACTCCAGACGGCGGTTAAACGTCAGAATTTACAAAACCAGATCGATGCACTATCGGTGGAGGAGTCGGCTAATGATATCCGTGTGGCGATTGTTCAGGCCTACATGCAGGCTCTTTATGCACGCGAGGCGGTAGAGATTGCGATCAATACGGCCAAAACCTCCGAAGCTCAACGCGATCGTGCGCGTGAAATGTTTCAGGCCGGATCGATCAGTCAGGTAGATTTGGCTCAGTTGGAAAGTCAGTACCAGAGCGATGCTTATCAAGTGGTAGTAGCCCGTACTTCGCTCGACAACTATAAACTTCAGCTCAAACAACTGCTTGAGTTGGATATCACCGACCAGATCGAACTCTCAGTCCCCGAGATCAATGAGAGTGCTGTGACCCGAGTCCTTCCTGACAAGACCCAAATTTATGCTACGGCCACAGAGAATATGCCTGAAATCAAACGCGGTGAGTTGGCTGTCGAGGCGGCTGATCTTGATATCCGTCAGGCGCGTGCGGGTTTCTACCCTTCGCTCGGATTAACGGCCAGTGTCGGTACGGGGCATATGTCCGGAAACAATTATGAAAGTGGTAGCCAGATTTGGAACCGCTTTAATGAAAATGTGGGATTGTCGCTCAGTATTCCGATCTTTTCGAATCGGCAGAATCGTACCGCTACTAACAAGGCACGCATAGCTGCTGCCAGCAGTCGTCTCGATCAGCAGGATCTGCTCAAGACGCTGTTGCGTGAGGTGGAGACGGCTTATTTGGATGCTGTTTCTGCTCAATCGCAGTATGTGGCTGCCAACGAAAAGGAGAGATATGCCCGTCAAAGTTATGAGTTGACCGATGAACAGTTCCGGGTGGGCATGAAGAATACGGTTGAACTGATTACAGCACAGAACGAGTGGTCGGCTGCCCAGCAGGAGGTGCTGCAGGCCAAATACATGGCTCTGCTCAATATGGAATTATTGAATATCTATCAAGGTCAACCCGTTACGACTTATTAACAAAAACGATTAAAAGCAAAATAGAATCATGAAAAAAAGGAGTGTATTGATTGCGGTGATCCTTATTGTGATCGCAATCGTCCTGTGGCTGGTTTTGCGGCCGTCGAAGAGCACCGGAGCCGAATTGAAGACTGCACCGACCAGCCGTATTACCATTAGCAATACTGTAACCGCAACCGGAACTGTTGAGCCGGTGACCGAAGTGGAAGTAGGTACCCAGGTGTCGGGTATTATCGATAAACTGTATGTGGATTACAATGATGTGGTCAAAGCCGGACAACTGATTGCCGAGATGGATAAGGTGACCCTTGAGGCGGAGTTGGAGTCTTCACAGGCAGAATTGGCCAGTTGCAAGAACGAATATGAATATCAGATGAAAAATTATGCGCGCACCAAAACGCTTTATGAAAAGAAATTGGTGAGCGATGCCGAATACGATGAGGCCTTTTATCTGTATGAAAAGGCACGCAATGCTTACGAACAGAGTCAGGCTGCGATTGTCAAAGTGAAACGGAATTTGGGTTATGCTACCATTACCAGCCCGATCGACGGTGTCGTGATTAGCCGAGCCGTAGAGGAGGGGCAGACGGTGGCTGCCGGATTTGAGACGCCGACCCTGTTTACGATTGCGAACGATTTGACACAAATGCGGGTAATTGCTGATGTCGATGAGGCTGATATTGGACAGGTCGCTGATGGACAACGTGTCGAATTTTCGGTCGATGCCTATCCTGATGACACCTTCGAAGGAACCGTTGAACAGGTCCGTTTGGAGGCAACTACCGAATCGAGTGTGGTTACCTATGAGGTGGTAATTACAGCACACAACCCTGACTTGAAATTGAAACCGGGATTGACTGCCAACGTGACGATCTTTACTTTGGAAAAGGAGAATGCATTGGCCATTCCGACCAAGGCGCTGCGATTTATTCCAGATGCGGAGCAACTCTCTCCGTTAGGGATCACTTTCCAGGCGGCTGCTGAAACGACCATGCCCGGCAAACGTCAAGTGTGGATCAAATCCGGTAACGAATTGCAGCCGCGTTGGGTGACTACGGGTGCTGCCAGTGGTGATAAAACAGAGATTGTTGAGGGTCTTTCTGACGGTGAGGTGATAGCTGTGGATATGGTTTTGCAGGGAGGTAAACCAACTGCACCGCAGGGCGAACGCAGCCCATTTATGCCGTCACCTCCAGATAAAGACAAAAAAAAGGATAAATAGTGATGAAGGAGGTAATCCGGCTGGATAATATCCGGCGAGATTTTCGAGTAGGTGATGAGATTGTACATGCATTGCGTGGCATTTCGTTCACCATTGGCGAAGGGGAATTTGTGACCATTATGGGAACCTCCGGCTCCGGAAAATCGACACTGCTTAATACGCTGGGTTGTTTGGATACTCCGACAGCGGGTGAATATTATCTTGATGGTATTTCAGTTCGTACGATGGATAAAAACCAGCGTGCAACTTTGCGAAATCGCAAGATCGGTTTTGTGTTCCAGAATTATAATCTGTTGCCGAAAACTACAGCCATTGAGAATGTGGAGTTGCCATTGATGTACAATTCGTCTGTGTCGGCCGCTGAACGTTATAGCCGGGCGGTTGAGGCGTTGAAAGCGGTCGGTTTGGGTGACCGTCTGATGCACAAAAGCAACCAGATGTCCGGAGGTCAGATGCAACGTGTGGCGATTGCCCGTGCACTGGTCAATAATCCTGCTGTTATTTTGGCCGATGAGGCGACCGGTAACCTGGATACCCGAACCAGCTTTGAAGTGTTGGTGCTTTTCCAACAGTTGCATGCCCAGGGGCGTACCATCATCTTTGTAACGCATAACCCGGAAATAGCTCAGTACAGTAGCCGCAATATTACGTTGCGTGATGGCCATGTTACGGGTGATGTATTGAACGAAAATATGCTTTCCGCCGCAGAAACTCTGGCGAAATTGCCTAAATCAGAGGAGTAAACCATGAATTTTGCCAATCTTTTTAAAATAGCGCTCAAGGCATTGAGTAATAACAAACTCCGTGGTTTTTTGACCATGTTGGGTATCATTATCGGCGTAGCGTCTGTGATCACGATGTTGGCGATCGGACAGGGTTCCAAACGCAGTATCCAAGCCGAAATCAGTCAGATGGGATCGAATATGATTATGATTCATCCCGGAGGCGATATGCGTGGAGGTGTGCGTCAGAGTTCAGACGATATGGAGTCGTTGAAACTCGAGGACTTGCAGGATATTCAGGAACAGACCCGGTATGTCAGTTATGTGTCGCCGATGGTGAACAGTTCGGGACAGGTGGTTCTCGGAGCTAACAATACTCCGACTACTATTTATGGGGTGAATCAGGACTATCTGAATATTCGCCGCTATGAGCTGGAAGATGGGGACTTCTTCTCCGAACACGATATTAAAACAGCCGCCAAGGTGTGTGTGGTGGGTAAGACCGTAGTGGATGAACTTTTCCCTAATGGCGAAAATCCGGTAGGTAAAGTGATCCGTTTCGGAACCATTCCGCTCCGTATTGTTGGGGTGCTGGTGAGCAAAGGTTACAACAGTATGGGTATGGATCAGGACGACCTGATTTTGGCTCCCTATACGACTGTTCAGAAACGTATTTTGGCTATCACGCATCTGCAGATGATTGTATGTTCAGCCTTGAGTGAGTCCTATACCGATCAGGCAATAGATGAACTGACTGAAATTTTGCGGACTAACCATAAACTGAAGGCAACGGATGAGGATGATTTTGATATCCGTTCACAGCAGGAGCTCTCATCTATGTTGACTTCGACTACCGACATGATGACGATGCTGTTGGCTGCGGTGGCCGGGATATCGTTGTTGGTAGGCGGTATCGGGATTATGAACATCATGTATGTTTCGGTGACGGAGCGTACCCGCGAAATTGGTTTGCGTATGAGTATCGGTGCCAAAGGCCGGGATATTTTAGCTCAGTTCTTGATCGAGTCGATCTTGATTAGTGTTACAGGCGGTTTGATCGGTGTCATCTTGGGTGTCGGGGCTGCCGTGGTGGTTAAAGTCGTCGCCTCTTTCCCGATTTATATTCAGCCTTGGAGTGTGTTGTTGTCGTTTGCAGTCTGTACGTTGACGGGTGTCTTCTTTGGTTGGTATCCGGCCCAGAAAGCAGCGATGCTGGATCCGATCGAGGCAATCCGATATGAATAGTCTGATTAGGCTTTTTATTAATAGTTTACATTTACATACCGAAATGATATTCGGGTTTGGTAATGGAGTCATCCAGTTGCTAAATCGCGATAAAGAGAATCATCTGATGTAAAACGGCCGAGGTCTTATTCCTCGGCCGTTTTATTTTTATGAGATATTGATGTGTAACGGTGGCAAATGATAATCGCAAATTAGTAGCAGACAGGCGTAAGTTCAATAACAATCTATGGAATGATTATACTGAAATTTATTCGTCGTCTGATATGCCATTCTCGCGTGTGATCTGGTCGATCAGATCGTTGACATCACTGAAATCGAAGCCAAGCCCCACTCCGTAACGGAGCAACTTGTTTTTGAGATCGTATGTGTTTTTGGCTTTTATTGTGCGCATCTTGCGACGTAGCTGCTCTTCGAGTTTACCCGTCATGTCGTGCTCTTTGAGTTGGGAGAGTGCTGCGTTGATTGTCTCTTCGTCAATCTGTTTGTTGCGAAGTCCTGCCCGGATCTTATATTCTCCCCATCGGCTCAATGATGCCTTCTCACGTACATAAGCAGTTGCATATCGGCTGTCATCGATAAATTTTAGTGATGTCAGCTGGTCGATAATGTTTTGATGGGTTTCGGCCGGAATTTGCCAACGATACAAAGCCTTCCGGGCATCTGCAGTACACGTCTCACTTTTGGCACATCGGTTCATCAACAGCTGTAGGGCCTGTTCTGGAGTTTTGTTAGATCGAGTACTCCGAGAGGATCGATTGGATGTGGTACGTGGACGTATCTGTTCCTCTTCGCATGGGGCTATTTCTGTGATGGAGTAGGGTGAGGAAGTGCGGCTATCGCGTGACGACTTGGCGAATTGGTCGGATGTTGTGGATGACAAAATGTTTGTGGTCGCGGCTTGGTCATAACGAGAGTCCGATTTTGTCGATCGACCTCTCTGACGCAAAGAGGTAGCCTGGGCCGTAGTCGTTGTTGTTGCAGCTGGTGTATCAGTCTCTATTGTCTTTGGAGCGTCAGGCTTGAAGGGCTCACTGAATGGATCGGTTGTTCTGAGATCTTCGTTAAATGACTCAGAAGGTTTGGCATTCGATTCAGTCGATGCAGGTACTGTATCGGTGGAGAGGATCGTTGTCGTTGCTAACCCATGTGTTGCGGCGGGAGCGTCATATTCGCTTTTTTGACCGGGTGCCAGAATTATCTTAACCATGTGCGTACCATCCTCTCTTTTTCAAAAATATCGCGTCGTACTTTAGTGCCAACATAACCCTCCTGTTGCAGCATCCGGGCAGTCTCCGTCCCGAATTGCTCATTGATTTCAAAATAGAGTGCACCTCCCTGTTTTAGCAAGTGTCGGCCATGTCGTGCAATTGCCCGGTAGAATTTTAACGGGTCTTCGTTTGAGACAAATAGAGCCATCTCCGGCTCATATTCCAAAACGTTGGCTTGCATCTGAGTGCGTTCCGATTCGGTTACGTAGGGCGGGTTGCTGACAATCAGATCAAAGCTCTGGGACGCGAGAACTTTAGGAAGCGTATCAGACAATATGTCGTGTTGAATAAAGGTGACTTCAGTGTGATTCATGCGGGCGTTTTCAGCCGCCATCCGGAGTGCTTGTTCCGATAGGTCGATCGCTACCACCTCAGCATTATCCAATAGAGCTGCCAAAGACACTGCAATACAGCCGCTGCCGGTCCCAATATCCAAAATGCGTAGAGGTTCCTGGGTGTTTGAATGGCGATGTGTCGCCTCTTTGATGGCATCAGCTTCCGATGCAATCCACTCGACCAACTCTTCTGTTTCTGGGCGGGGAATCAGTACACCCTCTTGTACTTTGAAACGTAGATTGCCAAATTCTGTGTATCCGACGATATATTGAACCGGACGTCCGGCATTCACCTCTTGTACAACACGTTCAATTTTGGAATCGAGCCCTTCGGGACAGGGTGCGTTAGGTTCAATAATGACATCGGTAAAGCGCATGGCGAAGAGCTCTTCGCATAGCAATGCGGTGACGGCGCGTGCTTCGTGCCCTTCATAGCGGGATACGGCGGCTGTATGGATCATATCCCAAAGTTCGCGACGTGTTGGCATGGCGAGTGGTATTAATTTCTATTATACAAAAATAAACTTTTTCTCTTAAGATAGATCTGTCGGAAAAAGTGTTGTCGAGCAGTGTAATCAGATTGTGGAAGGCAATTTGTTTGAATTTTGTAAAGATATAAGGACTGAAATTACTTTTAGGGACTCGCATTGGTCAGTTGAATGTGGCAGTTTGTGTGTAAAATATTGGCTGGTGTGTTCCTCTGATGTTGTCAATAGTTATGTTGTCATAGCTAAGATGCGAGCGGCAGAAAACGGCCGAATGTGCGGAGTTGTATGAAGTTTACATGCTTCAATGTTTTATATGATGAAAACTGTCTATTGTCTTATAAAATTGTTCTACATCATAAATGCGGCGCTATAATCGAAATACTCTGATAAAGCTAAGCTATGAAGTTGCAGCGCCGCATTGGAATACGGAAGTAGAAGTTGCGTTGGACGCTAAGAAAATGATTTTGTGTAGGCCATAGATCTGAGATATTATGTCTCTGGCGTGATCAGGTGAGTAATGAAAAGGAGGCCTTTTGTGTGGATCGATCCCCAAAGATGATTTCTGTTGCACATGGTCTGTTGTTATGTAGATAGTCGCTCATCTGGAATAAAAAATGGGGCGTCGCAGTCATTGACTACAACGCCCCTTCCTACAAACACTACTACCCACCTTTCCGGTTCATGATGGCTTGGGATAAGATATCCTTTCAAGCCTGCTCCGGTACCTATGAATAGGCAACAAATTTAGGAAGATTTTGATCGCAAATCAATCGTAGAATGCGCTCTAAGGCCGATTTGACGATGAACTGGCCGATTCACTCGATCGAAAGCAGAATCCTATCGACAAAAAAAGCGACCTGAAAAAGGTCGCTCAATGATCATTAGTATTGTCTGAGGAAAATTAGATCGAAAGAATCTTAATCGTATTGAGCAGATCGCGATTGATCGGCTTCTGATTCTTAATCGCTTTGCTGAATGGAATGTAAACCAGTTCGTCATTTTGGATGCCGACCATGATGTTACGTTGCCCCTCGAGCAGTGCGTTGATTGCGGCTTCACCCATTCGGCTGGCCAGGATACGGTCACTTGCCGTAGGCGAACCACCACGCTGAATGTGTCCCAAAATGGTTACACGAACATCGTATTGCGGGAACTCATTCTTGACACGTTCTGCCAAACCAGTGGCACCACCGGTCAATTCACTCTCTGCAACCAGAACGATACTACTGTTTTTCGATTTACGGAAACCGTTGCCGATCAATTCACTCAACTGGTCAACCTCCGTTGCGATCTCTGGGATGATGGCTGCTTCCGCACCTGATGCGATTGCGCCATTCAAAGCCAAAAAGCCTGCCTCACGGCCCATCACCTCAATGAAAAACAGACGTTCGTGTGAAGTTGCCGTGTCACGGATCTTGTCGACCGCCTCCATGATGGTATTCAAAGCCGTATCGTAACCGATTGTCGTATCTGTGCCGAACAGGTCATTGTCGATCGTACCGGGTAGACCTACAATCGGGAAATTGTATTCTGAAGCAAAAACACGTGCACCGGTTAATGAACCGTCACCTCCGATAACGACCAAAGCATCGATACCATGAGCTTGCATGTTTTCGTATGCGAGCTTACGACCTTCCGGCGTTTTGAATTCCATGCAACGGGCTGTTTTCAGAATGGTACCCCCTTGCTGAATGATGTTGCTGACATTTTGGGTTCTAAAAGGTAGGATCTCGTTGGTGATCAGACCACGATAACCTCTCATAATACCTTTGACTTCAAAACCGTTGTAAATAGCGGTACGGGTGACCGCACGAATGGCAGCGTTCATGCCCGGAGCATCGCCGCCCGAAGTCAAAATACCAACACATTTAATTTCAGGCATAATACTTCTATGTTTGTTTTATGCTGCAAAGGTAGCAATATTTGGGCATACGAAACAGGTAGCCACTCTGATATTTTAATATTTTTTAATATAAAGTGCGGTTTATGTTGGCCTAAAGGTCGATATAAAATCTTTTAGGGAATTTTACAAAAATGCAGTGAACTCGTAAGGTGCAGACAGATGTTTAATGGAATATGCAATAGGTGAGCCACAGGATTATGGCGTTTCCGTTATTGCATATTGAACAATAGTAAGTTGAATTATTCTCTTGTTACTCTTTCAAAAAATATTCTGTGCGGATCGTGTCTGTGACAATGGAGTCATTGACCTTGATCTGTTCGACCTGGATGATTGGCTGATTAGACTGAATTGGTATTTGTGGGTCTGATTCAGCCTCTGAAGATTCGTTTTGGATGTCGTCGATGATCAGTTCGAGCAACCCTTGATGATCCGAATCTTTATAACTGTTGACCTGCGCACGAATAAAAAATATGGTTGCAAAGACAACAAGGATCAGCCATATGCCAGTCAGTATCGAAAATGTTTTGCGTTTGGGTGCCGGCCATTTGAAGATGAGTGCTAATAGCAGATAGCTAATGGCCAGCAATGGAATTGCAATGACAATCGGAACGAACAAAAAGTCTAACAGTGAGTCCGATTCGATACTGAATAAATTTATGGATGCAATGTTTGTGTTGGCGTAACCGGTCAATGAGGCGACTGCAATACAAAGTCCACCGATGAGCAAAGCCCCAGCAATAATCACACCGATGAATTTCAGGATAAACAGTATGATATTGCCCAATATGCTCAAAAGTTGGTCTGACGTTGACAAAGCAGCGGTAGTACGGTTCGAGGCTGTTTTTTTGTTCGGCAGATGCCCTTTTTGTATACTCTTTTGGATGGTTGTAGCGGTGATAGCCTCGCCGCGCATCTCCAGTTTTTGTCTGGGGGTACGCGCTATGGGGATAGCGAACCAAAGTAGCGGGTAGGCTACGATCGAGATGGCGAACAGGTCACCGAAGAATTCAGTCATGGCGCTGATTCCCGGAATGACTGCAACCAGCATGGTCAGAGGCAGTGGCAACAAGAAACATAAACGAAAGACAATTGGATCGACCCGGAAAAAGGTTCCCAATCCGCTGCACACACCTCCAATTCGAGCATTCTCAGCATTTCGGTACAGGCGGCGGGGCATGTCGGTCGAAGGCTGATTGAGCCGGCTTTGAGTGTTGGTGGTGTTTTTGCCGGATGTGTTGGATGAAGTGTGGCTTTGTGAATCGGTTTGTACTGACGCATTTCCCAACTCCGTGCTATTGCTAACATGGCTGTTAGGTGTCGGTGTAGTCTCTTCGGGAAAACTGTCGGGTATGCCGAGTTGTTCCACAATGTGACGAAGCAATTCAATGGGGACCGGCCGATCTGCAGGTTGGCGCTCGAGAATCAGTTCGCAGATGCGCCCTTCAATATCGGCCAGCACCTCTGCGCCGTCGGGATTATTTTTATATATAGCAGCGATTTGGGAGAGGTAGTTGTCCAAAAGGAGATACCCTTCATCATCGAGCTGGAAGGCTATGCCGGCTATGCTGACGTCATGTTTCTGTTTCATGGTATAAGTATATTGTGAGTCGGTTTTAGGGTTATCCAAATAAAGTATTGGGTTGAAGATCGTTAAACGGATCTTCAGTTTTAGCGTTTAAATAGTCTGAGCAGTGTTATAACCCCGATCGAGATCAGAATTACGGGGAACACCACGTTGACGATTGAAATTTTGTAATGAATTACATCGAATATCAACAGACAAGCCCCTATTGCAGTGGTTATTCCCCCTACATATAGCTGGCGCAAGGCGAGCAGGTAGAGGCCGATCAGGATGATGACCATCTGCCAGGAGAAGAGCACGTCAAATGTGTGGTGGGAGATGATGCCGAAAGCGTGTAACAACCAAACTGTCCCGGCAAGTATCAGCAAAACACCGAAATAGATCGTACGGGGCCGATAGGTTGAATCTTGCGGATTCTTATTTTCCATATTGGAAGAGCTGTCGTAAAGTTCCATGGTTGTGTTGTTTGAACGGTTCAATGTTGTGTGAGTTGTACGGTTCTTTTTTTACAAGGGAAGTCAGAGTTGTACCCGATTGACAATTCGAATGTAGCATGTTGAACCCAATTTGCGCCGATGTTAGTGATTGGATAGTCTGTTTGAATTTATCCAATCTGAATGGCCGGCAATGTGGTTCAGTTGCACACATTTAGTCATACTGCTGTTATCCTGGTTTCAAAATAGATTCACCCTTTGCTGGACATGTTATAGCTGCCGGTCGTACGAGGTGACTTTCTCCAATGCTCTGTTTGCTTGTCCCATCTTGAAACTGACAGGATTCGCCTTGGTGAATTTGTCGTGGTTCCGGGAAAAGCGTAACTGGCTACTCCTTTTTGTCCGAACCGTTTCGAATCTGGTTGATCTGGCCTACGAATTCTTGCCATGCGTCGTCCAATGCAGCAAGATATTGGTTGCCCTGTTCTGAAATGGTGTAATATTTACGGGGAGGTCCCTGCGGTGACTCTTCCCAACGGTAGGTGAGCAATCCCTGATTTTTCAGGCGAGTCAGGATGGGGTAGAGGGTCCCTTCTACAACAATCATCTCGGCGGCTTTAAGCTCGTTAATGATGACAGTGGCGTATGCGTCCTGTCGCGAGATGATTGACAGAATGCAGTATTCGAGAATCCCTTTCCGCATCTGTGCTTTGATATTATCTACATTTACTGGCATGTCTGTAATTCTATGCGTTCAACATATTGTCGTCGTGTTGTGAGGAGAGCGGGAGAACGATCCAGAGGATGATATAAACCACCATCACGATGCCTCCTGTACACAACAGCAGAATGACCGAGAGTAAGCGTATCCAACGGGCTTCAATATCGTAGTAGTTGCCGATACCGGCACATACTCCGCCGATGATACGGTCGTATCGATCGCGCTGCAGCCGTCGGGGGGAAGAAACAGGTTGGTCCATAATCGTGTCGTCATTCATTGTGGTTTCAGTTGTATTGTGGTTTTCATTGGTGCGGATCGGATCGCCAAACTCTTTGGCATTGCCGATAATAGCGATCACACGATTTACGGCATTGATATCCACAACCTGAACTCTTGATGAGAGCTTTTCTTGAAACAGATCTGCAATACGATTTTCGATATCATCCATGATTTCGGTGCTTTCGTCTGCATTCAGACGGATGCTGATCTGATCGAGATACTCTTTTAGGGTTTCGTAAGCGTCTTCATCGATGATGAAGGGTCGTTTGCCGATGTTGACTCTGAATGTCTTTTTCATTTTTTTATGGTGTGAGTTGAGGTGGTTCAAGTAGGTTGCAACGATTGTTTTGTTCCCTGGTTTGACACGCTCTGTTAGGACTAAGTTTCGGTTCGGATCAGGATTGACCCTCAAAGAACCGTATTAGTCACGTGTATGCAAATTTTGTTCTAATTCGAAATTGTTGCATTGGGTGTCTGTTGTTATACTTTCCTCTATTTTTTCAGAAAGTGTGTTGCGGCAGGTTTGATCGCCAGGAGTTAAAGTACTCTTGCAGGCAATGCACCTGCCGGTCACACAGACTCACTATAATTTACTCTACGTTGTATGGTTCGTTTTTTTTGGACGGTTTATTATCCTTGTGGTCTGAGGTTTTGTTTGGGCTATTGAGCGTTCAAACGTGATGTCTCTTCTGCTGCGCCTGATTCGACCCGTTTGTATTTTTGCTGTTTACCGGCTTTGAAGTTGTATCGTATCGAGAAACCGGCCTGACGATACATATTGCAGACTACGGTCCGGGTGGTAGCTCCGTTATTGCTTGAGGTGACCTTTTGCAGTCCTGTGTTAAAAATGTCATTCACAAAGATGCTGGCAGTCAAACGATTTTTCCAAAACGACCGTTTGAAGCTGAGATTCACCATATACATGGGGTCAACAGTCATATTTCCAAATTCAAACTTGGACATATAGAAGCCACTCAGATCAATATACCATTTTTTTGCGACAGTAAAGGTGTTGTTCATGTTGGCTTGAATACCACTTCTGAAATTTTTTTCACCATCTTGGATGGTGTTACGCATATTAAAGCCGGTCAGATTGGTGGTCATACCCCACCACGGGGTGATCTGTGCTGGCAGTGATAAATTGGCGTACCACTGTGTTGAATTGGATATATTCTTGAACATGAATACGATAATATCTGAATTATCGGATGCACGCTCCATCACCTGGGCAATATCATCTTTACGGATCTGTACCCCCAAATTTAAGGAGTATTTGCGGCCGAATATCCATGAAAAGTTGATGTCGTTGGCAAAAACCGGTTGTAGTTTGGGGTTGCCGACCTGGTATGATGTTTCGGAGATGGGGGCGCGTACCGGAACCAAAGTCCAGAAACTAGGACGACGAATGCGTCGATTATAGCTCAGAACAAACATTTGGCTCTGCTTTTCGTTTAACGGCATCGAGAGATTGAAACTCGGAAACAGACTGAAATAGTTCTGTTTGTCAGCCACCATTGTGCTGTTGGTCGAGGGAACGGCATACGTATATTCACCGCGCACCCCAAGCGCCAATGAGAAGTTGTTCCGGAATCGGGTAGTGTAGCGGAAATAGACGGCACTGATGTTTTCGGTGTAACGGTCATTGCCGCTCAGATCATTAATCGTTTGCCACAAATCGTTCTTGAAATATTCGTAAAGCCTGTTGTACTTCATGTCGTTATAGGAGTATTTCAAACCGGTCGCGATTTTTGAAACCTTTCCCACATGAATATCAAAGTCTGCGTTGATCGTATATAAATTGTTCCCGGTTCCCACGTCACTCCGATAGGTGGTGTCGAATGTCATAAATCCCGTGTAGGTGCTGTTATAGTCGTTGTAGTCATCTTTTTGACTATTGTTGTAATCGAACATCAGTTTGAAGATGGACCCCAGTGTGTCGAGGTTGCGAAAATAGTTGGCCGAAACACTAACTCGCTGGTTGCTGGTCAAGAATCCATACTTGCTGGCAATGTTGGTAATGTTCCCGTTGTTATTGATGGCCATGGCTCCATCGGTGCTGGATTGGTTGGGGTAGTTTGAATAATTTACCTCAAGGCCGACACTCTGGGTCGGCGTGATATCATATACTCCTCCAATTCGCAACCTCTCGCTGGTTCCCCGTCCGCCGTTCACTCCAGTCGAGTATTGTTCTGATGTACCTTTGGTGTCGAAACTGTTTGTGCCCTCGGTGGTGTAGCCTGTCAAAGAGCGATCTACCGTAAAGTCAGTGTAAAGACTTAACTTGTTGTGACGGAATTTGATTGATGTTGCAGGGGCAACGCTCCAGATATTGCTGCGATCCAACGAGTGGGAATAGCGCAGGGATACCGAACCCTCCATGCCGTCATTGCGCTGTTTTCGCAAGGTGATTTTGACAATTCCTGAGGTCATGCTGGCATCGTACTCCACACCGGCATAGGGAATCACCTCAATTTTCAGGATGTCTTCTGCCCTCAACGATTGCAGGTAAGCCAGCAACTCTTCGCCTGTCTCCTGTAGTAGCCGTTCGTTGACCATAACACGGGTTCCGGTACGTCCGTTAACCGAGATTTCACCTCGATTCGATACCCACACGCCGGGTGCCAACATCAAGGCCTCTTTCCCATCCCGACCAATGGCCAATGGAGTATCGGCTAAGTTGATTACGTAGCGGTCAGCCTCTCGAGTGATGATGTTTGCGGTAACCACTACCTCTTGCAGATCGACAGCTGAAGTGGACATCTTCAATTTTCCGAGATCTGTTTTTCCTTTGACGGTCAGCTCTTGCGAGTACTCCTGGTATCCGAGGAACGAGATTCGAAGATTGTACTTGCCGTTGGGGACTGCCAATTCGAATTTTCCGTTCTCATCGGTGATTGCTCCGAAAAAACGGGTGCTGTCCTTTTGATCCCGCATCTGAACGGTGGCGTAATCCACCGGGTCACCTTGGTCGTTAACAACTTTGGCGGTCACGGTAGAGGAGGGTAGTTCTTGAGCAGTTACCTCCAACGACGCAATCGTTGTCAACAGTATGAAGCTGGAGATGAATAGTTGTTTCATGGCGTTGGGTCTTAGGACGAGTGAATGAACCTTCTTTGGTTATGCAGCCTATTTTGCTTTTTTTGTTATTGTCTCTCTGATCCGGCAAGGGAGTTTGTTCTTGTTGCTTTGTCGGTATAGTCTTTATGATGACACATGATTGACTCTTGTCAAGGAGGGTTCGGTATGATCAAATTTAAAACTATTGAGCCTCTAAGCGGTTTACCTCTTCTTTTGCTCCAGACTCTACCTCTTTGTATTTCTGCTGTTTGCCGGCTTTGAAGTTGTATCGGATGGAGAATCCTGCTACACGAGCCATGTAGTTGTATCTTCCTGTAGTAGTGCCTCCGTTGTTGTATCCCGATATTTTCGCTATGCTTGTGTTGAATATGTCATTAACAAATATACTTGCAGTTAATCTATTATTCAAGAAGGAGCGCTTGAAACTCAGGTTGACCATCCCCATGGGCTTCAAAGTTATGTTTCCGGATTGCATTTGGGTTTGATAGTATCCGGATAGGTCGATGTACCATTTTTTAGCTATTGTAAAGGTGTTGTTCATGTTGGCCTGTGCACCGGTTGAAATCAATTTGTCCCCGTCATTCATGACCGTACGTTGATTAAACCCGGTTGCATTGACTGTCATACCCCACCATGATGTGATCTGAAACGGTAATGACAGGTTGACAAACCACATATTTTGATGTTGCATATTTTCGAAGATCAATTCGAAAATATCTGATTGCCCTTGACGACGGTATATTTGTCTAATTGTTCCTTTTTGCATCTGTACGCCTAAGTTCAGCGAATATTTTCGTCCAAATACCCATGAGAGGTTGATGTCGTGAGTGAAGGTGGGTTTCAATGCCGGATTGCCGACTTGGAACATGGTTTCTGACACCGGTACAGTGTTCGGACTTAACGCCGAGAATGTCGGACGGTAGATTCTCCGGTTGTAGTTCAGAATCAACATTTGGCTCTGTTTTTTATTCAGCGGCATTGCCAAGTTGAAGCTCGGAAAGAGACTGAAATAGTTCTGTTCCTTCATTAATCCGAAGCTCGAGGTCGGATTGACGTATGTGTATTCCCCACGGAGTCCCAGTGCCAGAGCGAAATTGTTGCGGAATCGGGTCGAATAGCGGAAATAGATCGCGCTGATATTCTCCGGGTAGTGGTCGTTACCTGTTCGGCTCGGAATAGGGTTCCACAACTCCTGCTTAAAGTATTCATACATGCGGTCATAGTGCATATCGTTGAACGAGTATTTGAGTCCCGTCATGATTTTAGACGCTTTCCCTACCTGGATGTCGAAATCGGCATTGACCGTGTACAGATCACTGAAAGTTCGGATTAAGTTTCGATAAATGGTGTCGAAATTCATGAATCCGGTATATGTACTGTTGTAATCGTTGTGGTTGTCGGAGTGGTAATTATTATAATCGAACAGCAGCTTGAACATGGATCCAACCGTATCGAGTTTGAGAAAATAGTTTCCTGATACGCTGAGTCGTTCTCGGTCGAACCCCATGCTATACAGACTGGCAATATCCGTATGGTTGCCATTATCGTCAATGGTCATATTTCCGGTTGTGTATCCTGAAATGACAGGAGTATTCGAATAGTTGACCTCCAGCCCGATGCTATGCTTGTCGGAGATGTCGTATACTCCGCCTATACGCAGTTGCTCGGAAGTACTGATATGCCGGACCATTGAGTTTATGTTTTGCTCAGAACGTGTAACACTGCTGGCGTTCATGTTCTCAAAGGTATTTGTCGATAAAGTGTGAATTTTAGATAAGTTTCGCTTGACCGAGAAATTCGTATAAAGACTGAGTTTTTTACGACGGAAATTCACACTGGTGGCAGGGGCCAATTGCCATGTGCCTTTGGTATCCAATGCCTGTTGGAACCGCAGCGAAACCGATCCTTCAAGGCCGTCTTCGCGCTGTTTGCGCAAGGTGATTTTCACAATTCCTGACATTGTGCTTGCATCGTATTCTGCTCCTGTATAGGGAATTACCTCAATTTTTTGAATATCTTCCGCTTTCAAAGATTGCAGGTAGGCCAGTAACTCTTCGCCTGTCTCGTGTAACAGTCGTTCGTTCACCATCACGCGGGTTCCGTTACGTCCGTTAACCGAGATTTCACCTCGATTCGATACCCATACACCGGGTGCCAGCATCAGGGCCTCCTTGGCATCCCGACCAATAGCTAACGGAGTGTTGCCCAGGTTAACTACGTAGCGGTCGGCTTCTCGGGTGATAAGGTTGGCAGTGACCACTACCTCCTGCAAGTTGACAGCCGAAGTGGACATCTCCAATTTTCCGAGATCAGTTTTTCCATTGACGGCCAGCTCTTGTGAGTACTCCTGGTATCCGAGGAAACTGATCCGAAGTTGATAATCACCTTTGGGGACAGTCAAGGTGAATTTGCCTTCCTCATCGGTGATTGCTCCATAGAAGCGGGTGCTGTCTTGTTGATGCCGAAGCTGTACGGTGGCGTAATCCACCGGTTCCCCCTGGTCGTTGACAACCTGACCGGTGAGAGAAAATGTGGGTGACGTTTGTGCGGATACCTCCAGCGAAGCAATCGCTGTCAACAGTATGAATAAGGAGATGAATAGTTGTTTCATGGCGTTGGGTTTTAGGTTGGTGAATCGAATTGTTTTGTTGGTGCGCAGCCTCTATTGTTTTGTTATTGCTTGAACTTTTCATGCCGGCGGAGAGTTATTGTCTTATCATCTTATCATTTTTGGCCGGTATAACCCTTCTTGTGCCGGATGATCTGTTCTTCTGTATTGCAAATATATGTATTTATTTTAGTATTATGCAATACATAGATACTATAAAATTGAAAATATTTTATTTGAGAAAGGTATATGGTGATTATTTGTTATACTTAACATGTTGATAGTTAGTTGTATAATGTCGATTTTGTTGGGGCGAAAAAATGATATTGCGGCTCGATTTTTTTATTCACCACGCTGCGAAAAGGGGAGAAATTGAGTAGAAAGGTGCTATTTATCGGGTAGATTTGTGTTTTGGAGAGCCGAAGGTGCGTGATGGCTTCTGGTTTTATGTCTGGTAGATGATTCGCGTGCAGAATCCTATTATATATATGTAGGTGCGAGACTCGATTGCTTGGTATATAATTTGCGTAATTCCCAGTCAAAATAAAAACATACCATCATGGCACAGAAAGAATCAGAAAAGAAAATAGTTGATAAAGAAGAGGTTAAAAACGAAGCCCAGGCGCAAGAGAAGGCTGCTGAGGCTGCGTCTGAAACCCCTGCATCTGACAATGTGGCAGAAGCGACTGAGGATGCTGGTGACAAATCGGCACAGTTGGCAGAAGCCGTCAAAGAGTGGCAGGATAAATATTTGCGGTTGAGTGCCGAATTCGACAACTATCGCAAACGTACCCTCAAAGAGAAGATGGATTTGGTCGCAACCGGCGGTGAGGAGGTCATTAAGGCCCTGCTGGGGGTTATGGATGACATTGACCGGGCCTTGGCTGCGATGGAGACTGCCAAAGATGTTGAATCGGTACGTCAGGGTGTGATGCTGATTCACCAGAAGTTGATGGACATGCTTCGGGCGCGTGGCGTTGAGGAGATCGAGGCGATCGGTCACGAGTTGGATACCGATCTGCATGAGGCAGTGGCCAAAGTTCCTGTCCAGGAGGAGGAGAAAAAAGGCAAAATTATCGATGTGGTGCAGAAGGGTTACAAACTGAAAGATAAGGTGACCCGTTATGCAAAAGTTGTGGTTGGCGAGTAAACGCCGATGAACACGACAAGATAAGAGGGAGAGTAAGGAGAGTAAACGGTTATGGCAAAAAGAGACTACTATGAGGTACTGGGTGTCGATCGTGGAGCGAGTGCCGATGAGATTAAAAAGGCATACCGCAAAGCGGCACTGAAGTACCACCCGGATAAAAACCCAGGCGATAAAGAGGCTGAGGAGAAATTTAAGGAGGCTGCCGAAGCATACGATGTTTTGAGCAACCCGGATAAAAAAGCCCGTTACGATCAGTTCGGTCATGAAGGCATGAATGGTGGAGCCGGTGGCTTTGGCGGAGGCTTCAGTGGCGGAGGTTTCTCCATGGAGGACATTTTCAGTCAGTTCGGCGATATTTTTGGCGGACATTTTGGGGGCGGTTTCGGAGGCTTTGGCGGTTCGAGCCGTGGTGGACGTCGGGTCAATCGAGGATCTGATTTGCGTATCAAGGTGAAATTGAGCCTGAAAGAGGTCGTTAACGGTACTACCAAGAAACTGAAGATCAATAAAGATATTGCTTGTGATCAGTGTGGTGGAACAGGAGCCAAAGACAAAGATTCTTACACGACCTGTAAGACATGTAACGGTGCAGGTTATGTGTCGCAGGTGGTGAATACCTTCTTTGGCCGTACTCAGACAACACAACCTTGTCCGAGCTGTCATGGTGAAGGTAAGGTAATTACCAGTCCTTGCCCGAAATGTCATGGTGAAGGTGTCGTTCGAGGAGAAGAGGTGATCGAAATCAAGATCCCGGCTGGCGTTGGCGAAGGTATGCAGCTTTCGGTCAGCGGAAAAGGTAATGCAGCACGTCACGGTGGGGTTCCGGGAGATCTGTTGGTGCTGATCGAAGAGGAGCCGGACAAAGAGTTGGTGCGTGATGGCAATGATTTGATTTACAATCTGAATTTGACCATTCCGCAGGCTGTTTTGGGTGCTTCTGTTGAGATCCCGACAGTTGATTCTCGTGCCAAAGTGAAGATCGAGCCCGGAACACAGGCAGGTAAAGTTTTGCGTTTGCGTGGCAAGGGTGTGCCTGATGTGAACGGTTACGGCCGAGGAGATCTGTTGGTTGTGATCAATATCCCGATCCCGACTCGTGTCAATGCGGATGAAAAGAAGCTGCTTGAACAGCTTGCGCAAAGCGATAATTTCAAACAGGCCGCATCCACTTCCGGCGGAAATATTTTTGACCGGATGAAGAGCTTTTTCCGATAAAAAACGGTGAATAAGCGTGTGGTCGGATGTCAGAATGTATGGCAGTTTGTGATGTCGGGGCATCGGTGCAAAAGAGGGCGGATCTTTAGGGTCAGCCGATCATAATGCATCATTTTTGAAGACAGGCTGTGTTACTGTAGGTTTTGACATCAAGATGTGTACATTAAAATATAAACGGAGATAGACTGGAAGGGGGGCTCCCTTTTGGAATATACCGTGGAATATTTGGGTTTGCGGACTGTTTTTCGAGGAATCGTAAAATAGTTCGCAAACTGTTTTTATCTTTGTAACTTAAACCCGGATAATATTGAAAACAGCCCAAAAAGCGTTGAGGCAACGTTTCGTATATGAACGAGCAGGAAAATAACCAAAAGTCTGTTGACGTGCAGGTTGAGGAGGAGACTCCTCAAGAGTGGCATCTGCATCTGCGTCGTGGAATCGTCGCCCGTCGTATGCAGGGACGCCGTCGCCACCGCAGTATGGTGGTGCGGATGTTGGTCTTGTTGGCAGCGATTTTGTGGGTGCTGTTTTTGGTGTTGGTGAGTCGTTAGGTAGGAGAGGAGACCGATGGAAATCCAGAAAATTCAAGTATTGCCGGATGGCGTGGCTAATCAGATTGCTGCAGGAGAGGTTGTAGGACGACCGGCTTCTGTAGTCAAAGAGCTGATGGAGAATGCTGTCGATGCGGGCAGTACCTCCGTCAAGGTCAATTTCCGAGAAGGTGGACGTGGTTTGATTCAGGTGATCGATAACGGTTGCGGTATGAGTGCTGCGGATGCCAAGCTGGCATTTGAACGCCATGCCACTTCGAAAATTCGTTCGGTCGATGATCTTTCACAACTGCACTCTTTTGGATTCCGAGGAGAGGCGCTCCCGTCAATCGCTGCAGTGGCGGAGGTCGAGGTGAGAACCCGTACTGCCGATGACGAGGTGGGAACCTGCGTGACGATTAACGGTGGAAAATTTGTGTCGCAGGAGCCTGTACAGACTCCGCAAGGAACGCAGTTCCTGGTTAAAAACCTGTTCTATAATGTGCCGGCACGTCGTCGCTTTCTTAAAGAACCGCATATTGAGGCACGTTATCTGACTGCTGAGTTTCAGCGGGTCGCTTTGTGTTATCCAGAGATCGCGTTTGCCTTATACAATAATGATTCTCCAGTGTATAACCTGTCCAAAGGCAATTTGCGGCAACGTATAGCCGGAGTTTGCGGTAAGGATTTGGCCAACAATTTGCTGGAGGTTTCGGTCGATACCTCGATTATTAAAATCGAAGGGTATGTGGGGCATCCGTCGGTGGCTCGCAAAACCAAACACGAACAGTATCTGTTTGTGAACGGTCGTTATTTTCGTTCGCCCTATTTCCACAAGGCGATCATGCAGGCTTACGATAAGTTGATCTCACTGGATACACAACCGCCCTATTTTTTATATATGACGGTGGCTCCGGAACGGATCGATGTCAATGTTCACCCGCAAAAGACTGAAATTAAGTTTGAGGAAGAGCAGGCGATTTGGCTGATTTTTAATGCTGCGGTTCGGGAATCTTTGGGTAAGTTGGGAGTTGTGCCATTGATGGATTTCGAGATGGACAACTCGATTGATATACCGGTCTATAAGCAAGGCACGATCTATCGTGAACCGGATACAGGGGCCAATCCTGCGTTCAATCCCTTTACATCTGATCACGTAGCGAGTCATACGCAACCGTTGCGGTCTGTAGGCGGTGGGGTGTCATCGCGTCGCAGTGAATCATTGGATGGTTGGCAACAGCTTTATGAGATCGATTCCCGAGCTGGTGTGGATCGTGATCTGACTGAGCGTTTCAATGAGATGGATAGTTCCATGCAGGCTTTCTTGGATGGAACGCCAGAGCCGGAGCTGGACGTGAAAGCGGAACCGCTTCAACAACGTTTGGATCTGGATTTGGCTACGGGATTCCGGGGACAGTTAAAACTGACGGATCGTCTCTATGCTACGGCATTGGGAGATGCGTTGGTGGTGGTGGACGTGGAACGGGCCCGTGAACGGGTGCTGTTCGAACGCTATTTGTGCCTGCTGGGCAACAATGCAGCAGTTAGCCAACAATTGTTGTTCCCTGAGGAGGTGACCTTTTCTCCTGCAGACGGAGCTGTGATGATGCAGATCAAAGAGGAGCTTTCGGCATTGGGCTTTGAATTTGAGCCTCAGCCAGCATCTGTTCGGGCCGAGAAAACTGATGATAAAGAGGAAGAAGCGGTTGCTGATTTGATAGAAAGTGAGATGCCAATATCGACTCAGTCGGACCAGTTTAAAGAGATAGAGAGTTCTGTTACCGGTGCCGCAGATGTCGGAGTGTTGGGAGCCGAGCAGGAATCCCAGTGGGTGGAGTACGATTCAAAGGCGATGGAGAACAACATGGAGCCTGGTGATGACGTTACTTTTGTGGTGACGGGGATTCCGCCTGAATTGCCGGCCGGTATGTTGCGTGATGCGTTGCATGAGGTGTTGACACGTGTCCATGAACTGGGCGAGGTGCCGTATCAACAAAAATTACAGGATATGGCGGCGGTTTTGGCACGGCGCGGGGCTTCATCGGCTGCACGTATTGACGAGGCTGCTGTTGGAGCTTTATTGGATGAACTGGCTTCGTGCAATGAACCGGCATTCACTCCGTCAGGAAAGCCTGTGCTGATCCGTATTGGCGGTGAGGAATTGGCCAAACGATTTTAAATTAAAAAAACGATTGTATGCGATTCGATAATGGTGCATTTGCAACCCCTCCTGTGGTTAAGAATCTGATCATCATCAATGCCCTCTTTTTCTTGGCTGAGGAGATTCTGCCCAATGGGTTGGGAAATGTGTTAGTGGAGCGGTTGGGCCTTTATTCGTGGCAAAGCCCCAATTTTCACCTTTACCAACTGGTAACCCATATGTTCCTGCATGGTAGTCTGACCCACCTGTTTATGAATATGTTCGCCTTGTGGATGTTCGGACGTACCTTGGAATATACGTTGGGCAGTAAAAGGTTTCTGACCTATTATATGGTGACGGGTATCGGTGCAGGGCTGTTGCAGATGGCGGTAGGATGGATCGAAATTGCTCGATTGCAAGCCATAGCCCAGGAGATGGGAGGACTTACACCCTATATGCAGAGCGTGATTATGCAGCGGGCAAATGTGTTGACAATTGGAGCTTCGGGAGCTGTGTTTGGCGTGTTGCTGGCATTTGGTATGATGTATCCCAATTCGATCATCATGTTGTTGATTCCGCCCATTCCGATTAAAGCCAAATATTTTGTGATCGGATATGGTGTGATCGAGTTGTTGCTCGGAGTGGTGGGATCACGAAGCGGTATTGCTCACTTTGCCCATGTGGGAGGAATGATTTTCGGATTCTTTCTGCTCTACTATTGGAAGAAGAGAGGGAAGATTTATTATTGATTCGGTCTGAAAAAGAGCATATTTGATATGTCTGGACAGTGAGGTTGATTCCGGAGAGGGTGAAGACATTGGGTGCAGAGAGGTGTCAAGGACAGATGCGGTTTGTCGCTTGCAGAGTATAGAATGCAATGGGCGTTAATGAAGATGTGATGATCGGTTAGCTGCTTGGGCAATCTGCAGATGCAGCACGATCAACCAACTTCGTATATGCAATAACAGGTAAACTGAACTTGAAAGGGTTATAAAAAAGTTATAGCAACAATGGTAAAATCGAGACAAAGATGGGCCAAATGGGGTGTCGGAGTGGTGACTCTCTTCGATTGGCTGCTTTATGGAATTACCTTTGTTGTGGCAGTAGCGATGGTGCTGGCCTATTTCGCACCGTACGTCCATCCGGCCAAAATTTATTGGTTTGCCTTTTTGGGGTTGGCGGCTCCCTTTATCTATATTGCCAATGCGCTCCTGATGCTCTATTGGACTGTGCGGTGGCAGAAGGTGGCGTTGTTGTCGTTGGCGGTGTTTGTGCTCGGATTGGGGCATGTGGGCAAATATTTTCGTCCCCAATGGAGTAAACAGTACGAACAGCCCCGGCAAGATGGGACCTTGCGGATTTTGAGCTATAACGTGGGAGGATTCTGGGGAAATGTCCCAGGAAAGCCGGAGAGTCGCATGCATGAGATTGCCTCTTACATAAATGAAGAAAAGCCGGATATTATCTGTTTTCAGGAGTTTGAGGCCAATTTTGTCAATAAGCGTACGGAAATTGATAGCCTTCTGGAAGATTGGAAATATAAATCAGTGTTTTACACACATAGGTTGAATGATGAAGGAGGGTGGGGATTAGCTGTATATAGTAAGTATCCGATTGTGGCTAAAGATCACATGACGTTTCCTGAATCGCATAACTCGGTTATGTGGGTCGATATTGCGATTCGCAAGGATACGATACGGGTATTCAATAACCATTTGCAGACCACTCAGATCAATGAGCAGGATCGTGAATTTTTACGTTCTGAACCGTTGCTCGATACCTCACGGAATGATAAAGCCAAAGGAATTGCCCGTAAACTGAAACGTAATTTTATCAAACGAGCAGAGCAGGTTGATTCAGTCTCTTTGCTGATTCATGACGGTACGCCTTGGGTGATTGTGTGTGGCGATTTTAATGATACCCCGATGTCCTATACCTACCGGAAAATGCGGGGCGATTTTGTCGATGCCTTTAAGAAAAAGGGGCATGGAGCCGTCTTTACCTACCGGCGTTTGTTGGGAGTGCTGCGGATCGATTACCTGTTCCATTCGGATGATTTCGAAACGGTCGGTTATCGCAGTGAACAGCCCGAATGGAGTGATCACAATCCGGTGATTGTGGATGTTAGGCTTAAACACGATTGATAGTTGAAAGACTTTTATATAAAAAGATAAAACCATGGTACTGGATTCAATAACCGATTTGGCTGCTTATGGAGCTTTAAATCGTCATTTTGCGACGGTGTGCGCCTATTTGGAGCAGCATTCGTTGGCAGATCTGTCTGAGGGTAAATATCCGATTGACGGAGATAATGTGTATGTAGCGATCAGTGAACGTGATCTGAAAAAGCCGGCTGATGCGGCATTGGAGGCACATGATCGTTATATCGATATTCAGGTTGTACTGGAGGGCCGTGAGGGTTTCGGCTGGAAAAAACGTTCGCTCTGTGCGGCTCCCCGTGGTGAGATGAATCAGGAGAAAGATGTGATTTTTTACAATGACGTTCCTGAAACCTATTTTACATTAGGCCCGGGCGAGATGGGGATCTTTTTCCCGCAGGATGCACACGCTCCGTTGGTAGGAGAGGGTCATGTGAAAAAGGCTGTCATTAAAGTAAAGGTGGAGTAGATACACACAATTTATATTTGACCAATAAAAGCATTTAAAGCAATGGCAAACAGAATGATTCTTAACGAGACCTCCTATTTTGGTCCCGGATCGCGTAAAGTAATTGCTGAAGAGGTAGCAAAACGCGGTTACAAAAAAGCATTGGTAATCACTGATAAAGATCTGGTAAAATTCGGTGTAGCTGCACAGGTGACCGATGTTCTGAAAGAGGCCGGTATTCCTTTTGAGCTGTTCGATAACGTAAAACAGAACCCGACCGTTAAAAACGTTAAGGCAGGTATCGAGGCTTTCAAAGCTGCAGGTGCTGACTTTATCGTGGCTATCGGAGGTGGATCTTCGATCGACACTTCGAAAGCTGTAGGTATTATCATGAATAACCCTGAATTCTCGGATGTTGTCTCTTTGGAAGGTGTGGCTCCTACCAAAAAGAAATCTGTTCCTGTAATCGCACTGCCGACTACTGCCGGTACTGCAGCTGAGGTGACAATCAACTATGTAATCACTGACGAGGAGAATGTCAAGAAGATGGTTTGCGTGGATCCGAACGATATCCCGACTTTGGCTGTGATCGATCCGGAATTGATGTTGAGCATGCCGCGTGGCTTGACTGCTGCAACCGGTATGGATGCTTTGACTCACGCTATCGAAGGTTTGATTACGCTGGGTGCATGGGAGATGAGCGATATGTTCGAGTTGAAAGCTATCGAGATGATTGCTAAATGGCTGCCTAAAGCCGTTGAGACTCCATCAGATATTGAGGCCCGTGACGCAATGGCTACTGCTCAGTATATTGCCGGTATGGCCTTCTCAAATGTAGGTTTGGGTCTGGTTCACGGTATGGCTCACCCGCTGGGTGCTTTCTATGATATTCCTCATGGTGTGGCCAACGCGTTGTTGTTGCCTTACGTAATGGAGTTCAATATGCCGGCAGCTAAGGCTAAATATCGCAAGATTGCGGAAGCAATGGGTATTGACACTGCTAAGATGAGTGACGATGAGGCAGCTCAGGCAGCAGTAGATGCTGTAAAACAGTTGTCTATCACCATCAAGATCCCTCAGAAGTTGAGCGAACTGAATGTCAAAGAGGAGGATCTCGGCAAATTGGCAGAGTCTGCTTTCAACGATGTCTGCACTCCGGGCAACCCGCGTAAGGTAACTGTTGAGGAGATCAAAGCTCTTTACACCAAAGCGTTTTAATCAAGAAAACGGAAATCAAGATTTGGTACGACCTGAAGAACGCCTCGTGTCATGTGAGGGGTTCGGTATAAGAACAGTTTCGTACCATTAGTTCTCAATATGCTGGAGACGTACTATCCTGTGTACGTCTCCAGTTTGTTTATCAGGGCAGGTGAAGGTTAGGCTTTGATAATATGGATGTTGTCAAAACAGGATTGTATTGGGTGTACGATCATGGGATGACAAGGATATTTGGTCGAACTAACTAATATTAAAAAAATGGCAGGATTTAATTTTTATATTCCGACTCGGGTGCTGTTTGGTCCGGGTATGTTGAATGAGCTGGCTACGGTGAAATTGCCGGGTCGCAAAGCGTTGATCATTACCACAGCCGGTAAATCGGTTAAAAAATACGGTTATCTGGATCGGGTGATTGCGCTGCTCAAACAGAACAACGATACGCAATGTGTTGTATTCGATAAGGTAATGCCCAATCCGTTGTTGAGTCATGTCCGTGAGGCAGCGGCGTTGTGCCGTGCAGAAGGGTGTGATTTTGTCATCGGTTTGGGTGGCGGTAGCCCGATCGATTCGGCTAAAGCCATTGCGTTGGCTGCCGCTAATGAGGGTGACTATTGGGATTATGTCGAAGGCGGTAAAAAACCGGCCGGTGCACTGCCCGTCATTGCCATTACCACTACAGCGGGTACCGGTACCGAAGCCGATCCCTGGACGGTTATCACCCACGATGAGAGCCGCCATAAAGTGGGTTTTGGTTGTGATGAACTGTTCCCGGTATTGTCGATTGTGGATCCGGAGTTGATGCTGTCAGTGCCGGCCAAATTGACTGCTTATCAGGGATTCGATGCTTTCTTTCACGCTTCAGAGGGATTCCTGGCTCGGGTTGCTACACCAGTCAGCGATGCTTTAGCCTTGCAAAGTATGCGCCTGATCTTCAAATATCTGCCGCGTGCCGTTGCAGATGGTAATGATTTGGAGGCTCGTACGAATGTGGCTTTGGCCAATACATTGTCGGGTATGGTGGAATCTACTTCTTGTTGTATCTCCGAGCACTCGTTGGAGCATGCGATGAGCGGACTCTATCCCGATCTGCCCCACGGAGCCGGCTTGATCATGATTTCGTTGGCTTTCTACCGCCATTTCGCTCCGTTGGCTCCAGAGCGGTTCATTGAGATGGCTCGCAATTTGGGCGCTGATTTGAGTGGTGTGGATGCAGAGAAACAACCGTATGTTTTTGTCGATCTGTTGGAACAGATGCAGAAGGCGTGCGGGGTTGATCAGCTCAAGATGTCCGATTACGGTATTCGTCGTGAAGATTTCCCGCGTTTGGCTCAGCTTGCCCGCGATGCGATGGGCGGTCTGTTCGGGCTGGATCCGGAGCCATTGACCGATGAGGATATTATCCGGATTTTTGAGGAGTCTTATCGATAGGCTGATTCGGTACGCATGTATATGGTCAATGAGAGTCGAAATCGTCTGTTGTAAGAGGGCTTGTCATTGAGTCAGGGAAACAAAGTGCGTTTGACTAATGATTTTTTAACGGCCGCTGAGTTTAGTGTAAAAGGCTTTTATTGCCTTTTGCGCAATTGGTGGCCTGTCGTGAAAAAACGTTAAGTCTTTCTGCATAGCATGTTAAAATATCATAGATTCGGGGAACGTTCTGATAGCAGAACTCTCCCCGAATTTTTTATGTAGAAACAGGAAATGTTGAGCACGAATATTGCGAAAATCCCTATCTTTGATTATTAGGGTAAATTTGGAATTTATGAAAACGCGATTGAATTCGGAAAATACTGCTGATGAACGGTATGACGTTGAGGAAGAGAAGCTTTCTGCTAGTGGTGCCGTTGATGGTGATCTGTCAGAACGGGTATGTGACGAATCGCAGCCATCCAAAACAAAAAAACCGTGGTGGAGACGGTTGTTAAAGGTTGCCTCCATTGTGGTGGGATCGCTTGTGGGGCTGTTCCTGTTGGTGGCTATTTTGGTATCGGTGATTTTGACACCGCCGCGTTTGACCCCGATTGTAAATCGTGTTGCATCGAATTATCTGAATGCCACCGTACATTTCGATACGGTGCGACTTTCGTTGTTTGAGAATTTTCCCCATGTCAGCCTTGAATTGAAAAACGGAGAGGTGATTTCAGGTGTATTTGCCGGAATTCCCGATTCATTGCGTTACGCAGTGCCTCAGCGTGTTGACAGCCTGCTCCGTTTCAAGGATTTTGCCGTGACGCTCAATCTTCCTCGACTGTTGGCCTCTCAGATAGTGATTCGCGAACTGAAATTGGTCGATCCGCAGATTTATGCTTTTGTTTCACCTGCCGGAAATGCCAACTGGGATATTTTCCCCACAGAAGCCGATACGGCGACAGATGTACAGGCTGATACAACAACCGATATGACTATGTTGTTCGGCCTTCGGGTGGGAAAGGTGCTGCTCGATGGTGCAGAGATCCAATATGAAAGTCGTCGTGATGCATTGTCTGCATCGCTCGATTCGCTGCACCTGTATTGGAAGAGCCATCGTAAACGTCGTTATGAAATCGATTTGGGCAGTGAAGTCTCTATGCGGCAGGGGAAAGTCGCATACGCTCAACACCTTCCGTTGTCACTCAAAGGCGGTTTTGCTTTCGGCCGGTGGCGTGAACATAAAATTATGTTCGATAAACTGACCTTGCAGGCTGATAATATCCCGGTAGAGTTGAATGGTCAGGTGGTGGTTGAGGCTGATAGTGTTGTCTCTGATTTGGTATGTAAGGTGTCGCCGTTGCAGTTTCAACGGGTGTTGAGTTTGGTTCCTGAGGCGATGATGCCGACAGCCCGTCATTTCCAAACCAATTTAACGGCTGATCTGGAGACTCGCGTTACGGGTACCTATCGGTTTGACAACAATGTGTTGCCGACTTTCCGGTTGGATTGTAACGTGAATGGAGGCTATCTCGGTTATGAAGGATTGAAAGTGCGGATTGACGATATGCAACTTGATGCATCGTTGTTTTACCATCCACAACGTCCTGATTCGACGGGGCTGATCCTGCGTAAATTTTCAGTCGAGGGGATCGGAATGAAGTTCCGTGCAGAGGGAACGGCTTGGGATGTCTTGCGAGATGCCCGGGTTCAAGGTAAAATGGATGGGTCGATCGATCTTGGCAAGTTGACCGAACTTTTCCCTTCGCGTAAGAAAAATATTACAGCACATGGAGTCATCGGTCTGGATGCCAATATAGGATGTCGTTTGAGTGAACTTAATATACGTAGGATTGGAAATACGCGTATCAATGCCAATGTAACGATGCAAAACCTGCTGGTCAATATGCCGCAGGATACGCTTTTCCTGATGGCGAATGGTGGACGGATCAGCCTGGGGGCCAATCCTAATCTGCCTGAATACGATACGACGATTGCGGCCGGAGCTCAGGTTGTCTATCTTGACGTACAGGCAGACACTTTGCAATTCGATATGAAAGAGTTGCTGGCTGTCTCCCTGTCCGGGGGCAAATTGAAGATGCGCAACGCCGTCGCACCCGATGACGACACAACTGTGGTACGACCCTTTACCGGTTCTGTCAATGCTCGCTATTTGGGGGTGCAGGGAGTTGATTCCTCATGGGTGAAGATTGGCGGGCCGGCCATCGATTTTTCGATTATGCCGTCACCAAAAGATTCGACGATTCCGGTGATTCGCTTGCAGTTGGCTTCAAAAGGTTTGGTTAGCAGAAGTATCGATAATATTTGTGCGATGCGTGATGTAGAGGCTGACCTCGAAGCTACACTTTATAGCACGCGGCGTCAACAGGCTCAACGACGTGAACATTGGCTCGATTCGTTGCAGAGTGTCTATCCGGATGTGCCACGTGATTCGTTGTTCAGCCATGTGAGAGCTCAATATGTGCAAAAGCATCGTGGTCAACAGCCGCCTCAGGATGATTTTGTGTCTGAGGACATTGATATGCGTATGAATCAATCGATTCGTCAGCTGTTGTATCGTTGGAATGTCAATGGAAATATCAAAGCTGCCGGAGGGCGTTTAATTACGCCTTATTTCCCGTTAACCAATACGTTGCGCAATGTGGACATCGGGTTTACGACCGATCGGGTCGAATTGCGTGGAACGACTGTGCATAGCGGAGCTTCGGATCTGAATTTAACCGGTGAAATTGCCAACCTGAAACGGGCTCTTTCCGGTCGGGGAAAATTGGTGGTGAACATGCAGATCGAGTCCGATACGCTCGATATCAATGAATTGGTGAAAGCTGCCAGTTCAGGATCGGCTTATGTGTCGGCCAGCGCCGGTTTCAAAGATTCACTGCATCATGCTGTTTCGGAGGAACATTTGCAACAGATGATCGAACAGCAGGCTGCTATTGATACGGCGGAAGAGACTTCGTTGATTGTGGTTCCGGGTAATGTGGATGTCGATTTCGATCTCGATGTTAAACACGGAGTATATGCTGATTTGACGTTGAACAAGTTGTCCGGTTGTCTGATCGTACATGACCGTTGTCTGCAGTTGAACAATCTGGAGGCGGTGACCGATGCCGGTACGATGAAATTGACGGCGCTATATGCAACTCGTAGCAAAAAAGATATTACCACAGGATTCGATTTGGAGATGCAAAATATTCAGGTGGCTCGATTGATTAAATTGGTGCCTTCTGTCGATACCTTATTACCGATGTTGCGATCATTCGAAGGGGTGGTAGATTGTCAAATGGCAGCGACAGCCGCATTGGATACAGCCATGAACATTATGATGCCGACACTGAATGCTGCCTGTCGTATTCATGGTCAGGATATGGTATTGCTCGATGGAGAGACCTTTACCGAGATTTCGAAAATGTTGCATTTTAAGAACAAAAAACGCAACATGATTGATAAAATTTCGGTCGAGATGTTAGTCCATGACAACCAAATTGACATCTTCCCGTTTGTGATCGAGATGGACCGATATAAGGCTGCTGTCAGTGGTGTCCAGAAATTGGATATGAACTTTGATTACCATATTTCGGTACTTAAGTCGCCTATTCCGTTCCGGCTGGGAATCGATATATATGGCAATCCGGATAAGTTTAAATTCCGTATTTGTCGGGCTCGGTACAAGAGCGTTGATGTACCCAGTTATGTGGAGGTGATTGATTCGGCCCGTTTGAATTTGAGAAAGAATATTACCGACATTTTCCGTCGTGGTGTTGAGGCGGCTACCCTAAGCCATTTGCGAGTGAATAGTTCATCGACGTTGCCTTCCGAAGTGACTGCTGACAGTGAACAGTTGACAGCTGAAGATTCTGTTCTGTTACAAAAAGAGGGCTTCCTGCCGGGAACTGATACTACGCAAATGCCGGTCGATACTTTGCAATCTGTTTCTACGGAGAGTCCAGTGTCTGAGGCCGTAGAACCGTCTATTGAACAAAACTCGTTACCGGTTGAACCAGACAAAAAGTCGAAGCGCAAACGTCGTTCACAACAACAGCTCGATGCAGCCCTTCCTGAAGAGCAGCAAAAGTAACCTGTTGTAAAAAGGAGGGCTGGTCGATGATGATGTAATATTTTTTCTGTGGCGAAGTAAATGTGGATTTAATTGTTAATTTTGCCCATATTTCAGAGGAGTGTTACATTTGAACTTTAACCCTTACAATCAGGTTCATTGATGATGAAGAAATTTTTGTTGGTGTTCTCACTGTTGTGCGCGACATCGGCCTTGTCTGTCAAGGCACAGGATTACAATTGGGCAATCGGTGTACGCGGTGGTGAGACCGCTACCGGAATTACCGTTAAGCACCATTTCGATCCCGCTAACGGACTGGAAGGTATTATCGATTTTGCCAAAGGTGTCAATGTGTATGCTTTATACGAGCGTCATATTCCAGTGATAACGAATGGTTTCCATTTTTACTATGGAGGCGGTCTCAATATGGGAGGCTGGGAAAAACATAGTGATACCAAATTTACAGCCGGTATTGATGGCGTAATAGGGTTGGAATATAAAATCCCCAAAATTCCATTGGCGGTGTCTGTAGATTATAAACCTTGTTTGAATTTTGCAGGTTATACCGGATTCCGTGCGTTGGATTTTGGATTAGGGGTCAAAGTGGCTTTTTAAAAAGTTAAATTGTCAGATATCATGAAAAAGTTTGTTTACCTGTTATTGTTGCTCTTCCCGATGGTATCCTGTGTGAGCCGTCAGAGTGCAGATCAGGTCGAAAACCAAAAAGATTCATTGGCACGTGTAGTGGCAGCCAAGGATTCGATGATTAATGAGATTTTCGAATCGATGAGTGCTGTCGCTGAGAATCTCAATGCGATCAAAGAGCGTGAGAAAATCATCAACAAGAGTATTGATAACGGGGAGATTCAGAATCAGACTCCGGCACAGATCAATGAAGATGTGGAAGCGATCAATCAACTGCTGTTGGAGAATCGCGAGAAGATCGCTCGTTTGCAGCAGTCTGCCAACCAGTTGCGTAGTGCCAATTTGAAGGTGGCCAGCCTGGAGAAGATGATTGCTCAGTTGCAAAAGGATGTCGAGACTAAAGACCAGGAGATCACCGTACTGAAGAGTAATTTGGAGCAGATGAATATTCAGGTGGCTGAACTCAGCGAGCAGGTCGAAGGTTTGAATACTCAAGTGAGTGGACTGACCGAGACAAATGCGTCGTTGCAGGGTGAGGTAAAAGGCCAAACCGATATTTTGAATACGGCATATTACATTGTTGGCTCTGAGCGTGAGTTGTTGGCTAAGGAGATTGTATATAAGAGCGGTTTTATTGGCCGAACCTTGAAAATCAACGAAAGCCGCAGCTTGGACAGTTTTACCAAGATCGATATTCGCAATTTCGATAGCGTTCTGATCGGACAGAAAAAGGTGACATTGGTCAGCTCACATCCTGCAGAATCCTATGAGTTTGTTCAGGACGATAAGGGAATCTATGAGTCGTTGATTATCAAGGATAAAAAGAAGTTTTGGGAGTATTCCAAAGTTTTGGTCATCAGTTATAAATAATAAAAAGCGTGCATAGCGATAAATTTACTGCTTAACATTTTGCAAAAGCAGAAAGGTTTGTTAACTTTGCGCCCGCAACAGCATATTAATGTAAAACACACACAACCATGAAAAAAGGGATTCATCCTGAGAATTATCGTTTAGTGGCATTCAAGGATATGTCTAACGATCATGTGTTTTTGTGTCGGTCCGCCATCCAGACAAAGGAGACCATCGAAGTGGATGGCGAAACCTATCCCGTGTATAAGATGGAAATTTCCAACACTTCTCACCCGTTCTATACTGGTAAGATGAAGTTGGTTGACACCGCAGGACGCGTTGATAAGTTTATGAGCCGCTACGCAAAGCACTACAATAAGAAAGCCGCAAAATAGGCTATTCCATTCTCAGTATTACAACGAGGCTGTATCGTAAGATACGGCCTCGCTTGTTTTGGATGGTTATCGATCCGGCCTTGAATATACGGCCTTGACGGTTTGGTTTTGATTGCGTGTTTTGTGTTGGAAGATGTCAAAGCCGTGGAGGCGGAGGAAGCATTCTGAGGGGCGGATTAACAATTGGGGTGAAACTGATTGGAGAGTGAAGCGAATACTGAATGGAGTAGTTGTAAATGGGCCTGGGATAGATGTAGAAGATGGCTCAGGGAATCCGTTTCAATATCTGACTTGTGAGGAGTTAGTTTGGTAAGTCGGGACGCAACAATAAAAGAGGGAAGAAGAGGGAAGACGAGTCTGACCGTGACGATCGTCAAAGTTTGGTTGCTCGTTTGATCGAATAATGAGATAAAAACGGGATCATTTCTGTAATATGAAATGATCCCGTAAAGATAGGTCTGTTTTTTAGGTAACCTCTTGATTCAATCGATCACGCTATCAAATGATATAAGCGTGTTATTGAGATGTTGAATAAGAGTTTGAATCTTTCTGAAGCTTATACGACTTAGGGTAATTGCAGTAATTCAGCGATGCGTTTGGGAATGTCGGTGTTATCCATGAACCCGCTGAAACGTTCCGCACCAGCTCCGTATGCATATATCGGTACCATACAACCGGTGTGTCCTTTGGTGGAGAAGCGAACGACAGCTTCGTTTTCTTCGTCGGGTTGGAGTTTCCCTTTTGTGAAGTTGTTGTCATCTGCAGGAAGGGTAATACCTCCGGTCTCGTGATCCCCTGTGACAACAACCAAAGTGCCGGGATTGTGATCGGCAAAATCCATGGCAATCCGGACAGCTGCATCGAAATCTTTGATTTCTTCGCGAATACACTCCAAATTATTGTAGTGGCAGGCGTTGTCGATATGAGAGCCTTCAATCATGATCAGAAAACCTTTGCGGCTGGCATTGGCGAGTAGTCGCAGCGCCTCTTGGGTTGCCCGAGGAAGCATATCTCCTCGTCCTTGCGGCATCAGAGGCATATCTTTTTCAGCCAGCAAAAGTCCGATGGGACCTCGTTTTATTTTGGGCAGTGTGTCGAGAGAGTAGGCGATGGTGTACCCTTTGTTACGTAGTTCTTTGGAGATATTGCGGTCGTCTTCACGATCTTCAAAAAATTTGCGTCCTCCTCCGGCGAAAAAATCAATATCAGATGTCAAAAAGTCCTCCGCCAAGTCATAAGCGTGATAACGGTCCGAGTTGTGGCCGATAAAGGCAATCGGAGTTGCATCGGTGATGGTGTGCGTGGCGATTAAACCGGTAGCCATTCCCAAACTTTTGGCCCGTGTCATGATAGAAACTAAGGTGTCTCCATCAGGAGTCATGCTGATCATGCCGTTTCGGGTTTTGGTCCCTGTAGCCAATGCTGTAGCGGCTGCAGCAGAGTCTGTGACATCGCTTGAGGCAGAGTTCGTGGTTTGCAGACCGATGTATTGGGCCCGTTTCATAAATTCTGGAGCTCCGTCATACAGCGTCAGTGCACTGACTTGTGCTAAACTCATCCCATCACCAATTAATAAAATGACATTACGAACGGGTTGGGTTGAATTGTCGCAGTTTGCGGTGGTGGCATGTTTGCCATGTTTGTGAGATCGTGCCTGGAGAGGAGTAGAGGTTGACAGCAGCATGGCTGCCATCAATGAGAAACAGAAAACTCTTCGTAACATGAATGGGTGTAATTGATTTATTGTGATACCAAAGTTAGGACTTTTTGTCGGGATGACTGTTCTCTTATGGTTAAATGTTGGTAAAGTTTGTATGATTTTTTACCTTTAACTCAAATTTTTATTTTGCTACTAAGTTAAAATATCTTTTGCAAATTTTCCAGCTATATGGATGTAAATCAATAAAAATCTGAAAAAATAATTGCAAAAGCGGATCGTCCATAAATTTAAGTAAACGTTAAATGTTGGAAATTTACAACGGTTTTTTGTGGGGCATGACAGCATTGGCTGTCGTGGTATTTTTTGCGCTGTATCATGTCAGGGCAGGGTATGGCTTGTTGCGTGACGGTCATTGGGGACCACAAATCGGAAATCGTTGGGGCTGGTTCCTGATGGAATCTCCCGTCTTTTTTGCCATGTTGGTCTTCTGGCTCTGCTCCCCCAGACGTTTTGACGTGGTGCCATTGATCTTTTTGTGCCTGTTTCAGCTTCACTATTTCAACCGTTCGTTTATCTATCCGATGCTTTTGAAAGGGCGCAGTAAAATGCCGCTCGGTATTATTGTTATGGGCGTTGTGTTCAACTTGCTCAATGCAGCCATGCAGGGGCTCTGGATCTTCTATTTGGTACCCGAAGGACGCTATTCGATCGACTGGTTGACCACACCGCAATTTATTATTGGTGTTGTGGTTTTCTTTGCCGGCATGGTTGTCAATATGCACTCGGACCACATTATCCGTCACCTGCGTAAACCTGGCGATACCGGTCACTATCTGCCTAAAGGCGGTATGTTCCGTTACGTCTCATCGGCCAACTACTTCGGCGAGATTCTCGAATGGACCGGTTTTGCCATCTTGACCTGGTCGGCTGCCGGAGCTGTGTTTGCCATCTGGACCTTTGCGAATTTGGTGCCTCGGGCTGATGCCATTTATCACCGTTATGCCGAAATGTTCGGTGAAGAGTTCCGCAAAGCTCATTTGAAACGGGTGATTCCCTTTATCTATTGATTTGATATTTGATCCGATATGAATGAATCCAAACTTTTTACGCCTGTTAAGATTGGGCCGTTGACGTTGCGGAATCGGACAATCCGTGCCGCAGCTTTCGAAGGTATGTGCATGGGGAATGCTCCAACCGACCTGCTGTACAATTACCATCGTAGTGTGGCTCGAGGCGGTATAGGAATGACAACTTTGGCTTATGCTTCTGTAACCCGTGACGGCCTTTCGTTCCCGCATCAATTGTGGTTGCGTAAGGAGATTATTCCCGGATTGCGCCGGATCACAGATGCGATCCACAGCGAGGGTGCAGCGGCCTCGATTCAGATCGGTCACTGCGGAAATATGTCGCACAAAGCCATTTGCGGCTGCCGTCCGGTGGGGGCATCGTCTGGAATCAATATCTATTCACCTACATTAGTGCGCGGATTAAGGCGTGATGAAATTGTCGAAAAGGCCAAGGCTTTCGGCGATGCGGTGCGGTTGGCCCGCGAAGCGGGATTTGACGCCGTGGAGGTGCACGCCGGGCATGGTTACCTGATCAGCCAGTTCCTCTCGCCCTATACCAACCATCGTAAAGATGAGTATGGCGGATCTCTCGACAATCGGATGCGTTTCATGCGGATGTGTATCAGCGAGGCATTGGAGGCTGCCGGAGACGGTATGACCGTGTTGGTCAAGACCAATATGCGGGACGGTTTCCGTGGCGGTTTGGAGATCGATCAATGTTTAGAGGTAGCCCGTGAGTTGGAACGTTTGGGAGCGCATGCTTTGGTGCTGAGCGGTGGATTTGTCAGCCGTGCCCCGATGTATGTGATGCGTGGAAGCATGCCGATCCGTTCCATGACTTATTATATGAACCAGTGGTGGCTGAAGTGGGGCGTGCGGATGTTCGGTCGGATGATGGTGCCTTCGGTGCCGTTCAAAGAGGCCTATTTCCTGGAGGATGCGTTGCAGTTCCGCAAGGCGTTGAAGATGCCGTTGGTCTATGTCGGCGGTTTGGTATCGCGTGCCAAGATCGATGAGGTGCTTGATGACGGTTTTGAATGTGTGGCGATGGCCCGTGCCCTGATCAATGAACCGGATTTTGTAAACCGGATGCGACTCGAGGGTGAGGAGCGTTGCGGCTGTACGCATGCCAATTATTGTATTGCCCGCATGTATTCGATCGAGATGGCATGTCACAAACATTTGACCGATTTGCCCTGTTCGCTCAGGCGTGAGGTTGAAAAGTTGGATGAAAAGGCTTTCGAATAGCTGAAATTGTGGAACTTTAGAACAGAATGCCTGCCGAAACAGGTTCGGAAAAGCGTGTAAGAGGACTTACCTTTGCAAAATCCGACAGCGAGGGCTGGAAGTGAAAAGGATCATGGACGCAGAGATGAAAATAGATCGACCGCAGGGAATGGCATTGGTGACTGGATCCAGTTCCGGTATAGGATTGGCCTATGCCAAGGAGTTGGCCCGACGTGGTTATGACCTGTTGTTGGTGAGCAACGAACAGGAGCGGTTGCAGCAAGTCGCTGATGAATTATCTAAGGCTTTTGGGGTAGGGGCACTGCCGTTGTATATGGATTTGGCACGTCCTGAAGCAGCCCGTGAGTTGTATGACCATTGCAAAAAAGAGCATCTGGAAATTGAGGTGTTGGTGAACAATGCCGGTGTTTTCTTCTTTGATGATCTGACGGAGGTGGCTGCATCTCGTATCGAAACGATGATTATGTTGCATGTCCATACCGTGACCATGTTGTGTCACTATTTTGGAGCGGAAATGCGTCAACGGGGGAAAGGCTATATCCTGAATATGTCGTCGATGTCTGCCTGGACTCCTGCTCCGGGAATTTCAGTGTATGGAGCCAGCAAAAGCTATCTGCGTAAACTCTCCCAAATGTTGCGCTACGAGTTGCGTGGAAATGGGGTGTATGTGACAGCCGTGTGTCCTGGGGCGGTCGCTACGGGACTCTACAACCTTAGTGAAAAGTATCAGCGTCTGGCCCTGCGTCTTGGGGTGATGATGACGCCTGAGCGTCTGGCCCGCAAAGCAATTCGGGCTCTGTTTGCTCATAAAGATTACATTTTGCCGGGAGGTATTAATCGATTTGTGATCCTGTTACTATATCTGATGCCCGCCCAAATCATCTATTGGTTGAAAGGACATACCAAACTTTACCGTTATGGCCGTTGAAACGTGTGATAAAACATCACTTGGAGAATCGAGTGCGGCCTATCATTCGGGATGGACGATTGTAACTGGAGCTTCGGGAAGTATTGGAGCGGCTCTGACTGAAGGATTGGCTGCTCAAGGCTATTCGGTCGTGATGGCTTGTCGGAATTTGAAAAAGGCAGAACCTATCAGGCAACAGATCATGGAACGTAGCGGAAACGATCGGATCGTTTTGCGGGAATTGGATCTGGCCTCCCTGTCATCGATAAAGAATTTTATTACCGCATTGCGTCAGGTTGCCATGCCGGTGTCCCGATTGTTGAACAATGCCGGTGTGATGAACGGAACATTCCGTTTAAGCGTAGATGGCCTTGAAGAGGATACAGCTGTCAACTATGTCGCCCCTTATGCGTTGACTTATGGTTTGCTGCCTTTGATGCGAAGAGGGAGCCGAATCATTAATACTGTCTCATGTACATGGCGGATTGGCCGTATCGGTGACCATTATCTGCTGCCTGATCCCGAAAATTTTCATCGGTTCACTACCTATGGTAGTTCCAAATTGGCGTTGGTGCTCTTTACGATGGAGATGGCAAAACGTTTGTCAGGCAGTGGAATTACCATTCAGGCTGCTGATCCGGGTGTGGTCGATACTGCCATGTTAACCATGGGCCGTTGGTTTGATCCGTTGGCTGACCTGTTTTTCCGTCCGTTGGTAAAGACTCCACAGCAAGGAGCGGCAACAGCCTTGAAATTGGCCCTGTCGAATGAGGAGATTGGGGTTAATGGAGCGCTGTGGAGTAATTGTAAGATACGGAAAATTCCTCGTTGGGTTCAAGAACATCCGTATCGTCAGAAATTGATGGAAGATACCAAACTGTGCCTTGAGGGGCATGGGTTGGGATTATTGTGTTTCGGATCGAATAGAGCCGAAGAGAAAAATGTGTAATAAACCTGATACAGTGTTATTCATTATGAAAATGAAAAGAAGTTTGATTATCGCTTTGATGCTATCCTTTGCCATGGGGGTATATGCAAAAGGCCCGGTCAATATTGAAGGGAAAACGGTGCCTTATGTAAAAATCCGCGATTTGCAGAACCAACCGATTGATTTGCCATCTTTGGGCAAAGCGCCCTTGCTGTTGTTTTATGTAGATCCTGATCATGCCGGACAGAACAGCGATTTTATCGAGTATTTGGAGAGTCATCCCATCGGAGGAGATAAAATTGTTGCATACGGTATTGTCAATCTGAAGGATGCGCCCATGTTGCCCAATAGCGTTGTACGCAGCATGATGCGCGCCAAACAGAAGAAAACCGGAGCTGCTATGTACACGGATGTTGATAATTCATTACGTGATGCATGGGGTATGGGTGATGTGAACAATCAGTTTGTGATTATTTTCGTTACGAAAGATCGTAAAGTGGAATTTTTCCGATACGGAGATTTTACGGAGAAAGACAAAGCCGATTTTTGGCGCGTAGTGAACAAGTATAAATAACAATGATTTTGATTATATCAGCAGCGGGAGAAGATCATTTGATCTTCTCCCGCTGCTTTTGTGGTGTGACATTTTGTTAAAATCGATATCCAAAACCGACGGTCAGATACAGGTTGTACATGTCAAAACTGATGCTATGGAAATTCTTTTTGAAGATCGAGTTGGCCGAGCAGGTCAGATCGGCATAAACCGACAGATGGCGATAGGCTTGCCACTCCGCACCTAATTGTCCTCCCCAACTGAAGCGACGCAACCCATAGCCAAAATCGTAGGAGGCCGATTCGACCTCCACTTTGGTGCCTGTCGGATCCCCATCCCGGATATATCCGTCAAAGGCTGAACCGGTAAAGCTTCCGTCAATACGGTATGAAAAATAGGGGCCAAATTTGATTTCCCAACGTGGCGAAAGCTGGCGTACGGCCAAAATAGGGAGTGTGATATATTCGTTTTGCACACGGGTACGGATTCGTCCGGTATAACGGCCCGTCATGTCTCCGGTCATATCCCCATTTTCGATCATCATGGTCATTTGGTAGTTCTTGACACGTGCTCCGGCATTCATGCCTTTGGTTTCGAAACGGAGACCGGTGGATAGTGCCCATTTCGGTGAAAACCACCGCATGACATTGCCTTCCACACTGAAAAGCATGGTCGGCGAGTATGATTCGATTTTTCGTATCTCTGCTGGTAGAGGAATAGGTGAGGTGCCTCCAATGTTGAAACCGGCCCGAATACGATATTCGTATTTTTTATTGGTCTGAGCCTGTGTGGAGAGACCGAATATCCCAATCAACAGCAATATGATAATTCCGATTTTTTTACCTTTCATAGTTCTGAAATTTGTGACTATTCATAAATGATCTGAACAGCATCTACGTACAATGTGCTTCCGACAGCTCCTTCAAAATGGGCTCCTCCCTGGCTTGCAGTGAAAACCACAGCCAAATTGTATTTGAAAGCTTGCTGTTTGAGTGGATCGTATGGTTTGTCGTACGTGAATTCGATGTCAAATACCTGATAGGATGTGCCGGTGGTCTCTTCAAGCGGAACCATGGCACGAGCTACAATGTTGGGAGAGGTAGTGATGTTGCTGCCATCGAGATATTCGACTGCATCGTCTGTTTCATATAGAATTGCATAAATCTGTCCCATATCACGTTGTGCGGGAACCACCTCTTTGCCATTTTTATCGGTTATATTTCCACCTGAGATATACCGATAGTGTCCGATAAAACGTACCGGTTTTTGTTCGAATGGCAGACCGAAATGGGTTGCTCCGAGGGGATTGCTGACTGCGCTGGAACCGTCGAACGTCCCGATAAACAGGTTGCCTGCTGCAATGGGCATACCGACTAATGAACCCCAGAAGCCGGTAGAACGAGTGACCAATTTGGCAGCATATTTTCCCTGATAGGCGTCTGTAGTGGCGAAAGTCGGGAAATCATCAGGTTTTGCAGAGCTGCCTGCAATAAAAGTGTAGCCTGCATTTCCTGAACTCCAGATATTTTGCTCATCGCCGCTGGGTAACAGCTCATATGGCGTTTGGAATTTATCGGTCCGCCAATGTTCGAAATCGTAGAGGGTCGGAATATCGGCTTGTGATACAGAAACCGTATAAACTTTAGACCATTGGCGGTCTTCAGAGGTAACTGTATAGGTTTGTGGAGTTGTGAAATCGCGTGTGGTTCCTGATGCCGGTTCGATCGTTGCACCTGGTGTCAATGTAAATTCCGGTGCCAAAGCTGTAATTTCTGCGCTTCCCGGTAGCAGCATTAGTTGAACCGTATTGTTCGTGATCAAGGGGTCTGATTTGAGGGTCCCTTCAGGGAGAGAACATTGTTCGATATCGGCCTCACTGTTGAGAGGCTCTTTTTTTATGCAGCTGGTCAGGCTAAAGCAGATCAATCCTAAAAGGCAAAATGTGAGAATGTTATTTCGCATAAGTTCTGTTTTGATTATACCGGTTCATCCAGTTACGTTGTTACCCTTTTCTTCTCCAATATTGTTTGATTGTTGAAGAAGAGATGTTCTATCGTTTTACATTCAGTTAAACGATGTCCCTTTTAAAATGTTACGATGCCTATATGGAGTGGTGTGTCTGGGCATACCCGATGATGTTTGTTATGTGCTGATTCTCTGTATAGTCATTGTTGTCGCTGATCAAGTAAGTTTATTCGTTTAGCAACTTGATGAGTCGTTGAGGGGGGATCGATCTGTGTGACTTTGTTCAAAATATTTTTGGGGTGATCAGAAGTGTGTAAACCTTTTTCATTTGTTGTCGGAGCAATTCATGGAGTGTGTAGAGCCATGATTGGTTGATATTGTTGTTGAGTCGTGTCTTTTCGTATCTTTGGCAAATCAAAATTCTTTGCAGTTATGGAAAAGTTCAGAGCTGTACGTCGCAAGGATCGTACCTGGGACGCTCTTTCCGCACGAAAATTGTTGGAACAGGGTGAATATGGTTTCTTGGCTATGTGTAGTGAGTCAGGTTATGGATATGGTTTGCCATTGAGTTATGTGGTCGATGGGGAGCATATCTATTTTCATTGTGCACCAGAAGGAGAGAAACTCGATGCCATTCGAGCCAACGGACGCGTGAGTTTTTGTGTTGTTGGGCAAACGCAGGTTATTCCACAACATTTTACTACGGCCTATCAGAGTGTGCATCTTTTCGGACACATCGCTGAGGTGCAGTCAGAAGAGGAGCGTTTACATGCTTTAAGACTTTTGGTGCGCAAGTACAGCCCGGATTATGTGGAGATCGCCGAAAAATACATTGCAGGCTCCTTTCATCGAACCAATGTGTTGCGTCTCGATATAGAACACATGAGCGGGAAATGTAAACGAGTCCCGCCGCAGCATTGATTCTCGGTGGGGAATTGAAATATTCGAGTCGTAAAGTGCTGCTTAGATAAGAAGTACAGCTGGAATGAGAGCGTTATGGAGAATGCGCTGAACGTTCCCTGGGGAGGAAAAGAACTGGATAAGCTATATAGATTTCAAAAGTTTTTGCGCTACGGTCTAGTTCAGATGGATGTTTTTTGAGTAAGTGTAATTGTATCATAAAAAACAGGAGGGGACATATAGTCCCCTCCTGTTTTTTTAAAAGTATGTCTAAAGCTTGTTTAAGTTTCCGTGTTAATTAGCTGATGATCGTTATTTCGTTTCGAGACCGATCTGTTCGCGTAAGTAACCCGCAATGCCATGTTCCATCGAGTGACGGTGATAATCGGCAATATGGCCTGACCAGTCATTGGTGGTTTGATCACCTGCACGAGTCTGGTTATATTGGGTAACTTCGCGATCGTAATCTGCCAACAGCGGCTTCATCTCTTCATCTGTGCTGTAGTGATTGTGATGAATAACAGTGGGTTGTGGTAATTTGGGTTTTAGGTCTGGCATCTCGCGTGGGTAGCCGATAGCCAATCCGCAAACGATGGATACTCCCTCGGGTAAGCCCAGCATATCAGAAAGTTTCCGTGGATCTGCCGTGCGGGTATATCCAATGCAGCAGCAACCTAATCCGAGTGATTCGGCTACTGTGACAGCACTCATCATCGCCAGAGATGCATCAATCACCCCGACCGTGTAGCCGTCGATTGTGGACTCGAAAGCTGGGGTCTCTTCTCCGTGCAGTGCAGCTGCTACACGCAGTTTGTGAAAATCGGTGCAGAAAACCAAAAAATGAGAGCAGGTCTTGATCTGTTTCTGGTTGGTAATTTCATAAATCTGCTCTTTGAGCGGCTGGTCATCAATGACGATGACTGAAAATTGTTGCCCGTTATAGCTGGTCGGAGTGTTGCGGATCGCATCATAGATCTGCTGCATCTTCGCGGGCTCTACCTTTATACGCTCGTAACGGCGGATCGACCTCCGTTCAAGCAATGATTCTTGTACACTTTTCATGGTCTCTTGTTTTGCGTCAGGCACGACCGGTTACATAGCTATGCCTGTTTTATTCATCTACTGCAAATATAACGTATTATCTGTTCCCGATCTTGTTTATTGTTGGCCTGTTAATAAAATCGTGCCGAAAATTTTATTCAGTTTCAAATGACCTTGGGAGGGGGCCTTCCTCCGGTCCTTACTACAAAGTCTATTCCTGCAAGTTTAGTAGATACTTACCAGACTTGCTGTGATCTATGTTAAGTGTAAGATCTCTATCGAGTGGTAGTGCGTACTCTGATTTTGTTATATCCGTTTTGTTGTAGTCGGCTTTAGTCTCTTGGGGAGTGTTGTGTTGAAAGCAATGAGGTTAAGAAGGGTAGGAGGAGTCGCATCGACCGAAGACAGCCTCTGGAGAGAAAGTAAATAGAGTGGAGGCTCCTTAATGTTTGGCGGCGAAAGGTTGTGTTGGGTGCGCGATGTGAAAAAATAAAGGCCGTCACAATGGACGGCCTTATAAAAGGTTAGCTCACAAAGCAGATTAAGCCTGAGCGTCTTGTGCTTCTTTGAGACTTTGCCATACAAGGGCAGAAGCTCCCAGTACCGCAGCGTTTTTGCCATCGATGCCTGAAGGTAACAACTTCACTTTGTTGCGGAAGATGGCCAACAGGTTCTGTTCCATGTATTTCTTAGTCGGCTCGAAGATGTATTTGCCGGCTTTGGCCAGTCCGCCGAAGAGGAAGATGGCTTCAGGACTGGTCAGGGCAACAGCGTCAGCCAATGCCTCACCAAGCAATTTGCCGGTATATTCATATGCTTCGATAGCGATTGGATCGCCATTCAAAGCAGCTTTAGTGATCATTTCGGCTGTCAGATCATCATAAGAGATGCGACGGAATTCGCTATCCTCGATGTGGTCGGCCAACAGTTTGAACACGGTACGTTTGATTCCAGTTGCCGAAGCGTAGGTCTCCAAGCATCCTTTACGTCCGCAACCGCAGATACGACCGGTTTTGTTAACTACAACGTGGCCCAGCTCACCGGCAAAACCGTCATGACCGTAGATCAGTTTGCCGTTGGCAACGAAACCGCTTCCGAGGCCAGTACCCAATGTAACCACCAAAAAGTCTTTCATGCCTTTGGCACCGCCATAAACCATCTCACCGACGGCTGCAGCATTGGCGTCATTGGTGATGATTACCGGAACAGTGGGGAAATAACGTTTGATCTTTTCAACGATGTTCAGCACACCTTTCCAAACCAGGTTCGGAGCGAATTCGATCGTTCCGGTGTAGTAGTTGCCATTGGGTGCACCGATGCCGATACCCACCAATTCAACATCGTCGCCTGCCCGTTTGAGCAGAGACTGAATGCCGATATAAAGCTCTTCGATGTATTGATCGAAATCGGGATAATTACGAGTTGGGAAAACACCTTCACAGATGATCTCACCCTGCTCGTCAACGAGACCGTAAACGGAGTTGGTTCCTCCGATATCTACGCCTACAGCTACTTTTTTCATGGTAGAGTCAGTATGGTATTTTTAAATTATTTTATTAAAACAACAATCAAATTTACGAAAAAAATCGGGCCCGTCAATAGTTATGTCTCGAATCGGTTTATTTTTTTAACTTTGTAGGTCCTGTTTTGGAGGACTTTTAATCTGCAAAAGCTATGTATTCGCTTCAGGAATTGATATCGATGAGCGAGCGGGAGTTGAGTTTGATCAGTTATCCACCCCGTCCCGCAGGATTGTATGAACCGATTCGTTATGCACTGGCCGAAGGTGGTAAAAGAATTCGACCGGCACTGGTTATGATGGCCTGCAATCTATTTACGGAGACGGTAACGGTGGCAAAACCTGCTGCTTTGGCTGTCGAATTGTTCCACAATTTCACCTTGTTGCACGACGATATTATGGACAATGCCGATACCCGTCGGGGAAAACCCTCGGTCCATAAAAAGTGGGGAGCCAATACGGCGATTCTTTCCGGAGATGCCTTGTTGATTTGTGCATACAAGCAGTTGGCCCGAAGCGAAGAGCGTGTTTTGCCGAAATTGGTTGAGGTCTTCAACGAGACGGCGTTGGGGGTTTGCGAAGGACAGCAATACGATATGGATTTCGAAACCCGCAACGATGTGACGGTGGATGAGTATCTGAAAATGATCGAGCTAAAGACAGCGGTTCTTTTGGCCGGGGCTCTGAAACTTGGTGCAATCTGTGGCGGGGGAGATGAGATTGAAACCGATCTGCTCTACAAATATGGAATCAATGTAGGTCTGGCATTCCAGCTGCAAGACGATCTGCTTGATACTTATGCTGATCCTGAGGTGTTTGGAAAGCCGATTGGAGGAGATATTCTCGAAGGGAAAAAGACCTATTTGCTGACCAATGCCATGAATCGTGCGGATGATCCGACTCGGCTTCGTTTGCAGCAGTTGATTGAGGACAAGACGATGGATCCGGCTGAGAAAATTGCACAGGTTCGTGCTATTTATGATTCGCTTGGTATCCGGGAGTTGACCGAGCAGGCGATCAAATCCTATTTCGATAAGGCGTATCTGGTTTTGGATGCGATGGAGGTGGCTCCTGAACGGTTGAAACCTCTCAGAACGTTGACCGAAGGACTGCAAGGTCGTCGTAAATAGGTGCTGATTTGACAGCAACTTATGCAATCTGTTGTTGTAATAGGAAAAATTGAAGATGGAGTTTAAACGCAGCGATATTGAGATTATGGCGCCGGTCGGCTCTTATGAGTCGTTACAAGCGGCGATCCATGCAGGTGCCGATTCGGTCTATTTCGGAGTCGGTCAGTTGAATATGCGTTCTCGTTCGGCTGCCAACTTTACTTTGGATGATTTGGCCCGAATCGTGGCGATTGCCCGTGAACATGGGGTGAAGACCTATTTGGCGGTTAATACGCTGCTTTACGATGAGGATTTGCCCGCTATGCGGCAGACCATGGACCGGGCAAAGGCGGAAGGTATTTCGGCGGTGATCGTTTCCGATCAGGCGGGAATCCTTTATGCCCGTTCGATTGGGTTGGAGGTACACATTTCGACCCAGCTGAACCTCTCCAATTTGGAGTCGGTAGCTTTTTATGCACAGTTTGCTGATGTAATGGTGCTGGCACGTGAACTGTCTATCCCTCAGGTGCGTGCCATCTATGACGGCATTCGTGAACGGGATATCCGTGGACCGCATGGAGAGCTGGTACGGATCGAGATGTTTGCACACGGGGCGCTGTGTATGGCTATTTCGGGCAAATGCTACCTGAGCCTGCACGAAAACGGCTGTTCAGCCAATCGCGGGGCTTGCCGCCAGCTGTGTCGCCGCTCCTATGAGGTGCGCGATCGGGATAACGGTAACGAACTGGTGATCCAGAACCACTATATCATGTCGCCCAAAGACCTCTGTACGGTTGATTTCCTCGATAAGTTCCTCGGCGCAGGGGTGCGTGTGCTGAAGATCGAGGGCCGTGCCCGTTCAGCAGAGTATGTCAAACGGGTTGTGGAGTGTTACGATGAGGCGTTGCGAGCCCTTGAGGCGGGAACCTATACCCCCGAATTTGCTGCCGGTCTGAAAGAGCGGTTGGCAACCGTATTCAACCGGGGATTCTGGGGCGGCTACTATATGGGCGCCCGTATGGATGAGTGGAGTGGAGTATATGGCTCTGCAGCTACCAAACGCAAAGTCTTTGTGGGAAAGGTGACTAACTATTTCAAGAAGATCGACGTAGCGGAGATTTGGGTTGAGGCGGCTCCGTTGAGTGTGGGGGACGAGACCTTTATTGTCGGTGAGACGACCGGTGTGGTTGAGTTTCCGACCGAGGAGATTCGTGTTGATGAAAAGCCGGTTCAGACCGCTCCACAAGGGGTATTCTGTTCCGTTAAGGTGCCGTCACCCATTCGTCGGGGCGACAAACTGTACAAGTTTGTTAGCGCCGATCAGGTCGAAATGCAGCAGTAGCGTTGATGTGGACCAGTTGAGGGTGAAGGTCGCGGGCGTGATGTGCATAAAGTATTTGCTGTGTCCGACGATCAATGGCTCAAAGGATGATCGCCACTCAATGATGCGAATGCAAATATGTAGTAGTCGTTGAGCTGTCTGAGCATAAAAATGTGGAGGATCCCGCTGAAAACGGGATATTTTCCTGGCCGATCAATCCATTTTGTTGACTTGGATGGGTGGCATACTGTCCAGGTGGATGAAGGATGATAGGAATAAATTGGTTCGCCTGAGTAGTACGAGGATTTGAAAGGTTGAATTATTGCGCGTGATTGGGCAAAGTGTTCCGGTGAATGGATCGGTTGCGATTGCAAATAGTGGCGTGGTTGTTTGCGTGAGTTAATTTGCTGTTGCAGACAAACCGTTTGGTGAAATTTTCGGGGGAAGAAAACTTCATTGCCCCCCATTGGATAACTGAATTAATACAAGTAACGATGTCGAACCACAAGGCCGGAGGCGGCCCCTTGAGCAAAATCAAGATTGGCAATGCCATCTATCCGATCCTGATCGGCTTGGCCGTTGTGGGTTGGATGTTGTGGCGGGATTTCAATCCCGAAGTCTTTGCCAATATTACCTTCTCGTGGACAACCGTTGGATGGCTGTTGTTGGCGGTGCTGTTTATGTTTGGCCGGGATATCGGCTACATCATCCGGATCCGGGTGTTGAGTGGTGGTGAATTGTCTGGTTGCAGGCCTTTCGGGTCATCATGTTGTGGGAGTTTACCTCGGCCATTACTCCGTCGGCTGTCGGTGGTACCAGTGTAGCCATTATCTACGTGCATAAAGAGGGAATCAGTGTCGGTCGCAGTTCGGCAATCGTCATGCTTACCTCCTTCCTCGATGAGATCTATTTTATCGTGATGTTCCCGCTGCTGGTGCTGATTGTCGGAGTGGATCGTCTTTTTGATATTGCTCAGCATGGAGGCGTGATCGCTCAGGGATTGATGACCTTTGCACTGATCGGGTATGCACTCAAATTTGCTTTTGTCTGTGTGCTCTCGTATGGTCTGTTTGTCAATCCTCGTGGATTGAAATGGCTCCTGTTGAAGATCTTTAAGATGCGTTGGTTGCGACGCTGGTATCGGGCCGTCGAAAGGGTCGGAACCGACATTATCCTCTCTTCGCATGAGATCAAACGGGCCGGATGGCGTTTCTGGCTGAAGGCTGTCTCCTCTACCTTCCTCTCATGGAGCTCGCGCTATTTGGTGTCCAATGCGTTGATTATGGCATTCTTTGCTGTCAGTGATCAATTCCTGTTGTTCGCCCGTCAGCTGGTGATGTGGATCATGATGTTGGTGATGCCGACCCCGGGTGGAAGCGGTTTTGCTGAATACGTCTTTTCAACCTATTGCAGCGATCTGATTGAGGTACCGGTGGCTATGCAGCTCGGCGCTGCGGCACTGATCGCCGTACTGTGGCGTTTGATCACCTATTATCCCTACCTGATCGCTGGAGCCATTATCTTCCCGCGTTGGATCAAACAAAAGTTCGGCCGAAACAAAATTTAATGGTTGCGTTTGCGTTTCAAAAGAGATGTTGTTGATAAAAAAATAATAAGTACTCGATCCGAGATGCAGCTTTTTGCATAGAGACGAGTATTTTTACTAACATGAAGATTTCACGGAAAATATGGGTGTCCGCTACGGTCGGACTGGTAGTGATTGCAGGTGTGGTCGTGTGGCTGTTGTGCCGGGACGTCCAGGTGCCTGACGAAGAGATTGTAGTCGAAGAGGAACCGGTTGAACTGCTCTATGGAATCCCCAAAGACCAATACAATATCAGCGAAGGTGAATTTGTCAGCGGAGAGACGATCGGAGCTCTGTTGGGAAAATATGGAGTCGGAGCAGCAAAAGTCGATTCGATTGCCCGTGCCGCAGAACCTGTCTTCAGTATGCGCAACCTGCGAGCTGGACATCCCTATGTGATTTTCCAAACGCGTGATTCCATCGCTCCGAAATTGGCCTATTTCGTTTACGAGGCATCAGCAATCGATTATTTGGTGATCGACCTGACAGACAGTATTCGTGTGTATAAAGCCGAAAAGGATGTGACGGTGGAACGCCGCAAAGGAACGGCAACAATCACCTCTTCGTTATGGAACAGTATGCTGGCCAACGATATGAGTCCTGCGTTGGCGATGGAACTTTCTGATATTTATGCTTGGAGCATCGACTTCTTCGCTTTGCAGCCGAATGATAAATTTACCGTAATCTACGAGCAGCGATATGTAGATACCACCGAGGTGGGCTTCGGTAAAATCTGGGGGGCACGTTTCGAACACGATGGCAAAGTCTATTATGCCATTCCGTTTGTGCAAAATGGGAAACTGGATTATTGGGACGAAAAGGGGAACAGTTTGCGTAAAGCACTGTTGAAAGCTCCGTTGAAATACTCGCGAATCAGTTCGCGTTTCTCCAATTCACGTCTCCATCCCGTGTTGCGCATTCGTCGTCCACACCATGGTGTCGATTATGCAGCACCGTCAGGAACACCGGTTTATGCCATCGGTGATGGTGTGGTGATCTATAAAGGTTGGAGTGGAGGCGGTGGAAATACGCTGAAGATCAAACATAACGTTGGTTCGTTAACCTCGGGGTATTTGCATTTGAAAGCATATGCCAAAGGAATTTCAAAGGGTACTCGTGTGAAACAGGGTGATCTGATCGGTTATGTAGGGGCGACGGGATTGGCGACCGGACCGCATTTGGACTTCCGTATCTGGCGGGGTTCTACTCCGATTGATCCGCTGAAGGTGCCATCCGAACCGGCCGAACCGATCAAAAAAGAGAACCTTGCAGCGTTTGAAAAAGTCAAAGCGCGTATCATGGCCGAATTGGATGGCCAGATTGCTGACAGTTTGAAATTGACCTCAACCGAATTTGATTCGTTATGCAATCCAGTTCAGACACCGGTAGCAGCATCTCAAAGTGCGCAGAAGCCGCAACAACCGACCGCCAAGAAATAACGCCAGTCGATTCGCGTATCATTGGGTTTATCAAGCGTCACCATGTGCTGACTTTGGCTACTACGATTCATGATGAGCCCCACTGTTCGTCACTTTTTTACGCCTATCTGCCTCAACGTAATCTGTTTGCAGTCACCTCGTCCGATAAAACGTGGCACGTAGAACAGTTGCGGCAAAATTCCCGTGTAGCTGCGGCCGTAGTGTTAGAGACCAAACTGGTGGGTAAAATTCAAGGATTACAGATCCGGGGTTGGATGTATCGACCTGTAGGGGAGGAGTTAGCTGCTGCAAAAAAGGCCTATGTGTTGCGATTCCCTTATGCGGCTGTGATGGATCCTGATATGTGGGTCATTGCACCCGATTATTTGAAGTTGACCGATAACCGGCTCGGTTTTGGAACCAAATTGTTGTGGGAGGCATCGCCAGTAAAATCTGAACAGACAAAATGAACAAAACCATAAAGCTCCCGACGGAGCATGTACAACCCAACGTGCAGAGATTAACCGGTAAACGCATTGTTGTAACCGGTGGTACCGGGATGGTAGGAAGCCATTTGGTGGCTGAATTGTTGAAGTTGGGATGTCGGGTCAAATTGCTTGTACGCCCGGGCGGTGGCTTCGGCCAGTTAGAAAAACGTTTGCAACAGTTGCAGGCAGCACAGTATGCCGACCAACTGGAACGTTGCGAAGTGCCGTTGAATAATCCGTTGGAACTGGGCGAAGCGTTGCAAAATATTGATGTGGTGTTCAACTGCGCTGCACGCGTATCCTTCGATACCGATGAGCGAGAGCAGATTATTATCTCCAATACGGAGATTGCTACACAGGTGGCACTTGCTTGTCTTGAAAACAAGGTCGGATTGCTGGTTCATGTCAGTTCAGTAGCCACGCTCGGCTCTCCAAAGCCGGGATGTGACGAGGTAACCGAGTCGTGCGAACTCACCTCGTTGAAAGAACGTTCCCCGTATAGTGTCAGCAAGTTTTTTGCAGAAAATGCGGTGCGTCGTGCTGCTTTGCGCGGCTTACGCACGGTTGTCGTCAATCCTTCGGTCATCATAGGTGAAGGAGATTGGAACCGTGGAAGCGGTTTGCTAATTTCTACACTGGTCTCCAAAGGGACTCCAGCCTATCCATCTGGTGTGATGGGGTATGTCGATGTGCGGGATGTGGTGCAGGCGATGCTCCTGCTGGCAGTTTGTGACGGGGCCGTTGGCAAACGATTCATCCTGTCGGGAGGCAACCTCTCCTATAAAGAACTCTTTACCATGATCGCGAAAGCGGTCGGACGCCGTCCGCCGTTGATCCCTGTCGGAAGTGGTGCATTGCACACTCTGGCTCACATTCAAAAAATATTTGGAGCCGAACAGTTGAATGATACGTTGATTCACGTGGCGATTGACCAGGTGCGTTACGATGGCTCCGCTGTTTGTCGGTTGACCGGTATGCACTACACGCCGCTCGATGAGACGATTAATCGTGTGGTAAAACAGTACCTGCAGGATCGGGCTGATAAAAAATAAGCATTCATAACATACAACTATGAAACAGGTAGCTGTCATCATTGTGGCAGGTGGTAAGGGGGAAAGGATGGGATCTGCCTTGCCCAAACAATTTTTACCGCTGGCAGGACGTCCGATTCTGATGCATACCATTGAGCGTTTTGCAACGGCGCTGCCTGGCTGTCGTATTGTGGTGGTGTTGCCTCATGATCGACACTCATTTTGGCAAAGCTTGTGTGTTGAGCATGGTTTTACTTTGCCTCATCGGGTGTGTGATGGAGGTGCGACTCGTTTCGAATCGGTCCGAAACGGCTTGGCTGAAATTGGTGACGCTGAAGTGATCGCAGTACATGACGGCGTGCGTCCATTGGTCACATCTGAACTGATTAGAAGGGTGGTAGAGGCAGCCGAGCAGTCCGGTGCAGCCATTCCGGTGGTGTTGCCAAACGATTCGTTGCGAGAGATTGAATTGGAGGGAGAGAGCCGGATTGTGGATCGAAGCCGTTATCGTATGGTGCAGACTCCACAGGTGTTTCTCCGTTCAGTATTGTTGGAGGCTTACCGGCAACCCTACAATAATGCCTTTACTGATGATGCCAGTGTGGTAGAATATGTCGGAGGAACCATCACGCTGTGTGAAGGTGATTATGCCAATCTCAAAATTACTACGCCGACCGATTGTCTGATTGCCGAGGTGTTGATGAAGCGACAAAGTGAAAGTCTGGCATAGCGCTATGCATGACAACATTTCGAATAGATAGGGGCCTTTGGACAAGACTTTTTGAAAGGCTAATATGCAATAAAGAAGAGGAGCAGTTGGATAGGGATAATCCGCTGCTCCTCTTCTTTATTTTTACGATCAAAAGATGGGGCTATCTTGATTAACCCTTCCCTTGTATGATTGAAACGCAAGTTATTGTTCAACTGGTTGGTGCATCCCTGCCATTAACAGATTATTGTCTTTAGCATATTTTAAATAGTGTTTGCGGGTCTGAATAGCAGCCTCTGGATCCATGTCGTATGCCGCGCAGTATTCCGGATGTGGTAACTGCAACGCTGCACCATGAACCAAATCCCCTACGATAAGAAAACCACCCACTTGATATACAGTGTGACCGGGAGTGTGGCCGATGGCCTCCATCGCCACTACATTGGCAGGTAATGTATCCCCATATTCAAATAGGTGTAACCGATCTTGGTATGCTGTCATGGTACGGGTAACTTGTGCCTTTTTCTCATCCGGCATCTGCATCCAGCCGTCATACTCAGCCTGGGCTGCATAGACCTCTGCATTTGGAAAAACCACGCTGTCTCCCTTCATCATACCTCCAATATGGTCACCGTGAAAATGGGTCAGATAAATGTAGTCGATGTCGGTAGGGGATAGGCCAGCGGCAGCTAATCCGGGAATCAAACGACTGTCTGGTGCGCCAACTCCCGTGTCAAACAAAATGTATTGGCCGTCGGTCTCCAACAAAAAAGTGCTGATAGATGCTGGAATGCCATTTTGAATGTCCAGACTGTCGATTAACGGTTGAGGAAGTTCGCCAAACAGACTCAAAGGCATGATACGCTCCTTGGCATTATCTTGAATCCATATCAATTGTAAACTGTCCTTGACGGTAGTGTCGGTAGTGACAAAAGCCATAGTCTCTTGAATGTTTTTAGCCTCTTTTTGAGAGGTATTTCCACAACTGCTGCACAGCAAAGCCAAAATGGCTCCGACCAATAAATATTTCTCTGTTTTCATGAATGTTGACCTGAATTTTCTCTCTTGGTCATAAAAATACGAAAAATTTACGTATAGGTATGAATATGCTGATGCGATGTGTGCCAAAGGCAGGTGTTGTGACTTGTTCAAATACGAAAATGTCTTTATCAATAAGAGATAGAGATAATTTTCTTTTTGTTGATATGAGCCTTGATTATTAAGTGTTTGCACGGGAATCGTGTCACGGACTGTAGCTATTTACGCAGAGCGGTATCAACCAGCGTTTGAATATGGATGATTTGTAGATCTACAGACTTTGGGGGGGGCTGAGTCGAGAAAAGAGATTGTTTCTTGTTATAAACCGTCCAGCATTGTCCTCATTCAGTTATGGTGTTTTATCTTTATTAAAGACGGTGTGTGAATGAGAAAATAATTTGAGATTTCGGAAAAGTGCATGAGCAAACTGTATTATGACAATCATGCAAAATGTAACAGTATATCCAAAAAGGCTTTTGGATATACTGTTATATTGCCAATTTACAACGGCATGTTGCCGTGTTTTTTATGAGGATTGCTGCGGATCTTGTTGTGGGTTATCTCCAGCGCCTGAATCAGTTTGAAACGGGTCTGCCGGGGCAGAATGATCTCGTCAATATATCCGTTTTCAGCGGCTTGATACGGGTTGGCAAAATTGGTCGTGTACTCTTTCAGTGCTTCGGCTTTTTGTGTTGCGTCAGCGTTTCGGTAGAGAATATTGACCGCTCCTTGTGCACCCATAACGGCAATCTCAGCCGTGGGGTAGGCCAGATTGACATCGGATCCGGTCTGCTTGCTCGACATTACGATATAGGCCCCTCCGTAAGCCTTGCGAAGAATCAGCGTAATTTTAGGCACCGTCGCTTCGACATAGGCATAGACGATTTTGGCCCCGTGGCGGATGATCCCGTTGTGCTCCTGGACGCAGCCCGGCAGGAACCCCGGAACATCTTCCAATGTAATAATCGGAATGTTGAAGCAGTCGCAGAATCGAATGAAGCGGGCAGCCTTATCCGAAGCGTCGATATCGAGCACACCGGCCAGATAAGCGGGTTGGTTGGCGACGATGCCTGCCGTTTTGCCTCCCAAGCGTACAAACCCGATAACGACGTTCTTGGCAAAGTGGGGCATAATCTCGAAAAAGTAGTGATCATCAGCCACCGACTCGATCAACTCTTTCACATCGTAGGGGAGGTTCGGATCGGCCGGAATTAGTGTTTCGAGTCGTTCATCTTCCCGATGAATGTCGTCCAGGCAGGGGCGTGCCGGAGCATCCTCAAGATTGTTGGCGGGCAAAAAACTCAACAGCTCCCGAATGCCCATCAGCACCTCCTCTTCGGTTGAACCCATGAAGTGGGCAACTCCGCTTTTGCTGTTGTGGGTGTAGGCCCCTCCGAGCTCCTCTTTCGACACCTCTTCGTGCGTCACGGCTTTGACAACATCGGGGCCTGTGACAAACATGTGGCTCTTTTCTTGGACCATAAAGATGAAATCGGTCAGGGCAGGGGAGTAGCATGCCCCTCCGGCACACGGGCCGAGAATGGCGGAGATTTGCGGAATGACTCCGGAAGCAATGGTATTCTGAAAGAAGATGTTGGCATACCCGGTCAGGCTGTCCACCCCCTCCTGGATGCGGGCCCCGCCCGAATCGTTCAGGGCGATGATGGGTGCTCCGTTTTTCAGGGCCATCGTTTGTACTTTGACAATCTTTCCGGCATTGGTGATACTCAGCGAACCTCCGAAAACGGTAAAGTCATAGGCATATACGTAAACCGGACGACCGTCAATTTTACCATATCCCGAGACAATGCCATCGCCGGGTACTTTGTGCTGCTGCATCTCGTAATGGGTGCAGCGGTGTGTGACAAATTTGTCGAATTCAACAAAGGTGCCTTGATCGAGTAATAGTTCGATCCGTTCCCGGGCTGTCATGCGACCGGTTTTGTGCAGTTTTTCTATTTTGTCGGTACCGCCCCCTGCCTCTGCAGCCTGATTGCGACGGGTAAACTCTTCGTATGCTGGATGATTATTCATGATCTTTTGCGTTAGTTTCTGTTTCAAGTTTGACAAGCATCTGCCCCGATGCAACCGAATCCCCCTCCGAAACCAATATTTCGCGTACGGTGCAATCGCCCACAACGTTCAGATTGCTCTGCATTTTCATGGCCTCGAAGACAATGAGTGTCTGTCCTTCGTGGAGCTGGTCCCCCGGACTGACCAATATCTTGACGATCTTTCCGGGCATCGGGGCAACAATCGTATCCTCTTGGCGCAGCTCCTCTTTTCGGCGTGTACGCATGTATTTCTCCAGGGCATCGACCACCTCGATTTTGTAGGTGTTGAACCCTTGGCTGACGGTGTAGCTACGGCCGTTGTCCGAGCGGGTCAATTCCATGTCGAACGAATGCCCGTTGTGAATCAACGAACAGATGCCATTGTCGGCAATAACCATATTTACTTCATAGATGCGATCATCGACACGGATGCGTACAAGATTGTTTTCTTTGCTGAGTAGTTGGATCTGGGCGGTTCGTTCCCCAATATTCATTTCCATAGCTTTCTCCAGTTTAAATTCCCAATACCCCTTTTCGTTTCCCGAACTCTCGCCATCGATTCGACGGATCGGCTGACGTAGAGGTCATAGCTGAGCTGCCCCCTCTCTCCAATAGAGCCAGATAATCGACATGAGCCGCAATCAGTGCCAGATCCTCCAGCTCTTGAGCCTGCTCCTCGCCGGGATGGTTGGTGCGACAGTAGTCGGCAATCGCCTCTCCGTTTTGTTCTAAAAAGGCGGTATTGTAGTTCCCGGCCACAAAATCCGGCCTGTGCAGAATCGCATTCAGGTAGGGGATGTTGGTCGTAACTCCTGTAATTTTGTACTCGTTCAGGGCGCTGTGCATCCGTTCAAGTGCATATTCACGCTTGACGGCATGGACGATCAATTTCGAAATCATCGGGTCGTACCAGACCGGGATTTCGTACCCTTCGTAGATGTATCCGTCGATCCGAACCCCCAAACCATTGGGTTCGGTGAGCTGGCAGACTACGCCCGGTGAGGGCATGAAGTTGTTTTCCGGATCTTCGGCGCATACACGACACTCAATGGCGTGACCTCGCTGAACGATATCGGTCTGTTTGTACTGCAAAGGCTGTCCCGCAGCAATGAAAATTTGTTCTTTGACTAAATCGAGCCCAATGACCTCTTCGGTGACGGGGTGCTCCACTTGCAGTCGGGTGTTCATCTCCAGAAAATAGTAGTTCCCTTGTCGGTCCACCAAAAACTCGATCGTCCCTGCACCGACATAACCGACCGCTTTGGCTGCAGCGACAGCCGTTGCCCCCATGCGTTGCCGCAATTCGTCCGTCAAAAAGGGCGAAGGACTCTCTTCGATCACCTTTTGATGACGGCGTTGGATGGAGCACTCCCGATCGTACAGATGGATTATGTTACCCTGCTTATCTCCTAAGATCTGAAACTCGATGTGATGTGGCTCTTCGATGTATTTTTCGATATAGACCGTTGCATCGCCAAAAGAGGCTAATGCTTCGGAACGGGCCGTCTCGTAGGCACTGCGGACCTCTTCGAGTGTTCGGATCAGCCGCATGCCTTTGCCTCCACCGCCGGCAGCCGCTTTGAGAATCACCGGAAATCCGATCTGTTGGCACAAGCTTTCGGCATCGGCTGCAGAGTCCAGTTGTCGTTCAATGCCCGGAACAACCGGAACGCCAGCGGCAATCATCGCTTCACGAGCAGCAATCTTATCTCCCATCTGCTCGATGGTTTCGGCACGTGGGCCGATAAAGGCGATGCCTGCTGATTCACACATACGGGCCAAGTGTGAATTCTCGGAGAGAAAGCCGTATCCCGGATGAAGTGCATCTGCACCGCAAGCTCGTGCAACAGCTATGATTTTTTCTACATTTAAATAGCTTTCTTGAGATGAGGCAGCGCCAATATGGTAGGCTTCGTCCGCCAGCAGCACATGTTTGGCCATGCGGTCTGCATCGGAATAGAGAGCTACAGTGCCGATCCCCATCTCACGACAGGAGCGTATGATTCTGACGGCGATTTCGCCACGGTTGGCAATCACTACTTTCTTGAACATATGTGTGGATTTGGTTGAACATGATGGCGGTAGATCGGATTGGTTCCATACAGGTAAAACGAATCCTTGATGGTGTGCAAACATTCGCTGCACAGACATCCATCGTAGTTTTCCGCAATAAAAGCACGTTGAGCAGCATCCAATGAGATGCGCGTGCAATGACAATCCATAATGGATTCGTGCAGGCACGTAAAACGTCTCCTGCAACGAGGACATACTTTCTCCATCGCAACAAATACAATGAGCCAAGCGATCTGTCTTGGGGACAGAACAATTCGACTTCTGAAAAAATGATTAAATGTTTCGTCACTTTTACGCCTAACCCTCGAGGCGAAAAAATGGTACATGAACTGGCAGGTCTTCTGACTGACTCCCGTCCTGATGCCTTCCCGACCGAAAGGTCAGTGGCCATGCAGATGGTTTCAGGACGTTGATTGGAGCTTCACAGCAGCGGGACTGTCCGGGATTTGCACCCGATTCCCTTTTATTGTCTTTTCGTGAATGCGAAATGACAAACCAATTCTGCGATAAAGATAGGAAATTACTTAAGTTTTTTACAAACTTTTTTGTGGCTTTTTGCGTGGTTTGTTTTGCAATGTTTTGGTTTTTAGATTGTTACTTGGAGGGTTGTTGTTTGATAGCCACAAAATTGTTCCGTGTGGTTAGTTGCTTGCTATCGAAAGGATTATAGCAGGACAGGAAGTAAAGTGGCGGAAATAGGCTGAATAAGGGAAAAATAGTAACATAAGCCAATAAGTGAGCAGGAGAGAGCAGGAGTGGTACGAGGTGGAAAAGAAAGACGGGGTGGTGTTGGCGAAGGCAGTGATAAAAGAAGAGAAGGGTAGGGTCGGTGGGGACTTAGTTTGTGAAGATTTGAGAACAGAGTAACGTGTAAGGCGATTCTTTATTGTTTACGGGATTACTGCACTGAGCAGGGGGAAAGGCCTACAAGTGTGGACGTAGTATCTGCACGGTAAAAGTGCGACTATGAGGAAGTAGGAGCCATGGAAACCCGGGGGGCAGGATGTCGGCTCGGATAGTTGTAGGGAGCGGAAGTGCAGCGGATAATTCGAAAGATTGCAGGCGCTTTTTCACTGCAGCGAAGTAACAGTCCATGACGGCCGGATTACCGATCGGGTATCCCTTCTGATCGTTAGGGGCGAGCCGGTTTGTTGTAGCATGTTGGATATTCTGATCGCGATTATTTATTATAAAGGATTGTGTCCGTCCTTGCCGCTCTATCCGATAATAAAAATAGCAGGACGCTTATGAATGTCGGGCTTGGGTTGTTTGCGCCATTCGTCGATCGTTCGGGTACGAATCAGTTGATCGGGTTGCAGCAGGTCAGCAGCCACGGTCAGGCGAGTCTGCGAACGACAAGTAGCCAGAAAATCATCGAACAACTTCAGGTTGCGATAAGGCGCTTCAATAAAAATTTGCGATTGATGTTCGCTTTGAGCCCGGCTTTCGAAATGGCGGATAGCTTTGTTGCGGTCGGGCTGTTTGATCGGCAGATATCCATTGAAGGCGAACGACTGCCCGTTGAGTCCTGAAGCCATCAGTGCCAGCAGAATGGAAGAGGGTCCTACCAGCGGAATAACCTCAATACCATGCCGATGTGCTAATGCTACTGCATCGGCTCCGGGATCGGCTACGCCCGGTAATCCCGCTTCGGAGAAAAGCCCTGCATTGACACCCTGCAACAACGGTGCGAAAAGTGCGGAAACCTCCTGTGGCGTTGTGTGCTCATTCAGTTCGGCAAACCTCAGTGTGTCGATCGGACGTTGAATTCCGGCTTTGCTTAAGAACCGGCGTGCCGAACGAATATCTTCGACAATAAAATATTCGAGAGCGTCGATGACTGCCCGATTGCTGGCCGGAAGTACATCCCATACGGGACGATCCCCGATCGGAGTAGGTATCAGATATAGTTTGCCGTGTTTCATAAAGATTGGTGGCGGTATGAGGTAATTCAGTTAAAAAACAGGCAAATCGAAATGCCTTGCTTTTTTTATACAGAAGTGTTGATCCTTGTTTCCCTATGCACGATAGCTATTCGTGCGTAACAACAAAGTTGTCAATAATATTTATTCTTTGGTATATATTCGTTTGACGCGGGTCGAGATGCTGGTCATGATCTCGTAAGGGATGGTGCCCAGTACGTTAGCCATGTCAGTGACCGTGTTGCCCGGCTCGGAGCCGAAAATCGTAACAGGGTCACCCTCTTTGGCCTCGATATCGGTAATGTCCAACATACAGGTATCCATGCAGATGTTGCCGATAATCGGTGCAGGCTTGCCGTTGACCAGCATGCTCCATGCACCACGGCTCAGATGACGATCCAATCCGTCGGCATATCCGATTGGTACGGTTGCAGTACGGGTCGGGTGGGTGATTTTGCCCCAACGTCCGTAGCCTACGGTTTCTCCTGGTTGCAGCTCTTTGATCTGTACAATGCGGCTGCGCAGTGTGCTGACCGGCAACAGCTGCTCTTGGTGCGTAAAACCAACCCCATACAAGCCGATGCCCAAACGAACCATATCGAATTGTGCATCCGGGAAACGCTCAATACCGGCCGTGTTGCAGAGATGGCGGATGATATGCTCGTTGGGAAAGGCAGTAATCAACCGATCGCTCATGGCTGTGTAACGGGCGATTTGTGAGCGGGTAAACTCATCATGCTGTTGTTCGTCACTGCCGGCCAGATGTGTGAAGATGGTGCGGATATATAGGGTTTGCTGATTGCGAAGTGCGGCAATAACGCCGTCGATGTCTGGTTCCATAAAGCCCAAACGGTGCATGCCGGTATCCAACTTGATGTGGATCGGGTAGCAGGTCTCTCCGTGGCGTCGTGCCGCTTGGGCAAAAGCTTCCAAAGATGAGAAACTGTATATTTCCGGCTCCAGATGGTAATCGATCATCACCTCGAAACTGTCTGCATCAGCATTCAGCACGACGATGGGCATGGTAATGCCTGCTTCGCGCAGCGTCACCCCTTCATCAGCAAAGGCAACGGCTAAAAAACTGACCCCCTGATGTTGCAGCATGCTGGCCACTTCGTAGGTGCCAGTACCGTATCCGGAGGCTTTGTCCATGATCATGATACGGACATTAGGCCGTAACAGCGAACGGTAGTAGTTCAGGTTGTGGATCATGTTGTCGAGATTCACCTCCAGCACTGTGGTGTGGGTGCGCTGCTCAAGAGCATGGCTGATCTTTTCAAACCCGAAAGCACGGCTACCTTTTAGCAGAATACTTTTGTTGACAAAAAAGACCCGATTGTATCCATGAAGGAAGGCCTCCGTATTGCGAAAAAAGTGTTTGTCGCAGTCGAAGAGTCCTGCATGACGCGAAATCTCCTCTCCGATACCGATGAGGGTGTCGATCCCTTTGGTATGCAGCAGAGTGGCCACCTGCCCGTACAGCTTTTCGGCCGGCAGGCCGCTTTGGCGAATATCGGAAAGAATCAGCACTTTGGGCTGTCCGCCGGCTACAGAAGCTAAATAATCCAGCGATACGGCCAGTGAGTTGATGTCTGAATTGTAGCTATCGTTGATCAATTTGCAACCGTTGATACCCTCTTTGAGCTCCATACGCATCGCAACGCTTTGCAGCGAAGGAAGGGTTGCCAAGATTGACTTCAGATCATATCCCAAGACGTTGTATAGGGCAATAGCCTTGGCGGCATTTTCCAGCGAAGCCTGATCCCGATAGGGCAGTGTGTGCAAATCGTAATGGTTGGGATCGACGGCGCAGAGTTTTCGATCTGCGTAGGTTCGGGCAATCTGGTCTGCGACCCATTTATCGCCGGCGTTGTAGAGAATGGTGCGGGCGTGGCGGAACAGGATTAGCTTTTCTGAGAGTTTCTGTTCCAAACTGGTGAAGTGCTCTTGATGGGCATCACCTAGGTTGGTAAAGATGCCGATATTGGGACGGATCATTGCTTCGAGACGCTCCATTTCGCCCGGCTCTGAGATGCCGGCTTCGATAATGGACAGCTGTTCGTCCCCCTCGATCATCAACAGCGAGAGGGCAACCCCGATCTGTGAATTGTAACTGCGAGGGCTGCGAAACAGTTTGATACCGGAAGGACAGAGTTGGGCAATCCACTCTTTGGTGACGGTTTTGCCGTTGCTGCCGGTGATGGCCACTAAGGTGCCTTTGAAACGGTCACGATGGCTGCTGGCCAACTTTTGCAGTGCCTGGACGGAGTTGTCGCAGCGGACAAATCCGGCTTCAGGATAGCGGGAGGTATCGATCTCCGAATCGATCAGAAAGGCCCGAACTCCCTCCTGGTAAAGGGTGGGGATATAATCGTGCCCATTGTGGTTGTTGCCACGAATGGCGACAAAAAGGGTTGCTGTGGGGTCGAATGGATTTCGACTATCGGTTATGATACGTTCGATTCGAGAGTTGCGGCCTGTCAAAATGCCGCCGGTGATCGATGCGATCTCCTCTAAACTGTAAGTCATCTCTTTGTATGTCTCTTTGAACGTTACAAAGTAAATGATTTTTTGGTCGTGTCATTCTTCCTTAGGTCTCTTTTTTGTAGCATGCATGTTTACAAGAGAGTAGGGCTACATGAGAATGGTTATAATCTTCAGACTAAAGATCTGAAGAATAAAAATGATGTTCGGATTCTGGGACGGGAGACAAGTGTGGCTACTGGTTGGTCGGATTGCTGGTCGGATTGCCGGTCGGAGAATGCATAATTTCTCAGGATTCGAGCTGGATATGCACTGTAATTCGGTGTATGGATAGTTGGTCGTTATGCACCTTATGCTCCTTGCAACAGATATTGGCCGTGCCCGAACAATGTATTAATTATGGTCTCAGCCTGTTTTTGTATGACGAAAATACGATCCCGGTTGCATCGGTACCGATCTCACTGACACCTCTGTTTAACCGATTTCGATTCAACCGGAAAATATGGTGTTAGTACCGATCTAACGAGAATAGGTGCGTTAATGGCAACTCATCAATGTAATCACAACTACCCATTAAAGGTCGAGCTTGACCACTGTAATACCTGCTCCGCCGGACTCTTCGTGTTCATCTTTGACGTTCGAAACCAGATCAACCGTTCGCAGATATTTGCGAATCTCCTCCTTGAGAGCTCCGGTGCCTTTGCCGTGGAGAATGCGTACTTCGTTAAATCCAAGCATGATGGTGTCGTCGATGAACTCTTGGGTGGCATCCAAGGCTTCGGAAACGCGCATTCCCCGCACATCGATCTGCTGGCTGAAATTGATTCGCCGCTGGGCCGTGTCAAATGCCGCTGCTGGAACTCCAATCGGTTTCAAAGTGCGAGTAACCTTTTTGTACTCCGAATTGGAGATCGCCTCCAACCGTTTCAGATCGATCGTCGTGCGGATCTGCCCAAATCCGACAATGGCCTTTTTGCCGCTCAACTCCAAAACTTCACCGACAGCATCCTGTCCCTGAATTCGAACTTTGACGCCCGGCTCAATTGTCTTAGGTTTGACCTGATCCACTTTCGATTCGGTCTGTTGGGGTTGTGTGCCTTTGGCTTTACGCTCGGCACGGCGCTGCTCCCGGGCGCGAAGCTGCTCGATCTTGCGGTCAATCGCTGCGTCATCCACCGTGGTTTGTTCCAACGACTCCTTATACTCTTCAATCTTACGGCGGACAAAGCGGGTCTTCTCCTTATCCGCCTGCGATTCGCGAATCACCCGAATCGTGTTTTCAATCTGACGGTTGGCCTCCGAAGTGATCTGTTGGGCCTGAGCTTTGGCCTCCTTCAACAGACGGTTGCGTTCCGCCTTGATTGTCTCCAGCTCCGATTTGTATTTCTCGGCCAGCTCATCGACACGCTTCTCGGTCTGATGGATCTTGTCGCGTTTCTGCTCCCAGTACCGACGATCACGGGCAATCTCACGCAACTGACGCTCCAGATTGATGTGATCCGTACCCGCCTTCTCCGAAGCGGAGCGGATAATCTCTTCCGGCAGACCGATTTTGCGAGCAATTTCGATGGCAAACGAACTACCCGGCTTGCCGGTCTCCAACCGAAAGAGCGGACGAATATTTTGTACGTCAAAGGTCATGGCCCCGTTTAGAATCCCTTTGGCGTTGCTTGCATAGTATTTGATGTTGGAGTAGTGTGTCGTAATGATCCCGAAACAGCCTTTAGCTTCGAGCTGTTCTAGGACGGCTTCGGCAATGGCCCCTCCGATAATCGGTTCGGTACCGGTTCCGAATTCGTCGATCAGGATCAACGAACGGTCGTTGGCATGGCGCAGGATATTCTTCATGTTGAGCAGATGCGAGCTGTACGTACTCAGATCGTTGTCGATCGACTGCTCATCCCCGATATCAATAAAAATGCTTTGGAAAATTCCCATCTCTGAGTTCTCCGAAGCCGAAATAAGCAAACCACACTGCAACATGTATTGCAGGAGTCCGATGGTTTTCAGGCAGACCGACTTTCCTCCGGCATTCGGACCGGAGATGACCAAAATGTGTTTTTCACGGGTTAAGGTCAGATCCAGTGGAACAACGCTTTTGTTCTCTTTGCGGAGAGTTTGGGCCAAAAGGGTATGGCGGGCATTTTTCAACAAGATGGAGCTCTGCTCTTCGATGATTGGCATTGTGCAGTCGTTGTCGAGTGCAAAGCGGGCCTTGGCCCGGATCAGATCCATGGTCGTCAGGTACTCTCCGGAGTGGGCAATGCCGGGCAGCTCGGGGCGCAACATGTCCGTAAAACGGACCAGTACCCGAACCACTTCACGCCGCTCCTCATACTCCAACTCTTTGAGTTCGTTATTGATCTCAACCACCTCGACCGGCTCAATATAGACCGTTTTGCCGGTGGCCGATTCGTCATGGACAAATCCTTTGATCTTGCGTTTGTTGGCCGCATTGACCGGGATGACGGCCCGTCCTTCACGAATTGAGATCGAGGCGTCAGCATCGACCAAGCCGGAGGCTTGAGCCTGTGACATAATTTGTTGCAGACGGCGGGAAATTTGGCCTTCACGTTCATGGATGGCCCGGCGGACTGCATATAATTCAGGGGAGGCGCTATCTTTGACTTTGCCGAAACGGTCGATGATCGAATCGATATGGTTAATGATATCGGGAAAACCCTCCACGTCCCGACACAACTCCTTCAAACGGGGATATTTGGCTCCACTTTCGCTGTTGAAAAAACGGACCAGTTCGTATGCAGCGGTCAAACCCTTGCGCAGAGTCAAAATTTCGGAGGTTTCGAGAAAGGTTCCGGTTACTTCGGCCTTTTTCAGAAACGGTGCAGTATCTACGTAGTTGTTTTCCGGAAAGTCGCTTTCGAGCATCAGAATGGTCCGCATTTCGAATGTCTCTTCGAGCAGGCGGACAATTTCATCGCGTGAGGTGCTGAAATGAAGCTCGGCGAGTTTGGTGCGAGCCCCGTCCGTAATACACAGTGCTGAAATCTGATTGCGGATACGGTCGAAACCTATTTTGGATTCAAAATTTTCGGGGTAGATCATCTCCTTTTATATAAGTAAAGCGCGCTTCGGAGGTGCCGTGCGCGCCGGATCGGTGTGGAACAATCCGCACTATTCGCGGTTGCGTCCTCCTCCGAATACCGATATATTGATGTAACGTTTGGGGTTAGCCTTGATGTCGTGGAGCAGGGCTGAGAGGTTGGCCGAGGCATCCACCAATGAGTCGTACAGCGCTTGATCGTTAACAAACTTGCCGATCGTTCCCTCGCCGCTGTTGACCTTGTTCAGCGTTGCATTGAGCTGGTCGAGAGTCTGGGTCATCTCGGCAATGGCGGTCGGGAATTTCGATTGGCTTAACGAGTCGGAGAAGCGATCAACGTTGGTCAGAATATTGTCGATCTGTCCCTCTTTATCCTTCAGCATTTGAGACAGAGAATTGAGGTTGGCAATAATGTTGCGCAACGAGCCTTTCTCTTCGGTCATCACCTCATTGAGATTGCCGGTGATGGAGGCCATGTTGTTGACTGTGGCGTTAAGCCCAGCACGATTATCTGCCAAAATTGCATTAAGGTTATCGAGCGTAACGGTCAATCGTGAAATGACATCATTGGCCCGTTGTTTGATAAACTCGAATTCGCTGCCGGCTGTCTCCAAAAAATCTTTGTTGATCTCAGAGTAGAGCGTATCGCCCGGCTGCAACATCTCTGGTGAAGAGCCCAATACGATCTCAATGGCCTTTCCGCCCATGATGCCGTCGCTGTAAATCAATGCTTTTGAATCTTTCGGGATAGGGTATTTCGATTTTACCGCGAAGGTTACCACAACATTCTGTGATTTCGATGGATCATAGCTCATACTGCTGACCGTACCGACCTTGAATCCTTTGATAACAATGGACGCAGAGGGCTGCAAACCATTCACCTGATCATAGACGGCGTAATACTCGTTATCTGAGGCGAAAAGATCTTTGCTTTTCAGGAAGTTGATTCCCCAGTACAGGAGAGCGAGCATGGCTACTCCAAAAAAGCCTATTTTGAATTCGCGGCTGAATTTCAGTTTTTTCATCTGTGTAGTCTCTTGTCGTTAGTACGCTGTTGAAGTCGAATCGTGTTGCTTCAACAATTTGAGCGACTTTGTGTTGTCCGTTTTCGATGTGTCGCGCATCACCGGTTAGGATATCAATCTTTCGTGTTGTGTCGTTCAATCAGATTGACATCATCACCTTGGTTACTCCATTTTACGTGCTTCGGAAACCGTGATGCGTTTCCCGTTGCAGAAAGGAACCATAAAGGCATCTTTGAATTGAGCCCGAACCTTCCTCTGCAAAGATAACGCTTCTTGGTAAGTTGGCACGCATCCGACATAATATTTATATACTCCGCCAACAATCATTTCGGTAACTTCACCCCGGTAGGGCCCGAAACGTGATGAGTTTTTAGGTACTTTACGATCCGAAGTCATCACTTGAATTCGGTATTTAACTTTGCCTTTGGACGTATTGGCTGATGTATTCTTGCTGTCTTGGGAACGTGAGACCGATGAGTTATCGTTGCCTGCAGGGTCATCGTTACGATCCATCTCCCGATCTTCGGCAGCAGAGAGATTGTTCAGCGTTTGCCAGGAGGTTTGCCCCTCTGATTTGGCTTTGTATTCACTGAAAGCGTTGAACAAAGAGCGCGCCAATTTTTCTTGTCCGCTGCGGGTAATGAGCATTTGGCGATCTGCCGTATTGGAAATGAACCCCAGTTCAGTCAAGATACTGGGCATAGCTGCGTTCCAAAGGACAAGAAATCCAGCCTGTTTAACGCCCCGATTTCCCATCGTCGTGTGTTTTACATACTGCTTCTGAATCATATTTGCCAAAGTCAGGCTTTGGCTTTGATACGAATATTGCATCAAAGAAAAGATGATGAATGATTCCGAAGAGCCCGGAACATAACCCTGGTATTTGGCTGAGTAATCATCCTCGAGGGTGATGACGTCGTTCTCCTTCATGGCAATGTCGAGGTTCTTGCCCGCTTTGTCCACACCCATTACAAAAGTTTCGGTTCCAGCAGCTGCTGAACTTTGGGCGGCATTGACATGAATGGAAAAAAACAGATCGGCACCGGCTTTGTTGGCAATGTTACCTCGATCGTACAACGGAATAAACACATCGGTCTTGCGGGTGTAGATCACCTCCACATCGGGGAAGTTCTCTTTGATCAGTTCTCCGAGTCGAAGGCCGACTTGCAACACAATATCTTTCTCTTTGTATTGTTTATATGAACATCCGGGGTCTTTGCCTCCATGTCCGGGATCGATGACGATTTTGCGAATGCCGACGCGGGTTGCCGTCTGTGCGAACGATAGATTGGAATACAATAAGGTGCCCAAAAAAAGAAGCGGAAGCACCCAAAGACGGCGTTTTGTTACTTTCATTGCGTCGAACGTTAGGGAACTCTGTTTTTTTTTACCTATTTTTGCCCTGGAAAAGTGATTACTCCCCGCGGGTCAGTGCAAAATTAAATATTTGTAGGGAATTGCGCATAAAAAAAACGAAATATATCATTTCCGCTTTTTTGGTCATGGCGATGGTTTCGCAGACCGTATTCAGTCGTTCCGGTGGGGTTGAACATCCGGAAATGAGTGCGTACCCGCAATCACCGGTGAGGGAGCAGCCTGCAGTCAAATCTGATACTGCATCGAAGCCTCTCCCCAAACCCCTTATCCTCGATTCACTGACTCTTGATTCTTTAACAAGAGCCGACAGTATCCGGCGTCGTGATAGTTTGTTGCGGGCCGATACCCTGCGTCGTGTGGCTGCAGCGCTGCAGAGTGATACCCTGTTGCGTCCTGCTGCGGACTCAGTGCCGATTTACCGCAAACCCTTTTTGGATGATGTGATCAACGGTGAGAATGAGGATTCACTGGTGTATCAGGTGCAAAAAAAGGTAGTTTACATTTACGAAAAAGGAGATGTCAAGTACCAGAAAATGAACCTGAAGGCAGATTTCATGCGGATCGATATGGATCATAAGGAGATCTATGCTTATGGACGTCCCGATACGGTGGAGTTGGAGGAACCGACCGAGGAGGGAGATACTGTGAAGATTGTCAATACTCGCCCGGAGTTTATCGATGAGGGGGCCTCTTATACGATGGATACGATTACTTACAATCTTGATTCCAAGAAGGCACGTATCAAGGGAGTGGCTACTCAAGAGGGGGAGGGTTATATTCAGGGTGTACGTGTCAAGAAGATGCCCGATAATACGATCAACATTGCCAACGGACGTTATACGACATGCGATGCGGAGAATCCCCACTTTTATATGGCGATGACCAAGTCGAAAACGATTCCAGGGAAGAAATCCGTTTTCGGACCCACCTATTTGGTGATGGAGGATGTGCCGATCTATTTCCTTGGTTTGCCGTTCGGTTTCTTCCCGATATCCAATACCCGCAAATCAGGCTTTTTGATCCCATCGTACGGTGAGGAGACTGTCAAAGGTTTCTTCTTGCGCGACGGCGGTTATTATTTTACGATTAAGGATTATGCCGATGTAGCGGTTACGGGTGGTTTCTATACTATGGGTTCATGGGAGGCCGATGTTGCGTCACGTTATGTGAAACGATACAAATATCGTGGTTCATTCGATATTAACTTTTCAAAAGACATTATCGGAGAGAAGGGTGATGCCGATTATATCAATCAGAATAACTTCCGGGTAACCTGGTCGCATCAGCAGGATCCGAAGTTCAAGCCCAATTCAACCTTTTCGGCCAGTGTGAACTTCTCCACCAGTGGATACAACAAGTATGCAGCTCAGAATATGAACGACTATTTGAGTAGTCAGACCAACTCCAGTATCTCTTATTCGCATACTTGGTCCAAGGTTTCGTTATCGATGAACCTCCAGCACTCGCAAAACTCTCGGGAGTCATCGGTACAGCTCTCTTTCCCGAACATTGTGTTGAATGTATCACGTATTAACCCTTTCCAACGCAAGAATCCGGTCGGAAAGCAACGTTGGTACGAGAAAATTTCATTGCAATATACCGGTACCTTTGGCAACACAGTCAGTGCCAAGGAGAAAGATCTTTTTACGGAAAAGATGTTTAAAGGGATGCGTTCCGGTATCAACCATCAGATTCCGATTCAAACATCGTTCAATCTGCTGAAATACATCAATATCAACCCATCGATTAATTATCAGGAACGATGGTATTTTCAGAAGATAGAGAAGGAGTGGGATCCGGTGGCCAAACAGGTGGTGGATAGCGATACGACCTGGGGCTTTTATCGATTGTACAATTACAGTATGTCTGTAGCTGCAACTACCAAAATATACGGTACCTATCTGTTTAAGAAAAAGGATGGTTTGATCCGGGCTATCCGTCACATGATTACTCCGTCGGTCAGTTTTAGTTACACGCCGGATTTCGGTAAGAACGGATATGGATATTACAAACAGGTTCAGAGTGATACGACAGGTCATATCATGACCTACTCACCGTTCCAGAATGGACTTTATGGTATCCCCAGCTCAGGTCCGAATATGTCCATGAGTTTTGGTATCTCACAAACTCTGGAGGCAAAAGTGCGTGATAGACGAGACACTTCAGGAGTCAGAAAAATCAAATTGATTGATAATTTCAGCATCAATTCCTCCTATAATTTCTTGGCCGACTCGTTGAATTTGGCTCCATTCTCTTTGAGTTTACGTACGACATTGACCAAAAATGTCGCTTTGAATGTGTCGGCCACACTTGACCCGTATCAAGTCGATCCGGTATCTGGAAACCGTATCAATCGTTTCATGATCAAAAAGGGATCTTTGGCTCGATTGACCAGTGTGCAAACCTCGTTTGGCTACTCGTTCAACTCAGGGAAATCGAGCAGCAGTGGTCAACCTGCCATGAACGATATTAATAGTGGAATGAACGTTCCCGTGGAAAATGCCGATATGTTCGCCCAACCCGGATTCACTGAGTTAGATCCCAATACACGACGTATGATGATGGCATCACGGTATTATGACTTCAGTATTCCGTGGAATTTGGGTCTTAATTATAGTTTCAGCTATACCAATACCGGTAACCGGAAAAGTGTGGTACAGACGCTCGGTTTCAACGGTAGTTTGAATTTGACGCCGAAGTGGGGTGTGACGTTCAACGGCGGTTATGACTTTGTGGCAAACAAGCTGACCCCGGGTACTGTGACGTTGACCCGTGATCTGCACTGTTGGCAGATGAGTTTCATGTGGGTGCCGATCGGCTTCCGCAAGAGCTGGAGTTTTACGATTGGGGTCAAGGCCGCTACGCTGCGTGACTTGAAGTACGACCGTCGTAACAGCTTCTACGACAATCTTTACGATCAGTATTAAAATTTTAATCATGTCAGATAACTCATTGAACGCTGCACAATCTTCCGGTGCAGCCTCTGTTGATATGCCAAACCAAACAACCCCTTCAAACAATCCGTTGCTTGAGGCGTGGCCGGGTCCCCACGAGACCCCAGCCTTTGATCGTTTCCGTAACGAAGATTATATGCCGGCTTTTCAGCAGGCGTTGAAGGAGGCTCGTGCCGAGGTGGTGGCCATAGTGACCAACCCGGACGAACCGACCTTTGCCAATACCATCGAAGCCCTGGAGTTCAGCGGCAGACGGCTCGATGATCTGTGCAATCTGTTTTTTAATCTCAATGAGGCTTGTACGGACGATGAAATGCAGCGCATAGCCCTGGAGGTTTCGCCGTTGTTGACAGCCTTCAGTAATGACGTGAGTCTCAATCCAGCACTCTTCGAGCGGGTCCGCAAAGTGTACGAGAAACGGGCCGATCTGACCTTGACTACCGAACAGAGTCGTCTGTTGGAGAAGAGTTACAAAGGTTTTGTGCGGGGTGGAGCGGCTCTCGCCGATGCGGATAAGGAGCGTTTCCGGGAGCTGACAACCGAATTGGGCCAGTTGAGTCTGCAATTTAACCAGCATGTCTTGGCGGCAACCAATGCCTTTACGTTGCATCTGACCGATCCCGCGCAGGTGTGTGAATTGCCGGAGTCGGTTCGTGAGGGGGCCGCAACCGAAGCCCATGAACGAGGCTTAGAGGGGTGGGTGATTACGTTGCAGGCTCCGAGCATGGTCCCGTTTATGACCTATTCGTCGAATCGGGAGCTTAAAGAGCAGTTGTGGCGTCGCTACAATAGCCGTTGTTACGGTGATGAGCAGGACAATCGCGAAATTGTCAAACGGATTGTTGCTTTGCGGTTGGAGGTGGCCCGACTGTTGGGCTATAAGACCTATGCCGCGTATGTGCTCGAGGAGCGTATGGCTGGCACGCAGCAACGTGTGCAGCAGTTCTTGAGCGAACTGCTCGATCGGGCCATTGAGCCGGCCCGAAACGAGGTGAAGGAGGTGGCTGATTTTGCTCGCAGTGAAGAGGCCGATTATGAGTTGATGCCTTGGGATTATGCCTATTGGCAGGAAAAGCTCAAACAGGCGCGTTACACCTTCGACGAAGAGATGTTGAAGCCCTATTTCCACCTGGAAAATGTGCAACGCGGAGTCTTTTTGTTGGCTGAAAAGTTGTATGGGTTGACCTTCCGCGAAAATAGTGACATTCCGGTTTATCATCCGGATGTGAAGGCTTTCGAGGTGTGTGATGGCGACGGGACCTTCCTGGCGGTGCTCTATATGGACTATTTCCCGCGCGCTTCGAAACGGGGTGGCGCCTGGATGACCGAATTCCGCCCGCAATATATTGAAAAGGGGCATGAGGTGCGTCCGCTGATTTCGGTTGTATGCAATTTTACGAAACCGACTCGGGAACAGCCTTCATTGCTCACCTTTGATGAGGTGACTACGCTGTTGCACGAGTTCGGCCACGCACTGCACGGAATGATGGCGAAGGGAACCTATCCGAGTCTGACCGGGACCAGCGTGTACCGCGATTTTGTTGAACTGCCTTCACAGATCATGGAGAATTGGGCGACCGAAAAAGAGTACCTCGATCTGTGGGCCATACATTACCAAACCGGTGAAAAGATCCCGGCCGAATTGGTACAGAAGGTGATCGATGCAAAGAATTACCAGGCTGCCTATCGGCACATTCGTCAGGTGTCGTTCGGGTTGATCGATATGGCTTGGCATACGGTGACCGCTCCGGTGACGGAGGATGTGGCCCGTTTCGAACAGCAGGCGGCTGAAAAGACCCAACTGTTACCTCGTGTTGAAGAACAGTGCATGTCCACGGCGTTCGGTCATATTTTTGCAGGCGGGTATGCTGCGGGATATTATGGGTACAAATGGGCAGAGGTGCTCGATGCGGATGCCTTTTCGCTGTTCCACGAACGGGGAATTTTCAACCGTGAGGTGGCCTCATCCTTCCGGCATGATCTGTTAGAGAAGGGCGGCTCAGAGGATCCGATGACCCTCTATGTTCGCTTCCGAGGACATGAACCAGACAGCCATGCGCTCTTCGAGCGGATGGGTATTGCAGCGCAGCGGTAGCTGGCGGAATCCCGGCCGCACACAACCGGGCTGTTTGAACGTGAAAAGGGGTGCTACCCGCCGTTCGCAGAGGGTCCGAAAGGTTTTGTCTGTGGGGGCGGTTGCCAAGTGAAATGCCATGTAAAAAAGTGACGCAGTGGTCGAAAGTGCCATTGCGTCGTGTTTTATAAGGTCGATTGTGAATGATTCCGATCGGCTCAGGTGGTGCGATCTGTGTATCATGAAACGGTGTAGTGGAGAGTACAATTGGCGGGTAGGGAAGAGGCTGCCGATCATTTGCATTTGACCTTTAGCAGCGACTGCCAATCGGTTGTATAGTTCGGAGAGAGGTGATCCCGTTTCATTTTGAAGGGTTCGAACCCCTCTGCAGCCACCACTACTTTATGCTTCCCATAGGTGTCGTTGAGCTTGTCCAAAACGTTCATCAACTTGTCGTGCTTTTCCCGATTCCCGTTGCCAAACAGCTCCTGTTGCATCCCTTTGCGGGGCGATATGTCGGAAAGAATCACGCCGGCCCGTTTGTATTCAAATCCCGGGCGGTAAATCTCACGCAACAGCTGCGCTGCCTGGGCGGCAAGTTCTAGGGTGCTGTCGGTCGGGTGGGGCAGTTTGACCAGTCGGCTTTCGTACTGTTGGGGCAGGTCGTCCCGATGCGGATTTGTACGGATAAATAGCTGCAACTGGCTACACAAACTCTGTTGTTGACGCAACTTGGCAGCACATGCCGAAGCATATTGGGCTACACATTCGTGCAGCTCATCGGGGTCGGTGATATTATGGGCAAAGGTGCGGGTTGTGGCAATCTGCTGCTTTTCGGGCGGCATCTGTTCGAATCCGATGCAGGAGACCCCTTGTAGCTCTTTCCAAGTCCGCAGTCCGACAATACTCATCTGGCGATGCACCCACTCCTGTGGCATTTGGGTGAATTCGTATGCCGTTCGAATGTGAAACGAGGCGAGCATCTTCGAGTGACGACGCCCAATGCCCCAGACATCCTCTATCGGAAATTTGCGAAGCACCTTTTCAATATCTTCAGGGCGGTGCATATAACAGCATCCTTTCAGTTTGGGGTACTGTTTGCAGAGTTTGCTTGCAATTTTGGCTAATGTTTTGGTCGGGGCGATGCCGATGCTGACCGGAATGCCGGTTGAACGCCGGACCGTGTAGGAGAGTCGATGACCGAAACTGTCCAATTGGTTTTCCGGAATGTCACGAAGATCCAAAAATGCTTCGTCGATCGAATAGATCTCTGTCGGCACGTATCGTTTGAGGATGGTCATGACACGTCGGGACATATCCCCGTAGAGTACAAAGTTGGAGGAAAAGGCTCGGACCCGGTTATAGCGGATCAGGTCACGCAGCTCGAAGAAAGGCTGTCCCATGCGGATGCCTAACTGTTTGGCCTCATTGGAACGTGCGATGACACAACCGTCGTTGTTGGACAACACCACAATGGGGTGCCCGTTGAGCGACGGGTTGAATACGCGTTCACAGCTCGCGTAAAAGTTGTTGCAATCGCACAGGCCGTACATCAGCGGAACATATTGATCGAGGAGCGAACCACTCCCCATACGGTAAACTCATCATCTGGATTCACCTCAATCGGTTTGTAGCGTTTGTTGGCCGGCAGAAGCGTAATTTTACCTTCCTGGATTCGGATCCGTTTGAGGGTGAACTCCCCATCCAGAAAACAGACCACAATGTCGCCGTCCTGGGGGTGGAGCGACTTGTCCACCACCAACAGATTGCCGTCATAGATACCGGCATCCTGCATGCTGTCCCCCTCGACCCGAACAAAAAAGGTTGCTGCACTATCTTTGATCAGCAGTCGGTTCAGGTCGAGTGACCCCTCGACAAAGTCTTCGGCCGGAGAGGGGAAGCCGGCGTGTACACCCGAAGAGGCCAACGGCAACTCGACAGTCGAATCGGTGTGCACGGTGTATGCGGTGAGTTCTATATGATCGTTTCCCATGGTAGTATCCCCGTATGATGATGTGAAGTTACGGAATTTTTATTTAAACGGATTCTATTGGAGCGATGGTATGGGACGGGTCGGTTTCCGGGTCGTCATCCCGTTGCAGGTACATGCGGGGGGAGGTGCCGGTGATCTGTTTGAAAACCCGGTTGAAATTGTTCGGGGTGTTGAAGCCCACTTCGTAGGCAATCTCCTGAATGGTCTTGTCCCGATCGCTCATCAGCTCAATGGCTCGCAGAATGCGCCAATGGTTGACCAAACTGCTGAATCGAATTTTTGAGGTGTTGAACAGACGACTCAAGTTACGAGTCGAGAGGTGAAAACGTGATGCCAATAGCTCCATGTCGAGTCGGTCGCTTAGATGACGGTTGATGTAGTTTAGTACTGGGGCCAGTCGCGGATCGTTGGGAATGATCAGGGGCCGCAGTAGGAAGGTCTCTTTGGGATTGATCTGAGGCATCAGATTGAAAAAGCTGGATGCATAGCGATAAAGATCGGGATGCGTACTGCAACGAATACACGGAGCATGCGAAGCGATAAATTTCAGATTTTCACCGATCAGCGGACGAATGCCCCATATGTAAAACAGCGCTTTCGGATCCTGGTCGCCCTCGACAGGAAGATCGATATAAAAGCAGATTAATGCTACCTGACGACTATTACTGGAGATTTTGTGTTTGGTACGACTCGGAATCCAGGCCAAATGACGCTCGGGAACAAAATAGGTGTTTGAACCGATCTTGATGTGCAGGGTGCCCGACAGTGTGTAGATAATCTGAAATTTTTCGTGCGCATGTGTGGGCAGGTTGATCGCCTCCCACCCGGTCCGTTTGATCAGAATCTCCTCTCTGTCCGACGCCCCAATATGGGCAAGATATTCGCGTTGTTCGTCGTTCATATTTTTGGCGGGAAATGGTAATATTATTGCATAATTTGCAAAAACGGTGCAAAGTTAAAAGAATACCTTTGCAGCGTCAAATCATGAAGTCAATCCCTGAGTCTTATTTTGACTTTTTTGATAGTGCAGGTTCCAATTTTTGTGGACTGAAGCCTGAGATAAGGATGCATATATCACTACAAGAAAAGGTCGAGTGAAGGGGATAAGCAGCGGATTGTAATAGGTCTGAAGAGTTTCTCTGTTATCGTTGCAGATGATATTTAGTCGGTATCTGTTTGATACACGATTGATCGGATGGAGACTTTGACTTGATTTGATGTGCGTGTTAGAAGATGCTCCTTGGAGAGTATTTTGGCTGTAACCGTGCGGCCACAACGCAGATGAGGTTTGACACCGGTAAAAGGTTACCGGTTGGTTGGAGGTTGATGAATGTGAATATGATAGGACGAGGACGAATTTTTTTAGCGGTATTTTCCTTTTGAGTTCTTTATGTAGTGCGTCTGCCCAGTCTGTCTCTCTCAGCATTGACGAGATGTTTCGACTGGCCGATCAGAACAGCAAGAGCATTCGAATGCACGAATTGACCATCAGTGAGGCTGAACAGGGCGTGAAGGTGGCCAAAGATGGTCGTTTGCCGTCGATCGGTTTCGGACTGGAACTCCAATATATCGGAGATGGATGGTTGTCGGATCGGGACTTTTCGAATGGAGTCCATGCCGATATGCCTCATTTCGGTAACTCTTATGTGATCAAGGCTTCGCAGGTGGTTTACGCGGGTGGTTCTGTGTCGCGTAATATTGAATCGAGTCGTCTGTCACAGCAGATGACGGAACAGGAGTACGCCAACAATCGCCAAAATGTGCGTTTCCTTTTATTAGGCCACTATCTGGATCTGTTTCAACTCAACAATCAAAAGGTCGTTTACGAAAAAATATCGAGCAGACACGCCTGCTGGTCAAAGATATGCAGGCCTCTTATCGTCAGGGAACCGCTCTCAAAAGCGATATTACCCGTTATGAACTTCAACTTCAGAATCTGGAGCTTGCTCTTACCTCTGTTAAGGATAAGATAGATATTCTCAGTTATCGTTTGGCGACCACTATCGGTTTGGATCCAGGGGTGCAGATTGTGCCGGATTCGATGGAGTTGCGCAAACTGACTGTTGGGGATCTTAGTGAAGCGAGTTGGATGCAGCAGTTGGAGGAGTCTCCTTCCATTCGGTTGGCTGATCTGAAAATTGCCCAAGAGGAGAATCGGGAGCAGAAATTGCGGGCAGAGCGTCGTCCACAGGTAAAGGTTTTTGCTACCAATGATTTCACAGGACCGATTTTGATTGAGGTGCCTCCGTTAAATAAAAACTTTACCAATTGGTACGCTGGGGTAGGCATATCCTACAATATTGATGCGCTGTTCCGTACCGGGAAGAAGTTGCGTCAGGCCAGGTTTGCAACGCAAAAGATGGAGGAGGCGCGCAATCTGGCGCTCGAGGAGGCTGAAAATTTGGTGCATGCGGCCTATGTTAATCTCAATGAAGCCTATATTCGACTGCGGACACAGCGTAAAAGTGTCCAGCTGGCGCATGAAAACTTCAATATTGTTCGCCAACGTTATGTGAACGGTCTGGCCCTGATTACCGATATGCTCGATGCCAGCAATACGCAACTCGACATGGAGTTGCAGTTGGCCAACTACCAGATTGGTATCATTTACCAGTACTATTTGCTGAAGAAGATCACCGGAACGATTTAACATCTTGATGATTTTGTTCAGTTGTTTCTATTCTCTAAATGTTCGTTTTGTAAAATAGAGGTTATGCTTAAGATAAAAAATAAAAGACGGGTAATTCCGAATATCGTGATCGGATTGGTGTTGTTGGTCGGCATTATTTGGGTGTGTGCAAAATTTGTGCATTTGGGAGGTGTCGAGTACACCAATAATGCTCAGGTCAATCAGCATCTGACACCGATCAATACACGCGTGCAGGGATTTATCAAACAGATCTGTTTTGAGGAGTATCAGCCGGTGAAGAAGGGAGATACGTTGGTGATTATTGATGATACCGAGTATCAGTTGAAGGTTGCTCAGGCCGAAGCTGACTATCAGAATGCATTGGCAGGGATGAGTGCCATGCATACGACGATCAATACGGCAGAGAATAATATTTCGGTGACGGATGCTGCCATTGAGGAGCAGCGGGTTCGGTTACAAAATGCGGAGGCCGATTTCAAACGTTATCAGGAGCTGCTCAAAGGGGAGGCGGTGACCCCGCAACAGTTTGATCGGGTGAAAGCAGATTATGAGGCGACCCAGGCCCGTTATGAGCAGCTTTTGCGGCAGAAGCAGTCTTCGTTGTTGATCAAGCAGGAGCAGACCCAGCGACTTGAACAGAATGAGTCGGCGATCAAATTGGCAGAGGCTGCACTGAATCTGGCCAAACTGAATCTCTCCTATACGGTGATTCGGGCAACGACTGATGGAGTGACCGGGCGTAAAGATATTCACGAAGGGGAGTTGGTCCAGTCGGGACAAACTTTGGTAACCTTGGTGGATGGTACGGAAAAGTGGGTGATTGCCAACTATAAGGAGACACAGACTACCGATATGCACCGCGGACAGTTGGTAGAGATGCAAGTCGATGCCATTCCCGGGGTGACCTATCAGGGACGTATCGTCTCTATTTCTGATGCAACGGGATCGTTCTATTCGCTGATCCCGCAGGATAATTCGGCCGGAAACTTTGTCAAGGTAGAACAGCGTATCCCAGTCCGTATCGAATTTACCGATCAGAACAGCCCTGAAAACCTGAAACGGTTGCGCGCCGGAATGAATGTCGAGTGTTCGGTAAAATTGTAACGGGATGTTTCGGGATTTTTTTGAAAGACGTCCGCGCATTCCCTATTTCAAAGAGTCGGTCCCACTGCCGATTTGTATGGGATTGTCGTTCTTCTTTGCACTGGTCTTCCAGTTCAATGCAGGGGTATTTTTGCCGACAGCTACCCAAATGTCCAGTATGTGGGGGTGGCTTAAGGAGGATGTGCAGATGGCTGCCTATGCCTCTTTTATTGGAATGACTTTGATTTTCCCGATTCTTTTCCGACTCAAGTTCCGCTTTCCGACCCGTTCGATTTTACTTACGGTTTGTCCCATCTTGATTGCCTGCAACCTGATCTCGATGCAGACACGTAATGTCTATCTGTTGGTGGCGGTCTGTTTTGTGTCGGGAATTTTCCGTATGTGGGGAACGTTCGAGTGCTTTTCCAACGTGCGATTGAGTGTCTCTCCCTCCGGAAACTTTTCGATCTTTTATCCGGTGATCTATATTATCGTCCTTGAAAGTATCCAGCTTTCCGGATTGGTGGCCGTACATATCAGCGATTGGGCCAACTGGCAATATATGCACTGGTTTGTCATTGGGCTGTTGTGCATTATTTGGTTTTTGATCTTTACGCTGACCCGCTCCATTCGGCTGTTTCCTAAAAAACCGCTCTACGGAATCGACTGGTTTGGCGGTGCTTTGTGGGGCGTATTCCTTTTTGCAGTTATTTTTATTTGTATCTACGGTGAATATTATGACTGGCTCGACAGTCCGCTGATTCGGCTCAGTGTCGTAGTGGCTATTGTGGCTTTGCTGCTCAATATCAACCGTATGGCAATATTGAAACGCCCTTATATATCTCCTCAGGTATTTCGCTATCGCCACTTTCCGACTGTCCTGTTTCTGTTCCTGATGCTCTGCCTATTTTTAACTACCTCAACCGTTTTGCAGGAGATGTTCATGAAATCGATCCTTCGTTACGACCAACTGAACGCTGTCTCCATCAATTGGTGCGTTTTTATCGGGATTCTGATCGGGTCTGCAACTGTCTTTTATCGGCAGGCTATATTGGGAGAGGGATATAAGTTTTTGATTTATCTCGGCTTTTTGTTGTTGGTGGTCTATCAGTATTGCCTCTATTTCTTGATACACCCCAATCTGAATATCGAAAGCCTCTATTTGCCCAATTTTTTGCGGGGAATCGGATACGGAATTCTGTATGTATCGTTGACGATCTATGTGGCTAAAAGTGTGCCGTTTCAACACTTTTTTCAAGGACTTTGCGTGTTGAGCTTTATTCGTACCAGTATTGCAACACCGCTGGGAACTTCGATCTTGGGGCGTTGGATGCGTTATCTGCAGCAGGATAATTTGGGATTGTTGAGCCGCAATATGGATCACGTCAGAGAATGGGCTCCTCATATTTCGATTCAACAACTTTACGGTGAAGTATCGATGCAGGCAACGCTGTTGAGCCTCAAAGAGCTGTTCGGATGGATTTGTATCGTTGGTACTCTGTTTTTGCTCTCTCTCTTTGCTTACCGGATATGGATGAAATCGTGGAGGATGAGCCATCAGGTGTTGCGTAAGGTGAAAAGCCGGTATCCTGAACCGTGGCTTTCGTGATGTGTGCAGTTGGGTGCTGATTTATAATTTTTTGTCGTTATCATGCATGTCAAGGTCATTTAAGCCATTTTCTTGTCAGAAGCATCTTTTACAACTGTTTTTATATAAATAGATATCCAATTCGGCTTTTGGTGTGGACTTGGATAATGGTAGTTATTGACTACATTTGGGAAAAATCAGCAGTAACGCAAAATGCAGGATCCCAGAGATTATACCCAGCAGATCAATGTAGTCATCGATCACATCAACACTCATTTGGATCAGAATTTAGATGTCAAGTCGTTGGCTGGATTGACCCATTTGTCTCCTTTTCATTTTCATCGGATCTTTTCTGATGCAATGGGCTAACCTTTAGCAAAATATGTGATGCGTAAAAGGTTGGAACTTGCCGCTATCTATTTACGCCACGATGTTTATAAACCTATTGCTATAATTGCTGCTGATACCGGCTTCCATTCATCCAACGTCTTTTGTCGGAACTTCAAACGCCATTTCGGTATGACAGCTGTTGAATATCGACGCAAAATGGAGCAGCAAGAGAGCAAGAATCATCCATCAGAACACAATAATGTGCCATATCAGCGATCCTATTTCCGGTACTTTTACTCCCGTAAATCATTTAATACTGGAGGTAAAAGTATGCAATGCGATTTTGAATTGAAACACATGGATGAAGTGCATATGGTGTATTGTCGCCATTATGGTGCCTATACTCAGATGCAACGGGCATTTGAAAAGTTGATGCAATGGGCCTATCCGCGAGGATTGGTAACTGCTCCGAATTTTCGTTTGGCAGCGATTTATCATGACAATCCTCAAGTTACACCTGTTGATAAATTGATTTCAGATGCATGTCTGATTGTTGAACGGCCTGTTAAGACAGATGGAGAAATAGGGACATTCACCATGCCTGCGGGACAATATGCTGTGGGACGGTTTGAAATTTCGTGGGAGGAGTTCCAGACTGCATGGTCCTGTATGTTTCAACTTATTGAAGAGCATGGATGTCAATGTTGTGGTTTGGCTTATGAGGTCTATTTGAATAACAGCGAAGAGCATCCGCAAAAAAAGTGGCTGATTGATATCTGTATTCCCGTCGAGGTAAAATAGTTTTATATGGATACCTTGGGGCAAAGATGCAGTTCTGCGGATAGATAAATCTTGATTAAATTTTAATTGTCATTAGGCGCTTGAAAGAGCGCCTTTTTTCTTGTATGAAATTTTCAAAGGAGGCGAGGAATCGGGTTTACTGTTTGAATTTTAATAAGAGCTTGATGGTAATTACATGAAGACCTCTTTCCCCTGAGTGGAGAATGTGGTGCCATCTAATTTCCTTGAGTGATGCACTTGTGGCCGATATAGGGTTGCTATTACGCTTGTGGTTATTGAGAGTGATAAAGTTGGCTCTGTTGAGTTTTGCAAGGGAAATAGTGTAAAAGAAAGTTTTTTAGCCTTTGTAAGCCTTTCAAATGAATGATCTGTGAGTATTTGCGATCTTTTTTGAAATTGAGACCGATGGGAAAAATTTTAGCGTCTAAAATGGAGCGTTCGAAGATGAAATCATTGTGTTTTCTCTATTTTTGCAAAGGGTTTCAGGATAGTTGTATGGAGTGGAGAGATCGCATCAGCAGTAAGGTAATTGAATTTTATGCAGGTGAGGAGCCGGCTATTGCGCAGATTCAGCATACACAAACTGTCGCTTCATATACCCGGATGATTGCTGCCGGAGAGGGGATTGAAGGACGTATGCTGGATTTGATGGAAACTGCAGCCTGGCTGCATGACATAGGATGTCCGGATGCCCGCCGCTGCTATGGAGATAGTCTGCCTGTGCACCAACAAGAGATGGGTCGCCAAAAGGTCAGTGTGTGGATGCAGGAGATAGAGGAGTTGACCGGGGAAGAGAAACAGTGGTTGGCAGATGTTGTGGGAACTCATCATCGTTTTGACTCTGCCAGACAGCTCCATTTTGAACCTTTGTATGAGGCAGATTTAATTGTCAATTTGATAGAGGGGTATTACGAACAGAGCCATGCTCGACACTATTACGATACCGTGATGACTACAGCAACCGGTCGCAAACTGTTTGCCTCCCTGTTCTTATAAACGACACTTTTAAGTGCGGATAATTTGTGCTTTTCATTGATCAAGGCATCTGTGTATAAGGGCCAGTCAAAGTGACCTGCAGATGGAAGCAGCGTAGCATGTTGAGTATTTATCGTTCGGGTAAAAGAGGGTTATGAATAGTTTTGCAGCTATAGATTTTGAGACGGCCAACCAACATCGTTATAGTGTATGTAGTGTCGGTGTTGTGATTGTCCGTGACGGGAAGCCTGTAAAAACGTTTTATGAGTTGATTCGTCCTGAACCCAATTACTATTGTCGTTGGGCTACTGAAGTGCATGGATTAACCCGTAACGATACGGATAATGCCGAATTGTTTCCAACCGTCTGGCAACGCATCGCACCTGAATTAGAAGAGTTGCCGTTGGTGGCTCACAACAGTGTATTTGATGAAGGCTGTTTACGGCATGCTTTCCGTCATTTCGATATGCCGTATCCGGATTATCATTTCCGGTGTACCTGTCGCTTGGCTCGCAAACATTTTCCACAATTGCCAAATCATCGTTTGGATACTGTATCGGAATTTGTCGGTTATGATTTGCAGAATCACCATCATGCTTTGGCTGATGCAGAAGCCTGTGCCCGCATTATGCTCTATTTACTTAACGAGGGGCTGGTCAGTTTGTAATTTTTATTGATTTGCAAGTGAAGTTGTTTTTTTACTTGCGGTGGATCTGTTTCCACGATTTGCAGATGGGCTATAGCTCTAACCTTGTCCCATTTTGATGATCATTGTTTGTAGTGTAAATCATTGGTAAATAGATTTTATTGAAAAATCGATAGGCATTGTCGTATTTGCATGTTTACATGAAAGAGGTTCTTTCTTTCTGAGGTCGCTCAAATTTTTTCCAAAATATTCCATGCTCAATGAGGCATACGAAGCGAATGGAATGGTTTATCCGGATTCATTTGCTGCAACGCTTTGTGTTCTATAATTCCTTTTTATCCATCATTTGTTGCATGAAGTTTACAAAGTTGAGGATTGCAAGCCTTATTTGAACAAAAAAAGTGATGAGTTTCTTTTATTTCAACCGGACGAAGTAAATCTTTTCTTTTGTTTTTGATTGTAAAAACTTTGATTTTTGATTTTCTGGAAAGATGGCTGTCTGGTGTTAAGATTTTTATTCAAAGTGTGGAAAAATGTTATTTTTCTGTATTTAATCTGTTTACTCTCAATTTATTGTTGTCTGTCGAATTGTGTTGCTTATTTGGTAAGTGTCTTAATCCGATAAATCCGGAATAGATAAACTGTGATTTTTGTCGGAAGTTAATCGAAATTCATGTTTTCGATGAGAAATTTGTTGAGATGAAAATTTGTGTAAAATAGTGTTGCGCAAACGATTGTTTAGCTTGTTTTGTTCCGAACAATAACTATTATTGCAGTCCATTTTTCCAAAAAATTGAATGACATCTTGATGATAGCCTGCAGTTTGATACGTAAAGAATAAGGGCAATTTTATTCCTGATTGGAGGCGGGATAAGGCTGATCGGTTTGTTTGAAGCTCTTTGGCATTACTTCATGATGCAGGACTTATTTATGTTTGGAGAAACGGGAAGAGCGTATTCAGCTCTTTAAAAAAGTGATAGTAAAACGAGCCTGTGAGCACTCTGAAAAGAGTGTGTAATAACAGGTTTTACAGCATGGTTTATGTTGTGAAATCCGGGAAATCGATTGTCCGGTCTTGTGTTATTGTTTTGATTGATAGTGACTTTTGTGTGCGCAATGATTCGTACATAAAATTTATGAACACCCGGAGTCGTTTTGCATATTGCGAGATAGATATATGCCGAAAAGTCTGATGACTTATTGGTTTGCCTGCTTTCAGTTCGTCAGGTTTTGGTCCGAAAGGTGACTGTGTGTGAAATTTAGAGCCAACGTATATGCATTACGCTGGTACAGTAAAATAAATAGACAATCTCTAATTCTCAATGTTATGAGTGCATCCATGAAAAGAAAATTCGGTGTAGCTCTTTTGTTGTCCATGTGTGTTTGCTGGGGAACTTTTGCCCAAGGTCCTAAAAAAGATCCCTCCCGCAAAGCGGTGCAGGATTCGACCAAGGTGAAAGATGCCTCTTCGTCCAAAGAGGAGGCAAACCGTAATGTGATGCTGAATGCGGCAAGTGCCAATGGACCGCGTGAGATTCAGATCGGATTGCCTTCGGCAGATGTGAACGTGTTGGAAAACGGTGTTCCGGTTACTTATGCTACCAATCCTCACAGTATTAACTCACAATGGCGTGCTGATGCCAGCTTGAGCCATGTGGGGCTGTTGAAAATTTCCGAAACCGCCATTAAAACCGGTAATATCGGATATGCGGTCAATTCGACGACCCAACTGGGTGAAAAGGGGTTTCACGGAACCTTCAATTACAAAACTAACCATTTTGGTCAGCAGGAGTTCTCATTGAATGTCAACGGTGAGATGAAGCGTGACTGGTACTTTAGCGGTAACATTTATCAGGATTTTGATCCGGGTACTTTCAAGATTCAGTCCACACCTTTTCAGGACCGCACCCAGATTTATAAATTCGCATTGACGAAACGTTATCATAACAATCGCGGTTCATTTACTGCGCTGTACAATTACAGTAACAGCCATCCGGTTTACAACTATGCCATGCAGTCGGCTCCGTTTATTTATGTCGGCGATGGTAGTGTCCGTGAGTTTGGTAAGTTCAAACTGGGTACCACATCTTACCTGCCGGTGGATAATGAGATGATCTATCGTGATATGCGGACAGGCGAGTTGAAAAAGACGACGCTGTATGATGCTTCGCAAAACAAAGCGAGTGGCATTACCTTGATGAACGATTACACCTGGGATAACGGACTCAACCTTTCGACTGTGCTTAAATATGACCATTCGACCGGTTCGTTGGTTTACCAGACGCCGATGGAGTTGAAAAAACGTGCGGATGGTACGATTGATTATGAATATGAGGCACCCGATGGCAGTATGCAACCCTACACCGGCGAATATGTTCAGAGTCGCATGTCGTGTCTGAACCGTGGTTTGATCGATGAGATGATGTTTACGACCGAACTGTCACGCAAAACCTCGAATGGTACTTGGCGTTTGGGATTGAACGAGTGGTTTTACGATATTGATTACACCTCGAATACAACCATGTATGATCAGTCTGTACCGATGGATGGTAGCTATCCTGTACGGCTTTACAATCCCAACTATCAGAATACACCGGGACGTGTATATGGTGGCAATGGTTATTACTATGATTTCAATAAAAATGCGTCAGAGTATTACAAGGGTTACGAAAACAAAGTGGCGCTCTATTTTACTCATGACTGGGATATCACCAATCGTTTGAATATCTATTATGGGGCTCGCTTCGAGTATCAGGCTTTGCGGGGACAGAATGCTGCCGTACGCAATCCGGAAGGAGATTACATTGGACGTCTGCCCGATTATCATATTGGAGCAACTGTCGTTCCGGTTTATGATGCTCAGGGCAATCGTACTGGTTATAAAGTGGGTAATGCCGGTGATCCCGAAGGTGTGTTGATTGCGCCCACCTCGATCGATCAAGATTGGTTTAACTATGCGCTGACCTTTGCAGCTACTTACAAAGTGACGGACCAGTTCGGTTTTACGGGTGATTTTACCTACATTACTCAACATCCTCGTATCGAGAATTTTGCACCGGCTACCATGCCCAACACGGATCGTATTTCGGTGCCGTTGGGACGTGTCGGTCTCTATTATAACAACAGTTGGTTGAGCTTGACATCGCTCTTCTCCTATATTTCGAAAACCAACAACAACTCGACGTTGAACCTGCAGCACTCAGTAAACGGTCAGAATGAGATTCTGGCAGCTCCGTTGACTTATGATATTCAGACGATAGGATGGACAACCGATTTGGTGGCAAGACCATTCAAAGGATTCGATTTCCACTTCCTGTTTACCTACCAGAAACCGACCTACAAGAAGTATGAGACATCGGTTACCTTCTCGGATGGTTATGTGGGAGAGATCAATGCGACCGGAAATATCGTAGCCGAGATTCCGCAGGTGATTATTGAGATCGATCCGAGCTACATGATCACCAAAGATCTGAAAATCTGGACCAGCTTCCGCTATTTCAGTAAAACCTATGCCAATATCAACGATGCCTACTATTTCAACGGACGTTGGGAGACCTTTGGCGGATTGAACTGGCAGGTAAACAACCACTTGGCATTGGGTTGTACGGTGGTGAATTTCCTGAACCAGACTGGTGCGAAAGGCAGTATTGCCGGAGCGGAGCTGATCACCAAAGAGGAGGCGGGCAAATATGCCGGTACCGTTATGGCGGGCAGTTACATCCGTCCCTTTACGGTTGAATTCTCGGCTCAGATCAAATTTTAATTGATCGTATTGCCGGACAAAGTGTTAATAAGGTGTTGTAAAATTTTAACTTGCATAAATCCCTAAAGATAAAGATACATTGCTGACGCTCCACGTGATCGCGTGTAAACCATATGTATCTTATAAAAGCAGATGTGTGAGGGCCAGACAATGTTTTCGGCAGTTGAGTCGTATCTCACGTTGGCTTAGTAATGTATCTGTTTTGGATAGTGAATATATAGTGATTTAATCAGGTAAATAAAAATAATTCAATCATGAAACGTTTGGTCAATTGGGCTGTGTTGGCGATGTTTGGTTGGGCAGCTGTAAGCTGCCAGTCGTCACAGGGCGGTTTGTTATATGAGTCTCAGGGGGATTCGTTGACAGTAGTACATATTACGCAACCTTCGAAATATCTGTTGTTGCCGATTCAGGAATCCTGCAACGAGAGTAAAGTAAAGTTAGTGACCGGTTCTCCGGCCGATATGGCTATGGATGTGCGTCTGGCTGTGGACAGCATCGATTATTATGTTCCGTTCGAATTGCCACAGGGCGATTCGAATGCAACCGTCACCATTGCCGGTATCGGTCAGGATGCAATTTGCTGGGACAGCATCAAATTGTCCGACAAATTCGATGTGACCAATACGGATTATTACCGTCCGATCTATCACCATACGCCGCTGTACGGATGGATGAACGATCCTAATGGCATGGTGTACAAAGATGGGGAATATCATCTTTACTATCAGTATAATCCTTACGGCTCACGTTGGGGCAATATGCACTGGGGACATTCAGTCAGCAAAGATTTGATCCATTGGGAGCATCTCAAACCTGCTATTGCACGCGATACGTTGGGACATATCTTCTCGGGTAGTGCTGTTGTGGATAAAAACAATACGGCCGGCTATGGTAAAGATGCGATTATTGCCCTCTACACCTCGGCCAGTGATGAGCACGGTCAGATCCAGTGCCTTGCATACAGCACCGACAACGGTCGTACCTATACCAAGTATGAGCACAATCCGGTGTTGACCCCGTTCGATGGTCTGAAAGATTTCCGTGACCCTAAGGTCTTCTGGTTCGAACCGGCCGGAAAATGGTATATGATCGTTTCGGCGGACAAGGAGATGCGTTTCTATGAGTCATCGAATCTCAAAGATTGGAGCTATCTGAGTGCATTCGGGCAGGGCTATGGTGTGCAGCCCAATCAGTTTGAGTGTCCGGATTTCATCCAGCTGCCGGTTAATGGCGATCCTAACAACAAAAAATGGGTGATGATTGTCAACATCAACCCCGGATGTCTGTTTGGCGGCAGTGCTACCGAATATTTTGTCGGTGATTTCGACGGTAAAACCTTCAAATGCGATACCGACAAAGAGGTGACCAAATGGCTTGATTGGGGTAAGGACCACTATGCGGCAGTCTGCATTTCGAATGTCGATGGACGTGAGATCGCTGTGCCCTGGATGAGCAACTGGCAGTATGCGAACTATACTCCGATTCGTCAGTATCGTGGTGCCAACGGTCTGCCTCGTGAGTTGTCGCTCTACACCAAGGATGGTCAGACCTATATGGCTGCCAATGTGGTTCCCGAAGCACGTCAGCTGCGTAAAGAGGGCCGTACCTTGAATACGATTACACTCAAAGGCGAGGACTACAAGCTCGACAAAATGTTGCCCACCAACGATGGGGCTTACGAGATGGTTATGGACATCGTACCGGGCAGTGCACAGGTGGTTGGTCTGGAGCTCTACAATGCCAAAGGGGAGAAGAGTCTGATCTATCTGGATATGAAATCCATGAAACTGGTGATGGACCGTTCGGAGAGTGGCTTGACGGCTTTCGGCGAGAAATCGGAGCTGCACGCTCTGGAGACGGACGATCACCGGAAAACCAATTCGATCAATTACAAAAACGATTTTGCGCTGGGTACGTGGGCTCCGCTCAACCTTTGCGAAGGAAAGCGTTACCATCTCGATATTTTTGTAGATAAATGTTCGGTAGAGATCTTTGTGGATGGCGGACGTATTGCCATGACTAACTTGATCTTCCCGACCGAACCGTACAACAGTGTGCGTTTCTATGCTGAGGGTGGTGAAGCATCTGTGGAAAATGTGGAAATTTTCCGTTTGGGATTGTAATGCGGAGACGTTATCTTTAGATTGAAAATTGTGTTAATCAGATGAACCTAAACCATATGAAACGTATTGTTGCCATGATCGGATTGGCTTTGACTCTGCAGGGGGTACGTGCTGCAACCGCAGAACAGCAGGTGATCCGCATCTCGACGGATAAAACGGATCTTGTATTACAAGTGGCTCCCAACGGCCGTCTGTATCAAACCTATTTGGGCGAAAAACTGTTGCATGCCGATGAGTTGAAAAAGCTGAAATGGAATGTGCATTCCGGTTCGGATGTCAGTGTAGGTTTGCGGGGTTGGGAGGTTTACAGCGGATCCGGCAACGAGGACTATTTTGAACCGGCCATTGCGGTGACCCATAACGATGGCAATGCTTCGACCTGGCTCTATTATGTCTCCTCTTCGAGCAAAGCGGTAGACGGTGGGACTCAAACCGATATCGTGTTGCGAGATGACCGTTATCCGGTTGAGGTGACGCTACACTATGTGGCTTACGCCAAAGAAAACGTGATCAAAACCTGGAGCGAAATCCGGCACCAGGAGAAGAAACCGATCCAGTTGTCACGCTACGCCTCGACCATGCTCTATTTCTGTCGTGAGGCCTATTATCTCACGGAGTTCAGCAGCGACTGGTCCCGTGAGGTTCAGATGAGTACGCAACGGCTGTTGGCCGGTAAGAAGATTCTCGATACCAAATTGGGTAGCCGTGCCGCTATGATCATGCAGCCCTTCTTTACGCTCGGGTTGGGACAACCGGCTGAGGAGATGCAGGGAGATGTCCTGATGGGTACTTTGGGATGGACCGGCAACTTCAGTTTTACCTTTGAGGTGGATAACGTTGGCAATCTGCGTGTGATTCCGGCGATCAACCCTTATGCTTCGAACTATCAGCTGTCTGCTGGCGAGACCTTTACTACACCCGAGTTCATCTTTACACTGAGCTCGAATGGAACAGGGGAGGGAAGCCGCAATTTACAGAACTGGGCTCGTAATTATCAGCTCAAAGATGGGAAAGGCAGCCGGATGACACTGCTCAACAACTGGGAGAATACGATGTTCGATTTCGATCAGCAGATGTTGGGTAATTTGATGATGGAGGCCAAAGATTTGGGTGTGGATATGTTCCTGCTCGATGACGGTTGGTTTGGCAATGACCATCCACGCAACAGCGATACGGCCGGACTGGGTGATTGGGAGGCCAACCGCGCCAAATTGCCGGGCGGTGTGCCTGCGTTGATTGAGGCTGCTGATGAGGCTGGTGTGAAATTCGGCATCTGGATTGAGCCGGAGATGGTGAATCCCAAAAGCGATCTTTTCGAAAAGCACCCCGATTGGGCTATTCACTATCCAAACCGTGATGTTTACTACTATCGCAACCAGCTGGTCCTCGATATGAGTAATCCCGAGGTTCAGGACTATTCGTTTGGAATTATTGACCGTTTATTGACGGAGAATCCCCGTTTGGCCTACTTCAAGTGGGATTGCAACAGCCCGATTACCAATATCTACTCTCCCTATCTGAAAGAGAAACAGAGTCAGTTGTATATTGATCATGTGCGTGGCGTGTATAATGTCATGCAGAGGGTCAAAGCAAAATATCCGGACCTGCCGATGATGCTCTGTTCAGGCGGTGGTAGTCGTTGTGATTACGAGGCGTTGAAATATTTTACGGAATTCTGGTGTAGCGATAATACCGACCCCGTGGATCGTTGCTACATCCAGTGGGGATTTTCGCAATTCTTTCCGGCTAAGGCGATGTGTGCGCATGTGACCAGTTGGAATAAAATGGCTTCGATCAAATTCCGTACGGATGTGGCCTCGATGTGCAAATTGGGGTTCGATATCGGACTCAAGGAGCTGTCGGCCGATGAACTGCTCTTCTGCCAGCAGGCGGTTGCCAACTGGAAACGTTTGGTACCAGCGATCATGGATGGTGAACAGTATCGGTTGGTCTCTCCATACACCTCGAACCATATGGCTGTCAATTATGTCAGTCAGGATCGCAGCAGCGCCGTGCTTTTTGCCTACGACATTTATCCCCGTTTTCAGGAGAAGCTGATCCCGGTTAAGTTCCAGGGACTCGATCCCAACCGCATGTACCGGATCGAAGAGATCAACCTGATGCCTGGTACCGTTTCGACTCTTGCATCGAATGGGGAGGTCTTCTCGGGAGATTATCTGATGAAGGTGGGTATTGAGGTGTTCGGTTTCCGCCCGCTGCATAGCCACGTAATCGAATTGATCGCACAATAAAACGCACATAATATCAAGTTATGACTTCCAATCAATCCGTGAAAATTGGACGGCTGATCCCCGTCATGCTCTGCTTCTTTGCCATGGGCTTTGTCGATTTGGTGGGAATTGCCTCCAATTATGTCAAAGCCGATCTGAATCTGACCGATGGACAGGCCAATATTTTTCCGTCTCTGGTCTTTTTCTGGTTTCTGATCTTTTCCGTGCCGACCGGTATTTTGATGAACCGTATCGGTCGCCGTAAAACCGTATTGCTCAGTCTGATCGTCACATTTTTTTCACTTTTGCTGCCGATCTTCGGAGATAGTTACCTGATCATGCTCTGTTCTTTCTCCTTGCTGGGGATTGGTAATGCGTTGATGCAGACTTCGTTGAATCCGCTGCTGAGTAATATTATTTCGGGTGATAAGCTGGCCAGCTCACTGACCTTCGGGCAGTTTGTCAAGGCTATAGCCTCGTTCTTGGCTCCCTATATCGCCATGTGGGGCGCTACGCAGGCCATTCCGAGCCTCGGATTGGGATGGCGGGTGCTGTTCCCGATCTATATGATTGTTGCTGTGGTAGCTGTGCTTTGGCTTGGAGCGACCCAGATTGAAGAGGAGCAACCCGATAAGGCTTCGGGGTTTGTTGCCTGCTTCAAACTGTTGGGCAAACCGTTCGTCCTGCTCTGTTTCTTGGGAATTATGTGCCATGTGGGCATCGATGTCGGAACCAATACCACAGCACCGAAAATCCTGATGGAACGTATGGGAATGACGCTCGACAACGCATCGTTTGCGACCAGTCTCTATTTTATTTTCCGTACGATCGGATGTTTTGCCGGTGCGATCATTTTGCGCAGCGTATCTTCCAAATCCTTCTTTTTAGTCAGTGTCGGACTGATGTTGGTGGCGATGATTGCGCTGTTGGTATCTGAAGTTCAGTATGTGATCTATACGGCAATCGCATTGATCGGTTTAGGAAACTCCAATGTTTTCCCGATTATCTTCTCGCAAGCGTTGCTCGATCAACCTGATAAGAAAAACGAGATTTCAGGTTTGATGATTATGGGCCTGTTTGGAGGAACCATCTTCCCGTTGCTGATGGGATTTACGAGTGACATTATGGGGCAGAACGGAGCTATTGCCGTGATGACGATCGGTGTCCTTTATCTGCTGCTTTATACTGCGAAAATTAAAAGATAAAACGTTCGGTAGTAGAAGATAAAAAGCAGCCCCGAGATTTCATGTAAATCTCGGGGCTGCTCTATTTCTGGTCAAGATGTGTCGTATGGGGGAAGCTGATACAGGGCAGGTAGCGTGTAGGTGGGATTGTGTACGGGTCGTTTTGAAGTGATACGGTGACAGAGACAGGGGAATTTGTGTCCGCCTCTTTTTGAATTTGATCGATAGCGTGTTGGAAATAAATTGGTACCTTTGAATTTCATTGATGAAGATTCAAAACTCAAACTCACAATAATGAAAAAATCATGCTGTTTATTGGGGCTTGCCTTGGGACTGTTTGTCTCCGTGCAGGCCGAAGAGGCTCGTCTGCTTCGTTTCCCGGCAACAAACGGTACAGATGTCGTCTTTACTTTTGCCGGTGATTTGTACACGGCACCGCTCTCAGGAGGAGAGGCTCGCCGTTTGACCTCCCATGTGGGCAATGAGATTTTTGCCCGTTACTCTCCAGATGGGAAATCGATCGCTTTTACCGGCCAATATGATGGAAATACTGAGGTCTATTTGGTCTCGGCAGAGGGAGGTGAACCTCAACGTTTGACCTACACCTCTACCAACAAACGGGACGATTTGGGAGACCGTATGGGACCTAATAACATCGTGATGACCTGGAGCCGTGATGGACAGCAGATTGTCTATCGTAATCGTATCGGTGACGGTTTCTCAGGCAAATTGTGGAGCATCTCAGACAAAGGTGGTATGCCTGAGGTGTTGCCGTTGCCCGAAGGAGGTTTCTGCTCTTACTCTCCCGATGGCAAAAAGTTGGCATATAACCGGACATTCCGCGAATTCCGCAATTGGAAATATTATCGTGGCGGTATGGCCGACGATATCTGGATCTACGATCCTGCGGCCAAAAAGGTGACCAATGTCACGAACAACGTGGCTCAGGATATCTTCCCGATGTGGATTGGCGACGAGATCTTTTTCGCATCGGATCGGGATATGACCATGAACCTGTTTGTGTACAACACCAAAACCGGAAAAACCGAAAAGGTGACCGATTACACGGACTATGATGTGAAGTTCCCCAGTACGAATGGAGAAGTGATTGTCTATGAGCATGGCGGTTATCTCTACAAATTCGATCCGAAAAGCCGCCAGTCGGAGCAAATTCACATTACGTTGAATGGCGAAAATGTGTATGCACGTCCCGAACAGAAACATGTACAGAGCTTTTTGCGTGCGGCCAGTCTCTCTGCTGATGGTAAACGGTTGGTCGTAACCGCACGTGGCGAAGTGTTCGATGTGCCGGCCGAAGAGGGAGTAACCCGAAACATTACCCGCACTCCGGGTGCCAACGAGCGTGAAGCGGTTTGGTCTCCCGACGGCAAGAATATTGCCTACATTTCGGATCGTACCGGTGAAACGGAGATTTGGATGGAGTCGGCTCAGGGTGGGGAACCTATCCAGTTGACCCAGAATAATGATACCTATATCCGCTCATTGCAATGGAGTCCGGACAGCAAATCGATCCTTTATACGGATCGTAAAAACCGAATCGTCTTAGTCGATGTGGCGGCAAAAACCAAACGGGTAGTGATGCAAAATCCCGAAGGTGAGTTCTGGGATGTGGACTATGCTCCGGATAGCCGTTGGATCACCTATACCAAACCCGCCTCGAACGAGATGTCGGTCGTTTATCTCTACGATTTGGTGGAGAATAAAGAGTACCCGGTTACTGAAAAGTGGTACAACTCTTCGGAGCCGACTTTCAGTACCGATGGCAAATATTTGATCTTCTGTTCAAACCGTGATTTCAATCCGGTGTATGGATCGTTGGAGTGGAACCACGTCTATCTGCGTACCGGTGGAATCTATTTCGTTACGCTCGATAAGACGTTGCCTTCGCCCTTCCTGCCTAAAGATGCTGCTGTCGATGCGGAGAATGACTCCGAAGAGGCTGTGACTGACGGTAAGACAGAGGGTAAAAAACAGACCGACGGTAACACGAAAGATGCAAAGAAAAACAGTACGTTGAAGATCGATACGGAAGATATGTATGCACGTATCGTCAAATTACCGTTGGAGGCTGACAGCTACAGAAACTTCTATTGCGACGGAGAGCGAATCTGGTATTATGCAAAAGGGGCGACCCATATGTTTGACCTGGAAGAGCAGGAAGACGAAGTGGTTGCCGAAAGTGCCTCCATGGATGTTACTCCCGGTTCTAAAAATGCGCTTTTCTATTCGAAAGGTAAACTATTCGTTACCGCTATCCCGACCAGCAAAATTACGTTGAGCGACGCTGTCGATCTGTCGAATATGGTGGCAACGGTCGATTATGCTCAGGAGTGGGCGCAGATTTTCGATGAGGCTTGGCGAGCTTATCGCGATGGCTTCTACCTGGAAAATATGCACGGTGTCGATTGGAAAGCAATCAAAGAGAAATATGCTGTACTGGTTCCTTATGCAAAGACCCGTTTCGATCTGAACTACATCATTGGAGAGATGATCGGTGAATTGGCTTGTGGACATGCCTATGTCAATCCGGGTGATTGCAAACGTGCAGAGCGGATCTCAATGGGATTGCTGGGTGCTGAGATGAGTCGGGATAAGAGCGGATTCTATCGGATTGACAAGATCCTTCCCGGTGCGCCTTACAGCGAAAAATTGCGTTCTCCATTGGCCGAATTGGGGCTGAATATCGAAGAGGGCAATTACATTACGGCAATTGATGGCGTCTCAACGGCTACAGTCGATAATATCTACAAACTGTTGGTGGGTAAAGCCAATGTTTTGACCGAGTTGACGATCAATACCCAGCCGACCGAAGGAGGTCGTAAGGTGGTGGTTAAACCGACCGATGACGAGTATCCGCTATACCATTACAACTGGGTGCAGAAGAACCTGAAACGTGTCGAGGAGGCCACTCAGGGGCGGGTTGGCTATATCTATATTCCGGATATGGTTTCGGACGGTCTGAATGAATTTGCCCGTTATTTCTATCCCCAGTTAGACAAGGAGGCGTTGATCATTGATGATCGTGCCAACGGAGGTGGTAATGTTTCGCCGATGATTATCGAACGTCTGTTGCGTAAGCCTTACCGCATGACGATGTACCGTACTTCGACCAAAACAGGAACGATTCCCGATGCTACGCAATACGGTCCGAAGGTGTTGTTGATCAATAAATATTCGGCATCGGACGGAGACCTGTTCCCGTGGAGTTTTAAGGCAAATGAAATTGGAACGGTCATCGGAACTCGCACTTGGGGTGGTATTGTTGGTATTAGCGGTTCTTTGCCCTATATGGATGGAACGGATATTCGCGTGCCTTTCTTTACCAATTATGATGCAAAAACCGGTCAGTGGATTGTCGAGAATCACGGTGTTGATCCGGATATTGTGATTGACAATGATCCGATCCGGGAGCAGATGGGTGAGGATCAACAGCTTGAGAAGGCTATTGAGGTAGTTCTTGAACAGCTCAAAGATCGCAAACCATTACCCAAAGTACCGGCTCCGCGCACCTTTAAAGATCTGGGTCTGGAACAAAAATAAGAGAGTGGCTCATCCGATCTATTTACAAAATAAATCGGATGAGCCACCACTTTGTTTTATGCATTCAGATTCTTATCTTTAGACGATCAGCAATGAGCACATTGTTTGAATAGAATGTGGTTTGTCATGGAGGAAAATTCTCAAAAGTCCAAGAAGACGGTCTATTACAGCGGGTTTACGGTGGTGTTGATCACCGCATTGGTTGGAGCCTATGTGCTGTTTTATATTACCGATCTCAAACCGGTCAGTATGTTTCATACGACCAAATATCTTTTGACTCAAGAGATGGGGATGAGCTTTTATAATGCTCCAGACGGAGAGGAACAAACTGTCATGTTTCTTGATGATGCACCTGATGTACCAGCTATTGAGGAGGTGCGTCAAGAGGGTGAACGGTGGTTGGATTTCAGTAAAGTTAAGGTTGAAGCACCTGTCAATGGATGGGCAAAAGTCGATATTGGAGACGATGGAGCCCCTTTGTATGTAGAGCAGGAGTATGTCACCTCTGAAGAGGCAAGCCTTTTCGAAGGACGTAAGGCCAGCAACTCTTTTATGGCAACCGGTGTGAGAAATCTGCCGCCTGCTGGCTGGATGTGGCTGATGGGAATATCCCTCTACTTTTTCCTATTTTATCCATGGTGGCTGGTGCTGAAAAGTGACCTGACAACGCAAGAGGGCAAAAATCAACTGTTGCATAAAGCCTCTTATTTGGCCTATGCTGCTTTGCTCTATTTTGTCCTGCTCTTCGGTTTGAAATTTATATGCGGATATAACCTCAGTATGCATTGGTTCGTATCTGGAAACTATCTTGGCAGTTCTCTGTTAGCCGTAATCAATGTGATTTTCGGAATTCTGGGTGTTGCAGGACTGTTTTGTGTGCTGTATCGCTTTTTCAATGACAGTCTCGATGCTGCCGATGGGCCATGGGCTGCATTGCGTAAATTGGGCTGGAAAGGAGTTTTGCTGTTGATAGCAGGTGTTTATTTTATCCTGATTTTCCTTGGAGTATTGATCGGCATTATCGTCATTTGCGCGTGTGTCTATTTCTTCTTGACGAAATTGTTGCCGGCTATGTTGGCCTCTCATGCATTGTTAGGTGGCGGTAAACAGTCGGTGAGTCCTACCGATCCAAAAAGCTGCCATAGTTGTGCATATTATCAGAATACTTTGTGTACACTACATGCAGAGGTGATATCAGATCCTTCTGGAACGCGTTGTCGTGATTATAAACATCAATAATATGGCGGCGTGTTCTTCGTTATAAATATAGCTTCTATTTTTTTTGAAGTAGAGTTGACCGGTATGCTATAGGGCGTACCGGTCAATTTTTTGTTTGAGAGACAGGGATGTAGGGAGGGTGTTTGGTGGGAAACGGTGTGTTTGGAGGGGCACCAATTTTATGAAATGTATTTCATTGACGCAGGTGCTAATGATTTAGTTTGATGCCATCCCAATTGGAATGCCCATAGTAATGAGAATAGACACTATGTAGCAAATAAAGGTGATAGCTGCCGATAGTTTTCTACTTCCAAACAAAACGGGACGTTCTTTCACAATCTGTTCCCATTTATTGTGACTGTATAGTAGATGCCACCATATTTCATATAGCATCACCACCAATATTATAGTTGCGCCATGTAGATAAGGGTCAGATACTTCGAATACTTTTACGAGAATCAGTATTATCAATGCCATGATAGGGTATGTCAACAGACAGCTTACAGCGTGGATTGTCATTAACGGAATATTATCATGTTTCGTTATTGAAGTCCATCCCTTTTTATAGAAAAGATAGCTCTGATAATAGAGAACCTTCAGGAAATGTAACATGGCTTAGTATCGAGTTGGAGTTGGGTAATGTGTCCATGCATTAAAATAGTCGGGTCTTGACTCGGGTGAAAACAATGCTGTCCGGTTGATCTAATTGCAAAACATTTTTATTGACGACATGAACCGTACGATTATTGAGGATTAAGGAGGTATCCCTCTCGAAACGCATCGTAAACTGTATGGTACGAGGAGAGGTATAGAGCCATTTCCCCCATCTGTTGGCTCGATGTCGTTGTATCGTGATTAACTCTCCGGTAGGTCGTAAGATCAAATACATTGGATCTTGGGTTAGGGTGTCGGGATCGTAAGTCTTGTATTCATAAACACCAGCCATTCTTAGACTTTTTTTGTGTTGTCTCTGAGTAGTGGCGTGATCGGTATCATTCTTATAATTAGTGTTTTTAGGGACCTCTAGTTTGTCGAACCGATTAAAATACATTATACTATCCTCTTCCAATAAAGTGTATTTATCAATAATGTCAAAGGTGTAATTAGGATAGTTCGTAAACTGTCCTTCGAGTATATCGGTAAGTGTTATCGCTGGAGGTATTGGAGAACATTCCAATTTAATCTGTTTTAAGTCTGTATATTCCCAATATCCGCAATATTTAATAAATTGGCAATTAAGGTATAACATGGTGAATGTTTTATTGTTATTTAAAATTAATATTTCAGCAATATTATCATTTAGCTCGTCTCGCAACGTCCATTTTGCGTTGTAAACGCCACTCATTTTGTTGATGTTGTGCTGCATGCTGCATGAACTGAGCATGAGTAGAAGCGGGAATGCTAAAAGAAATGATCTGTTTTGCATGGCGTTATTGTTTTTGTGAGGTAGTACATGCTGTCCGAAATTCCTGTATGATAGCCTATTATGGTGCTGCTTGTGATGTTGATGTCAATGTTTTAAAGGAATTTGCTGGTGCTTTTATGATCCACGATTATTACTGCTACCATTGCATATTCTCCCGGTTTATACGGTTGTTTGTTTTTATTGTCATATAAGTCCTGAACCTCTTGGTGTATTACATGGAAGATCTTCTTGTGCTTAATTTTAGGTTCATGTGGTCAACAATCTCTTTCTTTATCGAAGGAGGTTCATTTCCCATTTCAACGTTATGCTCGCGTTTAGTATCCGTAAAGCTTTCGGTTGGGATTATCGTTCCTTCGTAGGTGTGTCAGTACAGTTATATGTGTGGTTTACATACGCCATTACAGAACGATAGCTGGTCAATGAATGTGGTTAACCGACTCCATTTACGTTAAATTGTTCAATCGCGTTTTTTGAAAGATTCACGTCGGCATCCCATACTGTTTCTCCTCCATCATAGACCATGAGAATTTCGGAATCAATCCCAAGCTCATTATAGTCTCCTAACAAATAATGAACGCTAACAACAGAGTCTCCCTCTGAGTTTAGATATCCTCGATATTGGCGTTGATATTCACAAAGATGATCACGAATGTAATTTTTGTTGACAGACTGATCGTTGATTTTTCCGGTCAAAATAAGTTGCTCACGTACGATACGCTCGGCCTTGACCACATCATCATATGTTGGGGTAAACTTGCTATTGGTGTCTTCAAAGGGGAAAAGGGCGTAGTGTTTATCAAAAATATACCCTTGAAAACAATCTCCCTGAACTGGCGTGGAAACTGCTGTTCGCATGGTTTGCGATTGGGCCTGGGTTTGATTGCAAATCATAATGACCGCCCCTATAGCGAAAAGCAATGTTAGAGAAATGAAAGAGCGTTTCATATGCGGTCAATTTAGAAATATTGACAAAGTGCATAATCAAGGTGCGCAGAAGAATATAAACATATTCGCCGATACAAGATAGTAATTTTTAATGTTTTGCCATTATAGATTATGCCGATTGTAGGAGTTATTGTGTTTCCTCCAGAATATGGGTGCCTAACGAGTTGCCTTTATTCTGGAGTTTTTACTTTGTTTATGAAAGGATATCGCTGTGACTAAGTAATTGTAAAAAAATGTTGTTTGTTGTAGTAATACATTGATTTACAATAAATTATTAATTTATATATTTGTTTGCATCAAATCATTTTCATGCTGCAAACAGGTTTGTATAAGTGTATTTGTTCGTCAACTTATCTGCCATCATTTTGAATGACGAGTGGCTATGTGATTCGAAGATTGTTCAGGAATAAAATAGGGAAGAATATTCATGAATGTCTTTGTTAAAGCATCCGGTTTTGCGGTTGTGCTGAGATAGATTTTGTCATGTTTGCCACAACGAAAAATGATTAAAAGACAGAAATTTATTTAGATGATATTTAGTATAAAAGAGTATGTGTTTGCGATTTTTTACATGGTGTTTGGTGTGTTTTATGATTGTACCCGCATTGGCATGGGCTCAACATCCCAATAGCAAGGCCGAACAAGCGATCCGGAATGAAATGGAACGACAGAGTCGTCGTGAAGCTGGACTATTGAAGAGGGCAGGATGGAAGGTAATGCCTAACAAAACATCTATTGAACAGCAGGTACGTGATGTCCGTTTTATGGAAGCTGCTACCCATGACCAGTCTGGAGAGCGGCTTTACCTGATCAGCTCAAGTTGCGCCAGTGATAGCAGTTATTTGAAGGCCAGACGGAAAGCAGACATGTCGGCTCGAGATAAGATGGTGCAACATGTGATTTCATTGATTTATAATAATGGCGCCGAAGATGCAAGATCGACCGGTGAGCAGGAAATGTTGCAATCTATAGCAGAAAATGGAACAGTTACTTCTGCTCATTTACAGTATGTCGTTCCGGTTTTGGGGTGTTATCGGATGGATCGGGACGGATGTTATGAGGTGTTGGTTACAATACGGGCAGATTATGCCAGAACATGTCAAGTTATTAACGCTGTTTTATATCAAAAGTGATGGCAAGGGAGGATTTGCAAACCTCTCGTAGAGATTTATTCGAGTATATTTTGATTATGTAGGGTAAAGAATGTTGGGAACGGATCTGATTTTGTTTGGATCGATTGGTTTCAAAATCGTTTATGGTATTGCGGAGATAGGTTTAATGTATAGAAAATGATTTATGGATGAGCTTCAACAAATCTTAATGCGAATTGCTGCTGCTACAGGTTACACCTTGGAACAAGTTAAGATCAAGGATCGTCATAAAGAGATTGTTTTGGCACGTGAGATTTATGTTAGAGAGCTTTGTGCGGCTGGGTATTTACATTGGCAAGTGGGGGAGATTTTAGCTCGAGATCGATCGACAATCTCTTATGCCTTGTCTGCGTATGAACGTGATTATGAGACAGACGAAATGTTCAGAAGGATTGCAGATCGGGCAAAAGGCAATAATATAATATAGTTGAAACGTTTGTATGTAAATAGGGTAATATGCGTAGATTGTTTCATTATTTGGAGATTATATTGATCATTATATTTATACTGTTTTTATTTGTAGTTGCATGTTTGCGGAGGCAACAGCAGTGTGAATGTGAGGCAATCGAGACAACCTCAGTTCAAAAGGAATAGGTTATCAAATTGGACGTGTACGATTTTTTGCTTGGCAACTGTGCAATCCGAAAGAGAAGAAGTTTTTCAATCGATGTTATTCCGTAATGTGCTGTATGGGGTGAAAGAAGAGCGTGTCTGTTTTAATCATCTTCTTTCAGTAGGTAAATATCCATTGATTTAATCAACCTTTTTATTGAATCGCTTTTATACCAAGTAATGCTGTGGGCAATGATACTCTTCTTGCCCATATGATCTTTAATAACAGATGGCTCTATACGCCTGATGTACTCTTGTGCCATGCTGTCAATCTGCCGGAATGCCTGAGGATCATATCGTGCAATGTCAAAATATACGGATGGGGAAATATCACATGTGTCTAAATGTAGATGATCAAAACCGTGTATAAGGCAACAGCACAAAAAATATTCTTGTAATAAGGCCCTGTTTACTTGCTTGCTGTTGTGTTTGTGGGTTGTCATACAGCTACTGAATAATAACACACTAATAAATCCCATCAAATAATTCGAAATTTTTCTCATGTCTTGAATGTGTTACTGATTATTCGAGAGTCTATAGATTTATAATTTGCAGCATATGGCCCTGCATCACTATGACTAATGGTTGCTGTTTTGTGGCATACAGTGGTATGTTTCAAAGTCACATCCATCTACCGAGTTATTGCATTCTTCACGCTTCATTCTGCAACTCTTTTTCGCTGAACAGGTATTTGTTGTTTAACTATCAGTAAGTTTCAAATGCTGTTTGCTTAGTATGTCCTAAAGATCATAAAATAAAAGCTACTACTGCCAGTCTTATACTATACAGTAGTAGCTTGTGATGACCTATTGATAAGTTACGATTAGGGGGTGTCCCATACGAGACTCATATTGCTCTTTGGACAAGACCAATTTGTCCAAATACAATTTGTTTTGCCTGATCTCTTTCCAAGAGTATTGATGAAATGTAGTTGTATCATAGATATATACATAAAGCGAATCTGGGGTATAATCAAGTGTTTGTAAGATGCCAAGATTTTTGCCACGCAAGTTGTGCTGTAAACAATACACGTTGGTATCTCCGGCTGAAACAAAATTGTATTCGAACGAAGATGGATCCGGTAGAGGTAGCGATGGAGATATGGTATCTTTCAGGATATCAAACTCATAAGCAGCTACATAGATTGGTCTGTCCGACCGATTGACAAAGGAAGTATATGCTCTGAGGTAAGGCTTTATTAATACAGGGTTTTCCCATAAATACGAGTTGGTCCAGATAAGATTTTTTGTTTCAATACGCTTATTGCTGGACACTGTAGCTTCTGCGGCTATAGTATCCTGTCCAATTAATCGGATCATTTTATAGGTTGCAAAAAGATCTTTCCCAACCCTGACAGAATCGACGAGAATCGGTGAGCTGAATTTTGCAAAACCGTCATCAATATGTAAAGCGTTCCAGAGCATGTCAGAGATCTTCCAATATGCTTCTTGCTCCATCTCTAATAGCGTTCTCGGCGTGTTCAGATTGTGTCGGTGAAGCAGATACAAGCTATAACCTCCGCCGATGCATAGGATTAGTATGATTCCCCACAGTAAGCTCTTTCTCTGTTTCATAGTGGTATAATTTACGGTGTAGGTCGTTTTACAAAGATTGTTCAAGGATGATCAGAAGTGTCGTTTTACAACGATGAGTTCTCGATGCAAATCGGATGGACTCCGGCCCGATATGACAGGTCGTAGATAGAAAAGCAGTGCGCCTCTTTACGAAGGTAGAGCTAACACGCTTAAAATTAAATATTTTTCTGCGCTTATGCAACAGTCACATTCGAAAATCACCCCACTTGAAATTGATCATTTTCTGGGGTGTCCTGTAATGTAGCCTAAACACGATCTGTATTGGAGCCGTTCGGGTTGCCTGCAGGATCAAGGAAGAGGAGTATGTCGGAAACCAGTACCGCATCTGCTCCCTTTAGCAGCAACGTGATGATGCACGGCCAGAGCCAGGCTGGTAGGTCTGTTGTCGAAGGTTTTTGTGCACTTTATAGCGCGAGGCAGGGAATGGTTGAAATTGACTTAGGATAGGCGTGTACAATGTGATTGTCAAAAAAATGTACGTGAGTGTCCAAGAAATAGACATCCAGACTCCGAAATGTATTTGTCAAATAGCAGTAAATTAGATGTTTAATTGTTTGGCATGGATATTTGTAGTGTATGTCATACAAAACCATTTAATAGATCTATTATGAAAAGACTTGTGTCATTTGCAATGGTATGTTGGGCAGGGATCGGGGTCCTGTTTGCTCAACAGATGAATCAACAATCTTTGTTGACCGGCGAAGAGATCCGAGGAATCGACGTGACGGGGCGTTGGGATATCGTCATCACTCAAGGAGACCAAACTGGAGTTAAACTGGAATACGATTCCGCATTGACGGAAAAATACAATGTGACTTGCGAACTGGATGGGACAACGGTTTATTTAAATGTCGAAAATAAAGACGGTAGCCCCAATATTGAGGGTCCGGTAATGGCTTATGCTTATGTGACCCTGTCGTCATTGGATAAGTTCCGGGTGTTCAGAGGAGCTTGCAAAATTACGGCGAAAGATACGCTTACCGCCAACCATTGCGATATCAATATTGTGGGAGTGGGTGACATTGAGAATGTATCCCTGAAGGTACAAACGTTGAGTTACGAGCAAACCGGTGCGGCCCAGATATCTGGATTGAATATAAAGGCCCAAGAGGATGTCGATATAGCTATCGCTGGAGTTGGAAACTGTTCTGATATCTCGATTCGTACGGCTGGAGATTTGCAAATTAAGACCAAGGGTGTGGTTCGGTTTGCGGCCGATATTGATGTGAATAAGGTGACGGTTGAGGCCTCAAGTAATATGGGTAAAATCTGTTTGAGGGGACATGCCGCTCGTAAAACGGTACATTCGTCTCCTGTCAAGCAGATCGATCTCTCGCAGTTGGAAATATCCCAATAGATTGTTTGTGGTGTGGTTTGGTCGGATTAAGGAGGGGGAGATTCTTGCAAATCCCTAAACGAAAAAGAGGTTACGACTTGTATCGTAACCTCTTATTTTCGGGCTCCTCAACAAGGACTTGAACCTTGGACCCCCTGATTAACAGTCAGGTGCTCTAACCAACTGAGCTATTGAGGAATGTTCCTTTTGTTTTGCGAGTGCAAATATAAAGCAAAATCTCGATTCTGCAAAAGTTTTTCGAAAAATAATCGTAAAAATTTTCATGAAAATCGAGGCTCAGATTGACTTTTTCTTGATAAGGTGTTGGAATACAGTTGATCTGTGTGGGAGTTTATGTGGTTTCGTTTTTGCAATTTTTTTATGATTAAATCTGCAAATAGAGCTATACGGGACTTGCAGTTGCGAAAATTCTCCTGAGTTTTGATGGATGGACTTAGGTAAAGTTGGGTTACTTGTCAAAAATACGATTGGGAATCGGGGGCGATTTGTTGTGCGTGCATCAGTCGCTCGGAATTGGTGAAGCACGTTGCTGAAAGAAATGGCTACGCATAATAAAAACGTCAACTGTCATCCCCGTTGGGTGGGGCAGTTGACGTTTTTAGTTATGAACTGCGATTTATGGCGCAATAGGAATCTACTTGCGGAGATTACAGATGCGGAGCCAGAATCATGTGTCATGTTGACTGCATCCGTGTTGACTACATTAGACCATCGCTTTGTTTGAGCTTACTTTTTCAGAGCAGACTCTGTGCAATTGCTAACCCTTAGTGCTACTATTCCGGTGGCGTGTGGACGAATGTTCGTTTCTCTGTGGGGCCGGATATCCGTGCGAACCTTGTGAGCCTGTACTCCATGTCTTCATGGCTCCGTGATCTCAAGCTCCCATGATTTCAGGCTTTCGGGATCTTGTGCCCCTTTGCTCCTTTGTCCCTTTGTCTCTGAATCTTTGTGATACCGAGCCTGACTATTTGTATCCTAATGTCTGTATTTGGGCGAGGTGGCCGTGGGGCAATCACCACTTTTTCTCCTGCAGCGGAATCTCGATGAATTCGGTGTTCGGGGAGTGGCGTTGGAGATATTGTTTGAGGTAGCGGCGGGTGTCGTCGGTAATCTCTTTGCTGGTGGGCGGGTAGAGATTATAGACCAGTTTGGCCACTTCGATGTGACGGTTGAAACAGGCCTCAAGACTTAACACCGCATGGTTAATGCTGCCCAATCGGGGAGAGGTAACCAAAATCAGCGGAAGATGATGGTCGGCAATGTAGTCGATGGTCGAATAGGTGTCGGTCAGTGGTACAAACAATCCTCCCGCCCCCTCTAGTAGGACTGTATCGTAGCTTTCGAGCAGTTTGGCCGTGCTTTTCTCGACCAAGGAGAGGTCTATCTCCCGGTGGTCGATTTCAGCCGCGAGTTGGGGTGATGAAGGGTAGGTGAAGATAATCGGGCAGGTGGTGCCGTCAATATCCACCTCCTGCAGCGGAATCCCCATGATGCGCCGGTGCAACTCAATGTCTTCTGAAATTCCTGTATTGCCGGTTTGGATGAATTTTTGTGTGATGGTCCGTTCGTTGCGGGCGTTCATGTCACGGGCCAACAGCCCGGTAACGACACTTTTCCCGGCATCGGTGTCGATGCCGCTGACAAAATATACTTTTTTGCTTTGCATGTGCTTCGGGTTTAACGTCGAATATCAGTTCAAAAGTAGTATCTTTGTCTGCATAGTACAACTTTTTTATGGATATCGTTACGCTTGAAGAGAAAATTGCGGCAGGTTATCGGCTTGGATATGATGAGGCCGTGGAGCTGATGCACTCCACACCTGCCGAAGAGTTATATGAACTGGCGCACCGACTGCGTACCCGTTATCAAGGCAAGAAGTTCGAAACCTGTTCGATCATGAATGCGCGCAGTGGCCGTTGCAGCGAAAACTGTAAGTGGTGTGCGCAATCGAAATTTCACAAAACCAATATTGAGGTTTATCCGTTGGTGAGCGAGGAGGCTGCACTCAAAGAGGCGCTGCACAATGCTTCGAAAGGGGTGGAGCGCTTCTCGTTGGTGACCAGTGGACGGACCTTGAGTGCGGCCGATACGGATCGTATCTGTTCGATCTATCGTCACATCAAACAGCATACTCCGATTCATCTGTGCGCCTCATTGGGCCTATTGACCAAAGAGCAGCTGATTCAATTGCGCGAGAGTGGCGTAGAGCGTTACCATTGCAACATGGAGACAGCGCCCTCCTATTTTGTGAAGTTGTGTACGACTCACACGCCCGAAGAGAAGATGCAGACCATTGCCTGGGCCAAAGAGGCCGGTTTGAGTATCTGTTCGGGAGGTATCATCGGTATGGGCGAGAGTGCTGAACAGCGCATTGAGTTGGCGGTGACCCTCCAGAAGATCGGTGTCGATTCGATTCCGATCAATGTACTGAATCCGATTCCGGGGACCCCTTTGGCCGATGTGAAGCCGTTGGAAGATACCGAAGTGTTGGTAGCGATGGCCATGATGCGTATTATCAACCCCACGGCCAATATTCGGTTGGCTGGAGGACGCAATATGATCAAACATATTGAAGAGAAGGCACTCTATTGTGGAGTCAGCGCTTCGATTGTGGGCGATCTGCTGACCACGGCAGGATCCGATATTGACACCGATAAGGCGATGTTCCGTCGTTGCGGGTTCGAATTGTAGCCACCTGCTATTTTGCGAGGGGGCTTTGTGGTTTTGTAATATGAAGACCAAAACTTTCTTTCCTGGTCTGCGATGAATCGTCTGGAATGACAAAACAGGCTCGCAGAGAGGCGTTTTTGAAAACCTTTTTTAGGCATTAAGTTAAAATATCGATGCGAAGCTGAAAAAGGTGTAAATGGACTGAAAAACACCGAATGCAGGCGAAATGACGGAAAGATGGAGGCGAGTGAGGAGTTTTGAATTGGATGTAAAAATTAAGGCGTAGGACGATGAAAAGGTTGGTTCTGTTGATCATGGCGCTTGTGACTGGATCATGGGCGTTGGCGCAGCAAACTTCGACGATGAAATTCGCGCAGGAGCAGTGGAATTTCGGTGAAATCCACGAAAAAGGGGGCAAGGTGTCGCACCGTTTCGAATTTACCAATACCGGCTCCAACCCTTTCGTGATTGAGAAGGTGGTCACCTCTTGCGGGTGCACTACGCCGACCTTTACCCGTCAACCGATCCTGCCCGGTCGCAAAGGGTATGTCGAGATTACCTACGATCCGTTGTATCGTCCCGGTAAGTTTCGTCGTGAGGTGACGGTTGTTAGCAACGATCGTCGCAACCAGAATAAACTGATCATCACAGGCAATGTGATTGCAGCTGTACGTTCACCGCAGGAGACCTATCCTGTCGATTTGGGCGAAGGATTGCGAGTGACCCGCAAAACGGTCGGAATCGGCTATGTGCCTCGTGGAGATGCCAAGGCCGGTACGTTGGAGTATTTTAATGCGTCCGATAAACCGATCACGATCGGCGTAATTTATGAGAACCCACGTGTTCCGGGATTCAGTGTCTCTCTCTCTACCTCGATGTTGGAACCGGCTACAGGCGGGGTGATGACCCTGTCGTTCGATCTGCGCAATGCGGATGTGTGGGGTCGGGTCAACCAAACGTTTTATCTGACGGTGAACGGTCAAAAGAGACCGGTTCGGTTCACGGTGTCGGGTATTGCCGTTGAGGATTTCTCCGGGCTTTCTCAGCAGGAGTTGGCTCAGGCGGCCAAAGCACAATTTACCGCTCAATATTACCATTTCGGCGATATGAAAGCAGGTGAGGAGCGGTCCAAAAACTTTACGGTGACCAACGTGGGAAAATCTCCGCTGATTATTCGTCAGGTCAATCCTGATAAATATATGAGCATTACCTTGAAAGCTGGAACCACGATTGCTCCTGGAGCATCTGTTACCTTTACCGGAACGTTGCGTTCTGCGGGGGCACAACCGGGGCGTTTTATGGGGACGACGGTGATAGTGTTGAATGATCCGTCACGCCCGATGCGGGAACTTCGCTTGACAGGCAATATACTTTAGTGTGCCCCCTGGCTGCGTCTTATGAGGCGAGGCGAATAAAAGGAGGATACCGTGCAGCGTGCAGTGTTTCAGAGGAGTGTGCGTGTACACGAAAGGACAAAGAAGATCCTGAGAAGTACAGTGTTGGACAGAAGCAGCGAGTGGCGATCCGAAAGAGCCCATAAGCCTCACAATGTTCCCAAGTCCGTGATGTGAAATGGGCTGTAAGGGACATGATCACCTAACGGGAAAAATGTGTAATAAGACTGTGAATCACTACTGTCCCGTTTAAACTAACTCATACTGAATAAGTTAGGATATCCATCAGTTAAAACGGAATCTTGATTTTTGTTAAACAATTGATCTATAGACACTTTCTCAAACAACACAAAGCCTAATGTTTGAGAAATAGTATATAATGATTGCTCCAGCCCAAACTTTTTCTTGGCAAGTGCCAGAATTAG
>ENA-ORUI01000010-ORUI01000010.1-human-gut-metagenome-genome-assembly--contig:-NODE-10-length-208367-cov-6.106566_pt1 | contig 208367 bp, 171 predicted proteins | sample MGYA00242078_ERZ509205 | MGnify/ENA primary metagenome ERZ509205 (study PRJEB26280, sample SAMEA2338828) | human gut metagenome | biome: human gut; feature: human-associated habitat; material: faeces... | reverse complement strand
ACATAAAGTCGCTTGCCGACATATTGCCACGCAAACGGTTTGCGACCTCCCAAAGCTAGTCACGGAGTTTCTGTTGTAATTCTTCGCTCATATTATTTTTTCTTATTTTTCGTAATTAATATTGCATCAGAGATATATACTGCAGGACAATTATACGAATTGTTAGTCAAACACTGATGCTTAAATTTTCCGCTGAATAGATCTAAGGCAATAACCATATTCCAATATGATGTTGGGTTACATTCATATCCGGGATCAAGACAAAACACATTGAATATACCATCTTCATCATATTCGTACCCAATGGCAAGAACAGCATGACCACCGCCCGTTTTAAAATCCATACCAAGAATAATGGGGATATTGTCATCTATTGCAGTCTTTACTAACTCACAAAAATCAGTTTCTCTAAAATTATCATTAATATTGGAATATTGGGCAGTAACAACCTCTCCATAAACCCTATTGACTAATTTGGTAAGCTGATCAAAATAAAAGCCACCTCTTATCATACCATGTTTGTCAAAAAATTCATGGAATAGTTTTTCCGTTTCTGGCGACTTCTTTATATTATCATATACATCTTCAATCTGAACTCGACTTATCGTCTTCAAGATAAGTAAATCATCATCAAAGAATATACAGCACATGCACCATCAATATCTCCTTGACGAATATGAACTGGATGATAATTGCGTTTTTTTATACTACATCCTTTCTCTGTAAGGTATAGACTATCTATAATTTTAATCATTTTCTATAGATTTTTGCTCAAATTGTTTGCGTAAATCATCCACCCCCTGTCCATTGTTAGTTCACGGATATCGGTTATTGGCGGAATCTGTAGAACTTCACTTGTATTGATATATTCTCCGTCCAAGGAGTCCTTAAAACGGAGACCACCCATGCGGGAGTAGTCTTCGATTCCGACAAGATAGTCAAAGGATGAAAGATGGCGAACAGGACGCTTCTCTTCTTTCGCCAGAATCTGTTCCCTGCGATTGATCAATGTGCGGCCCCATCTGTATGGGAGGGCATCAGAAAAACATCCGAAAATATCCTTGTCTGGAGCTGTGTATTGCTGCCCTGGATAGTTATTCAAGTCATCACTAAGAAACAAATTACCATAGTCCCTTAGCCAGTCATCACTATAGCAGAATCCATAACTGTCCGAGCCACGAAGTGATTCATAGCTCAGCTCTCCCATCAGCCTTGGTGCTTTCAGCCAATCAAAATCAGCAAACACATATAGTCGTTTCATGGCTTATTCTTTTTTAGAGGCTCTCTCTCGCTTTTTCAAACTTAAATCCTGTAAAGCCTTTCCCATTGCGTCTTCTTTGGCAAGAAGAAGTATATCATCATCCAATTGAAGCGCATATAGAACTCTGAGATAAATACCGATAGCTACTGTCGGTGCTCCCTTTTCAATCCGGCTAACCGTAAGCGGTGAGCAGGTTGCGCGTTCGGCAACCTGAGCCATACTGAGATTCCTGCGCAGTCTAGCCAGTTTGATCTGCTCTCCTACTATCTGCATCTTCTGCTCCAGTTTTCTTGGCAACTTAGTGCCCATTGTATTCTTTGCCATACTCAACATATCATATAATATGCAAATATACTACTTTTTACCTATTTAATGATGTATTATAGATGAAAATCGCAAGAATAGAAGATGTGATATTTAAGTGGTTCTACATTTTTTCAAGCGAATAAATCGAATTCGTCACACTTTTTCCAACGAATCCGACTCCTGTTATACACTTTTCCATCAAAATTGAGGCTTAAAATCTACACTTTTCCCATCAAATCATCAACTTTACTTTATCCCCGTATTCATATATACGTTCATTAAAGTAAAGTCAAAATGAGGGAAGAAAAGAGATGGCTGCGCCATGGCGAAATGGCTACCGCCATTTTTTTCTTTTGGCTGCGAAACTTTTAAGAGCCCAGGAGCAAAGGCTTAGCAAAACACCCCATCAGCCCACCCAAGATGACAGCCAACAACCCTAAAAATATCCGTGAATCCGTCCTCGATTTTACAGCCCATTTTGGCGAAATAAACCCCGACATGCCCTATCTTTGCAGACGAGGTTTGTCGGGATCCAAAAAGGCTGTTTTTGCCTTTTTCCCTCTGTTCGGAGAGAGTCGATGAAAAAAAACGTTAAATCTTCGATTTTTCGCAAAAAACAAGTAAATTTTTGAGCAGCCTACCTTTTAAGACGCAAATTATTGATAATCAACAAGAATACGATGATGCATCGGTAAGTAAAAAAATCAGGAATTGACATTGTAAAAAAGCAGGCACACCCAACTTTATTAAAGGTAGCTTTATAAACACTCATTGTGGATACAACTACCAAGTCAAGAGTCAACACAGACTCTCACTCATAACATATACACTAAAATCTCACCTACAGTCTACAAAGAAAACGCTTGGGCCAATCAAATTTGAGACCACTACTGTCTATAACTATATACCAATTTAGCAGTATCATACCCTCGTTCACGAAGTTGATCCAGAAGATTTCGGATCACATCCTCAGCCAAATCTGGTTGTCTGCTCATAATCCAAAGGTATTTATCACTACTGCTCCCAATCACTACATAACGATACTCCGGATCAAGTATCAACACATAGTAATCCGAATAAAACCAAAGAAAAAATGAGACTTTTAGCTTGCCTGGGTCTGCTGGATTTGGTTGTTTGGCTTTACCTTTAATCTCTTTGTACTTACCATCTTTATATCCTGAATTTAACACTTCGATACGCCCATCATCTAACAAGGTATAGGTAGCACTTACACGAGTCATACCCTCCTCAAACCGATGATCATAACGTGCAATTTCATACCACTTCCCCATAAAGCGAGCCACATCAAACGTTTGCACCGTTCGATTGTCTATAACAGCTCCATCACTGTTAGACCGACATCCTCCCATACCTACCAAAGTGCAAATAACAATTAAAATATGTTTCATGGCAATTCTATATTATTTAACAAATATTTTTTCACACAAGAATATACCAATAAATATACCATATCTCTAAACGTAGCGCATGAAAATACATTTATTCTTAAAAATACTCAAACAAATACCCCCTCTCCTCAGCAAGCAGGATGGAATAAAGACACCTACATTGCAATTCAACAATCATATGCTACACTATCTTTAGCCATCTAAAAACAACTGCATCCACCACATTCTACAGCACGACTATTTCAACGCTAACGAATTAACAACAACATTGACAAATCCAACAAGCCGACTTTATGAAACAGATTTTCCTTTGTCTATTATTGGGATGTAGCGTATACACGTCGTTATCTGCACAAGAACATATCGACACATTATTTTACACCAAATCCGGACAAAAAGCTCCCAATCAACTTTTTGCAGAATATTATCGAATCGCATTATATCCGGCAGACTCTACAAGACCCAAGATGTTCAAAGATTTTTACCGTACTGGAGAGACTCGTTGTGAAGGCTATTTTCTAAGTATTGACTCAACAGATGACATGCGTTCTGTTTTTGATGGCGACATTGTGATGTTTAATCAAAATGGCACAGTCGCCCAAAAGGCCCATTATGCTGACGGCAAACTCACTGGCGAATTTTTACAATACTCGACAGAGGGGGCTCTACAGGTACAGACATTCTACGTTGACGGTAAAAAAGACGGTATTCAAAAAACCTATCTGAATGACGGTTCTTGTCGCATTGTAGAATATGATGCCGGAAAACTCACCAACGATTACTATCTACTTGCCGACAGCGCAGGTAACACTTTGAAATATCGCATTACTGACGATTCCCCGGTATGGGAATCACCCACCCTTGCAGAACGTATAATCGAATATAAAGATGGAATACCGTACGAAATTTATTTTAAAAACGGATTGACAATTGCCCTAAAATGCGCCATCAAACGAGATTATGGAAAATGGTTTCGCGTTGACATGATTATTACCAACCATTCATTAACTCCCATTGAAGTAACCCCAGAAAATGATATTACCGCAGTCGCTTTTGACGAGCAAAATATGCCAACCGACTTACAGGTTTGGTCATACGATGAATACATGAAAAAGGTGAATCGATCTCAAACCTGAAGTGCAATTCTGATGGGTGTCAGTGAAGGATTATCCACCGCTGGTGCCGGTTACTCAACATCAACAACTACTGTTCACAGCAGCCACGGAGGATCAACATCATTTCGAACCACGACATACAGCCCTACTGCAGCCGCTCAAGCCAATCTGGCTTCTCAACAACGGATCGCAAATTTCAGCCAAGCCCTTCAAAATGACAGGGAGATTAAACAATTAGGATATTTGAAGAAAAACACCATCTACCCGGGTGAATCAGTATCTGGATTCGTCCACATTGACTGTGATAAAGGGCTCAGATTAGTGGTCAATGTCAACATTGAAGGAGCTGAATATCTATATGAATGGGGGATCGGGAAGAAAGACACCTTTATACTTGAGAAATAAAACATATCTTTGAGGATCAATTAAGCCTATTTATCTTCCATCGATCAACAGACTAATGATACCGATAGAATTTTACACCCAATACTATAAACAACAAGAGACCTCTTTACGCACCTCTTCACGCATTCGGAATTGGTTGACCACAACGAAATTATTACTATTTGCAGCTATTGTCTACGGTATTATTCGACTGATCGCGACTCAAAATATAACTATATGGTTGAGTACATGCGGTTTCCTAATTATCCTATTCATCAGTTTGACCGTATGGGATAATCGAGTCGTGAATCGCATTGCCAAGCTGAAAACATTGATTCGATGCTGCCAAACTGAAATTAAATATCTCAATGGAGACTGGTCCGCTCTAAATACTGGCAAACAGTTTACCAACCCAACTCATGCATACGCTCTTGACTTGGATCTGTTCGGAGAACAATCCTTGTTTCAATCATTAAATAGAACCGCTACACCTCACGGGTGCAAACTGTTAGCAGATTGGCTGCTGAACCCCGAATTAGACGACCAAAGAATTCTTGCACGACAACAAGCGGCTGCTGAATTATCCAACAAACCTGAATGGATGTTAAATTTTCAGGCAACTGGATTGATTCACTCGATCACCGAAGAGGATAACAAAATAGCGCAAGAGTGGTTGCAAGAGCCCAGTTTTTTCCACAACTCACACGCCAAGAAAGTTCTCTATTTGAGTAACGGAATTTGTATCTTACTATGGATTTTGACCATCCTGGCCATCATTCCATATGGATACGCTTTATGTGCGTTCTTTGTACAATTAAGTGTTTTAGCCTATTATCTCAAACGCATCAACCGTATCAGCAAAATAACCGATCGGTTCTCCAAAGTAATCGGCACATACAATCATTTGGTCAAACAGATTGTAAACACACCGTTCTCGAGCCCTGAATTACAACAGTTACAACAGACTCTCATCGGAACGATCTCTGCGGACAAAGCGCTCCGTTCGCTGAATCGAATTCTTGACAGCTTCGACCAACGGAACAACGTTTTGGTAGCCTTAGTTATGAATGGTCTCTATCTGAAAGATCTGCACCACATCATCCAATTCGATCGTTGGCGTGAGACACACCGCAAACAAGTCACCTCTTGGTTCGATACCATACATCAATTTGATGCATTAACCAGTATGGGTTTTTACCGATACAACCATCCTACCTACTGTACGCCTACAATCAGCAATCAACATATACTGCATGCTGAAGAAATGGGACATCCTCTACTCCCCGACAATGGTAAAGTGTGCAATGATTTTGAGGTTTCAGCCCTGCATGATATATATATCGTCACGGGAGCCAATATGGCTGGGAAAAGCACCTTTTTACGCACCGTGGGGGTCAACCTGGTTTTAGCTCTATCTGGTAATGTTGTATGCAGTCGCACGTTTGCATTTCAACCTATGAGGCTATTTACCAGCATGCGTACTACCGACAACTTAGCTAAAGGCACCTCCTATTTTCATGCTGAACTCCTCAGACTTCAGCAATTGGTGCAAACAGCCGAGCAGTCGCAAAAGACATTTTGCATTCTTGATGAGATGCTCAAAGGAACCAATTCACAAGATAAATTGAACGGCTCACGAAAATTCCTGCACAAGCTACAAACTTTGCCTGTTGCCGGGTTAGTTGCCACACATGATCTTGCTCTCGGAGAGCTGGCACAGCAGGATCCAAAACATTTTCACAATATCTGTTTCGAAATCGACCATTCCGGGAAACAAATTGTATATGATTACAAATTACGCCCAGGTGTCAGCCGTAACATGAATGCCTCAATTCTCCTGGAGCAAATGGGTTTAATCTAACTTTTTTTGCGTACGCCATTTTTGTTGATTTCTCTCATTCAAACTATTTCTCCAAGCACTCCCCTACTATGATGCTCTTAGGCATAAGAGAACTCGCTACACAATCTCATCAAGAGACTTCATAGTATCTAACCTTTTGTCTCCGCTTTAACTCCATTCTAATATAGAAATGAAAATGGGGTAGAAATTTTCATTTCTACCCCATCGCTCACATTAACCTAAATTAAAACATCTCTACTGTAAGGACATTTCTTATTTGAAGTAACGATTGTAAAGACCCTCGAATCCTTTACCGTGACGAGCCTCGTCTTTACACATTTCGTGTACGGTATCGTGGATAGCATCCAGATTGAGTTTCTTAGCCAATGTTGCAATACGTTTTTTATCCTCGCATGCACCACACTCAGCTTCCATACGTGCCTTCACGTTGGTCTTGGTATCCCAAACAACCTCACCCAACAGCTCAGCAAATTTGGCAGCGTGCTCTGCCTCTTCCCATGCATAACGTTTGAAAGCCTCTGCAATTTCTGGATAGCCCTCACGGTCAGCCTGACGACTCATTGCCAAATACATACCAACCTCTGTACACTCACCCATGAAGTGATCTTTCAGACCCTGGAGCACCTCTGCATCAACACCTTTAGCAACGCCGATCACGTGCTCGTCAGCCCAGGTCATGCCTTCGCCTTCAACAACCTCTTTGAATTTAGAACCAGGCACTTTGCACTGAGGGCAGAATTCAGGAGCATGCTCACCTTCGTATACAAAACCACAAACCGTGCAAATAAATTTCTTTTTCATAATCTTCTTCTTTTAAAAGTTCAACTCTATCGTATTATCAGTTTCAATTCGTTCCGTGTTTACAATCGCGACAAATCCCCTTGTAATAAACCTGTACGTCTGACACATCAAAAGACTCCGGAACTGCCTGCAGTAAATGTTCTCCACCAATTAACGGCAAATCTTCAATTCGACCACATAACTTGCAGTAGAAATGAGCGTGAGGCGTAACATCACCATCGAATCGAGTGTTTCTCGAATCCATGTCAAGCTCCAACACTGCGCCGTGTTCCGCCAATAAACGCAACGTATTATATACCGTCGTTTTAGACAGGGTCGGCATGGATGGTGAGAGCGCTGTATAGATCTCATCCACCGTCGGATGTGTCCGATGCGTCATCAAATACTCCATGATCGCAATACGTTGCATCGAGGGTTTCACCCCGAAACTAGACAAATATTGATGCAACTTTGCGTTCATTTCTATTTTGTAATTATTACAAATTTGAATTCATTGCAAAAGTAGGTCATTTTTTTGAATCTGCAAATAATCGGAACTATTTTTTGAAAATAAAATAGACGGCCAACACCAAAAACATAAAGGCAACCGCATGATTCCAGCGAAACGCCTCATTCTTAAAGAAGATCAATGTAAAGAGTGTAAAGACCAAAAGGGATATAACCTCTTGTATTACTTTCAATTGAACCAAAGAGAAGGAACCTCCATTCTCATGAAACCCTATACGATTGGCAGGCACCTGAAACGAATACTCGACCAACGCAACACCCCAACACAACAGAATGATTCCAGCCAACGGCAAGCTATCGAACCATTTTTGGCCTTTGAGACGTAACTGACCATACCAAGCAAAAGTCATAAAGATATTCGAAACGACTAACATGCCAATTGTCAACAATCCTTTCATAACAAAATTGAATTTAAAAACACACAAACAGCTCTCATCCTCATGAAAACTGACGGGCAAAATTACAGGAAATGCTTTAAATTGTGAATGCTCAAATAATTTTACTAATAAAAAACGTTCTCCCAGAGCGATAAACGCACCAATAAAAAAGTCTGCGCGACATCACATCACGCAGACTTTTATTGACATGTAGGATAATAAATAACTAACCTAACAAACTACCTCTTAATAAAAGAACAATCAAGAGCGCACTTGACCATCTCCATTGATCAAGTATTTATAGCTGGTCAACTCACGCAAAGCCATCGGGCCACGCGCGTGCAACTTTTGAGTGCTGATACCGATTTCAGCACCAAAGCCAAATTGGGCTCCATCAGTAAATGCAGTCGAAACATTAGCATAAACACATGCAGCATCCACTCTGTGCTGAAAAATCTGAATTGCTTCCGGATCTTCACTCACAATTGCCTCACTATGCTTGGAAGAGTAACGAACAATATGCTCCAAAGCCTCCTCTAACGATCCGACGGTGCGAATCGCCATACGATACGAGAGAAACTCTGTTCCAAAACTTTCAGCCGTAGCATGAGCTAACAAATCAGCTGGATAACGACCTTCGAGGGCAGCATAGGCCTCTGGATCGGCATAAATCAGCACATTTTTTGAGGCGAGTTTCTCACACACAGCCGGGAGATCAGCCAAACGCTCACGATGAACAATCAAGCAATCCAACGCATTACATACACTTACACGACGTGTTTTGGCATTAAAGACAATATTAGCGCATTGGGCAACATCACCTTTAACGTCAAAGTAAGTATGACAAATACCTGCACCTGTTTCAATAACCGGAATATGTGCATTCTTGCGCACATAGTCGATCAAACCTTTACTTCCCCGAGGAATCAACAAATCCACATACCCGACTGCATCCAACAGAGCTGCGGTCGCTTCACGATCTGCAGGCAAAAGCGTCACGGTATGTTCGTCCACACCATTCGCACACAACACATCACGGATCACATCGACAATCGCCTCGTTTGAATAACGGGCATCATGCCCTCCCTTCAATACAGAAACATTACCCGATTTCAAACAGAGAGAGAAGACATCAAAACTGACATTAGGTCTGGCCTCGTAAATCACCCCAATCACGCCAAACGGAACCGATACTTTAGTAATTTTCATTCCATTAGGACGGACAAACTCATCCAACACATGATTTAATGGTGAAGGCAATGACGCCACATTTCGCATATCGTCTGCAATACCCTTAATTCGTTCGGCAGTCAACATCAACCGATCATACATCGGATTAGATTCGTCCATTAATGCCAAATCACGACGGTTAGCCTCAAGAATATAATCAGTCCTCGCCTCTGCTGCATCAGCAACCGCTAAAAGAATAGAATCAATCTTGGACGCAGGTATCAGATTTAAACTACGGGAAGCTACAACAGCTTTCTCAAAAAGTTCGTTTAGTTCCATATCGAGTAACACTTAATATAAAAAGATCAACCTTATTCAAGATCAAGCTGATCTAAATACATATAATCATAATGAATCAGAGGACGTTCTCCTTTAGTTCCCGCCAGTTGAGCCGCTTTAGCGCTATCGCAAGAGATACGACCGACACCAATTTGCCGACCATCAGGAGCCAAAATCCGTACAATATCACCCTTCTCAAAGTCTCCCTGTACATCCGTCACACCAATCGGCAACAGACTGACTGCCTCTGGTTTTGTCAACGCCTCATAAGCACTCTCACTTACTCGCAAATCACCTTTAGCAAAACCCTCGGAATGCGCAATCCATTTTTTAACGGGTGAAACAACACGTTCAGAAGGAATAAAACGAGTACAGATCGTTTCAATTTTATCAGAAAGAATTTCAGGTAAAATATTCTCTCGCTTTCCGTTAGCAACAATCACCTCAATTCCCTCTTCAGCCACTTTGCGAGCGATACGGCATTTTGTCAACATACCGCCACGTCCAAATTGGGATTTGCCAGATTGGATATATTGGGATAGATCTTGTTGAGGAGCGATTTCACGAATCACATATGAGTCAGGATCTGCCGGATTACCATTATACACGCCGTCAATATTACTCAGGATAACCAAAGCCTCCGCATCCATCATTGCAGCAACCAAACCCGACAACTCATCATTATCGGTAAACATCAATTCGGTCACCGAAATGGTATCATTTTCATTCAAAATCGGGATCACGCCATTGGCCAACATCACCGACATACAATGCTGCTGGTTCAAATAGTGTCGTCGTGTCGAAAGACTCTCTTTAGTCGTTAACACCTGTCCACACACCAATCCATGATCACGGAACAGCTCATAATAGTGATTGATCAGCTTTGCCTGTCCAACTGCTGAGAACAGCTGTCGGGCCGACACTTGTGCCAATTTACGCTTAAAGGTATGTGCATGCATTTCGCTCCGTCCCGAAGCAACAGCTCCAGACGACACCAAAATAACTTCCACCCCACTATGGTGCAGACCTGCAACCTGATCAGAGAGGGCTGACATACGCGTCACATCGAGCGAACCATCCGGACGGGCCAGTACGTTGCTACCCACTTTGACCACAACTCGTTTGAATCTGAATCCCATAATTATCGGCTTTTAAATAATCCCTCTTTAACAGCAGGCACAAAACCGGCCTCCTCCAAGGCTGCCAGGCCTTTCAATGTAATACCACCAGGCGTCGTTACCTTATCAATTTCCGTCTGAGGCATGGTTTGATTATGTTGCATCATTTCCAATGCTCCACGCATGGTCTGCATCACAATTGCACGGGACTCTTTAGGGGTAAAACCAAGCTCTACCCCACCTTGGATGGATGCATCGAGATATTTTAGAGCAAAAGCAATTCCACATGAAGCCAATGAAGTTCCGGCCACCATCATCGACTCTTCGACTACAATGGTCTGACCGAGTTCATCAAACAGTGAAACTACAAATTTCAATTGTTCATCTGAAGCCCCACATGCTGCAATGAAGGTAACACTTTCACCCAAAGAGATGGCCGTATTCGGAATAATACGATACATAACCGGAGATATTCCTGAACCATTGTCGAGCATTGTCTGCAAGCGATCAAACGAAACACCGGCCACAACCGAAGCTACTGACTGGCAAGAATAGTCCAGCAAATCGCGAAACCCAGCCACAACATCTTCAAGCAGCCACGGTTTAACAGCAATGATAATCAAATCTGCTCCTTGAACAGCCATTCGATTATCAAGCGTTGTGTTAATCTCCGCATGAAAGCTTTTGATTTTATCCAATGTCTTTTGCGTATGAGCCGTAACGGTCAAATTGGATGCTGGGACCAGTGAGCCGGCAGCAATTCCTTTAGCAATTGCTCCGCCCATATTTCCGCCACCGATAATTGCGATTTTCATCTCTTTCTAATTTGTATCATATGATTTTTCAAAGGTAGTAAAAATATCCTGCGAATACTATGTAGATCCCGTCCAGCTTTGAAAAACTGAAAGTCTGTCGATTCAGCACGCATAACACAAAAACAGCCACAGAGGACAGGCTACATAACCAAAACATAACCCATAGATCTTACAACCACTTTGCAGACAACACATATCAGATCTCAATGACACTTCAAAATTCACTGAGTCCACAAAAAAAAGATCGAGGGATAAGGATCACTTCCTTACCCCTCGACAAACATCAATAGCAAAAAAGCTATAATATCAGATTCAGAAAATTATGCCAATTAATTCAAGGACGCAAGAATGTCGGCTACAATTTGACTATCCGTCAAACGATTGGCTTGCATCAATTCCGATGCAACATAACGATCAACGAACTCTTTACGCAAGCCAAAATTCAGTACACGCATGGAGGCATCTCCGTAATAACGAGCAATCTTCTCTCCAAATCCACCGTCCAACACGCCATCTTCCAACGTCACTACCACTTGATGTTCTTTCTTTAACGATTCAAGCATATCGACATCCAAGCCTGTAATATAACGGGGATTAATCAACGTTGCATTCACACCTGCTTCAGATTGCAGTTTGGCTACCACTGATTCACCCAATCCATAGAACGATCCCAGAGCCAAAACTGCGACACGGTTTCCCTGACGTGTAATCCGATATCGATTCAATTCACTGTAATCCGCATCAAAAGCCTCTGGACGAGACTCAACAACCACGCCCGGGACACGAATAGCCACAGGATGCTCACGCTGCTGGATTGCCCAGCGCATCATAGCAAAGTACTCCTCTTTGCACGTAGGTGCCAAATAAACCATATTCGGAATATTTGCCATCAACGGAATATCAAAGAACCCGAGGTGGGTAACATCATTCATACCATTAACAGTACCCGCGAAGACTGCAATGACAGCCGGATTATTATTGATGCACAAATCTTGTGAAAGCTGATCGTAACAACGCTGAATGAAGGTACTGTACACCCCATAAACAGGTTTTCCTCCATTGGCAGCAATTCCGGAAGCCAACGCTACAGCATGCTCCTCAGCAATACCCACATCCACAAATTGGCAACCTGCTTGCCGACGTCGCTCTTCGGTGAATCCAATTACAGTAGGTGTACCTGATGAGATCGCAACCAGCGTCGGATCACTTGCCATCTCTTTCAACAAAAATTGTCCGGTTAAATCGCAATAATCTTCACCTGCACCACTGTTTTTCGAGGCACCAGTCTGCAAATTGAACGGCCCTCCCCAGTGATATTTCTCACGGTTCTGCTCTGCAAAGACATAACCTTTCCCTTTCTGGGTATGAATATGTACTACAACAGGACGAGTTGCATCTTTCACCTGCTGGAAAGCTGCAATCAACGCAGTAATATCGTTTCCGTTATCAACATACAGATAATCCAACCCCAATGACTTAAAAAAGTTACAGGGAGAGTTTCCTTGACTCTCACGAAGTTCCTTCAGATTTCCATACAAACCTCCGTGATTTTCGGCAATGGACATTTCGTTATCGTTTACGACAATAATCATATTGGTGCCCATTTCACCGACATTGCTTAATCCTTCATAGGCTTCTCCACCACTGAGTGAACCATCTCCGATCACTGCAATTATATTCTCTTTGTCCTGCTTCAGATCACGAGCTTTAGCCAACCCGCATGCCAAGCTAACTGATGTGGAGGTATGCCCCACTGTAAAGAAATCGTGTTCGCTTTCGTGCGGATTAGTATAACCCGACACGGTGGCATATTTAGTCGGATCAAGAAACGCCTCTTTACGACCGGTCAACATTTTGTGAGTATAGCATTGATGCGACACATCAAACACCAACTTATCTTTAGGAGAATCAAAAACAAAATGCAACGCTATCGTCGCTTCGACAATACCGAGATTAGGGCCAATGTGTCCTCCACATGTACTGAGCCGTTTCAACAAGGCTTCACGAATTTCACCAGCTAAAACATTTAATTGATCCACAGATAACTGCTTCAGTTCCTTGGGGGAATTGATTTGTTCAATATACATAAGGCTGCTTGAATTTAATTCTTTTTGTACGATGCAAAAGTAATATGCTATTCGAAAACTGGAAAACCTGAATTACGGACAGAAATACCTCAATCACCGAACAACATCTTATTCGATCAGAACACCTTTCACGAATATCAATACTCGAATCATGTACAGGATTACAAGCACAGAGGGCAACCACTTGGGTTACCCTCTAATTACGTTTTCAATCACATTTATGAATCATCAAAACTTGTTACACATCAACGCGCATACGGTCAAAGCAACATGTTTTGCGATCAAATACAGATCTCGACATCAGTATCATCCATGAATGCATTAGAGTTTATATTATTCCATAGATCCAAAATCGCATCAGACTGTTGATACAAAATAAAAGATGGATGCTTATCGAATATTAGCGATGCTGATAATATCCGCGAAAACGCCTGCTGCAGTTACGCTGGCACCTGCACCGTAACCTTTGATCTGCATCGGGTACTCTTTGTAACGTTCGGTAGTCAACAAAATCACGTTATTACTACCTTCCAAATGGTAGAACGGACTGTCGGGTCCCACCTCACGCAGTGAGACTTCGGTTTTCCCGTGATCCATGCTGGCAATAAAACGCCAACGTTTACCCTCTGCGGCCAGTTTTTTACGACGCAATTCGAAATCGGCATCCAACTCTGGAATATGTTTCCAGAAATCCTCTACGCTACCTTCAAAATATTCAGCCGGAATAAACAGATGTTTTTGGACATCTTCTTGCTCAACATGATAACCGGCTTCACGAGAGAGAATCACCAATTTACGGATCACATCCATACCACTCAGATCAATACGCGGATCCGGCTCTGCATAACCCGCCTCTTTTGCCATAACAATCGCACGACTCATCGGGACCGTCTCATTCATTTCGTTGAAAATGTAGTTCAATGTTCCTGAAACCACCGCTTCGATCTTCAAAATGCGGTCACCACTATTAATCAGATCACTGATCGTATTGATAATCGGCAAACCTGCACCCACATTGGTTTCAAAGAGGAATTTTACACCTCTCGTCCGCGCAATGTTCTTCAATTTGAGATAATGATCATATTTCGAAGAGGCTGCAATCTTATTGGCAGCAACAACCGAAACATTATGAGACAACAAATCTTCATAAATGCTGGCTACCGCCGGGCTGGCCGTGCAATCAACAAATACGGAATTAAAGATATTCATCGACAATATCTCATCCCGGAACCGTTCCGGTGTCGAAACCAATGTCGATGCCGCCAACTGCTCTTTATAGGTAGTTAAATCAATACCTGAACGCGAAACAATGTAGTGGCGAGAATTGGTGATACCGACAATGCGAATCTTCAATGAATTTTCACGCATCAGCTTCTCTTGTTGCTGACGGATCTGATCCAACAGATTGCTACCGACCAAACCCACACCGGCCAAGAAAATATTCAACACCTGATATTCAGACAAGAAGAATGAATCGTGAATCACATTGAGCGATTTACGCAGGTTCTCTTTGGCTACGACAAACGAAATGTTGGTCTCCGAAGCGCCCTGTGCACATGCGATCACATTGATACCGTTCCGTCCCAACGTACCAAACAGCTTGCCGGCCACACCGGGGCGATGGCGCATATTTTCTCCGACAATGGCCACTGTTGCCAAATCATGCTGCGTTACCGGCGGATTAATCTCACCCATCGAGATCTCTTGGGCAAACTCCGTAGAAAGCACCTGCACGGCCAGTTCGGCATCTCCATTACGTACGCCGATCGAAGTGGTATTCTCCGACGCCGCCTGCGAAACGAAGAAAACACTGATTCCCGATTTCGAAAGAGCCTTGAAGATACGGTAGTTAACGCCGATCACTCCGACCATACCCAAACCGCGAATCGTAATCAGACAGGTATCGTTGATCGAGGAGATCCCCTTAATAATACGGCTGTCCGGAGTTTTATCTTTGGTGATATAGGTTCCGGGGGCGTCCAGATTGAAGGTATTGCGAATACGAATCGGAATATTGTTATGATAAGCCGGGAAGATAGTCGGCGGATAGATCACCTTGGCTCCAAAGTTACAGAGCTCCATAGCCTCGACAAATGTCAAGTGCTCGATCACATAAGCATTGCTGATCACCTTCGGGTCAGCAGTCATAAATCCATCTACATCTGTCCAAATCTCAAGAGAATCGGCCTTCAACGTTGCAGCCAAAACCGAAGCCGTATAATCCGAACCACCTCGGCCCAAATTGGTAACGTCACCCGTCTGGTTATCCGATGCAATAAAGCCCGGAACAACGGTCACCTTGGGCATAACCGCAAAACGGGCACGAATTAACTCCTCTGTTGGTGCAAACTCAACGATATGTTTACCAAAATAGGGCTTAGTCTTAATAAAATCACGCGCATCGAACAATTCGGCCGGAGCCAGCACTCCTTGAACAATCACCGACGAAAGCCGCTCACCATAGCTAACAATTGCATCTCCGGTTTTCGGAGAGAGGTCCTTGATCAAACATACCCCTTTAAAAATATTGGCCAGCTCATCGAGCAGAGCGTTCACTTTAGCAAGTACTTCAGCACGGCAAGAGCTGTCCACCGTATCCTCAATAGCCTGACGATGGCGCATGACGATCTGATCGAGTTGGTTTTTATATTCCATATCACCGGCCGCAGCCATTCGTGAGGTCAGCAACAGTTGATCGGTGACTCCTCCCAACGCCGACACCACGACGATAACCTCCTCGTGACAAGCCTCTACAACACGTTTGACCTGTCTTAGACCCTCCGCACTTCCGACGGAAGTTCCTCCAAACTTCAGTACTTTCATAGATTTATCTTAGATATTACAAGATCACAATTTTAGAAAAATTCCCCGACTTCTCCTAATTTTTAGGAGTCACAGATCGCGAAAATCCAATGAAATGAATATATTTGCTCTCCGTTCCACAAAACGACAATTTATCATCAAAACATAACGACAAACCATGAAACTAAAAGAAATCCTGGCCATATCGGGCCAAAGCGGGCTGTTCAAGTTCGTAGCACAGAGCCACAACGGAGTAATCGTCGAATCTCTGACCGACGGGAAACGCAGCAACGCATCCGGCTCGGCTAAAGTGAGTGCGCTGGGTGAAATTGCCATCTATACCGAAAACGACGACATTCCACTGGGCAAAGTTTTCGAAAACATCTACAAACACACTGAAGGCAAAGAGGCCATCAGCCCCAAATCAACCCCTGAGGAGTTAAAAAAATTCTTCGCAACTGTACTGCCTGAATACGATCGTGACCGTGTGCATGTATCAGACATGAAAAAGGTAGTTGCTTGGTACAACATTCTGGTTGGTATCGGCATGACCGATTTTTCCATTGAAGACGAAGAAGAACCAGCTCAAGAGGCATAATTCGTTGAGACGCATGAAAAAAAGTTTTATTATTCTCTCGTGCGCTCTGTTGGCCAGCGGTGCATTTGCACAAGAACAAGGGGTCAAGGATCGTCTCAAAGCACACGTTTACACGTTGGCAAGCGAAGAGTTCGCCGGACGCAAGCCCAACACCCATGGAGACACCTTGGCAGTCAACTACATTCGCGAACAACTCAAAGCACTGCCCGGATTCAAATTACTGGCTAAAGATGGACTCCAGGAGTTTTCTTATTCAGCGTACCGTTACCTCACTGACGAGGGGAACACACTTAAAGCCGGTAAACGGACATTGGTTTTAGGACGTGATTTCATTCCCTCCGTCACTTCGAATACAGGCACATTCAGCGGAGAAGTAATCGATCTGGGAGAAGGCAAAGCCCGTGACTACGAAGGGAAAGATGTCAAAGGAAAATTTGTTGTGGTGCATCTCACTCCCCGCTCCTACTCGGATGGCAGCGAACAACGTTCCCGTGAGACAACCGCGTTGAAAAATGGTGCAAAAGGCATTTTAATGGTTGGACAACCGCTGAGCAATCTGCCAGCCCGTTGGCCGTCAGGACCTGACTTTATGGTAATGAAGGTCAGCGAAAAGGCAGCTAAAACGCTGTTGGCACAAAAACAGCTCGAAGCCACCGTGTCCATCGATGTCAACACCGAGCACACCTTCAATGTCGTAGCCAAAATCGAAGCTCCCGAGGAGAACAATCCGGAAGGAGATGTGCTTATTCTTGGCGCACACTATGACCACATGGGTCTCGAAGAGTTCGAAGGAAAGCCGGCTATTTTTGCAGGAGCAGACGACAACGCATCGGGCACAGCCGGTATTTTGGAATTAGCCCGTTACATCAGCGAACGTCGCGCATTCCTGAAAAAAGATGTCATTGTCATTCTGTTTGGTGCCGAAGAGCGTGGTCTGAAAGGTTCACGTTATTATGCTGAGCATCCTGTTGAACCACTTGACAACGTCAAAGCCATGGTCAACATCGACATGATGGGCCGTATGCCTAACGAACGCACTTTGGGTATCCGCGGTTTAGGATCTGCATACGAAGCACCAGCTCTGTTTGCATCCCTGCCCAACAACGACAACCTCGAGTTGGTATGGGAATTCCGCGAAAAGGGCCCGACCGATTATTCGTCATTCTACGCAAAAGGCATTCCGGCATTTTCATTCGGCACTCCACACCACGTGGATTATCACAAGCCCACCGACACTCCGGATCGCATCAATTATGACGGCATGGTCATGGTGTACAACTATGCTGTCAACCTGATTAATCGTCTTGCGTTCGAACCTTTACGACTCACCTATCGCCCACAACCTCAGAAATAGGTATACATAACTACATCGATTCTCAGCACGGCCGCCATTCATGACATGGCGGCCGTATTTTTTATCCTACGTCATATTTTCCGGCCCTGCACCCGACCGTAAATATGGGGCTCCAATCAACTCCAGCGTATTCTTGGGCATCATCCCTCTCATTCCAACGCCATTACTATTCCGCTACATTTATCATCAACATGACCACACCAGTAAAACACATCATGATCTTACCATTATACCATATGGCCTTTTAATAGACTTGCGATACCATTTAAGTGACACCTGATTACCTGTCTATTAAACCACACAATCCACATATAGGACAAATTGATCAGACACATACCGTAAAATCTCGCCACATCTCATCATCACTGTTCCTACTAAGCGATCAATAACATTACAATAAAAAACCCGACGCAATCGCGCCGGGTTGTACAAACTGAGACTCAAAATCTCAACGATATTCTATCGACTATTTTGCAGGCGTTGCAATGTCTGAAGGATCACGCATCACCATGTTCTTATCAACACGAATGGCGACATTGTTGTCCACTTCGACCAGCACATAACCCTCTTTAACCTCTTTTACAGTACCGTAAATACCACCGGCAGTAACAATTTTCTGCCCTTTTTCCAGTGCATTGCGGAATTTCACCAACTCTTTCTGTTTTTTCTGCTGTGGACGAATCATCAGGAAATACATCACCGCAAAAATCAGCACCATCATAATCAGGAACTGCATACCGCCACCAGCGGCTGAAGGCTGGGCCTGCAACATAATTATCATCATATTCATAATAAAAGATATTTGATTATGGTTACAAATATAAAACATTCCGTGATATTTTCCACACGATTACCAAAAGTGCGGAAAAATGGAAGAACTGCTGATTGAAAAATTTACGATTCAGGAATTACCTCACCGGTTACCACCAACGTATAAGGCTGCGGACCAAGCGAGGTACGAAGTGTAATATGCTTCAGTTGATATCCATTGAATCCCCGGCTATCAAATTCGAATGAAAAGGGCACCGACTCACCTGAACGAATAGGCTTTTTGTAAAAATCGACTTGAGTACACCCACAACTGGTCTTTACCTCTAAAATCAAAAAAGCAGAAGGACCGACATTGCGTATCGCCAAATCGCGTCGGATCACCTCTCCTGCATACATGCGTCCTAAATCAATCGTATCACTTGTCGGTCCGACCCGCAAGAGTGAATCGGACAATTCAATCGTCATAGAAGCTACATTCGCTGATGTTGTGTTGTTATCGTCACCTTCAGACTGTGATGAACTTGCACAAGACACCCCACCAAACACCTGAATTGCCATTGCGCCACATAGCAAAAGGGGACGAAAAACAGAATTCGAAATCATTGATTGTAACCTGATTTGATATTGTGTTGAGAGTAGATGCGAGGACAGAAAAGCTCAACATGTAATCTGCATTCTCTTAACCGACACAACCTTAATTTTAGGAATAATGTACACCAAAGAATTTTGTTGCACATAACCGATTCGGTTAAAACAAATGAATCACAAGTGCGCTATTTAATAGACTTTATAATGTATCGAAAACAGCTATAAAATCGTTGGAAGACTTACCTGTGCAGATTACCCTACACAAACGGAGTTTTACTTTTCCAGTAAGCCTCGACCGCTTTTGGCGATCTTACCCTCCTCATGCAGAGCTTCGACCACCTTGTCTAATACGCCATTGATAAAAGTACTACTGCTCGGTGTACTATAATATTTGGCAATTTCGATAAACTCATCGAAAGTTACTTTGACCGGAATAGATGGGAAAGCTATTAACTCTGACATGGTAGTTACCATAATCAGATTATCCATGAAGGCGATACGATCAACATCCCAATTCTTCGTAAAACGACCGATGTATTCGTAATACTCGTTATAATGCACAACAGCATGGCGGAACAGCTCCTTCACATACTCCCGGTCATCCTCATTTTTATATTGAGGCAACAGCTCAACCTCAGTTTGAGAGGCCTTCATATTGGAGATTGTACGGATCACCATAATATTGGCGAAATCGAGATCATCCGACCAAAAGATTGATTGCTCTTCAACGACATTCTCCAACTCGACACAACTATCGACCGTAAGCGTATAAAAACTCTCCACAAATTTGCGATCTTCTTTGAATGAACGCGTCGGAGAGGCCATATACTCCTTATAATAGTCACTCGAAATCATCGAGTTGTACAAGGTCTTGATCAATTCAGGGTATTGAATCCAGCCCAGTTTGTGCGCCGCCAAATAGTCAGTCAGATTCTCACTGCCACGCAGCAGAGCTACTACACGATTCTCAATAAATTTGGTATTGGGATTACGCTCTTCTTCAGTGGGCAGATGTTTTTTGCGTCCCAGTTCAATGCGATTTTCAGCCAATGTGGCTACATCAACAATCAACCACAACAGCTGATGGTACAATTCGTAGGTCTTGTCGATGCTAAACATCAAATTTTTCTCGGATGAAATCAAAGAATCGGATTCCGATTTGAAATGGGCATAAAGCGCTTTGAGAACCTTAATGCGTAATAATCTTCTGCTTAACATCTGGACAGGACTTTCGTTACTTGTTCATATTGCCGATACAGCGTTCGGACAAATGGTCTGCAAATGTACACATTTTTCGCAGAAACCTTAATGGAAACTGAACCGATTTTTTACCTTTGTCTAAAAATCGGACAATGAAACACTACTCGACCGTGGTCATAGGCGGAGGCGCCGCAGGAATCATGGCGGCTGGAGTCGCAGCTGCTACGGGTCACAATGTGTTATTGTGCGAACGGATGGAGAAGCCCCAACGCAAAGTCCGCATAACCGGGAAAGGCCGTTGTAACCTGACCAATCTTTGCGACCAAGAGGAGTTTTTAGCTAAAGTCCGCAGTGGCGCCAATTTCATCCGATATGCATGGCAACAGTTTGACTGTGAAACCACCATGCACTTTTTCGAACAAATCGGAGTTCCATTGAGTGTTGAGCGAGGTCGTCGTGTATTCCCGACAAGCGGTCGTGCGTGGGACGTCGCTGAAGCGCATATCGCATGGTGCCGGCAACAGGGCGTCGAAATAACTACACACGCCCGTGTCGAGGAAATAACAGTGCGTAATAAACAAATTACAGGCGTCTTTGTACGGTATGACGATAACTCCACAGAGCAAATCACTTGTCAAACCGTTATTCTCGCCACAGGAGGAGCCTCCTATCCTGCAACTGGTTCCACCGGAGACGGATATCGATTGGCCCATCAACTCGGTCATACGATCGTTCCAATTCGCCCCTCACTGACTCCACTGATTGCCGATCGCCCCACTCCTAAGCCGTTGATTGATTTTACACTACGCAATGTATCGGCTCAACTATACATTGACAGTAAAAAAGTAGCCGAAGAGTTCGGAGAGCTTACTTTTACAACATTGGGGGTCGGTGGTGCCATTGTATTACGACTCAGTCGACAGGCTGTCGATGCTCTGATCGATGAACATCATGTCGAGTTAAGACTTGATCTTAAACCATCTCTGTCTGTCGAGCAGCTCAATGCGCGATTCGAACGCGAGAAGGCTACATTGTCCGACAAAGCGCCAATCAGACATTTACTGGCGAAACTGGTGCCATCCTTGTTGATCGGGGAATGGGCTCGTCGCTCAAAACTCGACCTAACACGACCGATCCAAACACTCACTGCAACAACTCAGCGACTATTGATCGACACCTTGAAATCTTGGCGCATCACTATCGTAGATTACGCTTCATTTCGAGAAGCCATTGTCACTGCAGGAGGGGTTTGCACCGACGAAGTCAATCCTTTGACCATGCAGTCAAAATTGATCCGTGGCCTCTATTTTGCAGGAGAGGTACTCGATATTGACGCCAACACTGGCGGATACAACCTACAAATAGCCTACTCTACCGGCCATCTTGCCGGGAAACTTAACCCATAACTCATGACTCTGATCGTCAGCATCAAACGGCAAATTTTCCGAAATTACTTCCGTCTCAGAGGCAAAATTCATGTGCGACACTGGCGCGGACATGGCGTACACTCCCCTTTCATGTATGGGATTGTACGCAATGTCTTTATGAAAAATCGGATCACAGGCAGCGACCGTTCCCTATATCAGGCTCTCATTAAACGTGGAGTTGGTCAAAAGACCGGCATCCTATTGCAGAACCTATATACACATTGTCAAATGGACCAATATGTGTTGATCGGGAATTCAACCTACGAAATACCTAACGGGCGCGTTTTTTGCGTACTATTGCCCCAAACACCACTTGATATCATTGAAACAGTAGCCCAGCAAACACTCAGTCGGCCTTGTTGTCTTGTGATGTTAGCTCCATATCGCACAACCCAAAAGTGGAAATTAGCTCAACAACTTTGCGATGAACATCCCTGTGTCAGTGTCGATCGACGCGTAATGATGCTCTATTTTGTAGACCCCAAATTACAACCGCAACACTACCGGATTTAACCAACTCAACCAACCATTTTCAACGCAATTAAACATCAAACATATGAAAATCTATACTCGAACAGGCGATAAAGGCACCACCTCGTTGGTAGGAGGTACCCGTGTAGCCAAAAATCACCCCAGATTAGAAGCCTACGGCACCGTTGACGAATTGATGGCACAAACGGCTTTTCTACGTGACAACATGGCGCAACACCCTCAACTTAAGACCTATCAAGACCAATTACTGCTGGCGCTGGATCACCTTATGCGCCTCTCCTCATACCTTGCCACGGAAGAAGAGGCGACCAAATACCTCCCTGAATTTAATGCCACTCATGTAGCGATGCTGGAAAAATGGATTGACGAAATCCAAGAGACATTACCCAAAATCACCAAATTCACCTTACCGGGAGGTGATCCACTTGTATCATTATGCCATATAGCTCGTACCGTATGCCGTCGAAGCGAAAGGAGATGCATTTCACTTAGCGAACAACACCCAGTCAATCAAGATGTTATTAAGTATTTAAATCGTTTTTCTGACTATCTATATGTGCTTGCGCGAAAAATATCACAAGAATTTCATATAAAAGAGATACTTTGGGTATACGAAAAATAAAAATTTTTCTATTTTTGTCTCCCAATGAAAAGTATCTGATGGTCAATGACAATTAACAATTAAAAATAGAAACGATTATGTACTGGACATTAGAGTTGGCTTCCAAATTGGAAGATGCACCATGGCCTGCCACCAAAGAGGAGCTTATTGATTATGCGACCCGTTCAGGAGCACCCTTGGAAGTAATCGAAAACCTCGAGGAGATCGAAGACGAAGGCGACATCTACGAAAGTATCGAAGATATTTGGCCCGATTACCCAAGCAAAGATGACTTCTTCTTCAACGAAGAGGAGTATTAAATCTCGTCAAAATCTCTAAATACGGGTAATACTCACAAAAAGCGGCTTTTAAGTCGCTTTTTGTCTTTTTAATAAAATAATTTATTGCTCTTATTTTATAGAATAACTATGAGCAAAGACACAGCAAAATCTATACTTAATAGCAACGGAAGATTTCCTGGACACAAATTATCACTGAAAGAAAAAAAGCAAAAATTATATCATTACACCTCATTTGAAACATTTGTAAAAATATGGCTGACCAAACAATTGCGTTTCTCTGCACCAGAAGGGGTGAATGACATGATGGAACTCAGTGAATCCATCCATCCGTTATCCGAAAAATGTTTGTATGATCTTTGCGTATAAAGACATGCGATCAAAATACAAGCAGATCAGCTTGTCAATGAATTATGATTCATATATCAAGGGATGCATGTCAGCTATGATGTGGGGACATTATGGAGACAAAAGACGAGGTGTATGCATTGAGTTTGATTATGCAAAAATGCCCTTAAACCAAAAAGATATGTTTCATGCTCCCGTCAAATACAAAAATGTACTACATAAGGACATATACTTATCAAATGGCCTAAAAACAATAACAGACATTGAGAACTATATCATTACTCATCGACAAGAGATATTCTTTACCAAACAAATCGATTGGAAAGGAGAAAATGAATATAGGATTATAAGCAACAAATTAGATTATTTAGACATATCCAATGCCATAACGGCCGTCTATCTAACCTCCTATGAAAGTACAGAATGTATCCTGGTAGAAAAACTCGTCAACAACACCATCCCTGTAAAACAAGTATTCTATACTAATCAGTCTGGTACGTGTATACCTCTGATTTCCACATTAGAAACTAAGGAAAAACGAGCTAAAATCTCCAAGAGTAAAAATGATTCCTATTACATTAGCATAATACAGCAGGCCGAGTCCCTATATCAACAAATGTTATCAGAAGCTAACGGGTCAACAAGCCAAGAAAAATAATTAAAATAAAAAAAGAACATTGTTTTTAATCACAAATCATTGGCACGAAGATATATGTAATTATCATATACTCTTCCTGAATACTAATGCAACCACCTGGAAATAACACTCCGATCCGCAATCTTGCCAATCCGTTCATACGTTAAAAGCCTACAAAGCCACTCGGTAAAACGACCGTATTTGCGATAAAAAATATTAAACAGCAAGTAAGAGGGGATCTGACGACGAGACCTGGGCATCCTGCGTAAAATATTTCGCCAAGAATAAAGTTTTTTGTAAATCCACAAATAGCCGTTGTAAAGCTCCTCAGGAGTAAGATTTCGCGGAGTATAGACAACATGAGCCGTATCGTAAAGCGCCAAATCCTCACTCACAATCCGACCTGCCGCTCGCATTTGTTCATAAACTTTCGTACCTGGATAAGGTGTCAAGATATGGGAAGTCACTGTCTCGATTCTATTTTTAACCATCCAATCCAATGTTTTTGAGAAAGTTTCAGGGGTATCTTCATCAAGGCCGAAAACAAAACTTGCATTAATCATTATTCCCCTATCGTGAATCTCTTTAATTGCACGTTCATACTCATCGATATGATTCTGGACTTTATGCACACTATCAATCGAGCCCCCACTGATACTTTCAAATCCGATAAAAAGCCCCATACAGCCACAATCACGCATCATATCAAGCAGTTCTGTATCTTTGGCTATATTGATCGAAACTGCACAATGCCAACGAATATGCAATGGTCGAATAGCAGCAAGCAGTTTTCGAGTCCAATGTGGATTTCCATTGAAGTTATCATCAATAAACATAATATGTTTCCGTCCGATTGCTTTGATTTCGGCAACCACATCTTCAACCGGACGTAACACATAGGCTCTTTCAGTAGATGAATTGTAACAAAAATCGCAACGGAATGGACATCCCCGACTCGTATGGATAATGTTGCAATACAGGTAATCTGCAGACGAGATCAAATGATATGCCGGCGAAACAATATCTTCGCCGACAAATTTTCTCTTACAGCGATATTCCCGTTTCAAACGCCCGTGTTCAAGGTCATCGATAATTTGTGGCCAGGTAAGTTCTGCAGGTCCAATACAAAGAGCATCAAAACTATTTTCAGGAACAGTCTCCGGAGCCGTAGTAATATGAATACCCCCTGCCACCACTTTTGAACCACGTTCCCGAAACTTGCGAGCTATTTCAACAGCGCGAGGCAATAAATTGACCGTTACCGTAATACCGACTACATCCGGTGCATCATCCCATACAATTGGCGTTATATTCTCATTTTCAACCACTACTGTATGATAATCTGAAAACATTCGTGCGATCGTATACAGCCCCAACGGTGGAGACATACGTATTTTAAGCTCTGTATCCATGGGGCGTTTGGTCATTCGGGGTTGTATCAATTTGATATACATATGGCAACAACTTTTAAGAGAAAAGAATTGGGGTTGATACCTCTAACAGCACCGGTGAGAATAATATAAAGTACACTCCGCATCCGTGAATACACACCACATAGACATGTTTAACCTAAGTTAACAAATTTTCATCAGCGCGCCAACCCTTCCCTCACATTCGCATTGAATAATTGCACATTTTGCATCAAATCCAATAAATTTTATCACAACTTGAGACTCAAACTCATAATACTTTACCCAATTTTTAATTTAACGACACCAAAGACAAATAAAATATCTGAAACCTGATGGTTTGCATATGTAAATTCTCCGAACGCAACTCTTTTGTCCGAATCTATCATACAACATAACCCATCACTATTACTGATCTATCGCAACCAGTCTAAAAGAAAATTTGCCCCGCATATCAGCTTATAATTTGGTAGTTCTTGCGTTTATTTCTATCTTTAAGGGTTATTTTAACACATCTTGAAAATGGCAACCAGAAACTACAAACTGAAGAAAACGGGAGGGCTCAAACCAGGAGCTAACCCTGAAGATATTATCCGTAAATTCGAAAAAATCAATACGACCATCTTCCCTGCCGAAGAGGCCGGATCGATGTATATCGCACGCGAAATTGAAAGTTGCATCCGCGAAAAACAAAAATTCGGGGAGCTCTGCATTCTGGGTATTACCACCGGGAAATCCCCTGTCGGCACATTCCGTGCGTTGGTGGACATTCATCAAAAGGAGGGCTTAAGTTTCCGCAATGTGGTTGTATTCAGTCTTGACGAATTCTTCCCTATTTCGTCTAAAGAACAACAGAGCCGTAACTGGATAATCCACGAAAATCTGTTGAACCACATAGATATTTTGCCTGAAAACATCCACATACCCGATGCTACATTACCACAAGACAAAGTAGCCGATTTCTGCCGCGATTATGAGTCGAAAATCGAAGAGTATGGCGGATTAGACCTGTTGTTCCTCGGCACCGGTGTACAAGGCCAACTCGGATTCAACGAACCGGGCACCTATTCCAACACCCGTACCCGCTTGGTTGCATTGGGTAATGAAAGCCGTCAGGCCGTTTCCTCAATTTTCTATGGCATTGACAACGTTCCACGTCGGGCGATCACCATGGGACTCGGTACAATTCTCAAAGCCAAACGAATCATTCTCATGGCTTGGGGTGAAGATAAAGCCGATGTTATCAAAGCGATTGTTGAAGGCAAAGAAGACATCACTACACCTGCAACCTGTTTACAGCAGCACCCCAATATTGAAGTCGTTATCGATGAAGGTGCTTCACAAGAGTTAACCCGAGTTAAAACACCCTGGTTGGTAGGAACTTGTGAATGGCCGGAGCGTTTTATCCGTACAGCTGTTCTGTGGTTGTGCCGCAAGGTGAACAAACCTATTTTGAAACTCACCTATCAAGATTACACCGACAACCGGCTGGGACAGCTCCTCGAAGAGACCGGCATGACCTACGACACCATCAACATACAGGTGTTTAACGATTTGCAGCACACCATATCCGGCTGGCCAGGTGGAAAGCCCAATGCAGATGATTCGACCCGTCCGGAACGAGCAACCCCCTATCCTAAACGGGTATTGATTTTCAGCCCGCATCCCGATGATGATGTCATCTCAATGGGAGGAACTTTTATCCGTTTGATTGATCAAGGCCACGATGTACATGTTGCATATCAAACCTCTGGAAACATTGCCGTCTTGGATGACACGGTATTGCAAAATCTGGACACGGCACGTGAGTGTGGTCTTGGTGATCAATACAAAGCAATAGAAAAGATCATTCGCAACAAGAAAAAAGGGGAACCTGAACCTGTCGAATTGCGTCGATTGAAAGGAGCGATCCGTCGTGCTGAGGCCAAAGCAGCCTGCCGTCAAATGGGGTTGAGCGATGAATCACATATTCACTTCTTGAACTTACCTTTCTATGAAACAGGAGGTGTAAAAAAGGGCATGCTCACCGACAAGGATATTCAAATCATTGTCGATCTGTTACAACAGGTCAAACCGCATCAGATTTATGCAGCCGGTGACCTTTCTGACCCCCATGGAACACACCGTGTCTGCATTGAGGCATTATTGGCAGCTATTGAAAAAGTACAAAACGAAGAGTGGCTCAAAGATTGTCGCATGTGGTTGTATCGTGGAGCATGGCAGGAGTGGAGCCTCGATATGGTCGATATGGCCGTACCATTGAGCCCCGACGAGGTAATGCAGAAACGCCACGCCGTTTACAAGCACCTGTCACAAAAGGATGTAATGCCCTTCCCCGGTGAAGATAAACGTGAATTTTGGCAACGTGCCGAAGAAAGAAACCAGAATACGGCTATTCTATACGATAAATTGGGCATGGCAGAATATCAGGCAATCGAGGTATTTGTCAGACTATTCTAATGCATCTATTTTTATTGTGTAGCAAATTTTCAACATACGGCATAGAACATTGTAACACCTCGAATAAACGAATAGATGTTTACCGAGTCAAATTCTACCCCAATGATTTATAATTCTGATTGTGCTCCATTTTTGAGGACAATCATCGTTTGAAATAGGCTTTACACACAACAACTTTGAATGCTCCATCATGGAATCAAAGTAACGAAAGCAACACCCAACAAAAATTGTCACTTTGAGATTGCAGTTTTTTGATCTTATCGTGATAATTCACAGGCAAATAAAAACAAAAATAAATAATACAAAACTATGAGACTTATTATTCAGCCAGACGGCAAAGGCGTATCAGAATGGGCAGCGGCTTACATTGTGAAACGCATCCATGAACATCAGGCCCGTACCGACAAACCATTTGTATTGGGTCTTCCCACAGGTTCAACCCCTCTGGGGACATACAAAGCCCTGATCCGCTATTGCGAAAAAGGGATCGTATCGTTTGCCAATGTCATTACGTTCAATATGGACGAATATGTAGGCATTCCCAAAGAGCATCCCGAAAGCTATCACTCATTCATGTGGAATAACTTTTTCAGCCACATCAACATCAAACCTGAAAATGTCAATATCCTCAATGGGAACGCACCGGATTTGGCAGCAGAATGCGCATCTTACGAGCAGCGTATTGCAGAGGCAGGTGGCATCGATCTGTTTATGGGCGGCATCGGTCCTGACGGCCATTTGGCATTTAACGAACCTTTTTCTTCGCTCAACTCACGCACTCGCGTCAAGACATTGACCAAAGATACAATTATTGCCAACTCTCGTTTCTTCGGCGGTGACACAGAACTGGTTCCAAAAACAGCTCTGACTGTCGGTGTAGGAACTGTCATGGCTGCTCGTGAAGTAATGATTCTCACCATGGGACACAACAAAGCACGTGCACTGGCTGCAGGTGTTGAAGGAGCATACAACCATCAATGGACAATCAGCGCCTTGCAGCTGCATCCAGCCGGTATCATCGTCTGTGACGAAGATGCAACCGATGAACTCAAGGTGGGCACCTACAAATATTTCAAAGACATTGAAAGTGCCAATCTCGATCCTAATTCTTTGTTGAAATAGGCTCTTTGAGATAAAAAATTTGTTTTCAAATCCTTTGACAAGAAGTGGATTCAACATCCCGCTCTTGTGGCAATTCCATAGAGACGAACAATAAAACCGCTATCAAAAACATGGCTTTAGTTCGTCATGGATTTGGAAAGATGAATCGAATGCAAACATGTATTATTGTGGACAGGTATAGCCCTAACAATATATAATTTCGATTCATCGTTCATGATACAGTTTCCGATTCGTCCGCACCACTTGTGTGATGCGGACGAATCAGGATAAATAGACAAACGCATAAACGGAATTAAACCTGTGGCAGACGAAAAAATTATCTTCTCGATGGTGGGTGTCAGCAAGACCTTCACCAACCAGAAAAAAGTATTGAACAACATCTACCTCTCGTTTTTTTATGGCGCCAAAATCGGCATTATCGGTCTGAACGGATCCGGAAAATCGACACTAATGAAGATTATCGCCGGACTGGATCAGAACTTCCAGGGTGAAGTGGTCTTCTCTCCCGGATATACGGTCGGCTATCTGGAACAAGAGCCGAAACTGGACGACAACAAGACGGTCCGTGAAGTGGTTGAAGAGGGTTGTGCCGAGGTGGTCGCCCTGCTCAAGGAGTATGAAGAGGTAAACGCCAAATTCATGGAGCCTATGGACGACGACCAGATGGCCAAACTGATCGAACGTCAAGGAGAGCTGACCGAAGCCATCGACCACAAAAACGGTTGGGAACTCGATGCAACCCTGGAACGAGCTATGGATGCACTGCGTTGTCCCGACGGAGATCAACTGGTTAAACACCTTTCGGGTGGAGAACGGAGACGTGTCGCTCTTTGCCGTCTGCTGTTGCAGGAACCAGATGTATTGCTGCTCGATGAGCCGACCAACCACCTCGATGCTGAGAGTATTGATTGGCTCGAACAACACTTGCAACAGTATAAAGGCACCGTTATTGCCGTTACACACGACCGCTACTTCCTCGACAAGGTTGCTGGTTGGATTCTCGAATTGGATCGAGGCGAAGGTATTCCTTGGAAGGGCAATTACAGCAGCTGGCTGGAACAGAAATCCAACCGCTTGGCTCTCGAGGAGAAACAGGAGAGCAAACGCCGCAAGACACTTGAACGAGAGTTGGAATGGGTACGTATGGCCCCCTCTGCACGTCATGCCAAAAGCAAAGCTCGTTTGGCCGCATACGACAAGATGCTGAACGAAGATACCAAACAGAAGGAGGAGAAACTCGAAATCTTCATACCGAATGGACCTCGGTTGGGTGATGTGGTTATCGAGGCTCAGGATGTATCGATGGGCTATGGGGATCGTCTGCTGTACGAACATCTCAATTTCTCGCTTCCCCCAGCCGGCATTGTCGGTGTCATTGGTCCTAACGGCGTAGGTAAAACGACACTTTTCCGGCTGATTATGGGTATCGAAAAACCTCTCAGCGGTACATTTAAAATCGGCGAAACCGTCAAATTGGCTTACGTCGATCAACAACACGCCTCGATCGATCCCGAAAAGACCGTTTATCAGGTCATTTCACAGGATAGCGAGTTGATTCAGCTCGGTGGCCGCAGCATCAATGCTCGGGCCTACGTTTCGCGCTTCAACTTCAGCGGAACAGACCAAGAGAAGAAGTGCGGCATGTTGTCGGGAGGTGAGCGGAATCGTCTGCATCTGGCCCTCGCCCTCAAAGAGGAAGGGAACGTCCTGTTGCTCGACGAGCCAACCAACGACATCGACGTCAATACTCTCCGGGCGTTGGAAGAGGGTCTGAACAACTTTGCGGGTTGTGCCGTCGTGATCTCGCACGACCGTTGGTTCCTCGACCGTATCGCCACACACATCCTCGCTTTCGAAGGGGATTCACAAGTGGTCTTCTTCGAGGGCAGCTACAGCGAATACGAAGAGAATAAACGCAAACGCCTCGGGGACACCGTACCTCATCGCGTGAAATATCGTAAACTTTTAGCCTAATCATACATTCACTATCATGGCACAAAAACCATCCATACCCAAAGGGACCCGTGATTTCGGCCCCGAGGAGATGATCAAACGCACCTACATTTTCGATACAATAAAGAGCGTCTTCCGCACTTGCGGCTTTATGCCTCTAGAGACGCCCGCCATGGAAAATCTCTCGACCCTGTTAGGAAAATATGGCGATGAGGGAGACAAACTGCTGTTCAAAATTCTTAATTCTGGTGATTATCTGAATGGCATCACCTCTGAACAGCTCGAAGCTGGCAGTAACGCCCTTTCAACCAAAATTTGCGAAAAGGGGTTGCGATATGACTTGACTGTACCCTTTGCCCGCTATGTAGTCCAGCACCAAAGCGAAATCTCATTCCCGTTTAAACGCTATCAGATTCAACCCGTATGGCGTGCAGACCGTCCTCAAAAAGGGCGCTACCGTGAATTTTACCAATGTGACGTGGATGTGATCGGAAGCCGCAGCCTGATCAACGAGGTTGAATTGATCGACATTGTACAGAAGGTGTTTGCAAAATTGGGTATCGCTGTGGTGCTCAAAATGAACAACCGAAAGATCCTTTACGGCATTGCCGAAACGATCGGGCATGCCGATAAAATGATGGATATCACCATTGCCATCGACAAATTGGAGAAAATCGGTCTCGAGGCGGTCAATGAGGAGTTGCGCGACAAAGGAATCTCCGAAGAGGCAGTCCAAGCACTGCAACCGATTCTCTCGTTGAGCGGCAGCAACAGCGAAAAATTTAGCAAATTGCGCGAAGCCATCGGTGCAAGCGAAACTGGTCTCAAAGGCATCGAAGAGATGGAGACCATCTTCGGATATACGGATGCTCTCAATATTCCGCTCGAAATTGAGCTTGATCTTTCGTTAGCACGTGGATTGAATTACTATACCGGAGCAATCTTCGAAGTGAAGGCTAAAGATTTTGCCATCGGCAGTATCTGCGGCGGTGGACGATACGACGACCTGACCGGCATATTCGGAATGCCGAACATGTCCGGTGTAGGTATCTCATTCGGAGCTGATCGTATCTATGACGTGATGACCGGTCTGAACCTCTTCCCCGCCGAAACAAAAGGGACCACCCGGGTATTGCTGCTCAATTTCGGCAAAAAGGAGGAGCTGGCCGCTCTGAAGGTGATGCAGCAATTGCGGCAGGCAGATATTGCATGCGAGATCTACCCGGAAAGCGCCAAAATGAAAAAACAGATGGAATATGCCAATCGTCGTGGCGTTCCTTATGTTGTAATCATTGGTAGTGATGAACTGGCAGAAGGTGCGGCAACCCTCAAAAATATGACAACGGGCGAGCAAACCAAAGTCGCTCAAACTGAACTGTTAAATTTGATCAAATAAGATGACCCGTAAACTGAAATATGGCATCTTCGCTCTGCTCTTGGGATGGAGTTGTACCGAAATAGCGGCACAACCCCGTCTGCCGGAAGTGGATCCGAAGGTCAAAGAGGACCCCATGTTTCAACTGCAGAAGTTGAATCAATTTTACCGTTATCTGAACGGGACTTATGTGGACACCCTGCACAACGATCAATTGGTCGAAAAGGCCATACAAGCCATGTTGTTGCAACTCGACCCCCACTCTACATACCTCACGCAAGAGGAGATGAAGGAGTCCGAAGAGATGTTCACAGAAGGCTCTTTCAGTGGAATCGGAATTGAATTCAACATCCTGAACGATACGGTTATCGTAGTCAATGTGATCGCCGGAGGTCCTTCGGAACAGGTCGGGCTACTGCCCAACGACCGCATTGTATCGGCAGACGGGAAAAGTATCGTAGGCACCAAACTGCTGGATGTGCCCAAAATTTTACGTGGTCCCAAAGGAACTCGCATCGACATCGGGGTGGTTCGGCATGGAGAACCCGACACGTTGGATTTCTCCATCGTTCGTGACGATATTCCGATCTACACAGTCGATGCAGCCTACAAAGTAGATTCTACAACCGGCTATATCCGCATCAACCGATTTGCCAACAACACCTTCAAGGAGTTCCTGGAAGCATACCAGAAACTGCAACCTATCGATGCGCTGATTCTCGACCTGCGCAGTAATGGTGGCGGACTGCTCGGACAGGCTATTGAATTGAGCAATTTCTTCCTGCCCAAAAGCAATCTGATTGTTTCCATGGAGGGGATGCGTATTCCGCACGATGAAGCTCGAGCTGCTCAAAACGGCGAGTTTTTGAAAGGCAAAGTTATCGTACTTACGAACGAGACATCGGCTTCAGCCAGCGAAATTGTATCCGGGGCACTGCAAGATTGGGACCGAGCTTTGATAATTGGACGTCGGACTTTTGGCAAAGGACTCGTACAACAACAGATTCCACTGATGGACGGTTCGGCCGTACGCTTGACTGTCGCACGCTACCATACCCCAACAGGACGTGTCATTCAACGTCCATACCACAATGGAGATCTGAAAGGCTATGAAGAGGATTTCTTCAAACGGTTCGAAAGTCTTGAAGATTCAGTTTTGGTTGACTCAACGTTGATGTTCAAAACGCTACGGAGCGGACGGACTGTGTATGGAGGCGGTGGAATTACACCCGACATTTTGGTTCAATACGACACCACAGAGTATTCGAACTATTTGACCAGCATGGTTCGTAAAGGGCTGTTGAACGAATATGCGGTTTCTTACATGGATCGAAACCGTGACAAATTGGCCAAACAGTATCCGACATTCGAGACCTTCAATCGCGATTTTCAAGTAACGGACAAGATGTTGTCCGAGTTGACAGAATTGGCCACTCAACGCGACATAGAATTCAACCAGACTGAATTCGACCGCTCAGCACGACTGATCCGTGCACAACTCAAGGCTCTAATCGCGCAAAAATTGTGGGGAATCAACGAATACTACATCATCATGAACGCCGAATTTGACGAAACTTTCGACAAAGCATTTGACGTTCTCAAAAATTGGGATCAATATGGCGATCCGGATGGCACGATTCACCCATAAATAAAAATTGGAAGATTGGGGCGAAACCTACTGGACGTTGAAAAGGGTAGACTTGTGTTTTTCACCAAAGCCAGGTGAACTGTATGCATAATGGTCAAAGCGCTAAGTGACTCCATCTAATTCGACCGTTTCCAGAACAATTTTCATCACTCTTAACCATTTTGCAGACAGGTGGCAGATTCCACACATAAAACAAAAAAACGTGTTCTATTAGGATTCAGCGGCGGTATAGACAGTACCGCCGCTGCCATAATCCTACGAGAACAAGGATATGACGTTCACCTCGTCACCCTCGACACAACGGGAAATCTCGAACTGCTTGACAAGACACGCAAAGGAGCTACAAAGCTCAACTTGCCACTGCAAATTTTGGACACAAAGGATCGCTTTCGTCAAGAGATCATTGACTACTTTATTGACGGATATCGTCGAGGAGAGACGCCAGCGCCATGCACACGTTGCAATCCGCAAATCAAATGGGATGCACTATACAATCTGGCTCAACATCAAGGATTCGACCATATTGCCACCGGCCACTATTTCCGGATTCATCGCGAACAGAGCATCTACTATGTCCGCAAAGCGATTGACCCGATTAAAGATCAATCCTACTATTTATGGGGAGTTCCACAAAGCTGCCTATCCATGGCTCTGACTCCGATGGGAGATCAAATCAAAAGCGAAATCAAGACTCTGTACAGCACACCACAGAAAAAAAACGCCCAACGCGAAAGTATGGGAATCTGTTTCTTACACGGAGCGGATTACCGGGATTTTTTACAACGTGAATTACCCCCAATCGGTACAGGAGAGATTGTCGATCGCCAGGGACAGATCGTGGGACAACACTCCGGATATACGAACTACACAATCGGGCAAAAACGAGGGTTGAACACCACACTCCAAGGAGTTGCCGTCACCGCTATCGATTCGCTTCACAATCGGATCATTGTCGGAGATCCCGCCTCTTTATTTTACCACACCTTAATTCTGCGTGAATGGCACTCACCTAACCCTCAAAAGCTATTTACATCGAATTCATTGCGTGTTATCATACGAGGCATTGGACGTAACCCCAACGGTACAGCACATATGTATCCCTACCCTGCCGTAGAAGTACCAGATGCAAAGGCCAATACAGAATGTACTAATCGTGATTCGACGACCATATTGCCTCAAATGCTGCGAATCGAACTTGACTGTCCAGCATGGGCTCCAGCAAAAGGTCAACCCGTAGTTATCTATCAAGATGACTTAGTGCTTGGTGGAGGCATCTTGGATGACTATCTTCCGTGACAACGTTCATCCTTCCACCCGGTATCTTAAAGCACACTAATACTATTCAACATGAACCATTATGCAGATTTTCAGTATAAACGGAAAATTTGCACAAGTTCTCCCATGTCACATCTATTTAGTTATGTGATTGCCAAGCCGTCAAGGCTGCAATGGTTTCCAGGAAGGGGTACAGGATTCAGATAGAAAATACGCCTACAAACTTTTCAATGTTCAATTATAGAATATGACTGCAAACGACACAACTGACACATCGTCCCGATCAGTATCACAATAACAGATTATGTTCAAAGACACACCACACCATATACTGCACATTTCAGCAGCACCCACCTTCAGCACAATCTAATAGTGAATTAATTAGCTTTTCGGTTAGCGATCGCCGCTATTGAAAGGAAAATACCCAAAGCGACACCCAACAACGTAGCAAACAGGACCTGATATTGTGGCTTCAATAAAAAGGTGATTGTATGTGCCGGAATCCAAAACAACGGTATCGTCTTTTTGAAAACAAAACCCCACTGTACTTTCCAATTCAGGCCTGACAAAATTTCTCCGAAAGGTATCGGCGTAACCAAAGCTCTCAACGACCCTCCGCAATTTAAGATATGTGTATCTGTCACTTTGTGAACAGTCATGAACACGGGACCAAAGGTCGTATTCATCATCACACTAATCACAAACGCACAGAGCACCTTCTCCACACTTAAAGGACCTTTCATGGCCTCTACAGCCTGATCCACACCTAAGCTCTGTAGAAAATGGGGAATTCCGGCAGCAAACGTCTTCAAAGCAACCGCAATCCACATTCCCAACAAGCCCCACACCACTGCACGGGGTAATATCCCAAATCCCGGCTCATTATAGGACCCTGTTTTGATCCGAAGCCCAATCATCTCCCCCAATGTTGCCAAAATTGCAAATTTCAGGAAAGCCATCCAATAAGGATGGGCCGCATTGGCCTGCATATATTCATCTCGTAATGGAGCAATAAACCCAAACAGGCAAACAACGGCACACAATAGAAGCACCAGGAGGCAGTCGGATCGTTTCATAGCCGTAGGGATTAATCAGTACAGCGTCAACACTTCAACTAAAGTTGAAGCAACTCTTGTTCGGTAATGATACTCAATCCATAGTGCTGAGCAATCTCATCTACACGAGCATTGTCACTTGTTCGCAAAATCAAAAAGGCTTTATCGCGAATCGAGAAACAATACATATATTCAATAGAGAGCCCCTCTTTTGCAAACGAGTTAATTTGAGAGGCAAAAACACCAGCTTTGGAGTTACAGGTCAACGCTACGACATCACTTTGCTGAGCACTTACCCGATGTTCCTTCAAAACTTCATAAGCACTGGCTGTATCCGAGGTAATCAATCGTAAAATTCCATACTCCGAGGTATCAGCTACAGTCGCCGCAATAATACGAATATCAGCCTGTCCCAAAATATCGAGGACTTCATTCAAACGACCTGATTTATTCTCCAGGAATACCGATAATTGTTTGATCATCATAACCGCTAATATTACTTATTTTTTCGCAAATCCTTAACACGAACCGCTTTCCCTTCCGATTGCGGAAGCGTTCCTTTGTCCACCAGTTTGATTTTTGGTGTCAGCAGAATCTCATCTTTGAGCTGACGGGTAATCTCACGGGTTAACCCCCGAAGCTGAGAATAATCATCGGTAAACAGATCACTCAACTCCACTTCTACCATCACCTCATCGTTGTTGTTGACCGTATCAACCGTAATCAGATAGTTGGCACCCAACTCCCGGAACTGCATCAAAATCTTTTCGATCTGCATCGGGAAGATATTGACACCCTTAACGATAAACATATCATCGCTACGGCCTTTCAGGCGATCGATTCTGCGATGAGTACGTCCACAAGGACACTCTCCTGGAATAATACGGGTTAAATCACGAGTCCTATAACGAATCAACGGCATCGCATCACGGTCGAGTGTCGTCAAAACAAGTTCACCAACCTCCCCATCCGGAACCGGTTCCAATGTATCGGGATTGATAATTTCCATAATATAACTATCCTCCCACAAGTGCAACCCGTTCTGTTCCGTACACTCGAACGCAACACCCGGCCCACTCATTTCAGACATACCGAAGCTATTGTAAGCTTTGACACCCAAAATTTCTTCAATTTTTCTACGTTGAGCATCCGTATGGGGTTCCGCACCAATCACCAATGTCTTTAATTTGGTATCCTTACGCGGATCAATATTCAACTCCTGCATCACCTCATACAGCCGGAAAACATAGCTCGGAATAGCATGCATGGCCGTAGTTCCGAAATCACGAATAAACTTGATCTGGCGAATGGTATTACCTGCTGCAGCTGGAACCGTCAACGCCCCCAACAGCTCAGCTCCATACTGGAAACCAAGACCTCCTGTAAACATACCATAGCCAGAAGTATTCTGAAAAACATCATCTTTTCGCACCCCAACCATATACAGACACCGAGCAACCCGATTTGCCCACTGGTTCAAATCGTGCTGAGAGTGGCATATAACAGTCGGATTACCCGTCGTACCGCTGGAAGAGTGCAACCGAACGACGTCACTCATTGGAGCGGCCACCAACCCAAATGGATAATGAGTCCGCAAATCATTTTTGGTTGTAAAAGGAAGTTTTTGGAGATCTTCCAAACTGCGGATACTATCGGGAGTAATTCCCATCTCTCCAAAACGTGTTTTATAAAATGGGCTTTGAAGAGCAATGCGAATACTCTCCTTAAGTCGTTTTATCTGAAGAGCCTCTAAATCGGCTCGTTTCATAGTTTCGATTTCGGGTTGGAAATAACGACTATCCATGATGACTGGGTTACGTTTTTGCTAAATATGTTTGTAAAACTCAATATGAGCACTCTCTGCATGCTAAAATGTTAAACGAACAGAAGTCCCTCAATACAATGCTTCCTTCAAAATTCAGAAACATCCTGTCTATCAGCACATAGTGACGCTCATAGCACATTACTTAACGTTTCTTCTCAAAATGAAGAATCTCTGCAATCTCAAATAGCGATAAAATCGAGTCACAAGGATACTCTTTGATACAAAATCTAAGGGATGTTGTGACCGGATTCAATCAGATTACAAGATATCCGGATGTTTTTCTTGCAGCACACGAATACACTTTTCCAAATCGTTTGGATTAATGATCACATCAGCCCTCTCTGACTGTGCAAACGCATACATGTACTCGATAAAAATATGCTCTTCAGCCAAACTCTCCAAAATCTTGGATAATGATCCAGGCTGGTTGGAACAGTGAATGGCAATCACATCCGTCAATATCACAGCAAAGCCTGCATTGCGCAAAACTTCAACAGCTTTATCCACCTCTTTCACGATCAGGCGCATCAGACCGAAATCTGTTGTTTCTGCAATACAAAAAGCCAACATATTGATCTGATTGGCAGCCAACACACGCGCCACCTCATTCAGACGGCCGCTCTTATTCTCCAGGAAAACTGAAATCTGCTTAATCGTCATAATCCTGTTATTTTAAATGTCTCTTATCGATCACTCTCACGCTCTTTCCTTCTGATCTTGGAATGGAATTGGGCTCCATTAACCTGACATCAGCACTGATAGAGAGTACACTCTTCAATTTGTCGGCAAGGCGTTTACGAAGTTGCAACATGGCTCCAAGTTCATCACTGAAGTAATCTCTGCGAACCTCCACCTGAACTTGCAATGTATCAAGATTATTCACCCGATCAACAACCAGCATATAAACCGGCTCAAACTCCGGCATACCGAGAATAACACTTTCAACCTGCGACGGGAAAATATTAATACCGCGAATAATCAACATATCGTCACTGCGGCCGATAATCCGAGTCATCCTGACATTTGTCCTACCGCACTCACACTTCTCGCCAATCAGAGAGGTCAAATCTTTGGTCCGATACCGCAACAACGGCATTCCCGTTTTGGTCAGGGTGGTAAATACCAACTCTCCGGTTGTACCGTATGGCTGTGGTTCCAATGTGTCCGGATTGATAATTTCGGGATAAAAATGATCTTCCGAAATATGGGAACCATTTTTACACTGGCACTCATAAGAGACACCCGGACCGATAATCTCACTCAAACCGTAAAGATTATAAGCCTGCAGTCCGAGTCGGGTCTCTATCTCTTTACGCATATTTTCGGTCCACGGTTCTGCTCCGAATGCGCCGATTTTGAGACAGATGTCATCTTTGGTCATTCCATGTTTATCCATGGCATCGGCTACATAAAGAGCATAAGATGGGGTACAAGCTATGCCGGTAATTTTCAAATCCCTCAACAGACGAAGCAATTTTTCAGTATTACCTGTAGAGGTAGGAATGACAGTTGCACCCACATATTCAACGCCGTAATGGGCGCCGAGACCTCCAGTAAAGAGACCGTAACCATAACCAACCGAAAAGATATCATTACGCGTTACACCATAAGCGGTAAATGCACGGGCCGCACTCTCACTCCATATCTCCAAATCCCGGCGTGTATAGCCGACAATGGTCGGATTACCCGTAGTTCCCGACGATGCATGAATCCGGACAATTTCAGACTGATTCGCAGCCTGAAGGCCCGTCGGATAGTTGTCCCGAAGATCTTGTTTGGTGGTAAAAGGAAGCTTTGTGATATCCTCAATGCTTTGAATGTCGTCCGGACAAAGATCCCACTCCTGCATCTTCGCTCTGTAAAACGGCACATTGTGATAGACCAGTTCCACCAGTTTGTGCAACCGTTTACCCTGCAGGGCGGACATCTCGTCCCGACTCATACACTCTTTGCTCTTATTCCAGATCATCCCCATAAGAGTTCGCTAAGTTTAAATTCATTTAAGTTGGATGTGTCGTCTTTTAGACGATCTCGCATCTGTTAATTAATCTTCAAACGGATGATCTTTTCTAAACCATTCCATTCGCTGTTGCAGTACCGGATAAAGATCCTCTCTCATTCTGGAAGTGCAAGCCCGGATACCACTTTGGTCACTACCAGTCGTTCCCAAACTGATACTGCTGACACCATAATACAGCAACTCTTTAAGCAACTCACCGCCACTCATCTTGCCATAGCCCAGTGTAAAGAAGAATCCGTCTCCGACCTTTTGGTTGACATCATAATCGTACACGATATGAAAACCGTTATCCACAAAGATCTTCTTCATCTTTTCGGCCCGATCGGCATACACGTGCGTATCGGCCACAAAATCGATATCACCATCACATGCCGCCTTCAACATCTCTGCATAAGCAAATTGAGTCGAGGTTGTGCAGCCGCTCGTAATCATATAGAGGATAGAGGCAATAAACGTCTGTCCGAAAATTCCCGAATCCCCGTAACGGTTGGCCAAAGCCTCATAATGTTTGTCAAACAGCTTGTTTGAGACGCAGGCCAATGCCATACGTTGACCGGCATAACTAAAAATCTTCGAAGAAGACAGCATCAGGATATAATTGTCCGTATATCTGGCGACCGTTGGCGGATAGGGGGGCTCGAATGGGCGGCCTAAATTCTTACGGAAATCCATGCAGAAATAGGCCATATCCTCCATCACGATAGCATCATATTTATCTGCTAGTTCGCCGATAATTTTCAGCTCTGACTCATCAAGACAGATCCAAGCCGGATTGTTCGGGTTTGAATAAACAATAGCAGCTATTTCACCCGACTGCATGATGGACTCCAATTTCTGACGCAACTTCTCACCCCGGAAATTGTAAATATCGAACGACACCCAGTCGATCCCCAAAATCTTCAACTGCGACTTCTGGATCGGAAAACCGGGATCAATGAACAACACTTTATTCTTACCCTCGATTCGCTGCGTGCTGGCAATAAATGAGGCAAACGAAGCTGCCACACCACCCGTCGTAGGAATACAAGCTCTGGCACTGATATCAATATCCAGAAAGGCTTTCACAAATCGCGAGGCCTGCTCTTTCAACTCCGCTACGCCGGCCGCTGCCGGATATTGCGACACAATGCCGCTATCCAACGCCGCCTTCTCAGCTTCGATGCCGATTTTATTGGGAGGAAGTCCCGGAGAACCCTGATCCATACGAATAAAGGGAATACCAGTTCTTTGCTCCAGGGCAGAGGCAACCAGTAGCACCTCGCCAATGGTGGCATTCTCCAGATCGGCAATCTTCAATTGATCTACGATCTCAGCCACCAGCTCTTTGGAAAACACCTTATTGTCTGCTGCCATACTCCTGCCCGATTTCAAATGCCTTCAAATTCATCTCAACGATCTTCTCCCCTTTCGATGCGAAGATATTGCGGATACTCGCCTCAATCTGTTCCGGGGTCAGAATCCCGATAAAACGAGCAGCAGCACCCAACAGCACCACATTAGCCGATTTGGGCATCGCATGTTCTTTGGTAATCTGATCCAAATCGATGGTGACCACATTTTTCAGGTTGGCAAGGGCCGCCTGTACCTTCTCTTCCGGATAGTTCACAATATTCTTGAATGGAGAAGACGAGGTGATCACATACCCATCGGGGTGCAAAAATGGCAGATAACGAAGCGCCTCCATCGGCTCCATCGACAAAATCATATCGGCTGATCCCAGGGGCACCAAATCCGAATAGATCTCCGTATCCGAAAGTCTCAGACCCGATTCAACTTCACCTCCACGTTGACTCATCCCATGAACTTCCGCCTGTTTCAGGTTCAGCCCGGCTTTGGTTGCAGCGTCTCCGATAATGGTCGCTATGGAGAGGATACCTTGACCTCCCACTCCAGAAAGAATTATATCTTTTTTCATTTCGTTTCCTCCTCGTTGCGTTTTGACATTTCCACACGTTTCTTTCTTGCCGAGGTCTGGATACACTCGCGTCGCGGAATAATCACCGAAACACCCTTGTACTCCAACTCCTCCTTGATCGTCTTGGTGATCTCCTCCATATTCTTCGGCAGCGGTACAACCACCTGTACGTGATCTTTCTCAACGCCCAAAGCGATGCAAATAGCCTCGAATTTGCTGGTACCGGCCGAATCCTGACCGCCGGTCATTGCCGTGGTCAAATTATCTGAAATTACAACGGTAATATTAGCCTTGTCGTTAACAGCATCCAGCAGACCTGTCATACCACTATGGGTAAAGGTCGAGTCACCGATCACAGCAACAGCTGGATAAAGTCCTGTATCCGCAGCACCTTTCGCCATCGTAATCGAGGCACCCATATCCACACAGGTATCAATAGCACAGAATGGAGGCAGTGCACCCAACGTATAACATCCGATATCGGCAAACACCTTGGCGTTGGGATAGTCGGCAAGCACTTTATTGAGAGCAATATAAACATCCCTGTGCCCACAACCCTGACACAATGCAGGCGGTCTCGGCACAATCCCCTCCGGAATCGAAAAAGCCGGGGTATTTTTCATTCCCAAAGCCACAGCCACATGGTCCGGATTCAACTCTCCCGTTCGGGGCAGAGCTCCGGTCAACCGACCTTTGATGATATAGTCACCTCCGAGAATACCCCGTACCTGCTCCTCAAGGAAAGGTTGTCCATCCTCAACAATCAAGATCTCCTTGCACAGTTTGGCAAACTCCCGCACCTTCTCCGCTGGCACCGGATACTGCGAAATTTTCATTACATGGAATCCAGCTTTCAAAGCACCGTTTTCCATCACATAGTTGTATCCCGTACCACAAGTAATGATTCCAACGCCATTACTCTGTTCGGCCAAAGTTGTCTTAAAAAACGACGTCTCACCCGACAATTTTTCCAAATAGGATTGTTTGGCCGTCAAGGCGTTATTTTTTCGTTTGGCATTGGCCGGAAGCAAAACCCAAGAGGCAGGCTCATCGGCAACCGGTTTTCTGGCAATCTCCGGTTTTGTTGTCTTGACATTTACGGCAGCACGTGAATGGGCCAATCGAGTAGTGATTCGCATCAACACCGGTAGCTTCTCCATCTCAGACAGTTCAAAGGCATATTGGATCATCTCGTAGGCCTCTTGTTGCGTCGAAGGCTCAAGAATCGGAATCATCGCAAATTTCCCATAAAAGCGAGAATCTTGCTCATTTTGTGAAGAGTGCATCGAAGGATCATCGGCTGCAACCACTACCAATCCGCCGTTCACGCCCGTCATGGCCGCATTGACAAACGCATCGGCAGCCACATTCATGCCGACATGTTTCATACAAACCATACTCCTACATCCGGCATAAGACATACCCAGGGCCGCCTCCATAGCCGTCTTCTCGTTGCAGCTCCACGTACAGTGAATACCGTTCTCTTTGGATATGGCAGCATGCTGTATATATTCTGTGATTTCCGTACTTGGTGTACCGGGATAGGCATACACGCCTTTCAGTCCCGATTGCAAGGCTCCTTCAGCTATCGCTTCATCGCCAAGTAATAATTTAATCTGTGTCATATGTGTAAATTAAAATCTCTATTGTTTCAAAACTAATCTGCGCTACAGGGATGGAGTGATCACAAAATCATCAGCATCGTCAAGCACTGGAAATTTCTTACGGAAATCATCCAGCTTCTCCAAATCAATTTCAGCACTGATTTGACTTTCGACACCGTCTGGACACTCCGCCATCACCTGGCCATACGGATCAAGGATCACTGTTCCGCCCTCGTATTCACAGTAAGGATCATGGCCGCATCTATTCACTCCAGCAACGTAACACTGATTCTCGATAGCACGTGCCCGCAACAGCTGACGCCATGCATTTGTTCTGGGTTTCGGCCAGCTTGCCACATAAATGATCATATCATAATCACCTCGGTTCCGTGTCCATACCGGGAAACGCAAGTCATAACAGATCTGTGGCAGAATTCTCACTCCTTTATACGTGATCACAACACGCTCTCTGCCCGGTGTAAACCTCAAATGTTCTCCTCCAAATGTGAAAAGATGTTTTTTATCATATTGCACCACCTCTCCATCCGGAGTCACAAAATAAAACCGGTTATAATATCGTCCCTCATCCGTTACAGCAACACTTCCAGCCAGGGCTACTCCTGATTGGGTCGCCTGCTGTTTCATCCATTCAAGTGTCTGCGAAGGTGCTGGCTCAGCAATTCCCTCCGGCTGTGTACAAAACCCTGTCGAGAACATCTCCGGGAACACATACAAATCAGCACCGGCATTATCCGAAAGTAATTGTGCATTTTTGCACATATTCGCTTCAGGATCCGCCCATACAATATCTCTTTGTAAAAGGGTTATTTTCATAATTCTACAACTATTACTAATCTCAAAACCGGATCGTCATCACTCTTCTTTCACCATGATCCCATATAATGACCGGCACTACTTCTCTTCTTAAGAAAACCTTGGTACCTGAAAGCAACTTGTTCAAATCCCCACGCAATGATTATCACCATAACACGTCCAGAATTACAGATTATCTTTGCTTCATCCATGCATGACGATACTACATACAGAGGAAATTGCAACTATTTAGTATCAGCCAATCACTATTCAGATACCATATTTTCTAAACGAAGGTTACATTTCATTCTTTCAAAAATACGAAATTACATCCGCAATTTCAACTATATTCCCTATGGATTTGCATATAGACGCGTAATTCATTACACTCCATACGGCAACACTCCAAAGCACATCACACAAATGCAAAATGCAAACATCAAATACACTACTATTTACGGATAAGCTCTGTCCCCCTTATTGGATTACCGTTTATATAAGCATCTTCAACTTTTGCCTCTAAGCGTTATCCCATTTATTCATTCTCTACCTTCCACTTGTAAATACTCACCCTCTATTTGAATCTACCAAGAAAACAGTATCTTTGCGGATGTTTGCCATCCAGGATACTCTTTCAAGCAAATCCACAAAATCACACTACATCATGTTGAAACGTCTCTATCATTGGATCTTAAAATGGGCCGATAGCCGCTGGGGAGGCACTGCTCTATTCATTTTGGCATTCGTTGAATCCAGCTTTTTTCCTATCCCCCCCGATGTGTTATTGATTGCCCTTTGCTTAGGATGTACAACCAAAGCATTCCGCTACGCATTCATCTGTACACTCGGATCCGTTTTAGGGGCGATGGCAGGCTATGCGATCGGCCACTACCTATGGCTCACCCCTGGTGGCGAATTTACAGCTGTTGCCAACTTCTTCTTCCGGATTATCCCCGGATTTACCCACGAAGAGTACGAACACATCAGCGCCATTTACAACCAATACAACTTTTGGGTCGTATTTACCGCCGGATTCACCCCAATCCCCTATAAGTTGATCACCATTACAGCCGGTGTTTTCAAACTCAACATTCCGATGTTTATCATCGCATCCATTGTCAGTCGCGGACTCCGCTTCTTCCTGTTCGGTTGGCTCATTTGGAAATACGGTGCCCCGATCAAAGTATTTATCGACAAATACTTCAATTGGTTGGCCATCGCCTTCACCGTCCTGCTAATCGGAAGTTTTGTGGCTGTTAAATATATCATTCAATGAAACGATTGTACGGTCTGATCGGTTTCCCTTTGGGGCACTCCTTTTCAGCGCGCTATTTCGCGGATAAATTCCAACAGGAACATCTGCCCGAATGCGAATACCGGAACTTTCCGCTGGAGTCTATTCTCGAATTACCAGCCATGCTGGAAAATCACCCCGAACTGTGCGGCTTCAACGTAACGATTCCCTACAAACAGGAGGTCATCCCCTATCTTACAGATCTGGGAGGTGAAGCCCGAGAAATCGGTGCAGTCAACTGCGTAAAAATCACGCCCAAGGGACTGTTCGGTTACAACACAGATGCCTATGGATTCCAGAAATCGTTGTTAGAACTGATCGGAAACAAGCGCCCTGATGCATTAATCTTAGGCACAGGTGGGGCATCGAAAGCGGTAGCATACGTTTTAAAAAAACTGGGGATTCCTTTCTCGTTCGTTTCCCGTCAAAGTGGAGACAATCGTTTAACCTACTCCGAGTTGACTCCGGAAGTGATGGAGACACACAAACTGATCATCAATGCCACACCCCTGGGCACCTTTCCCAAAGTAACCGGTTGCCCGGCGATCCCTTACGAAACACTCACACCTGCGCATTTTCTGTTCGATCTGGTTTACAACCCAGCTCTTACCGAATTTTTAAGGCGAGGTCAAGAACAAGGTGCGGCTATTCGTAATGGTTACGACATGCTGATCGGTCAAGCAGAAAAGGCCTGGGAAATTTGGAATACCACATCCCATGAATAAAAACACAACACCAAAAACAACAAAGGGCGAACTCTTTCCCGAGTTCGCCCTTTGTTTTACATGATAGACGTTATCAATAAAACAAATCTAAAGCTTTTACAATTTCAATCGTCCCTTTCAACCAGCATGAATACCTTCGGCCATATCAGCACAATACAACAATGCTTTATATTAAAAATATCAAATTCGACATTCGTCCGGTCTATGAGATAATTGAGCTTATTTATCTTTAAAATCGGCTTTCGTTTTAAATTTGGCTAAAGCAGCCTCTTTTTCTTCTGGTGTCAGCGTGTCTAAATCCAATCTCAACAGCCAATGATAAACATTTGTTGACCCCATGGTAACTGCATAGGCCTGCATAAACTGCCACCCATCTGCCCCCATCCAGTTCATAGCATCAACCATTGAATTGAATACGATCGGTTTACCTTCCTCATCTCGCAACCGTTGATCAGATCCAAATTTATTGAACTGTCCAAAATCCAACGTTACGTTGACCTTATTGCTCATAAACTTTGTCATTCCGACAATCTCGCAATACATGTACGATTTTTTGTTTTCGTTTTCATTTGATTGCGGCTGAGCATAAGAGGTCCAGCTCAAAGCAACAAGCAACACCAAGCACAATAAACTTTTCATAACAAATAAACATTAAATTAGACATAAAAACATTTGTCTAAATATACCATTTGGGCGGCTAAAAATAAAAAAGGGACGACTGAAAATTAATTCAATCGTCCCCTTTCTATAACACAGTTTAAAATTATTCCATCTCAATCATTACAGCGTGACTGTGTACATTGTCACCCTCTTTGACATCGATTTTTTTCACTTTACCGTCCTGGGCTGCACGGATATTGCTGTTCATCTTCATCGCTTTGAAAACAAGCAGAATATCTCCCGCATTTACCTCCTGACCTTCTGCAACACAAATCTTCACAATCGTACCAGGAATGTTCGATTTAATGTGCTTAGGGTTTTCAGGCTGCCAGGGCTTACGTGCCAGGTGCTTCTTCGTAAAGGTCGTTTTGAAGCTACCGTGCATCGTAGTCAATATATCATACTGTTTTTCTTCTGCCATAACTTAAAATATTTAAGTAATCACACGATCTGCTACAAAGGCACATTACCGTGTTTCTTGTTTGGCTGAGAACGATTCTTGTGAGCCGATACGCGCAGTGCATGCTCGATGAACTTACGAGTTTCAGCAGGTGCAATCACTGAGTCGATATAACCTTTGGCCGCAGCCACATACGGATTGGCAAACTTGTCTTTATACTCTTGAATCTTGAGCTGACGCATCTCGGCAGGATTCTCTGCATTCATGATCTCCTTGCGGAAGATGATATTGGCAGCTCCTTCAGGACCCATAACGGCAATCTCTGCATTCGGCCATGCGAATACGAAGTCTGCACGCAAGTGACGAGAACCCATTGCGATGTAACCACCACCATAAGCCTTACGCAACACTACAGTAATTGAAGGCACAGTAGCCTCGCTGTATGCATAAAGCAGTTTTGCACCGTGGCGGATCACACCAGCATGCTCCTGGTCTATACCCGGCAGGTAACCCGGCAGGTCTTCGAGGGTGACGATCGGAATATTGAAAGCATCGCAGAAACGGATGAAACGTGCGGCTTTGTCGGAAGAGTCACAGTCAAGCACACCGGCCATAACCAGCGGCTGGTTGGCAATGAAACCGACAGTCTCGCCGTTCACGCGACCGAAACCAATTACGATATTGGCTGCGAACATCTCCATCACTTCGAGGAATTCGCTCTCATCAACCAACGCCTTGATCACGTCACGTACATCATAAGGCACAGTCGGATCTGACGGAACGATCTGAGTAATATCATACTCTGGCAGCGGTTTAGCCGGAGTGATCTTCTCTGCACGGATCGTGTTATTGGCCGGAATCATCGAGATCAACTTACGGATCTGAACGAAGCACTCATCCTCGCTGGTTGCATAGAAGTGAGCATTACCGGTCATCTCGCTGTGTACTTTCGCACCACCGAGCTCTTCCATTGAGATCTCCTCACCCAAAACGGTCTTGATTACTTCAGGACCAGTGATGAACATCTTCGAAATATTCTCAACTACAAATACGAAGTCTGTCAATGCAGGTGAATAAACAGCACCACCGGCGCAAGGACCGAGGATCACCGAAATCTGCGGAATCACACCGCTTGAAAGCGTATTACGGAAGAAAATTTCACCGTAACCGGCCAAAGCGTTGACACCCTCCTGGATACGAGCTCCACCTGAGTCGTTGATACCAATCAACGGAATACGCATATTCAATGCATAATCCATGATCTTGGTGATCTTGCGTGCATGCATGAAACCGAGCGAACCGCCGGCAACCGTGAAGTCCTGTGCGAAGATGGCAACAGGCTCACCCATAATAGTACCGGTACCGATAATTACACCGTCACCCGGCAGAGATTTGTCCTGCATGCCGAAATCACGACCGTCATGCTCAACAAACATATCATACTCCTGGAAAGAGTCAGCATCTACCAACGCAATGATACGCTCACGCGCGGTCATTTTACCCATCGCTTTCTGTTTTTCGATGGCTTTGGTTCCGCCTCCGAAACGGATACATTCTTTCCGCTGTTGGAGTTCGAGAACTTTACTATCCTCTGACATAGAATAAAGTAAATTTTTAGTTAGTACTGTGGTTTTCTCTATTCAACATTAAGGTATTGAGCCATTTTAACTAACAGCTCAAGGAACAAAAATAAGCATAATTCGCCAAATTATACTATTTCAAAGCCTAAATCGGCCAATTCAGACCATATCTTCCTGATATACAAAACAATCCGAAAAATCAACCTGAACTACGCCTCGATCATCCGAAAAAATACCATAAACAGCCGATCCAGACCCCGACATAGAGGCATATAATGCCCCCATTTCATACAATTGTTGTTTGATCTCGGCAATCTGGGGATACTGCGGAAAAACGGACATCTCAAAATCATTTCCGATCACATCCTTCCACAGTTCGACAGGTTGCACCAACTGCTCTGTCAATGCTGTTTCCGGCATGTGCGGGGTAACATGGGCATAAGCCTCTGCCGTACTGACCCCCACATTCGGTTTGACAATTACCAGTCGATAGCCTTTCATCGACAGTTCGATTGGGGAAAGGATCTCCCCTCTCCCGGTAGCCAAAGCCGGTCGATCAGCCACGAAAAAGGCCGTATCACTTCCCAATTCAGCAGCCAAAGACTCCATTGTGGACAAGCTCAATTTCAGATCAAATAATTGCGATAACCCTTTGATGACACACGCAGCATTGGCAGAGCCACCTCCGAGGCCTGCCCCCATCGGAATATGTTTGTGCAGATGCATCTTAACATTACCAATCGGATAGTTGCGACGCATCAACTCATAAGCCCGCACGCAGAGATTCTTCTCCACAGGCCCATCCACTGCGAGACCCGAGGAGCTGAATTCGACACCCGGTTTATCGCCCGGAATCATCTCAATTGCATCACACAGTCCCCGGACCGGAAACATCACCGTTTCAAGATCATGGTAACCATCGGCACGTTTCCGAATCACATACAGTCCTATATTAATCTTGCAGCCTGAGAAGAAAATCATAACGGTAAATTTGAGGTAAAAATAACAAATAAAAATGAATTTGTATCTTTGCGTTATAACCGTAAGCCCCAACCGCACCTTCACGCGATGATGAATTTCCACACGCAGATAAAACTTTCCTCCGCACCCTTTACAATCGGATACGACACCGAAGGATTGATCTGCGGATCCTGCTTTTCAGAACGGATTGGGCAACGGTTGGTAGAGGGCAAGATGCCGGTCAGTCTAAACCCGTATGGCATCCAATTCAACCCGATATCGATTCTCTCCTCGCTGGAAGATCTGCACGCTAACCGCAAGACCGATCCCAACGAATTGATCCAACACGAAGGGCGCTGGATCGATTTACGGTGTCACGGCTCTTTTTCAGCATCGACGGCAGACGAATTGATCCGGATGATCGACACAGCCACCCTTCAAGGACACACATCACTCCAGAAGGCCCGTTACGTTATTATTACGTGGGGGACGGCTTGGGTATATGAACATAGAGCCACAAGCAGAGTCGTTGCCAACTGCCACAAACTACCCCAACAGGATTTCATTCGCAGGAGAGTCTCTGTAGAAGAGATTGTCAATGCATGGGAGGCCCCACTACGCAGCTACCTGCAAGACAAACAGGTTATTTTTACAGTCAGCCCGGTACGTCACTTGCGGGATGGACTGGCCGACAACCAGCTGAGTAAATCGACACTAATCGTAGCAGCCCACACCTTAGTCGAACAGTTTGCCAACTGCCACTACTTTCCGGCATATGAGATCATGATGGATGATCTGCGCGACTATCGGTTTTATGATCGGGACATGATCCACCCTTCAGATTTGGCCGCTGATTACATTTGGAAACAGTTTTGTAACTGGGTGATTGCACCACAAGCCCAACAAACCATACAACGAATGACGGGCCTACAACAGATGTTGAGTCACCGACCTCTCCATCCCGACAGCCCCGCTTTCAAAACATTTCTCACCAAAATAGCAGCCGAAATTGACACCCTGCAGAAATGTCATCCTCAACTCGATTTCAGCGAGGAGAGAAGACGATTTACTCAACTTGAAAGTTACGAACAATGAGCCAACTGAAACATAACAGACACATCACCTGCCCTCGTTGCGGCACAGATGTCAAAATCCCCTCATTCTGGGTCATCGGCATCGAAGGGATATTTCGTTGCTCCAACTGCCGCATGCCGTTCAAAACCGGCTACAAAATGGGGGCCGTATTCATGGCCTTAGCCTTGACATTAGCCGTTACCACCATTCAACTGCTGGTCTATATTTTCAGCATCTATTCAATGGCACTATTCGTATTGGCATTGATTCCGTTATGGCTGTTTTACGGGTACCATTTTCGTAAACCCTACATGCTCCACAAAGCGAGACGATATGCCAGCAACCACCCCATCGAAGAGGAGCTGAATCCGGACGAAGCCACCGCACCCAAACGTTCTCTACCAAAGGATGTTGCTTTCGACGACACCACTTCTACTCTTCCAGCTGGGTTCACGCAATCGCCGACACAACCAACGACCAACAGCACCAATCCCAATGCAGCTACCAACAGTCAAACCGTAAACAATCCGGGGAATACAACATCTGCATACACCCGCGATACACAAAACATTGCTCCTCGGTTTGGTGCAGAGCAAGAACAGGATTATCGTTTCTGATTCAGAATTTAATCATACTCCTATGTTTCCGGAGTTAAAACCATGATACGGTTTTAACTCCGGAAACTATTTTATCACAACTTTTGTTACCTTTGTGACTTGCAAAGATTGGCCTTAAATCAAGGAGACCAACACAACCAAACTTGGAAAATTAGCACATGAAACCAAACATTCTGTCAACCATGCTGTTGACACTGTTTTGTGCTGGCTCTGTTTCCGCCCAGCAGCCCACTAAACCCAAACTGGTCATCAATATTGTCATCAGCCAAATGCGGGCTGACTATTTGGATCGTTTTGCCAGCAATTTTTCGTCAGACGGATTTCGCCGTTTTATGAATCAAGGTGTATATTATGCCGGTGCGCACTACGACTATATGCAGACAAATACTGCTGCAGGATTGGCAACCTTGACTACTGGAACCAATCCTTCCGGACATGGTGTCGTCTCCGAAAACTGGATCGACTTTACCACCGGCAAACAGATCAACCTGATCGCTGACTCCAAAGTAACCGGATTGGAATGCGATGCAGGTATCGGTTGCTACTCCCCTGCCAACCTGACTGTAGCCACTCTCGGAGACCGTCTCAAAGAGTTTGACAGTCAATCCAAAGTGATCTCAATTGCAGCCACTCCGGTCTCTGCCATTGTCGGAGGAGGTTACAATGCCGACACCTATTGGTTGGATGCCGGCCGAGGACATTGGATCTCAAGCACCTATTATTTTAAACAGCTTCCCCGTTGGGTATCTGCCTATAATGCACAAAACATTTTCGAGCAGTACATGGATCGCAGTTGGGATCCAAGCAAAACCGAAACAGCCTATAAAAACAGCGAGCGTACCGTTATCGATTTCACACCGGAAAAACAGGGCTTCTTCTCCAAACCATTTTTCCGCAAAATCGGTTCCCTGTTCAAAAAAGAGGACTATTCATTCAATGCAGCAGCACTGCTTTACACTCCTTATGGCAACACGTTGACCTCTCAATTTGCCCGCGAAGCGATCATTCAGGAAAAGTTGGGACGTGACGATCATACCGATCTGCTGACCATCGTGTATGATTCACCTCGACTGATCGGTGAGCAATTCGGTCCTCGTTCCATGGAGGTGGAGGATACCTACTATAAACTTGATACCGAGTTGAGCATGTTTGCCGATTTCCTTGCCGCACAATTTAAAAACGGTGAAGTTATCGTCGTTCTTACATCGGATCATGGCACCAGTGACACATATAAAGAAGATGGACGGGTGCCTATGGGACGTTTCAACGTCGAGCAGTTCAAGATGATTATGAACGGCTTCTTGAGTGCTCAGTTCGAACCGGCCAACTGGATTATCGCATACCACGATCGTCAACTCTATCTGAACAGATCGATTATCTATTCTTATGGCTTTAATTTGGCCGAAGTGCAGACGCGTGCAGCAACATTTGCCCTTCAATTCCGAGGTGTTAGTGACGCGCTTAGTTCGACCAGCATGCAAAACGGCTATTTCGGAGGTGGTGTAGGACAAAAAATGCAAAACAGTTTCTATCCCAAACGTTCCGGAGATATCGTCATCAATCTGATGCCCGGTTGGATCGAAGAAGACAGCACCAAAGTTTCGACCAGCGGCTCATTATATGACTACGACACCCATGTACCGTTAATCTTTTATGGCACATCGTTGCCTGTCAAAAAAGTATATCGGAATGTATCCATGACGGATGTCGTTCCGACTTTGGCTCGAATCATGCAAATCACCGTACCTAATGCTGCAACCGGGTCCGTGCTGACAGAGGTGATTCCGAATCAACGCTAAGACACAATTAAGGCGCTTGAATTAACATGGTAGGTTTCCGGGACATATTGCTAATCTCACTCCTGATTGGTATTGCACTAAATTGTCGTGCACAGCACCAACGTACGAAACACGCATAGAGGAGGCAAAAGGAAATGCTTTATGCTCGTGTATAGCCTACATGAACCGATCTGTTGACAGTCTATCCACTATCAACAAAGATTATTCAGGCAGCTATTTTGTACAATTAAGCCATTTGACACTCGACGAAATGGTCAAAATTCGGGATTTCGTCAATCAGGAGTGTATGAAATTCTGGGACACCCCACAAGATCCGGAAGGCAATATGATCGGATTTTCGGCCTGGAAATTCTACAGCTCTCCTGAATTGGACCATTTTATTCGTCAAACCATAAAACAAAAGAGCAATGAAATGTAGAATCTGACGGTTCTATTTTCAATACCGACCTCTCTGTTAAAAGAACAAGAAAATGACATTGACAGAAGTACAAGATCAAATTATCGATGAGTTTTCCGTATTTGACGAATGGCTCGACAAATACGACTATTTGATCGATCTGAGCAAAGAGTTACCCGTCATCGACGAGAAACATCGTACCGACCAATATGTAATCAAGGGATGCCAATCGAGAGTGTGGGTCGATGCCCATATGGAAGATGGTAAAATCTATTTCAGCGCTGATAGCGATGCCATCATCACGAAAGGTATCATTGCGCTATTGATCCGCGTGCTGAACGGAAGGACACCACAAGAGATTCTCGATTGCGACCTCTATTTTATCGACCGGATCGGCCTGCGTGAAAATCTCTCGCCGACCCGAGCCAATGGTCTGCTCGCCATGATCAAACAGATGAAACTGTATGCTCTCGCCTTTCAGAACCAAAAGCAGTAACAGCAATGACAACACCTGAAGAAATTACCCGCATAGAACAGGAAATTGTCCTGACACTCAAAAATATTTATGACCCGGAGATACCGGTCAACATTTACGATTTAGGGTTGGTTTACGAAATCGATGTCGAGCCGGATGGCGTAGTCAATATTCGCATGACACTGACTGCCCCCAACTGTCCCATGGCAGATCAACTCCTCGAAGAGGTTCACGACAACGTTGGCAAGATCAAAGGAGTTACCGCAGTCAACGTAATCCTCACCTTCGAACCGCCCTGGGACAAAAGCATGATTTCTGAAGAGAGTTTACTGGAGTTAGGACTGTTGTAGTATCACACAAATTCTTTTTACACTATTTTATACACTCTTCAAATCAAATATTAGAACAGGGCCAAATGAAACTTCATTTTCATTTGGCCCTGTTTCATTTGGCCCTATCATTCCTGTTCAGGCAACACTATTGGGGATATCAAACACAATTTCATTGACTGTATTGTATTTTTACTGAATCTGGCGAGAACACATACCAGCTTCACACCATCATACAATCTAATTGCTACCCTCATTCCTGTCAGGACCTTTCGTATTTGAAACAAGCCCCAAATATCCGAATGCATCAAGGTCGAAACCCTACATTTTCCCGTATTATCATTTAGTGTCCTCTACACCTTTATTGACTGCGACAGATCTTCCAACCTAAAAAACAAAGAAGCCTATTTTTCAGCTCTATCCTTTTGCTTATATTTGTTGAAAGAGTTAAATCTCTGCCAACAATATGCAAACTACACCCATAGAAGATCTCCTCAAACTGATCTGGATTCGACACCTCTATACCAATCCAACATTAACAACCAGTAATGGCGGAATCGTTCGTGTAATCAACCCCGGATCTATCAACCCATCAGCAGGAGTAGATATACTCGATGCCCGTATCGAAATAGACGGTAAAATCCACCACGGTCCAATCGCCGTCCATCAAAAAGCCTCTCAATGGCGTCAACACCTGCACCACATCGACACCGCATACGACGACTGCATTTTGCATCTCGTTCAAGTGGATGATGCCGTTGTTTGCCGTGTGGATGGTTCTGTCATTCCGGCACTGATTCTCGACTATCCGGACGAACTGGATGAATTGTACCGCAATCTGATCGAAGGCGAAGGTCGGCTCTATTGCAGCCACGCTCTCAAAGAGATGCCCTCCGTAAATCTGTACAGCACACTGACCCGCCTGATGATCGAACGGCTTGAGCGTAAGTACAACGATTTTCTCACCCTGTATCACGAAGCGGGTAACGATTGGAACGAAGCATTCTACATCACGCTGTTCAAATCGGTTGGAGCTGGTCGCAACCGTGAAGCGTACATGAAATTGGCCCGTACAGTTCCTTACCGTATTCTGTGCCGAGTCAAAGAGTCGATCATGTCAGTTGAAGCGCTACTGTTGGGTGGTGCAGGCATGCTTTCCACTGAACGGAGTCGCCTGTTTCCGGATGACTATACGCTTCAGCTACAACGTGAATTCGAACATCTCTCCCAACTTTTCGACATCACCCCGATGCGGTATGGCGAATGGGAGATTTCCAAAACTCGCGCCTTTAACCATCCCGTATTACGGTTGGTAGAATTGGCAGGACTACTGGCTCGTAAAGAATTTTTGTTTACCCATCTTGTCAACTGCACTACACTGGAGGAGATTCGCAAAATCTTGAGCACTGAAGCCTCCGCATACTGGACCACGCACACTCTACCCAGTGTCAAAAGTTCGCCCTGTGTCAAACGTTTCGGAGCCATGATGCTCGATGTTCTCACCATCAATCTGGTGGTTCCAATGATGTTTGCCTACGGTAAAAATCAGATGGACGACGCACTGCAAGAACGGGCGGTCGAACTACTCGAAGGAATCGCTCCGGAGCACAACACCTACACCATGCCCTGGATCAAATTGGGCATCATACCCGACAACGCCTTCTTTTCCCAAGCGCTGATACAACTTTCGAGAGAATACTGCGAGAAAAAACGGTGCGCATGCTGTAATATCGGCAAAATATTGCTCTGTTCTCAAGAATAAATCGTATCTTTGGCGGATCAATTTTGAAACCTAATTCAATTACAAATAGTTTTTCCAACGACAATTATGGGCTTAGTTACCGGATTGCTGAAAATGTTCTTTGGAACAAAAAGCGACAAAGATCGAAAAGAGATTGAACCTTATGTAAACAAAATCAAGGAGATATATCCTCAAATCGAACAACTCTCCAACGATGAATTGCGTGCACACAGCGCAGCTCTACAAGCAGCTATCGCTGCATATATTGCTGATGATGAGGCCCAGATTACCGATCTGAAAGCCAAACTCGAAAACATGGAGACCTCTCTCGATGAAAAAGAGGAGATCTCACGCAAGATCGACCATCTGACCGAAGAGATCGATCGCAAAATCGAAGAGAAGCTCGATGAGATTCTGCCCGAAGCCTTCGCTATCATGAAGGATACGGCCCGCCGTTTCACCCAAAACAGCGAAGTGGTCGTTACCGCTACCGACTTCGACCGTGATCTCGCCGCCGAAAAGGATTTCATCCGCATCGAAGGCGACAAGGCCATTTACAGCAACTCATGGACCGCTGGAGGCAACAAAATCACCTGGGATATGATCCACTACGACTGCCAGCTCTTTGGTGGCGTCGTTCTGCACAAAGGCAAAATCGCCGAAATGGCAACCGGTGAAGGTAAGACCCTCGTAGCGACACTGCCCGTATTCCTGAATGCACTGGCCAAGAAAGGCGTGCACATGGTGACCGTCAATGATTATCTGGCTCGCCGTGACTCGGAGTGGATGGGACCACTTTACCAATTCCATGGGCTCTCGGTAGATTGCATCGACAAACACAAACCCAATTCGGCAGCTCGTCGCAAAGCCTACATGGCCGATATCACCTTCGGAACCAACAACGAATACGGTTTCGACTACCTGCGTGACAACATGTCGATCTCTCCCGACGACCTGGTACAGCGCAAACATCACTTTGCGATTGTCGATGAGGTGGACTCCGTATTGATTGATGATGCCCGTACACCGTTGATCATCTCAGGTCCTGTGCCCAAAGGCGACGACCAGATGTTCGAACAGTACCGTGGTGCGGTGGAGAACCTCTTCAACCTCCAGCGTAACCTGGTCACCCAGCTGCTGGCCGATGCCAAACGGTTGATCGCCGAAGGCAAAACCGAAGAGGGCAGCGTGTTGCTGTATCGGGCCCACAAAGGTCTGCCCAAATACAAACCGCTGATTAAATTCCTCAGCGAACCGGGTATCAAGGCCATGATGCTCAAGACCGAAAACATCTACATGCAGGATAACAACCGCCGCATGCCGGAAATTGTCGATGACCTCTACTTCGTGATCGACGAGAAGTTGAACTCCGTAGAGTTGCAGGACAAAGGTCATGAAGCACTGTCAAAAAGCGTCGGTGAAGATGGCTTCTTTGTTTTGCCAGACATCGGCTCGAGCATCGCTGACATTGAAAAAGAGAATATCTCTGCAGAGGAGAAAGCAGCCAAAAAGGATGCCATCCTGAACGATTACGCCATCCGTTCGGAGCGTGTTCACACCGTCAACCAGCTGCTCAAGGCATACAGCATGTTCGAAAAGGATGTGGAGTATGTGGTAATCGACAACAAAGTGAAGATCGTCGATGAGCAGACGGGGCGTATTTTGGAGGGACGTCGCTATTCAGACGGTCTGCACCAGGCGATCGAGGCCAAAGAGCGTGTTAAGGTCGAGGCTGCCACCCAGACCTTCGCCACCGTCACCCTGCAGAACTACTTCCGTATGTACCACAAACTGGCCGGTATGACCGGTACAGCCGAAACCGAAGCCAGTGAGTTCTGGAACATCTACAAATTGGATGTGGTGGTTATTCCGACCAACCGTCCTGTAATCCGTGATGACAAAGACGACCTGATCTACCGCACCAAACGTGAAAAATATGCCGCCGTCATCGAAGAGATCGACCATCTGATCAAACAGGGCCGCCCGGTATTGGTTGGTACCACTTCGGTCGAGATTTCGGAGTTGCTCAGCCGTATGCTGAAACTGCGTGGCATCAAACACAACGTCCTGAATGCTAAACAGCACCAGCTCGAGGCTCAGATCGTTGCCGAAGCGGGTCAGACCGGACAGGTGACCATCGCCACCAATATGGCCGGTCGTGGTACCGATATCAAACTGTCACCCGAGGTAAAAGCGGCCGGAGGTTTGGCCATCATCGGTACCGAACGTCACGAATCACGTCGTGTGGACCGTCAGTTACGTGGTCGTGCCGGCCGTCAAGGAGACCCAGGTTCGTCACAGTTCTATGTCTCGTTGGAAGATAACCTGATGCGTCTGTTCGGTTCGGAGCGTATCGCCAAACTGATGGACCGCATGGGCCTCAAAGAGGGTGAAGTAATCCAGGCCGGTATGATGTCCCGTGCCATTGAACGGGCTCAACGCAAAGTCGAAGAGAACAACTTCGGTATTCGTAAACGGTTGCTGGAGTACGACGACGTGATGAACTCCCAGCGTGAAGTGATCTATACACAGCGCCGCCATGCCCTTTATGGAGAACGCATCGAGGTCGATCTGAACAACATCATGATGGACTTTGCGCAGACCTTTGTCGAAGAGAACGGCGACCTGGAATTTGACGATTTCAAGTTCAACATGATTCGCCAGGTAGCTGTTCAGCCCTCATTTGACGAAGCGACCTACAAAGCGGCAAATAAAGCCATGCTGACCGGCATGGTGGTCAAAGATTTCCAAGAGGCCTACAAACGCCGCATCAATTCGGTTGCTGCAACCGCCTACCCTGTGATCAAACGGGTTTACGAAGAGCAGGGTGATAAATTTGAAAATATCTACATTCCTATTACAGATGGATTCCGCGGATACAACGTTCCAGTCAATCTGAAAAAGGCCTACGAAACGCAGTGTAAAGAGGTATTCAAATGCTTCAGCACGATCGTTGTCCTAACCACCATCGATGAGAACTGGAAAGACCACCTGCGTGAAATGGACCAGTTGCGTCAGAGTGTACAAAACGCCACCTACGAACAGAAAGATCCGCTGTTGATCTACAAGTTCGAATCATTCAACCTCTTTAGCAAGATGTTGGAGAAGGTGAACCGTGAAATTCTGTCCACGCTCTTCAAAGCGATGATTCCAATTCGCGAAAATCAGGAGAGTGCCCCGCAGCAGCCGGTCAAACCACAACGCACCGACATGTCACGCATGCAAACCTCTCGCATGGAGGCTGCAGCAGCTGCAGGACAAGGTGATAAAAGCAAACCTGCACCTATCCATGTTGACAAAAAAGTAGGACGAAATGATCCATGTCCTTGCGGTAGTGGTAAAAAATACAAACATTGCCACGGACGCAACGAATAGTTAGCTAAATCGATTCATAAAAAAAGCGGGATTTTAGATCCCGCTTTTTTTATGATTGCTTCAACTGTTCTGGCAATCTTTTAAGACCTCCTATCGCTATAACCGCAAACACTCTTTGAATAGGGTTACTGGATGGTATCTTATTCAATATTTTCTGCTCAACTCAATGAATTAAGTTAAGCCAAATCGATTCCCAATATAGCCTTTACATTCAGGCATACTGTCAACTATGGCAGCAACAAGGAGCTATCTCCATAGCTCAAGAACCGGAAATCATTGTTCAACGCATAATCATACACTTTGCGCCAATTTTCTCCGATTAATGCCGAAACAAGCAGCAACAACGTACTTTGTGGCTGATGGAAATTGGTGATAATACCACGAACAATACGATACCGATAACCAGGCATGATCATAATCTGAGTAGCTGTCTTGAGATGATCCAATCCCTGTTTGTCCAGGTAATTTGCCAATGCCGTCAACAGAGGCAGAGTCTCTTGTTCATCCGGAATATCGTAAATTTCCCACTGACCTATCGGACGTTCTGCATCAGGTGTTCCAGTCTGCTGAATACGCCACCCAAGTGCACATAGCGACTCAAGGGTGCGAACACTGGTGGTCCCAACCGCTATGACATTGCCAAGATGAGCAATTAGATTGCGTACGATGGAGAGTTTGATTTCGAAATGCTCCGTATGCATTTTATGCTGCACCACCTCATTAGTTTTCACCGGCAGAAAAGTACCAGCCCCAACGTGAAGCGTTACCTCATCCGTAAGGTGCCCCTCGTGACGCAGGGAGTCGATCACTTCGGGTGTGAAATGGAGTCCAGCTGTAGGTGCTGCAACCGAACCTTCGAATTTCGAATAGACAGTTTGGTAACGGCTGTTGTCCAACTCCTCGCTTTCACGACAGAGATAAGGAGGAATCGGAATGCGCCCCAAAGTCTCGAGTAGCTGTCCGAAACTTTGATCTCCATCCCAACTGAACTCGATGATCTGCTCCCGTTCGCCCTGCTCGGCTTTGCGCGCAGTCAAGCGTCTCGGTTGTCCATCCACCTCAAAATCGATATGCAGATCATCCTCTTTCCATTTCTTGAGATTGCCAACAATACAACTCCATTTGCAAGAACCTTTGACCGCAAAAGCACGTTCATAGTCAGCAGGTTCGTATGGTTCGAGACAGAAAATCTCGATTCGCGCCCCAGTTGGTTTATGAAAAATCAGTCGGGCACGAATCACTTTTGTGTTGTTGAAAACCAGCATGGATCCCTGGGGCAGATACTCTCCGATGTGATAAAACTGACTTTCGGAAATATTGCCTTTGTTGTAAATCAACAATTTGGACATCTCCCGTTTTTCAAGCGGAAATTTGGCAATGCGCTCTTCGGGTAGCGGATAATTGTAGTCGGATATGAGCAGGTCGTTGTTTTTCACAGTCACAAAAATATAAGTCAACCTTGCCGTTATCTTCTCCTAATCAGAGTTGCGGCAAGCGCAAAAGTAACAATAAAATGGTTATTGCGTATGGTTGTCTGCCGATTGTTGCTTACCTTTGCCCCGCACAGCAGGATGGCTCTGCCGCTGCCTCCGTCTGTTCGGAGGGGGAGGAAAGTCCGGGCAACACAGAGCACCGTCCTTCCTAACGGGAAGATTTCCGTAAGGGAATAGTAGTGTAACAGAAAATAACCGCCGGAATTGCTCGCAATTTCGGTAAGGGTGAAAAGGCGGGGTAAGAGCCCACCGCGGGTGTGGTGACACACTTTGGCCGTACGCCTGACGGGTTGCAAGACCATGTATACCGACGCAGTAGGATTGCTCGTCCGATGTCGGGGGGTAGGTTGCTGATGAGTCGTGCGGGTGACCGTCGGCCTAGATAAATGGCAGAGACCTTCTTACAGGTACAGAACCCGGCTTATACATCCTGCTGTGTATTTTTTGAATCTTTTATTGACTGGGGAGCTCTTCCAGATCGTTTCAGATATTTTTATTGATTTTGAAGTAAGGCAAAGGTCGTCACCTCCATAAAACAAGGAGGTACGAGCAACGGTCTATTTCAATATAACAGTTTCAGATTCCGTAATTATTTGAATAAACAACAATCGCGCTTCCCGCTACGTTTTTTGATTATCTGAACACTGAGCAAGTCGATCTTAGGTACAGCCCCAGATGGAAGAATACACGAAACAAACAGCCCGCCTCTACTCTTTCATAGCCCTCTGTTTGATAACAGTGCAAAGCAATATATCGCTTTAGGTTCATGATCTCAACAGATATTTCAGATCACAAGCAGCATGACATCTGCACTTATGCAACAAAAATTAAGAGGTCTTTTGTAAGAAACAGACTTCTCTATTTTACTGTTTGTGGTTAAGATTTTTGTGCTACAATCAGAATCGGATGATAAGTAATGGTAACCTCACCAGTGGAAGTTGAGTATTGGGTGCGATAATCGGTCTCAAACTGTGTCAGGCGGCGTGGAGTCCAACGACTTTTGTGGATAGCATTGACCCCAGTCGCTTTGATGTGGCGCAGTACGGCAGTAGGCGAATCGAAATTTAATTGACGAATGTACTCTTTGCATTCCAAAATAGACAATCCAGCCTGTTGAAACAGTTTGGACAGTTCGTCAGCCGTATAGTAATCCAAACCGTCTCCGGTGGTGGTTCGGATCTCAATAAAATTGTCCGGACCGAAAGTGCTCAAAGCGATCACACCCGTCTCTGAAAGCAGTTCAGGAAGAGATTTAATAAATATAGGCAAATGATCGAACCACTGTACAGTCGATGCTGTGGCGATCAGATCATACGGTCTATCGGAGAACTGTGCCAGATCTTCCGCATCACCCCATTGGAAACGAATTGCATGATTGCGAGTATAGGCTTCCAAAAAATTAGCCGAGCCCTCCACCAGATCATTTAAGGTCCATGTAGCATGGGGGCAAAGCTCAAGTAATCGGCGAGTGAGAAATCCGGTACCGGTTCCGATCTCCAAACCGCGTGCAATGTGCTTCGGCTCAATGTGGGCCGAGAGCATATTTGCCAACTCATCACAAATTTGCTGCTGAACGATAGCCAGCGAATTATAACTGTGCAGGTTGGCTGCAAAACGATTTCTCAGCAGATCTTTGTCACTCATGGCGTAATTTCGATAGCGTATCGGCCGACAATTGGGACAATACGATTTCAGGATCGGCATAGGGATAATGCGGCATTTCGGGAACGAGCTGTACTTCAGTAGCCGGTGATTCGTCGTCCCAATACGCCTTCACATTGGCCGGCGGAAAAATGACATCCGCTTCGCCGATGATGGCATGACTCCAGCGAATGGTAGGGCTATAGGCTTTGGTCGAAGCGTCATACAGTTTTTGCAATTCGTCATACTTCTCTGCGAAGGGACGGCATTCAAGCCAGTCGGCAAGCCGATTGTAACTATTACCGAAAGTGCGACGATTAAAGGTGTCACAACCGGCCCGTTCCATCCCTTTCAATGTGACGGTGAAGGCTTTGGCAGGGATACCGTAACGGTTGTTAATGGGAAGCGGGGTACCGTTCATGGCGACGGTACGGTAAAACGTGATTCCCCTGAAGATCAGCTCAGACACCCACACACCAAATGACCAGGCAAACAAATAGATTCGCCTGTAACGGGCTACACTCTCTGGAGAAACCGGACTGATTGTTCGGTAGTCGTATGTGCAGAGCAAATCATACCCTTCTGGACGGATGTGATCGACAAGATGGTAGTCGCCCCCCCACCCTAAAGCGTAAATAATCAGATCTCGATTCTCTTCGCGGGTTATCCAATGCTGTTCCATACCTCTTTGAATTTTACAATAGCTTCATCGGGCAGGGCTGCATGTAATGAGACGCGTACACGCGCCTTGCCTTGCGGTACGGTCGGGGTTCGGATCGGCATGACCCAGAAGCCGGACTCCCGGAAACGTTCACTCATCTCGATGGCTCGTCGGTTCTCTCCGGCCATGATCGGAATGATGTGAGTCGAGGAGGTATCTCCGGTCAACAGTCGGGACAAATCCCGAAGGTGTTGACGCCAATCTTCCATCTGCGGCAGACGGCTGATAACATATTCAGACCATCTTAATAAGATGGGGGGAAGTGCGGTGGAGAAGATCAAGGTGCGCATGCGGTTGACCAAAAAGTCTCGGGTCAGTGAATCGGTCACCACAAATGCCCCCTGCGAAGCAATCGCCTTACCCAAAGTGGCGATCATGATGTCGCAATCGACACCCTCTTCAGCAGCCAAACCCCGTCCGTCCGGCCCACATACCCCGAAAGCGTGTGCCTCATCCAAATAGAGTTTCAGATCGTATTGCTCTTTGAGTTGTTGCAACTGACGAAGCGGCGCCCGATCTCCATCCATACTGAAAATGGATTCGGTAACTACCCAAACCTGACGGTAGTTAGCCCGATACCGCTTCAACAATCGTTCGAGATGATCCATGTCGTTGTGGTTGAACCGCTGCCATTCGGCCTGACAGAGCCGCAGCCCGTCGATCAGACTGGCGTGGATCAGTTTGTCTGCCAGAATCAAATCTCCCTTGTCGGTGATGGCAGGCAAGATACCGGAATTAACCATGTAGCCGCAGCCTAACACTAAAGCGGCTTTCCCTCCGTATAGGTTGGAGAGGGTCTGTTCCAAGCGAGTGTAATCAGGACTATTGCCGGTAATCAAGCGTGAAGAGGGGTTGCTGAGCAGAAACTCGTCGCTGTTACAAACTTCGCGCATGAAATCGCGGTGCAACGTTCGGCACGAAATGCCGAGATAGTCGTTTGAAGAGAGATTGAGATAACGCTTGCCATCATGTTCGAGGTAGAGGCCCTGCGGATTGAGATCAGGCAGGGTGCGGAGGTTGTTTTCGGACTCCAGCCGAGATAGAATCTCCTGCATCATACGAACAACTCCTCCTCTTTCTCTTTGTCAATATCGAGCAGTTGAGTGACCGCTTTGCGACCCTCAGCACCCAAATCGATCGAATAATTATTGACAAACAGCTCGATATGGCTGCGGGTTACCTCTTCATCCAACTCCTGCGCATACTGGTGGACAAAATCGGCTGAAGCAGCCGGATGAGCCATGGCATACGCAACACTGCGGTGCAATACCCGATCTATCTTTTGTTGTGTGGCCGAATCGAGGTTTCGTGAAACCACAATGGCACCAAGAGGTAATGGTAACTGGGTCAGTTTTTCCCACTCGACACCCAGGTCGGCAATCAGTTGCAAACCGATTTTGCGATAGACGAATCGTCCTTCGTGAATCAATACACCAGCATCACATTCGCCGCTCATCACCGCATCGGCAATATCCGAAAAGAGATAGGCTCTTTTGTTTTGAGCAGCAGGATAGATACGACTCATCAACAGGTTGGCTGTGGTATGCACGCCTGGGATAGCTATCTGCGCATCGTACAGCTCATCGGGATAAATTTTGTGTCGGCTGACCAACAAAGGACCATTGCCTCGTCCCAAGGCACTGCCACTGTTGAGAACTTTATAGTGGTCGCAGATTTGCGGCACAACTGCATAGCTCAATTTTGAGATGTCAGGGCCATCCTCCAGTACTGCCTGGTTGAGCTGCTCGATGTCGGCTAAATTCAGATCGAAGGTCAACCCTTCGGTGTCGATGCGACCGTGAAGCATGGCATCAAACATGAAGGTGTCGTTCGGACAGGTGGATATGTTAAGCTTCAAGTTCATGAATCAAGCGATTTAAATCACGTGCCAAAGTTTGGGTAGCTGCATGCAGATCCCATTGCTCAAAAGGTTCTCCGACCTGATTCGAAATCGTGCGAAGCTCCCAAAACGGAATGCCGGTTTGCAAGCAAACATGAAAGAAAGCACTACCTTCCATGTTCTCTATATCTGCTCCCTCTGCATCGACATAAGGTGAGGCAGCTGCGTTGACCGTATTGCTGACTACCTGCTGAAAACGGGTCGAATCAGCAATAAATGGACAATCCGTCTGTTCACCAAATTTTGCCTGAAAGGTCTGCTCTTGAAAGGTGCCGATGTCTGCACTACGTTCGGTTTTGACCAATACACTTTCCCCAACCGGGATCTTCTTGCCGGGATATACTCCGGCCAATCCAGCCAAAATTACCCGTTGAGGACGGTAGTGAAGCATCAGTCGGTAAGTATTATAGGCGCAGCGATAGCTGCCAACGCCGACCGTTGCAACGATTACCCCTTCGGGCTGCGATGCGATAAATGGTTTGGCCTCCAGTTCGGTCGGAATCAAGACCAACGTGCGCGTACCAAAATGTTGTTTGGTCTTCATGCTCAGAACATGAATCGACACCCCAAAGGCAATGACCAACAGCAAAATTTTAATCCACCACGCTTCGGTGAAAATGATCATGCTAAAGAGAATGGTGCTCCACAAATAGATCAAGGTCGATGCCTTGACAAATCGTGGAATACCGCATCCTCGTTCATAATCTTTGAGATACTGGCCAAAAAGTCGATTATTGAGCAACCAACTTTCCATCCGTGTGGAGCTTCTTGCAAAACACCATAACGCCAACAGCAGAAACGGAGTGGTAGGCAGCAGCGGAAGAAATATTCCAGCAAAACCCAAGGCCACAGAAAGGTATCCAGCTATTTTCAGAAAGGTATTTTTCATAAGGCTCTGCATCGGAGGCGCAAGATACGAAAAAACAAAAAAATGTCTATCTTTGTCCATTCAAAAACAGTTGTATACCTTATGGCGGACAATTCGATCCTTACGCGCCTTGATGGCCTGAAAATCAAATATGAAGAGATTGGGCAGCAGATGACTGACCCCGAAGTGATTGCCGATGTCAAAAAATTCGTTGCGCTGAATAAAGAGTACAAAGAGCTGCAACCAATTGTTGAGACAAGCGATAAATATCGTACGGCATTGAACAACCTCGAGGAGGCCAAAGAGATTTTGGCGCACGAGAAAGATGAGGAGTTGCGTGAAATGGCCCGCATGGAGGTTGCCGAACTGGAGCCTGCTTTGGCACAGATGGAGGAGCAGATCAAACTGTTGTTGATTCCTGCAGATCCACAAGACAGCAAAAATGCAATCGTCGAAATCCGTGGAGGTACGGGTGGTGATGAAGCTGCCATTTTTGCGGGTGACCTGTTCCGCATGTACACCAAGTTCATCGAGAAAAAAGGATGGAAATATGAGATCAACAGCGCTAGCGAAGGCAGCTCGGGTGGTTTCAAGGAGATTGTCATGAAGGTAACGGGCGATCATGTCTATGGTGTACTTAAATATGAGTCGGGTGTACACCGTGTACAACGTGTACCTCAAACCGAAACCCAGGGCCGTGTGCACACCTCGGCTGCGTCGGTTGCCGTACTGCCCGAGGCTGAAGAGTTCGACCTCGAAATCAATATGAACGATATCCGTAAAGATATCTTCTGTGCGTCAGGTCCGGGTGGTCAGTCTGTCAATACAACCTATTCGGCAATTCGTCTGACCCACATTCCGACCGGTATTGTGGTACAGTGCCAGGATCAGAAATCTCAGCTCAAAAACTTCGACAAAGCATTCGAAGAGTTGCGTACTCGTATTTACAACCTGGAGTATCAGAAATATTTGGATGAGATTGCCTCGAAACGTAAGACCATGGTTTCAACCGGTGACCGCAGTGCGAAAATCCGCACCTACAACTATCCTCAGGGACGTGTAACCGATCACCGAATCAACCTGACCCTGTACAATTTAGCGGCCGTTATGGACGGTGATATTCAGGAGATTATCGACAAACTGCAAGTAGCAGAAAATGCCGAACGCCTCCGTGCCAGCGAAGAGAATTAATGGATTGCCAAGCATAACATTCGGCACGTATTCAGTTTTGTTGATTGTGGAAGTAGCTCTCTTTCGGCCATGCGCAAGAGCTGACCTCAACAATCCATTTCTCAGAAAAGAGTACGACCAGTGAAGGAATACTGAAACCGAGCAATCACAATCCGCACATACCGCCGCTTCTTTCGTCAGGTTAAGACACTTTTTTAACTTCTTTGATTGGATCAAAGATCTAAGTACGAAATAATAAATCTTATCGTTATGAATGCTGATCAGCTTTTTGAACAGATTAAGGCTAAACGCAGTTTCCTTTGCGTAGGACTCGATAGTGACATGAACAAGATACCGCGCCACTTGCTGGCCGAAGAGGATCCTCTCTTCGCCTTCAACAAAGCAATTGTCGATGCAACTGCTCAGTACGCCGTCTGCTATAAACCCAATCTGGCCTTCTATGAAGATTGTGGCGAAAAAGGAATGATTAGTTTGCGCCGCACATTGGAGTATATCCGTGAGAAATATCCCGATCTGTTTGTAATCGCAGATGCCAAACGTGGCGATATCGGTAATACTTCGAAAATGTATGCACGCGTATTCTTTTCAGAATATCAGTTCGATGCAGTAACCTTGTCACCCTACATGGGACGGGATACCGTCGATCCTTTCCTGCAATTCGATGGAAAATGGGCTGTTATTGTTGCCCTATCGTCCAATCCGAGTGCAGCCGATTTTGAAATGTTGCCATTGGAGGATGGCGGTTACCTCTACGAAAAGGTGATTGACGCCTCTAAAGAATGGGGAACGACCGATAATTTAATGTATGTCGTCGGCGCCACCAAAGCAAAAATGTTGAAAGGCATTCGTGAATTGATCCCCGATCATTTCCTGCTAGTACCGGGAGTCGGTGCTCAGGGAGGAAGTCTCGAAGAGGTGGCCAAATTCGGTATGAATCGCCGTTGCGGCCTGTTGGTAAACTCTTCTCGAGGCATCATTTATGCCGATAACGGAGAACGATTTGCTGAAGCTGCCGGTGAAAAAGCAGCTGAACTGGCCTCTCAAATGGCCGACCTGCTGGAGCAATATCTCTAAACAGCTCAAAATGAACGCAAAAAACATTTCAGCACTGTCGGCTAATTGATCCAAAACAGGACAAAAAAATTCACTCGATATTTTGTTGAAATTTATTACGAAACTACGCGAAATTGATTAATTTCGCGTAGTTTTTTATTGGACTAACTTATCAAACTCTATAACTTCCACACTATGGATATTACACGAAGCCAACTATCAGGCAAAACCCGTACGGAACATGATCTTTTGGGAAATAAAGAGATCCCCGTGGAGTTTTATTTCGGCGTGCAGACCATGCGTGCCATTGAAAACTTCAACATTAGTCGTGTGCGACTCTACTTTTTCCCCGAGTTGATCAAAGCATTGGCTATGGTCAAAGAGGCTGCGGCAATGGCCAATCGCGATTTGGGATTAATCGACGGTCAGGTTGCACAGGCAATTATTGAGGCTTGCCAAGAGGTGCGCGCTGGTAAACTCGATGACCATTTCGTTGTAGATATGGTTCAAGGCGGCGCCGGTACCTCAACCAACATGAATGCCAATGAGGTAATTGCCAATCGTGCTCTTGAGATACTGGGACATCAGCGTGGTGAATACAAATATTGCCACCCGAATAATGATGTCAACATGTCACAATCCACCAACGACGCCTACCCTACTGCTGTAAAGATCGCTTTGATCAACAGCATCTCGAAACTGGAATCGTCGTTGAAATGGCTCGTAGAGGCATTCCACACCAAAGGTGCAGAGTTCGCTCACATCATCAAAATGGGACGTACCCAATTGCAGGATGCAGTCCCCATGACCCTCGGACAAGAGTTTGAAGCCTATGCGGCCAATTTAACTGAAGAGGTTGAGCGTCTGGAACAAAACTACAAACTCTTCCTTGAGGTGAACATGGGTGCTACGGCTATCGGCACAGGTATTAATGCAGATCCCGATTATTCTCCATTATGCATTAAGTACTTGCGTCAGATCACCGGTCTGCCGGTCGTTGCCGCAACCAACATGATCGAGGCAACCAACGACACCGGAGCATTCATCATGAACTCTTCGGCTCTGAAACGATTGGCGGTTAAACTTTCGAAGATCTGCAACGACTTGCGTCTGCTCTCATCCGGACCACGTACCGGTCTCAACGAGATCAATCTCCCTCCGATGCAACCCGGTTCTTCAATTATGCCAGGCAAAGTGAATCCGGTTATCCCCGAGGTAGTTAACCAAGTAGCATTCAAGGTTATCGGCAATGATCTGACCGTTACCTTGGCGGCTGAGGCAGGTCAATTGGAGCTGAACGTGATGGAACCAATTATTGTTCACAGCCTGTTTGAAAGCATTGATCTGTTGAGCAATGGCATGAACACATTGCGTGATCGTTGCGTAGCAGGCATCACAGCTAATGAAGAGGTGTGCCGCAAACTGGTTTACAACAGCATCGGATTGGTTACGGCTTTGAATCCATATTTGGGTTACGAGACATCGACTGAACTGGCCAAAACAGCTCTCAAGACCGGTAAAGGTATCTACGAACTGGTTTTGGAGAAAAAACTGATGAGCCAGGAGGAGTTGGATAACGTACTCTCTCCGGAAAATATGATCAAACCCCGCAAATTCTATCATAAGTAGTACATACACACCTGCTTTTATGCAACCCGGAAGCAAATAAACGCTTCCGGGTTCTTTTTTTGTTTGCAATAAATACGAAAGACCTTTTTAGATCTTTATATAACAAGGAGTACAATCCAATGACAAGATTAATCCGTATGGCACACACATTGAGACCGATTACAATAGACGATTCAATCTCTAGATACCTGTCAACTAAAACACACTTGTCTTTCCTCATTTTGTTCCTCCTATAGAGCCTCATCCTGGAGACATAACAGAGTTTACAGATCTTGTTTGATATAAAAAAATCATTGGCCGTGATGTCTCTTGATTTACATCTTTTAAACCTAAGATTCGGCTAAATCGACCGCCAGAATTTCAGCATAGCACTCCATATTCTTAAATTTATTTAGTATCTTTCAGCAAAATCTAAATCTCCCGGAAATTATGGAAACCGAGATGTTGGACAATCAATCTTTACCCGCATACGTTGACCCATTCCTGAAACTGTCAGAAGAGTATTTCAGTGAAGCCAGTCATCATTTGGTCAAAGCAGCTCTACGCGTCGCTATCGAAAAACTCGACGGCATGACACGCTATGACGGTACTCCCTTAGTGATGCACTCCGTCGATACCGCCACAATCGTCATCCGCGAAATCGGACTGGGACGCAATTCCGTCATCTCTACCCTACTACATGATGTCGTCCGTTTAGGTTTAGCCAATTTGAATTCCATCGGAAGACACTATGGTGAACAGTGTATCGGCATACTGAAAGGGTTGTGCAATATTTCCGACGTGGACACCAAAGCTGCCGAAAACCAAGTGGATAATTTCCGTGAACTGATCGTCTCCTATGCGTCAGATCCACGTGTGATTTTAATTAAATTGGCAGACCGGCTGGAGGTGATGCGTAAACTCGATATGTTCCCGGAAGAAAAACGGTTGAAAAAATCCTGGGAGAGTTTGAACCTCTATGCACAAATCGCCCATAAGCTGGGACTCTATAATGTAAAATCGGAGCTCGAAGACATCTCACTAAAGTATCTCGAACCTGAAGATTACAATTATATTCTGCGCCGTCTGGAAGATACGGCAGCTGAACGTGAGGCGTTCATTAAAGAGTTTGTCAAGCCGATCGAGGAGAAAATGAAGCAGCAAAACTTCAAATATCACCTCAAAAGCCGCACAAAATCAATCTATTCAATTTGGCGCAAAATGAAACGTGTACACATCGGCTTTGACGAAGTGTACGATCTGTTTGCCATTCGCATCATTTTGGACTGCCCTCGCGAACAGGAAAAGGCTTGCTGTTGGGCCATCTATTCGATAGTAACCGATTTCTATACGCCCAACCCGGATCGTATGCGCGATTGGATATCAATTCCCAAATCCAATGGATACGAATCCTTGCATACAACCGTCGTAACACCTGAAGGACGCTGGGTTGAGATTCAGATCCGCACGGAACGCATGGATGAAATTGCTGAACGTGGAGTGGCCGCCCATTGGCGTTATAAAGGAATCAAAAACGACGGTATGGGGACCGAAGAGTGGTTCAGCCGCATTCGGGAATTAATCGAAGCAACCGAAAATCAAACCCGAGCAGATAAGTTCAACATCAAACTGTCGTCAGGTGAAATCTTTGTTTTCACCCCCAATGGCGATCTGCGCAAATTGAATGAAGGGGCGACGGTTCTGGACTTTGCTTTTGATATCCACTCCAATTTGGGGGCCTCTTGTGTAGGAGGAAAGGTCAACCACCGCAATGTCTCTTTCAAAGAACAGCTTAAAAACGGAGATATTGTTGAAATTCTCACCTCTAAAACTCAAAAGCCCAAAGCAGATTGGCTCAACATTGTAACCACAAGCAAGGCAAGAAACAAAATCAAGGCCTACTTGCGGGAAGAGCAGGCAAAAGCAGCCAGCTTAGGGCGTGAAGAGTTGGAGCGGAAATTGAAAAACTGGAAGCTGCCCATCGCCATGGATGATGCAGTAACCATGCTCTGTAAATACTATAAATTCAAGACAGGCACTGAACTATACGGCCAAATTGCCCAGCAAAAAATCGTCATTGGTGACATCAAAGATGTATTGACTCGCCTGCTCGATAATGAGACGGTAGATGAGGTTCGGCAAATTAAAACAGTTGCCGCTAAATCCACCTCGAGTGTGGATGACGCACTGGTCATCGATGAATCATTGAGCAACATTGAATACAAATTGGCAAAATGTTGCAACCCGATCTATGGCGACGATATTTTTGCCTTCACTACGATCAACAACGGCATAACGATTCACCGACACGACTGTCCCAATGCCATGCGTCTGAAAGAGCGCTATCCGTACCGTGTATTGCCAGCCCGTTGGCAAAAAGAGGCTGCTCACGGTTCATTCCGGGCAACGGTTCGGATCCAGGCTGACGATGTCCCAGGTTTGGTCAACAAAATCACCGAGGTGATCAACAGTGATCTGAAAATCAACATCCGTTCAATGAGCCTCAATTCGGCTGGCGGCATTCTATCCGGTTTGATCAATATCGAGGTGACCAGTACTCAAGTCGTGGAGACTGTCGTGTACAAACTGATGAAGATAAAAGGAATGCAAAAGGTATTTCGCGTAAATAATTGATATGCCCAATTCCGATCCCATATCGCTCAGCAATTTGCAAATGCTGATCCAGGCAGGTATCGACCAAACCCACCCATTGCCGTATTGGGTTACAGCCGAGATCAGTGAATTGAAAGTCAACTATTCAGGACATTGCTACCTGGAATTGGTCGAAAAAGGAGGAGCGAACCATGTACCCAAGGCCAAAGCTACGGGCATAATCTGGCGCAGCACCTATGCCATGCTTGAACCCTATTTCCGGCAAATGACCGGACAGACGCTCTCCGCAGGCTTACAGGTTCTGATCAAAGTAGTGGTCACTTACCATGAACTCTATGGGCTATCGTTGCAGATTACGGATATCGATCCGGCATACACCTTGGGGGACATGGAGCGGCAACGCCAAGAGACAATAGCCCGACTGCAAGAGGATGGAGTCTATGACATGAACCGCGAGTTAGAGTTACCAGCTGTAATGCAAAGAATCGCAGTTGTCTCATCTCGCAATGCTGCCGGATACCAAGACTTTTGCAAAGAGTTGGCAAATGGCATCTATCGTTTCGATGTCGAACTGTTTGACGCCTTTATGCAAGGAGCAGGAGCTGAAGACTCGATTATCGCCGCATTAGGGGCAGTCGCTGATCGTATTGATGACTTTGATGCAATGGTGATCATTCGAGGTGGTGGTTCACAAAGTGATTTAGGCTGCTTTGACAGTTATCGGCTTTGCTGCCACTTGGCACAATTTCCACTGCCCGTCATTGCAGGTATCGGGCACGACAAAGATCAGAGCGTTGCAGACCTGGTCGCTGCGGTCTCGGTCAAAACTCCAACCGCAGTAGCTGTCTATCTGAAAGATCGTTGCGCTGCATTGGACGATTGGCTGCAAGAACGTCTCGAAGAGTTATCCAGTCACGTCTTAACATTACTTGATGAAGAACATCAACGATTGCAGCAAATCGGCATGACATTGAAGTTGGGCCTGACAGAACGCATGCATCAGCAGCAACTACAATTAGAACGGCTGCACAACGATCTGGTCCGATTGACAGGCCAGGCTGTCTATCGCGGTTTAGGAAATTTGGACAATCTGCAAACTCAATTATCGCATGCTGTCCATTATGCTTTACAGACAGCCGAGCGAAATTTAAACACCTATCGAGAAACCTTAACCGATCGCAGCCGAACTATACTATCCAACCGCCGGCAACAATTGGATCTGCTCAATGACCGAATCCTCACACGTGATCCCAAACGAATGTTGGAATTGGGTTACGCTTTGGTACGTTCCGGAAATCGCAATCTGACCTCCATACACGATATCCATCCAGGGGATGAAATCCATGTGGTTTGGCACGATGGATCGGCTGATGTCGAAGTTCGTCAGTTGCACCCCAATCGCCGATCAACCTACAAGAAACAGCAAAAATCAAATTAATTACATATGGACAAGAAACAACCGACCTATACCCAAGCTATCGAAGAGATCGAAGAGATTCTGGAGAAGTTTAATGATGCACAAATGAATGTCGATGAGTTAGGCGCTCAAGTCAAACGAGCTTCTGAATTAATCAAACTGTGCCGGGAAAAACTTCGCAAAGCCGAAACCGAAGTGTCTGAAGCATTAAAGGAAGAATAACCATCCATCCGATAAATTTCGACCAACTGAATAGCATTTTTACATCTATATTCATAACCCCGTTTCCCTCTTTGCAACAATAAAAAAGGCTACTTGATTAAGTAGCCTTTTTTATCATATATATATTGTCACAATCACATATCTTATCGAGTAGGAATCTCCTCTTTCAACATATGAAGATCTTCAACTCCGGTGATTTCACTTGAGCATTCGCCAATCCAACCGTTAACTTGATTTACTGCGGTGTAGATTTTGACAAAATCGATACCTGGCAATGACACCTTTTCGCCTGAAGCATCAACAGCCCAATCGATGTCAATCGATGCTTCTACATCCGTATTGGCAACATTGTCAGCATAACCGTAAGTAAATGCCTGAAGTTCAAAAATTGCCCCATTGGGAATTGAATTCTGAGGCAAGCAGGTACCTTTGATGGTCATACGATCCCCTTCAAACCATTGAGGGAAATAGGGTTGCGAATGGTAGGCATTTTTCGGCAGATAACCAGCCTGTCCCAAATTATCTTCCCATCGAATATAGGTCTCTTTCTCCTCCTGAGTGGTAGGTTCTTGTGACGGACGGAAATAGGTAATCTCGTAATTGCGGTGAATATCAACGTCATTTCCGTTTTCGCGAGCAGCTGCATACCAACTCTCCTGGAATGCCTTCTGATGTGCGCTTCCAGCGATTTCATACCACTCATCATCATCAGGCTGGCCATTCTGATTGCGATCAAGAGCTACCATGATAACCCCAGGCTCAGAACTGTTCTTGTAAGCATTACCTAAAACACGGAAATCACGCAAGCCTGCCTTATTCTCAATCGTGTGGTCAAATCCTACAATAACGTAACCTCCGAAACCACCCAATGAAATCATGCCTCGTTTATTATTACCGATTGCATTGAGTACTTTCTGGTTCATCGCCTCCTGGTCATCTCCCTCTGCGTATGCAGGCAACGTGTTGGTAAATTGTCCAGGAGCAGGCATGAAATCTAACACTTTGGTAATGTATGCATCACCTTGAAAATTGTAAGAAGGAGTCGAAGGAATCTCGACATCACCATCACCATCTTCTCCTGGATTCGGATCGGGAGTACCTGACCCTTTTTCACCACAAGAAGCACAAGCAAACGCTAAAGCCATCAAAGGCATAGCATAATTTACCAAAGAAAAGATTGATTTTTTTTTCATGATATGGAAAGGTTTTGTCCGTAAGTTCTTTCACCACCTTGGCGACAACAGGCTTTCCACATCTGATTTGAAATGTATAGAATAGCACGGAAAGGTGTCTTCCTCAAAATCTGACACCATAACCATCCTGTCCTCGCATTCGGTTATCAGTAACTGGCAGGTCTTCTGACTTACTCTCATTCCCGAGGCCTTCCCAACAGCAGAGCTGTCAGTGGCAACAGATATTCAGGAAATAATTAATGAGTTCACAGCAGCGGGACTGTTCGAGACTTGCACTCGATTCCCTTTTCATTCACAAACAATAAATCGTGTTGTGAAACCAATTACAGCGGCAAATGTACCGCTAATTTTCATTTCTCCAAAATTAACATCATTTTTAATTTGCCTCTCTATAGAAGCTCTACTCTCCGACATAGCACTTCATGCACGTACACTCTATACATCCTTGCTTTTCTCAAAACATTTATTACCAATACAATCTTTATCGTCTTTTGACGCGCTCTTGTCATCAAAGCATTTCACAATATTTTTTTAACATTTCGAGAAATAGCATGTCACTCCAATAAGTGAATTCATGGTCATAAATCTTAATTGGTAAAACACCAATCACAACTTTTTAATTGCACTGACTATGATTGCAAGAGCTATTCATCGGCCCAATCCATTAACTCAATAAACACTTTATAAAAAAATTTCTAAAATTCGTAAAATTAACATCTTATATATAATATTTTGGATTGAATATATTCCTACAAGTTCCTGTCTAAATTGATCAGTATTTCAAAATAGGACACAGACTGAAACAAACCCACAACGAAAGCTATAGTTCCCAAATTGTCAAATATTTATATAATAAATCACCTGTCACAAATTGGTAACGGCGGTCCAAATGCCCTCTCAAAAACAAGATTCTGTCGTTTTATTCTATCTCCTGATCAATCTGATATAACACAATTAACAACAATATATAATATTTAATATAAATGATTTACATAGACATACATAAACTATTAATTTAGCAATTATAGACCTAACAAATCCAATCAAACGATTTGACAATCCCAGGGAATCTCGCTACATTTACACACAATTTTACACTTGTGAACCCACACGAAACAGATCGTCACAAGCAGCAACATACAGCTGCCCCGACACACAAACTAACCGATTGGTTGCCCACCTCTATCAAAGAGGTGCGGGCTCGCAATTGGAGTGAATTGGATGTCATTATCTTTTCTGGTGATGCTTATGTAGATCACCCTTCATTCGGTGCGGCCGTAATCGGCCGGTTGTTAGAAGCAGAAGGCTTACGTGTGGCCATCGTTCCTCAACCCAACTGGAAAGACGATCTGCGTGATTTTCGCAAACTGGGCCGACCAAGACTCTTCTTTGGGGTAACCGGAGGAGCCATGGACTCAATGGTCAACCACTATACAGCCAACAAACGACTGCGCAGTGACGACGCTTATACACCGGGAGGCAAGGCGGGATTTCGGCCCGATTATGCGGTTACCGTGTACACCCGCATTCTCAAACAACTCTACCCCGACACACCGGTCATTATTGGCGGTATCGAAGCTTCACTGCGCCGATTGACCCATTATGACTATTGGAGTGACACCCTAAAACCCTCCATTCTGATCGAAAGCGGAGCAGACTTGTTGGCCTATGGCATGGGAGACAAAGTTCTACCTGAAATAGCCCGAACCATGCGAGGAGGATATAATCTGAACCTGCTTCGAAAAGTACCGCAGGTCGCGTATGTCGCACCCGCAAATAAAATCGGTTCACTACCCGAAAGCACCATCATGCTACACAGTTTCGAACAGTGTCAGCAAAGCAAAAAGGCCTTCGGAGAGAATTTTGTCCACATTGAGACCGAATCAAACCGAATGCAGGCAGCAACGTTAGTTGAGCCTGTCGGGGACCAATATGTCGTAGTCAACCCACCCTACCCCTCCATCTCCGAAAAAGAGCTGGATCATAGCTTCGATCTGCCATACACGCGTTTGCCTCACCCTCGATACAACGGGAAAGGAGATATCCCAGCTTATGAAATGATTAAATTTTCGGTCAATCTGCATCGCGGTTGTTTCGGAGGTTGCAGTTTCTGTACCATTTCGGCTCATCAGGGCAAATTCATATCGAGCCGCAGTGAAACCTCCATCCTCAACGAGATTCGCCAAATAACCGCTATGCCAGGATTCAAAGGCTATCTATCGGATTTGGGTGGTCCTTCGGCAAACATGTATCGGATGGGAGGGCGCAATAAAGCACTCTGCGCCAAATGTATCAGACCCTCATGTATCTTTCCTGCTCCTTGCCGAAACCTCGATAACAACCATCGACCTCTGATCGATCTGTACCGAAAAGCAACCGCAATCAAAGGAATCAAAAAGGCATTTATCGGCAGTGGCATTCGATACGACCTGTTTGAACAAGACGGTGACGCCTATCTACGGGAGGTGATCCGCAATCATGTCTCCGGACGGCTCAAGGTAGCTCCTGAACACACCGAAGAGCATGTACTCAAATTGATGCGCAAACCCTCGTTCGAACTGTTCCGCTCCTTGAACGAACGGTTTAACCGCATCTGCCAACAAGAGGGGCTGAACTACCAGCTGATTCCCTACTTTATCTCCAGCCATCCGGGCTGTACAGAAGCGGACATGCGCCATTTGGCTGTCGAAACCCGTCGGCTCCATTTCCGGCTTGAGCAGGTACAAGATCTGACGCCGACACCGCTCACCCTCTCGTCGGTGATGTTTTATACAGGTTTTAACCCATATACAGGAGAGAAAGTGTATGTAGCCCGCAATCAAGAGGATAAACGACGTCAAAAGAGCTATTTCTTTGGTTGGAAAAAACGTTAATCACCTCACGCATTTTCTCCGGAGACTTTCCGACGAATTTACTATTTTTACAGTCCGATTCACAAGACAACTATGGCCAAACAATACTCTCCCAAAGAAAAAAACGCTCAAGCAGCAGCCGATCTAATGACCGATCCAGCCAGCATCGTTCCGCCTCAGGCCGTTGAACTCGAAGAGGCCGTTCTCGGTGCGCTTATGCTCGAAAAGGATGCCGTCATCGAGGTGCAGGGACTGCTCACACCAGAAGCATTCTACAAAGAGACGCACCAAATCATCTATAAAGCGATTCTCGATTTGTCGATGGAGTTGAAACCCATCGACCTGTACACGGTCACCGAAAAGCTGAAGCAGATCAAAAAGTTGACCGCTGTAGGGGGAGCCTCTTATTTGGCCCAACTAACCCAAAAGGTGGGATCGGCCGCTCACGTCGAATTTCACGCGAAGATCATCGCTCAAAAATATGTGCAACGTGAACTGATTCGCGCGACCACCGAAATTCAAAAACGCTCTTACGACGAGGCTTCGGATGTAACCGACCTGATCGATTTTGCCGAAGGTGAAATCTTCAAAGTGGCCGAAGGGCACGTCAAACGAGACGTTCAAAAATCGCGTGACATCTTAAACAAGACCTTACAGATGATCGAAGAGGCCTCAAAACGAGAAGGAGGCTTCAGCGGTGTCCCCTCAGGATTTACACACCTCGATCGTCTGACTTTGGGATGGCAACCTTCCGACCTGATCATCATTGCAGCCCGTCCGTCTATGGGTAAAACAGCTTTTGTGCTCTCACTTGCCCGCAATGTGGCAGTAGATTTTCAAAAGGGAGTAGCATTTTTCTCACTTGAAATGAGCGCCGAACAGTTGATGATGCGTCTAATCGTTGCCGAATCTGAACTCGATTCTCGCAGCGTCCGCAATGGCGATCTCACACCCGAACAATGGAAACACATGGAGACCGCCATCAAACCGCTTTCAACAGCACCTCTGTTTATTGATGACACTCCGGCTCTGTCGGTTTTCGAATTCAGATCCAAAGTACGCCGACTCAAGACCCAATACGACATTCAACTGATCATCATCGACTACCTGCAGTTGATGACCGCCAACACAGACAATCGCAACAGCAACCGTGAACAAGAGGTCGCCATGATCTCCCGCTCATTAAAAGCCATAGCCAAAGAGTTGAATGTTCCGATTATTGCCCTGTCACAGTTGAACCGATCGGTCGAATCGCGAGGCGGCAACAAACGGCCTCAACTTTCTGACCTGCGTGAATCGGGAGCCATCGAGCAAGATGCCGACCTAGTTGCCTTTATCCACCGTCCCGAATATTATGGACTTACCGTAGATGAGGATGGCACCCCGACAGAAGGCATGGCCGAAGTCATTGTAGCAAAACACCGTAACGGAGCCGTTGACACAATTAAACTGCGATTCCGCAAAGAACAGGCTCGCTTTATGGATTTTGATGACGATCCGGGTTACACCGGTATTGACAGCAGCATGAATACCGAATTCACCTCTTCCCTTGGCGCCGCACAGGATTTCAATGATCCGGGCGGATACGGAGCATTGGGGGTACCTTCGGGCTCTTTTGGTGGAAATTTCGGCGGGTCTTTCCAAGATATTCCCTCTTCGCTGGGAGGTACATTCGGCTCCGGCCAGAACGGTTTTGGCAACAACGGCAATGATGAAGGATCACCGTTCTAAATTATTCCGTGCGTACTTTTCCGTTGAAGTTCCACTAACCGCACACTGAGGCGAGCTTCAGTTGCATTTTTCACACGCGATCAATTTCACACATCCATTTTCAACTTGGGGTCTCCACATGACGTGTAGGGACCCCAAAACATTTATTATATCTACGGCGAAAGTAACATGTCGTTGCGTTGTTCAGAGCCTCGACGAAACAGTGAATAACAGGGACGAGCTATTCAATGCTGAAATATTGCAAACCTCAACCACATCTATGCTGATTGGTTCACAAATTCTCCATTTTTTGTAGTATCTTAGTAGGAGTCCACTGGAAAATTCCCCAATGGATCGAGGAAACGAATCGGTTCTTTGGGTTGTTTCTGCTATATTGCGTCCAAAACAACTCACTCTTGATTGGTGAACTTGAAATGCACGGCACGCAAACAACCTATATCTTGTCTGTCTTACCAACAAGGTAGGACACTCAAGACATCATATCCGGAGCGGCATAGATAGATTGATGTCATTCCGTAAAACACCATAACACTAACCCAAATGTTTGTCAAAAGTTATTGCAGTGCCATCTCCGGCATCGAAGCTATTACTGTTGCGGTAGAAGTCAACATTACAGCCGGTGTAGGCATGTACCTCGTTGGCCTGCCCGATAATGCCGTACGGGAAAGTCAGGAGCGTATCCGCTCGGCTTTCGACAACTGTGAATACCGTATGAGCGGTAAAAAGGTGACCGTAAACCTCTCACCGGCAGACCTGCGCAAAGAGGGTTCCGCCTACGACCTCCCCATCGCTATCGCCATTTTGGCCGCATCGGGTCAAATCATTGCCCCCAATTTATCCCGTTACATGTTGCTCGGGGAGCTCTCCCTCAACGGGGCCATCCTTCCAATCAAAGGAGCACTTCCCATTGCCATTCAAGCTCAAAAAGAGGGTTTTGCAGGCCTTATCCTTCCTGAAGCTAATGCGCATGAAGCAGCCGTGGTTCAGGGATTGGATGTTTATGGCGTTAAAAACTTAAATGAGGTCATCGACTTTTTACAGGGCAGTACCAAATTGACACCTCTGAAAATCGACATAGAACGGACCTTTGCCGCCGCTCAATACGCATTCGACTACGATTTCAGCGATGTAAAAGGACAAGCCCCTGTCAAACGTGCTCTCGAAGTGGCTGCTGCCGGTGGTCACAACGTCCTGATGGTGGGACCTCCGGGATCAGGCAAAACCATGCTGGCCCGCCGTATGCCTTCAATCATGCCACCCACCACCCTGCAAGAGGCCCTCGAAACAACCAAAATCCACTCCGTAGCCGGGAAATTGGGTCGTCAGGAAGGGCTAATCACGACTCGTCCGTTCCGTGCGCCGCACCACCTCACCTCACAAGTGGCCTTAGTGGGAGGAGGAACCAATCCACAACCCGGCGAGATTTCGTTAGCTCACAATGGAATTCTGTTTTTGGACGAACTGCCTGAATTCAGTCGCACGGTGCTCGAATCGCTAAGGCAACCCATGGAGGAGAAACGTATCGTTATCGCTCGATCCAAATATACCGTCGAATATCCGGCAAACTTTATGCTGATTGCATCGATGAATCCCTGCCCATGCGGCTACTACAACCATCCGACTAAACATTGTGTCTGCTCACCTGGCAGCGTAGCCAAATACCTGAATCACATCTCAGGGCCTATGCTTGACCGCATCGATCTACAGGTGGAGGTAACACCTGTCCCCTTCTCCGACCTGACGCAAACTCGCCCGGAGGAGTCGAGCAGCACCATCCGGGAACGGGTGATTGCAGCCCGGCATATTCAGCAAAAACGATTTGCAGGCACCAATATTCACACCAACTCGATGATGAGCAGCCGGCAACTACGCGAGTGGTGTCCGTTGGATCAAGAGTCTGTCAAACTGCTCGAAACCGCCATGGAACGTCTGAATCTTTCGGCCCGGGCCTACGATCGAATCATCAAAGTGGCTCGAACCATTGCAGATTTGGAGGCAAGTCCCGACATTCGCTCTACCCATATCGCCGAAGCAATCCGATACCGCAACCTTGACCGTGCCTCATGGGGTGCCTAACAGAGCCTGACCATGCATCTGTCGGACCAAATAGCACTATCTCCCTTTTTCAGAATTATCGTCCCGCTGACGATCGGAATCTTGTTGGCGCCATGGGTCACCGTGCCTACTTGGTTACTGATATTGATTGCCAGCATCGTCTATGGTGCTGCCTGGTTCCTGCGGAAAAGCATCGCCGGATGGTGGTACGTCTCTGCCTCCATTTTGCTGACCGGTCTGCTGCTTAGTCGTATCGGCACAGCCCAACCCGAAATACCGCAAGGAGAACGGTTGCTGATGATTGCCCAAATCGACGCAACACCCTACACACAAGGCCGCTGGCAGCGCACAACGGCTCATGTCGGCTACTATCGTCCCTACCCGCGAAAATCGAACAAAACATTCCAGCCCCAAACTATCCGCAATTCTGACTCCCTACCAACTTCATCTCCCGGAACTGGTTGTACTCCAAACAGAAACTTTTATTCTGATGCGAATCATACAATCCCCAGCGCATCAAGTGCTCACACCTCCGAGGATCAGCAAAACTTAGCAACACCTAACCCGCATCACCCTACAAAATGGACACCCGTTGCCGAAAAGATTCAACTTTACATTGATACCTGTTATCGGGTTCAAATCGGCGAACAGATCACCTTTCGGGGCTACCTCAATCCGATCGACACCACCGGAAGCAGTTACGGACGGTTAATGCGCAGTAGAGGTCTCTTCGCGCGCAGCTATGTAACCAGAGGCGCTCTGATTACCCGAATGACCCCACATAACGTTTCAACCTCGATTTGGGCGGCAACAGTTCAACACAACGCCGTTTCCCGACTTATGCGCCTCAACCTGAACGAAACCGATCGCAATCTGCTCGCCACACTTGTGGCCGGTGAACGTCGAGGTATCGACCCCAACCTGCGACAAGAGTATGCCATCACCGGCGTCGCTCACATCTTGGCCGTCTCGGGACTCCACATGGGGTTTGTTCTGCTCTTTGCAAACTTGCTGTTCGGCTGGATTGTCCTCTTCCGTCGGGGACATCTGATCAAAAACATCTTAGTCATACTCTTCATCTGGGGATATGCCGTTATGGCCGGATTGTCGGCTCCTGTAATTCGTGCAGCCCTGATGATGTCCTGTGCCCAACTGGCATTCAACATCACACAAAAAGGAAATAGTTATAATATTGTATTGGGTGTCGCCACTTTAATGTTAGCCGTACATCCGGGATATCTGAGCGACATCAGTTTTCAACTCTCTTTTGTCGCTGTGCTCTCCATCCTCTTCTTCTATCCTCGACTGTTCCGTTATCGCAAAAAATGGAGACGTATTCCCAATGCTATTTTAAGTTGTATTTTCCTCGGCCTGGCCGCACAGATCGGAACGCTCCCTTTAGTCGCATACAGTTTCGGCAATATCCCCATCATCTCCCTGCTGATCAATCCGATCGTTATCCTCACCTCATTTATCACGATTTGCACAGGATTGATCTGGTTGCTCATACCATTCGGATTCCTCAACCCGATCTGTAGTTTCATTATTCACCACGCGCTCTCGCTGCAAAACGGCATCATCGGTTGGGCTGCACACACTCCGATAACAGCCATACGAGATGTCCACATGCCTGGATTCATGGTAATCGCACTCTATGCAGTTATCGCAATTGTCGCTATCGTAGTCAAATTAAGAGAAGAACAAAACGAAAAATTGGTCTTTAAGAAAAATTCACGGATATTTGTACCATGATCTCTTGCAACGATATTAAGACGCTGCTACGGCCTGATGTCCGTGAACAAATCGCCGTACATCTGAACGACGATCCGACCAAGGTAGCGTTATCCTTGCGCGAGAATGGCCCATTGGTGGCGACACAAATCAAATATCTGCAACGAGCCCGCATCAAACTGCCCGCCTACTATGCGGCACAGTGTATTTTACCTCCACTCTCTTTTGAACAGGCTAGCAGTGAAGAGAGCGCCTCTCTCAAACACTACACAGGCCACACTTGCCTCGACCTGACCTGTGGTTTGGGAGTAGATGCCTTTCATTTCAGCAAATGTTTCGCTCAGGTCGTAACCGTTGAACAGAGCGCCGAACTGTGCGAGATCGCTCGAATCAATTTTGAACGGCTCCAAGCCCGTAACATTCGAATCATAACCACTACAGCAGAACAATACGTAGCCGATCTGAACTCAAGAGCGGAATCCATCGGCCCGATCGATCTGATCTATATTGATCCCGCCCGAAGAGACAGCCAAGGCAAAAAAGTGTGGCTATTGGAGGACTGTTCGCCCAATGTCACCAAATTATTGCCATCGTTATTGCAACTCTCGCCATTAGTCGTAATCAAAGCATCACCGCTCTTCGACATTGACGAAGCATTCCGGCTTTTTGGGGAGAAGTGTTCGGTCGAAATTATCTCGGTACATGGCGAATGCAAAGAGGTTTTAATTGAAATACGCAACTCTCAAAAAAATAGCACAGTAGTTCCCTCCGATAGTTTGCCCAGTACAGACGACCTTTCGGCAACTGGAAATCTCTCCACGCGATCGGAAACACCCCAAACACCTGTGAATGTTATCACAGATTCTGCACAAATGGGGGTGATACGATTAACCGCTTCAGGGCATCCCACTCTCTGTTATTCGCACAAAGAGGAAAAATGGCTGAGCCCACCCCAAGAAAAGACCGAACAGCAGACATCAAAACAAAATCCATTTCCGGAACAGAATCAAGATCACTCCGCACAAATATCTGCAATTCAACAAGACACCCTGCTTTTCTCCCGAGAGAAAACCGATGGCATTGCTACACGTTACTTATTGATTCCGGATGTAGTGCTGTACAAGGCCCGCCTGATTGAACAATATGCCCAATACTGCGGATGCAGGGCCAATTCTGCCACCGGGTATCTTTTCTCCGACCATATTCCACAATCCTTTGTAGGGCATATTTACCCGATTCAATGGGCTACACCATACAAACCTAAAACACTCAAATCACAATTCAAAAAGGACGGCATTACCCGTTGTAACCTACTCAAAAAAGATTTTCCTCAAGACGCAGAAACCATCGCCAAATCATTAGGTATCCGTCAGGGTGGGACCCACTATGCAGCTTTCACCCGTATCGGGACACAACCCTATGTCTTAATGCTTGGGGATGAAATTTTCATTCAAAACCCAGATCTCGATCAACATGAGCAACCACACAAACCATAAAAGACCTACCATTCTACAATCCGTTATTCCCATTTTGGTATTGATCGGGCTGATCAGCCTTAATGTGATCACCTTAGGCGATAACACCCTCTCCGGTGCCAACCAAATCTCACTGTTGATCGCTTCGAGTGTCGCAACCTGCATCGCCCTCTACAATAAAGTCACCTGGCAAGATATTCTAAAAGGCATTCTACACACCCTTTCAGCAGCTATGCCCGCCATCCTGATCCTCATGATGATCGGAGCTTTAGCCGGCACCTGGATGCTCAGCGGCGTCATCCCCGCCATGATCCATTACGGATTGTATATCCTGCGCCCCGACTATTTTCTGCCAGCAGCCGTAATCATCGCTGCAATCATTGCAATAGCTACCGGCAGCTCCTGGTCCACCATCGCTACCGTCGGTGTAGCCCTATTGGGAATCGGTCAAACCCTCGGTCTCAACGATGCCATGATCGCCGGAGCCATCATCTCAGGAGCCTACTTCGGAGATAAAGTCTCACCACTCAGCGATACAACCAATCTCGCCTCTGCCACTGCCGGAGTCAATCTGTTCACCCATATCCGGTATATGATGTTTACGACAGTTCCCACTATACTGATCACCATCATTCTGTTTACAATCATTTCGCTCTGCATCGATGTACAACCGACCGATATGTCCGTCGATGCCGTGCAACAGACCATTACCTCCACATACCAGATCAGTCCGCTGCTCTTCATCGTACCAATCATTGTCATTTGGATGATTGCTCGACGTGTCGAACCTGTACCTGTCCTCTTCCTGGGAGCTATTCTGGGGGCTATTTTAGCGTTGATCACCCAGTCCGATGTTATTACTCAATTGAGCGGACAGGAAACACTGACCTTTAAAGGTGCTTACCGCATCATCACCCAAGCCATGTACGGCTCACTGTCGATCAACACAGGGAATCCGACTGTCGATACCCTTTTCAGCACCTCGGGAATGGCCGGTATGATGAATACCATCTGGCTGATCATTACCGCCATGATTTTCGGCGGAGTCATGGAGGCCGGACAGTTCCTCGAACGAATCACCTCGGCACTGATCCAACGCGTACACTCCACCGGCGGACTGGTCACCACCACAACCGGTACCTGTCTGCTGTTCAATGCAACCGCTTCGGATCAATACATCGCCATTGTGGTTCCCGGCAAAATGTTCTCCAACGCCTACCGTAAAAACCGACTGGCTCCGGAAGTGCTGAGCCGCACCTTGGAAGATACCGGCACCGTTACCTCTGTCCTCTTTCCCTGGAATACCTGCGGCGCAACCCAGTCCAGTGTATTGGGCATATCCACCTTTACCTACCTTCCCTACGCCTTTTTCTGTTATCTGAGTCCTGTGATGTCAATCCTGTTCGCGTGGCTCAACATCAAAATCAGACGGTTACCCAAAGCCACAGACACCAATGACATCTTTTTAACATCCCAATCCAAAGGCTCAGCTAACGACACAATAGCTTAAGCGTAAAAGTATTGGTTCAAAGGCCGTACGGACACCTGACCCCTCAAACCGGAATTAACAGCAAAGGTTCAACCATTGAGTCATATTTTTCTATTCATATCGGCTTTGCAATAGAGAAAATCGAAGCAAAGTAATAGGTGCTGGCTGAATCAATCAATTAATCAATTCCAACATCAGGGAACATTGCTGACATTACTAAGCAAAACACTTTCCCCAATTTTCCCAAACCTCACGGATTTTGTTATCTTTGCAAAGAGTGACACCCCGCGACAATGATCAAAAAAATCATCCAATATATCTCCTACGACATTTGGTTCAAGAAAGAACATGAATATCGTTCGTCCAAAATTCGTTGGGCTGTACGACAATTCAAAGTGTGCCTGTTCACCGCCCAGGGTTTCTCCGAGCACAGCATCTTGATCAAATCCGCCGCTCTCACTTTTTACACCCTCATGTCGATCGTTCCGATCGCTGCCCTGATGTTCGGTATCGCCAAAGGATTCGCCTTGGAGACCAAACTCAGTGCTTATCTCTATTCCGAATTTCCTCAATACCGTATAGTGATCGATCAGGTGATCGAATTCGCCAATGCCATGCTGCAACGAACAAAAGGAGGCCTGATCGCTTCTGTCGGTTTGCTGGTATTATTTTGGTCGGTCATCAAGGTGTTCAACAACGTCGAAAAGGCATTCAACGACATTTGGGAGGTACGCAAATCACGCAGCATCGCTCGCAAAGTAAGTGACTACATTGCTGTCGTAGTAATCGTGCCGATTCTGTGGATCATCTCCAACAGCATCCGTCTGCAACTGCAGGACCGACTGCTGCACATTACTCCAGGTCCTACAATCGAATTCTTTTTCGGACTCTTCTCGCTGTTCACCATTTGGGTAATGTTCGCCTTCCTCTACATGGTGATTCCGAACACCAAAGTCAAGCCCCGCAGCGCCATGACCGCCGGTATCATAGCCGGCTCTATTTTCCAGCTGTTCCAGATTATATACGTCAACATTCAATCCTCGTTGACCAGTTATAATGCCATTTACGGTAGCTTTGCCGCCTTCCCGCTTTTCCTGATCTGGTTGCAAGCCAGCTGGCAGATCGTACTTTTCGGTGGAGAGCTGGCTTTCGCTTACCAAAACATCAAAAAATTCGAATACGAGAAACGGGCCAGCGAGATGAGCTATGAATATCGCAAACGTGCTCTACTGTTGGTCATGCGACAAATTGTTTTCCATTTTCTGGACAACAAAGGCGGCATCTCGTCAGAACAGGTGGCTCAACAGCTGAATATGCCCGTGCGTATCGTCCGGGATGTCACCTTCGATTTGGAACGCGCAAAGTTAATTGCACCGTCATTAGGTAAAGATGACAAAACCAACTTTTACCTTCCAGCACGAGATGTTCACACGCTGACCGTATTCGATGTGATCCATCAGGTTGCAACGTCACGCCCTGCCGCACAAGATCGCATCCCTAAAAATTACCAAGACCTGTGGAAAGATCCGCTGGATATCGGCATGAATAGCGAATATCGCGAAATCGATACCATCCTCAAGAATATGGATCAGATGGCTGAAAATTCTCCCTATAATGTTCGCATCATGGACCTCAAAGAGGGAATAATCGACACAATTGCAGCGGCCACACAAACAACCCCATCGGTTCCCAATGATTCAGACACCGCAACCAAAGAGGCTACTTCGTCTCCCACTGAATGTTCTAAAGCTGTTTCATCCACACACCAGACGACAAAAGAGTTGGCTACCGACGCTGTCACAACTGCGTCAAAAAGAAAGGGAGAGAACAGTAGTAGCTCCAAGTCAACAGCTGAGGCAGCAACATCACAGCGTGTCGAAGCGTGTACCAATAACCCCAAAGTACAAGCATGAAACGGATTTGTCTGATCGGAAGCGGCAATGTAGCTGAGGCATTGGCATGCGCCCTATCTGCTTCGGCTCCCGTCCAGGTTGCTTCAACTGGCGAGCAATTTTGCTTGGATCGCATTTATGCCCGCAATCAAGATAGAGGCAATGCCATTGCACAAATGGCAGGCTGCTCCTATACCAACAACCCAGCTGAACTACAGTCGGCAGATATTATTTTAATTGCAGTAAGTGATTCACAAATCGGCCAGGTGGCCGAACTGATTCCCAACAACGAGGCTATCGTTGCCCACACGGCCGGATGCGTTTCGTGGCATATTCTGCCCGAACGGTTGCACCATCGCGGAGTCTTTTACCCTCTGCAAACCTTCACCGCGGGACGTAAAGTCAATTTTCGGGAGATTCCACTACTGATCGAAGGTGAGGATCAAACCACAATAGAAACACTGCTGGAGTTGGCCAACGCACTATCCGACAATGTACATCAAAGCACAGAAAGTCAACGGGCTCAGTTGCATCTGGCCGCCGTATTTGCCTGCAACTTCACCAACCGCATGTACGCTATCGCCCAGCAACTGCTCGAAGAGGCGCACCTACCGGCTACATTGATCGGACCTCTGATCGGTGAAACTACCCGTAAAGCTATGGATAGCCCATCGGCAGCAGCAGTACAGACCGGACCCGCTCGTCGGGGCGATCTGCCCACACAGCAACGCCACCTGGATCTGTTGGTTCAACACCCGCAATGGCAAGAATTATATCGTAAAATCAGTAACGACATATGGGAAACTTCAAAGAAGATATAGCAAAAGTACGACTGATCGTACTCGACGTGGACGGTGTTATGACCGATGGAGGAATCACCGTCACCCCAGAGGGGGAATTTATTCGGAAATTTCATGCAAAAGATGGTTATGCGCTCTCCTATGCGCTCCGTCGTGGCTACGAGATCGCCATCATTACCGGTGGTCGTGGCAAAAGTCTGGAGGTACGCCTCAACATGTTAGGTATCAAACACATCTACTCGAACTGCATGCATAAAATCGAGGCACTGCATGATCTGATGCAAAAGGTCGGAGTAACGCCGGAGGAGGTGCTCTATATGGGAGATGACATTCCCGACATCGAACCGATGCAACAAGTTGGAATGCCGGTATGTCCCGCAGATGCCGCCACCGAAGTGATCGAAGCATCACGTTATGTCTCGCAATTCAAAGGTGGAGAGGGATGTGTTCGGGATGTGGTCGAACAAGTCATGCGGGCTCGCGGAGACTGGTACAAACCCGGTGATAAAGCAATCGCCGTTACCACCGCCTCCCGCTAACCGTTTTATTGATATTGCGATCACATAAGTTCATAACATTCACAAAACATAGGCTCGCACTTTAGCGCATTTAATATGCTGGTGCGAGCCTTTTTTACAACTTTAATTCGGAGGGGTAGTCGGCTATTGCAAAGCCTTTCCCCTCATGCTGTTTCTCATTCAGCTGGGACAACAGGGAAGAACACACCTCTATCCAGATTGCAGACAACATGCTGATCTTTTCTGTATATCCTTACGATGCAAAATCGGATATCCAGCACGCAAAAAAGGTAATATAAGCTTGGCTATAGTCGCTACTCCTTCGTAAACCGGACAGAGGCCCAGCCATTCAGGAGACGATAGCCATCGTAATGCATTCCCAACGATTCGGCCTTTTCAATAATACAGGGGATATCGGCTTCCAAAATCCCACTCATCACTAACTGACCGCCCGCTGCAAGTGTTCCCACATAAGCCGCCATATCCGCCAATAAGATATTACGGTTGATATTGGCCAGCACAAAGTCATAATGACGACCTGCCAACAACGAAGCATCCCCCTGTTGGGTTGTAATTCGATCAGCAAATCCGTTTGTGGCGACATTTTCCCCGCTATTGATATAAGCCCACTCATCGATATCGATGGCATCCATGTGCGCAGCTCCACGTATCATGGCCAAAATAGCCAACACAGCCGTTCCACACCCCATGTCCAATCCACTCAATCCTTGCAGGGGCAGATCGAGAATTTCCTCCACCATCAGCTGGGTTGTAGCGTGATGTCCGGTTCCAAAAGCCATTTTGGGCATAATCACAATATCGTAAGGAAGATCGGGACGTGGTGTATGGAAAGGCGCCCGAATCGAACACTTCCCCTCCACCTCAATCGGTTCGAAATTCGATTCCCACACCTCATTCCAATTGCGATCAGCAATGCGCTCAACAGTAAATGGCACTGACATCTCATTCAACTGCGCCTCAACCTGAACTCGGCAGTCGGTGTAATCTTTTTCTCTGATATAGGCATGCAACAGCTTCTCCTGCTCATCGAAACTGTCAAAAGGCCAATCACTAAGCAGTGCCATCAGAATTTCGGACTGCTCCTCGTCTTGCGTTTGAATATTCAGGGCTATATAATCCATCGTCGGAAAGAATTTCATGGTTTAGGGCAAATTTACTAATTTTGACGTATGAGTTGGGACAAGGAACTGAAAGATTATCGCTATTATCTTTCATTGGAGAAAAAACTCTCCGAAAATACCGTGCAAGCCTACCTGCATGATCTGGCACGTATTTCCAATTATATGGAACACACTTTCAGCATCACAGAGCCCGAAAAGGTAACAGCCGACCAGATCGAATCTTTTTTGGCCCACCTCTACGATACAGGTGTCGAGAAGGCTACCCAAGCCCGTGAATTGAGCGGCATCAAAAGTTTTTTCAACTATCTGATGCTCAACGACCGAATCGAAACAGCACCAACAGAATTCATCGAAGCCCCCAAAATCGGCCGAAAACTTCCCGATGTACTTTCCGTGCAAGAGATCAACGCCGTAATCGGCTCGATCGATCTGAGCAGCCGTTTCGGCCATCGCAACAAAGCCATGCTCGAAACCCTATACAGTTGCGGGTTGCGGGTCAGTGAACTAATCACCCTGCGGATCAGCGATCTGTTTTTCACCGACGGTTTTATACGGGTAATCGGCAAAGGAGATAAACAACGGTTGGTCCCAATCAGTGAAACAGCCATCCGTTTAATCACCCTCTATCTCGAACAGCGGCGAACCATGCCGGTCGATGAACATTACGCCGATACGCTCTTCCTGAACAACAAAGGAAAACCGCTGACACGTGTAATGGTCTTTCACATTATCCGCGAGTGCGCCAAAGCGGCCGGAATTACCAAAAAGATCAGCCCGCACACCTTCCGCCACTCGTTTGCCACACACCTGTTAGAGGGTGGAGCCAGTATTCGTCAAGTACAAGAAATGTTGGGACATGAATCTATATTGACCACCGAGATCTACACCCACCTCGATAGCCGAAGTCTGCGGGACAGCGTCGAACAGTACCATCCACTGTCCGATTATTGACTTCAGTATCCTAGGTGTCGTGCCATACGCGAAATTTCCTAACTTCCTTACAGTGTAAGAATCCTGCAGAAAGGATATCACACAATTATTACCTCCAAACCCAGGGCGTGCATGTTGGTTATCAGAGCGGTTATTTTCCGTGTCTTCTCCACTTTGTCTGTTATATCATGTTACGACACTCTGGCAAAACCACTGTTTTTCTCCCGGAAATCGTAGGAACAAAGCTCACACCCCTTCTGTTTCATTATTGCATACGGAATACTTGCAAAAAAAATTGAGCTTCAGATAGGCAGTAATTCAGATCATTACATAGTCTAACACAAAAAATCTGAGAAAAAATCTATCAATCATAGGACACTTTCACCTCAATTCATCTATATTTGCTGCTGGAGGAATCAAGCAAAACTCCGTTCAAAACACAAGATTATGAATCGCATCTCTATGAACATCAACTTCTGGTGGTGGCGCTCGCAACTATTCAAGTCGTGAGTGTAAGATGCGTGTATATACATTGATGAACTTTTAACAAGTAATCTTTTATATCGAGAAGCTGTCGAACTCACGACAGCTTCTCTTTTTTTATGCCATTTCAATCTCAGACAAACAACAAAACAATACCAATACGATGAAGTACAACATTGACGAAAACGGTTACTACGGCCCCTTCGGCGGGGCGTACATCCCAGAGATCCTGTATGCGAATGTCGAAAATCTGCGCAAAAACTACCTGAAGGTGATGGCTGATCCCAGCTTCCAAAAAGAACTGGATAATCTGCTCCGCGATTACGTCGGACGTCCATCCCCTCTCTACTACGCCAAACGTCTCTCCGAAAAATACGGTACCCGCGTTTACCTCAAACGTGAAGACCTGAACCATACCGGCGCCCATAAAATCAACAACACGTTGGGACAGATTCTGTTGGCCCGTCGCATGGGCAAGAAACGGATCATCGCCGAAACCGGAGCCGGACAACACGGTGTAGCCACCGCTACCGTATGCGCCCTGATGGATATGCCCTGCGTGGTCTATATGGGTGAGACCGATATTGCCCGTCAACACCTCAACGTACAAAAGATGCAGATGTTGGGGGCAGAGGTTCGTTCCGTGACCAGCGGTAACAAAACCCTCAAAGATGCCACCAATGAGGCGATCCGTGACTGGTGCTGCCACCCCGCCGATACCTACTACATCATCGGCTCAACGGTCGGCCCACACCCCTATCCCGATATGGTTGCCCGCTTTCAATCGGTCATCAGCCGCGAGATCAAAAAACAGCTTCTCGAAAAGGAGGGGCGGAATTATCCCGATTACCTGATTGCCTGCGTCGGAGGCGGAAGCAATGCAGCCGGGACCTTCTACGAATACCTCGAAGATGAGCGGGTACGGTTGATCGCTGCAGAGGCTGGCGGACTGGGAATCGACACCGACAAATCGGCTGCCACCATCCACCTGGGCCGAGATGGTATCATCCACGGCAGCCATACCTTGGTTATGCAGACCGAAGATGGTCAGATTCTCGAGCCCTACTCCATTTCGGCCGGCCTTGACTATCCGGGAATCGGACCACTGCACGCCCATCTGGCAGCCACTCACCGTTCGGAGGTGCTGGCCATCACCGACCAGCAGGCTGTCGATGCCGCTTTCGAAACCACCCGTCTCGAAGGAATCATTCCAGCCCTCGAATCGGCTCACGCCTTGGCCGTGCTCGGTTGCAAAAAATTCAATCCGAACGATGTGGTAGTCATCACCGTCTCTGGCCGTGGAGACAAAGATATGGAGACCTACGTCAAACTCTTTAACGCTCAAAACCATGAAACCCGAAAATAAAATCCAAATCATAGCCGAAAGCCGCACCTTTCTGGGCGACCTGCAAACCCCGGTAGGCATCTACCTGAAGGTCCGTGACCTCTTTCCAGAATCGGTGCTGCTCGAAAGCTCGGACTACCACACCTCCGAAAACAGCTACTCCTTTATTGGCGTAGAGCCCATAGCCCGCTTCACCGTAAACGGAGATACCATTACCGAGGAATTTCCCGACGGCAAGTCCGTTGATCTGACCATCGACAAAGATCACCCGCTGTGCGACCGGATGAACGACTTTCTGGCGCTGTTCAACGTCTCCGGCACCCCGGGACGCATCAACGGTCTTTTCGGATATACCTCGTACGATTGTGTCGCCCACTTCGAAAACGTACAGATCACCAAGCCGCAAATCGACCAGGTTCCGCAAATGGCCTACATCTTCTTTCGGTATGTCATCACGGTCAACCACATGCGGAACGAAATGACCGTCACCGAAAACCGGCCCATCGACTCTCCTTCAGGCATCGACAACATGCTCAGCATCCTCAACAGTAAAAACTACGCCTCATACGACTTCCATACCGTCGGCGAGATCACCTCTCCCATCAGCGACGAACAGTACATGGAGATGGTTCGCAAAGGAATCAGTCACTGCCTGCGAGGCGATGTTTTCCAAATTGTGCTTTCACGGCGTTTCATGCAGGCCTTCCGGGGAGACGACTTCAAAGTATATCGGGCCCTACGTTCCATCAACCCCTCTCCCTACCTTTTCTATTTCGATTTCGGTTCGTACCGCATCTTTGGCTCGTCACCCGAAACCCACCTCAAAGTAATTGGCGATACCGCCACCATCGATCCCATCGCCGGCACCTTCCGCCGTACCGGAAACGACCAGGCCGACCACGAACTGGCTGTCAAACTACGCGACGATCCCAAAGAGAATGCCGAACATGTCATGTTGGTCGATCTGGCCCGCAATGACCTGAACCGCAACACAACCGGCGTCTATGTCAAATCCTACAAAGAGATTCAATTCTACTCGCACGTCATTCACATGGTATCGCGTGTGTGCGGCCACGTCGCCCCAGACACCAACCGTATCCGACTCTTCGCCGACACCTTCCCGGCCGGCACCCTTTCGGGAGCTCCGAAAGTTCGGGCAATGCAGCTGATCGATGAAATCGAAAGCCACGCCCGCGGAGTTTATGGCGGTTGCATCGGCTACATCGGGTTCGACAACACCCTCAACCACGCCATCACAATCCGTACCTTCCTCAGCCGCGATAATGTGCTGCACTTTCAGGCCGGTGCGGGAATCGTCGCCAAATCAGACCCGCACAACGAACTGATGGAGGGTAAAGGCAAATTGGGAGCCCTGCGCAAAGCAATTCAAATGGCCGAAGAACTGAAAAATTAATCTCTTAAATACACACCACCATGAAACTGTTGGTTTTTGACAATTACGACTCCTTTACATACAACATCGTACAGTTGCTGCGCGACGCAGGTATCGATCAGATCACGGTTGCCCGCAACGACCAAATCGCACTGGAAAAGATCGCCGACTTTGACAAAATTGTCCTCTCCCCCGGACCCGGTATCCCCTCCGAAGCTGGATTGTTGCTTCCCCTGATTCGGGAATACGCCCCCAGCAAAAGCATTCTGGGAATCTGCCTCGGCGAACAGGCCATCGGCGAAGCCTTCGGGGCCACACTCTCCAACCTCAAAGAGGTCTATCACGGCATCGCCAGTCAGATCCACGTCGTCGCTCCCGATCCACTGTTTGCAGGACTGCCCGAAACCTTCGAAGCGGGTCGATACCACAGCTGGATCGTCGATAAGGAGAACTTCCCCGAAGAGCTCGAAATCACGGCCGAAGATGACAACGGTCGAATCATGGCCCTGGCTCATCGACGGTACGATGTGCGAGGCCTACAGTTTCACCCCGAATCGGTGCTCACTCCCGTCAGCCGTTCGCTGATTGAGAACTGGCTGAAGGCATAACCACTCCAAGGGCCTCCCTCCGTTGGGGAATGATTCTCCTAACGTGCTCAATCCATCTGATCAAACCAATGGAAGATCGTCATTCTCTACACCCGAACACAACAACTATCCCTTTACCCTCAACATCTATTTAACAGCAAACCATGAAAAATCTACTATACAGACTCTTCGAAAACAGCTATCTCGACCGGGATGAGGCCCGTGACGTGCTGATCCGCATGGCACACGGCCAATACAACGACAGTCAGATCGCCGCCTTTATCACCGTGTTCCTGATGCGCAGCATCACCCTCAACGAACTGGCCGGATTCCGGGAAGCACTGCTCGAGATGCGTGTACCGGTCGATCTCTCGGAGTTCGATGCTATCGATATCGTCGGAACCGGTGGCGACAACAAAAACACCTTTAACATCTCCACTGCAGCCTGCGTCGTGACCGCAGCAGCGGGTTATCCGGTCATCAAACACGGTAACTACGGAGCCACCTCCGTCAGCGGTTCATCCAACGTGATCGAGGCTCATGGCGTGAAGTTCACGCGCGATACCGACCAGCTCAAACGGTCACTCGAAGGGTGCAACATGGCCTTCCTCCATGCACAGTTCTTCAACCCGGCCCTCAAAGCCGTCGCCCCGGTTCGGAAAGCCCTCGGCGTACGTACCTTCTTCAACATCCTGGGCCCACTGGTCAACCCCTCGCTGCCACATCACCAGCTGCTCGGCGTCTATAACCTGAAACTGGGACGTCTCTACAACTACCTCTACCAGCAGACCGACACCCGATATACGATCGTCACCACACTAGATGGCTACGACGAAATTTCGCTCACCGACGACTTCAAAGTCTTCTCCAACGACGGGGAGATGATCGTCGCTCCCGAAGAGATCGGCATGACCCGTTGTACGGAACAGGATCTCAGTGGCGGCGCCAGCGTAGCTGAAGCAGCCGCCATCTTCGACAAGGTGTTGGACAACACGGCAACCCCTGCACAAAAAAATGCCGTTGCAGTTAATGCTGCCTACGCCATCCACAATTTCGAACCTCAACGGCCTATTAGGGAGTGTATTGCCCAGGCTCTTGAGACCATCGAGAGCGGACGGGCAAAAGCCACCTTCCGCAAATTTGTCGAATTGAACTCCTAAATGCTCCTCCCATGAATATCCTCGAACAGATCATCGCCACCAAACAGCAGGAGGTGGCCGCTGCCAGGAAGCAGAAATCTCTGGCCGCACTCGAAGCCGAAGCCACAGCCACTACACGCCGAGCCTACTCGTTGCGTGCAGCGCTGCTTGGTTCGCAGACGGGTATTATCGCCGAGTTCAAACGCAAATCGCCCTCAAAAGGCTTTATCAAAGAGCATGCAGAGATAACCTCCATCACCACCGGATATGCACAGGCCGGAGCTGCAGTCCTCTCCATTCTGACCGACCGAGACTACTTTGCCGGCGATCTGAACGACTTGCAGGAGGCACGGTCCCACCTGTCCATCCCCATCCTGAGGAAAGATTTCATCATCGATCCCTACCAGATCTGTCAAGCACGGATTGCCGGAGCCGATGCCATTTTGTTGATTGCCGCAGCGCTTACACCGGGACAGGTTGAACGTCTGGCTGCGTATGCCCACGCACTCGGGCTGGAGGTATTGCTTGAGATACACCGAGCAGAGGAATTGGATGCTCTGTGCAACTCGGTGGATGTGGTCGGTGTCAACAACCGCGATCTGACCACCTTTCACACCGATCCGGCACAATCTTTTGCACTGATCCAACACATTCCGCAACAGTTTGTCACAATTTCGGAAAGCGGGCTTACTGATCCTCAGACCGTTGCCCAGCTGCGTCAAGCGGGATTCAACGGTTTCCTGATGGGCGAACGTTTTATGAAAACAAGCAACCCGGCTGCCGCCCTGCAAACGTTTATTCAAGAGCTGACCCACTGCAGCTCCTATAACAAATCCCGATCATGAAAATCAAAATTTGTGGTATGCGTGAGCCGGACAACATCCGGCAGGTGACCGACCTTCACCCTGATTACATGGGGGTTATCTTCTGGTCCGGTTCTCCGCGTAATGCCTGCCAACTCGATCCTGCAGTCCTCGCCACAGTGCCACAAACCATTCGACGTGTTGGCGTCTTTGTCAACGAAACCGAAGAGCAGGTCATCCGTACCGCACAGAGATACCGGCTCGATCTGGTCCAACTGCACGGACACGAGTCGCCCGAAACCTGCCGGCGGATCAACCGGATCATTCCGGTGATCAAGGCTCTCTCCGTAGCCACCCAGGCCGATCTGGAACAGACTCAATGCTATCAGGATTGCTGCTCGATCCTGCTGGTGGACACCAAGACCCCCACATACGGCGGCTCGGGACAGCAGTTCGACTGGAGTCTGCTCGAACATTACACCGGCCATCTCCCTTTCCTGCTCAGTGGAGGCATCGGACCTCAAGATGCCGAACGGCTTCTCAGTCTAAGCCATCACGCACTATTGGGCTTTGATCTAAACAGTCGTTTTGAAAGCGCTCCAGGACACAAAGAGTACGACCTGCTCAAACCATTTATCGAACAATTCAAAAAACAAAACCATGAATAGAATAGATCATCTTTTTCAAGTCAAAACTTCAGGCATTGTATCGGTTTACTTCACGGCCGGATACCCCAAATTAGACGATACCACCGAGATCATCCGTGCACTTGCTGCACGCGGCATTGATCTGATCGAAATCGGCGTCCCCTTTTCCGATCCGATGGCCGACGGTAAAACCATTCAAAACAGCAGTACCGTTGCATTGAAGAACGGCATGACCATGAAAAAACTGTTCGAACAACTGAAAAATATTCGTCGGGATGTGACCATACCGTTGATTTTGATGGGCTATCTCAACCCCGTCATGCAGTATGGTATCGAACACTTTTGCCAAAGCTGCGCAAAGATCGGGATTGACGGCGTAATTCTGCCCGACCTTCCACTGAACGACTACCTGCGGGACTTCAAACCGCTGGCCGATAAATATGACCTGCGCTTCACCATGCTGATCACTCCCGAAACCTCGGACGAACGCATCAAACTGATCGATCAGCATACCAACGGTTTCATCTATATGGTCTCCACTGCGGCCACCACCGGCACACAAGACCATTTCTCCGATAGTACCATCCAGTATTTCGAACGGATCAACGCCATGAAACTGCGCAATCCTCGTCTGATCGGATTTGGTATCTCCAACCCGGAAACACTGCAAGCGGCCCAACAACATGCCACCGGCGCAATTATCGGCAGCGGTTTCATCAAAGCGCTTGACTCCACCTCCACCATTCCTCAGGCTGTTGAAACATTATACCATCAACTTGGTTTGTGAAACAGGTTATTCCAAATCCAAAACTTAACCAAATTTATTTTTACACCGACTCTTTACCCAATCGGCATGAAAAATGCACTTTATGGGAAAAACGTTCGAAAAAACATGATGGAATTTTCCGAATAAATAAAAAAGGTGTATATTTGTTCTATCAACCTCATAAATGATTGAGCTATGAAAAAAATTTTTCTTTTTATGCTGGGACTGGCAGGTATGTGCACAGTGGCTTCAGCTCAAACCGGCTTCGGCTGGGGTGTTAAAGGTGGTCTCAATTTAACCGGTGTAACAAACCTCGGAGATAACAGTCAAACAAAAACAGGCTTTGTTGTAGGTGCATTTGCAGACTATCGCTTCACCGATCATTTCGCACTTTCTGCTGACGTGCTCTATTCTCGTCAAGGTGTTAGCTTGGGTGAAAACGATGAAGGTGTTCGTACCAAAGCTAGATTAAACTACTTGAATGTACCGATCTTGGCTAACTATTACATTGTAGGGGGATTAGCGGTTAAAGCTGGTATTCAACCTGGATTTCTATTGAATAGCAAAGCGGTAGCCAAACAAGACGGTAATACAGTTAAATCAGACATAGAGGGATTATCAGGTGCTGATTTCTCAATTCCTGTTGGCGTATCATACGATTGCCCATTTGGTATCATTCTTGAAGCGCGCTACAATATTGGTGTGAGCAACATTGCTTCTGAAGGAGGATCTTCTCGTAACAGTGTATTCTCGATTATGGTTGGCTATCGGTTCTAATCGATTTTCATAATAACATCAAACAAGAGGCTGGAAATCCAGCCTCTTGTTTTTTACAATGCCCAATAGTTACTTTTTTACAAAGTGATTATATCTCTGCCTCATAGCCAACTGCACGCCCAATAATTTTTGTCTCTTCTTCAACATCCCAACTAATACACTTGACACACTTTCTCGGATCTATATCCTTCCTTGCGTTCAACTTAAACACTCTCATCTTTGATGCGCATCTATTATGTCGTTCTGAAACGAACATTATGCCAGAAAATCTAAACGAATCTACGCCATTAATTACTACTTTTGAGTAAATATAATACCCAGTCACCACCACAGAGACAACTCGCAACAAAGACAAACTAGATATCTTATCAATAAACCATGAGATCTCAGCAACAGACATCTCATTCACAAAAGATAACAGAATTAAGAAACGCAACTTATAACTCAATACAATATGAAAAAGTTGGTCATCTTCACCGGAGCGGGCATGAGTGCAGACAGCGGTCTTTCAACCTTTCGCGATTCAGACGGTTTGTGGGACAAATACCGTATCGAGGATGTATGCACCCCTGAAGCATTAGCAAAAAATCGAAAACTGGTGATCGATTTTTACAACATTAGACGAAAAGAACTGCTATCCAAACAACCCAATGCCGGACATCTTGCGATCCAACGACTCGAAAACTATTTTGATGTAGAGGTCATCACCCAAAACATCGATGATCTGCACGAAAGAGCCGGAAGTGAACACATTACCCACCTCCATGGCGAACTGCGAAAATTACGCAGCAGCAAGAACGAAACATTAACTGTACCCATCGAAGGCTGGGAACAACATTATGACGACTGTTGCGAAGACGGCTCTTTATTAAGACCGTTTGTCGTCTTTTTTGGCGAGAGTGTACCGATGTTCGACCGTGCCACACAAATTGCTGCAACCGCTGACATCTTCGTTATCGTGGGTACATCACTGGCTGTTTATCCCGCGGCCTCACTGGTACGTTATATTCGACCCGAAATACCGGTCTATCTGGTTGACCCCAATGAGCCCGACACGCGGGGTATTCGCAATCCCTTGGAGACCATTCGCATGCGAGCAGCTGAAGGCATGCCTCTACTGGCAGACAAGCTAATCGAAAAATATGGGCAAAAGGTGAATTAAAATGACATACCAAGTGTCTGTTGCGTCTGCGGAGCATCCTGCATGCAATAAGACAAAACAATATGCCATCTTCCATTCACTGCACACGGCTTAAATGTATTTTCTATGTACAAAAGAGGCTTGACTGATATCAGTCAAGCCTCTTTTCAATATCTAATCTGACAACCAGATTATTTGGTCGGAGTAGTTGCTTTAATGTAAGTGTGGTGAGGACCGAAACGTTCGAAAGCTGCACGATCCAACTCCTCCTGATGATCAGGATGCGCCACAGAAATAATCAAGCGAGCACGCTCCTGCATCGATTTACCATACAAGTTCACCGCACCAAACTCGGTAACGAACCAGTGAATGTGTGCACGAGTCGTTACAACACCGGCTCCATTGGTCAGAGTCGGAGCAATCTTGCTGATACCCTTGTTGGTTACTGAAGGCATGGCCAAAATCGCCTTACCGCCTTCAGAACGAGATGCGCCATAAATAAAGTCAATCTGGCCACCTACACCCGAATAAAACTTAGTTCCGAGTGAATCAGCGCAAACCTGACCGGTCAAGTCAACCTGCAAAGCAGAGTTAATAGCGGTAACCTTCGGGTTCTTAGCAATAATATACGGATCGTTGGTATAACCTACGTCCATCATCAAAACACCTGGGTTGTTATCAATAAAGTCATATACGGTCTGCGAACCCATCAAGAAGGTAGATACCATTTTACCTTTATCGATAGCCTTGTTACGGCCATTGATTACACCGCTCTCAACCAACGGCAATACACCGTCAGCGAACATCTCGGTGTGAATACCCAAGTTCTTGTGGTTACCCAACTGAGCCAACACTGCATTCGGAATCGCACCGATACCCATCTGCAAGCAGGCACCGTCCTCGATCAACGCTGCACAGTTCTTACCGATAGCAGTCTCGATCTCGTTAGGCACCGAGAAGTGAGCCTCAACCAGCGGAGTATCATCCTGTACAAAAGTATCGATATCATCAACCGTGATGAAAGCATCACCAAACGAACGAGGAACATGTTTGTTGACCACAGCGATCACATGCTCTGCGCACTCAACGGCAGCCAATGTGGCATCTACCGAAGTACCCAAAGAGACATAACCGTGAGCATCAGGTTCAGATACCTGAATCATCGCCACGTTACATGGCAGTACGCCACTACGATACAAACGCTGCGTTTCGCTCAAGAAAATAGGAATATAATCGGCATATCCCGACTGGGTCACTTTACGAACGTTGCTGCCGACAAAGAACGAATCGAGCTGGAAAATCCCCTCGAATTCCGGATCGGCATAAGGTGCAGGACCTTCCGTGTGCAAGTGATGGATATGCACATCTTTCAGTTCGTGGTTGCGGCCGCGGTCACACATGGCCTGAATCAGACACTGCGGAGCACTGGCAACACTACTCAAGTGGACATGATCACCCGACTTGATAACCTTGACCGCCTCGGCAGCAGACACATATTTGATCTGTTTCTTCATGGTGGTTATTAATGAAATGAATTGAAGTTGAAGTTCTGAATATCAGTTTGCAAATGTAATATTTTTTCAGATCGGAAACTGCAAAAACAACGTAAAAGTTCGCGCAATCGAAAGGAAACCCTCTTGCGGACCAAATGCCTCAACCAAACGGCCACTACTCCCACTCTCGGTCAACGTTTTCCCCAACAAGACCGCATCGATTTTGTACCGCATAAAACCGCCCGTTTCCTTCTCTCGCCGTTCTCAGGAAATTCGCCCAAACAAATTTCTCAGCCTCACTCCAGTTTGCTGCCATAGATGCAGTCAGAGCAGCTTTCCACTCTTCGGACCGTCACACAATATGACAACTGTTCCTCGACAAATGCGACTGTCCACATCCGCCCCGCAAAAAAAGAAGCAGGTAAAAAAGCAAGCCCCCCGCTATCACAAAATCGAGCCACCGAAATCAGCGACCCGCAGCAAACCCACCATTACTTTTTATGGTTATCGATGACAACGCTGACAACAACTTTTTCACCTTTACATTACACCATCCTCTCCCCCACAAAAAAATTGGGACCATCTTTCGAAAGTCCCAATTTTCTATAAACGTCACTAAAACTATTTCTTGAACTCAGCAAAGAAGTCGTTGCCTTTGTCGTCCACCAGCAAGAAGGCCGGGAAGTTCTCGACGTAAATCTTGCGGACAGCCTCCATACCCAGTTCCGGGAAGTCAACCACCTCAACCGATTTGATGCTGTTTTTAGCCAGAACGGCTGCAGGACCACCAATCGAACCCAAATAGAATCCGCCATGTTTCTTGCAAGCGTCGGTAACGGCCTGAGAACGGTTACCCTTGGCAACCATCACCATCGAACCGCCCAGACTCTGGAACAGATCCACGTACGGGTCCATACGACCTGCAGTGGTCGGACCAAAGCTACCCGAAGCCATACCCTGCGGAGTCTTGGCAGGACCTGCATAGTAAATCGGGTGCTTTTTGAAGTATTCCGGCATCGGTTTGCCTTCGTCAATCATCTGTTTGATGCGAGCATGTGCAATATCACGGGCAACAATCAACGTACCTTTTACATTGAAACGGGTCTTAACCGGATACTTAGACAAGGTCTCGCGAACTTTGTCCATACCCTCATCGAGATCGAGCTCAACAGCAGGCTGCATATTCGGAGCCTGTTTGGGCAGGAAACGTGCCGGATTCTTCTCGAGCTGCTCGAGGAAAATACCCTCCGGAGTAATTTTAGCCTTAATGTTACGGTCAGCACTGCAGCTAACGCCGATACCTACCGGGCAAGATGCAGCATGACGTGGCATACGGATCACCCGAACATCATGAACGAGATATTTGCCACCGAACTGAGCACCAACACCGCACTCACGGCAGATCTTCAGCACCTTCTCTTCCCACTCCAAATCGCGGAAAGCACGGCCACCTTCATTACCACTGGTGGGCAGATTGTCCAGATAACCAGCTGAAGCCTTCTTAACAGCAGCAAGGTTAGCCTCTGCAGATGTACCACCGATTACAATTGCCAGGTGGTAAGGAGGACATGCAGCCGTTCCCAAATCCATGATATGGGTTTTGATAAAGTTCGTCAGATTCTCTTCGGTCAGCAGCGCTTTGGTCTGCTGATACAGGAAAGTCTTGTTGGCTGATCCGCCACCTTTGGTGATGAACAGGAATTTATACTCGTTGCCCTGGGTCGCATAGATGTCGATCTGAGCAGGCAGGTTCGTACCGCTGTTCTTCTCCTCGATCATCGTGAAAGGAACTACCTGCGAGTAACGAAGGTTGCGCTCTTTGTAGGTCTCATAAACACCTTTCGACAGAGCTTCGGCATCGTTGGCTCCGGTGTAAACATCCTCACCCTTCTTGCCAATTACAATAGCGGTACCAGTATCCTGGCAGGTAGGAAGTTCTCCTTCGGCTGCAACCGTCTGGTTGATCAACATCGTATAAGCAACAAACTTATCGTTGTCAGTTGCTTCCGGATCTTCAAGAATATTAGCCAATTTCTGAAGATGCGCTGCACGCAAATAGAACGAAACATCACCGAAAGCCTCCTTAGACAACAATTCCAAACCTTTGGGATCTACCTTGAGGATTTTGCGGCCGTCGCACTCGACAACCTTCACATAATCCTTCGTAAGCAGACGATACTCTGTTGTGTCGGCCGACAACGGAAACGGCTCCTGATACTTAAACTCTGACATATCTCTGTTATTGATTTGTGTTAAACGTAATTTCTATCTTGCAAAGGTAAAAATATTTGTACGGATTCCGAAACTACACGCCGATAACACGATAAAAATATCCCCTCAACCCATCTTCAAGCTATACAATATAATAAGAAGGTACATCTTATCAATGTCCAGCACAGTGCCTTGATGAACCTGGCTCTCCCCTATTCTCATATTCTCGCAGTGTTTTCACAACAAGTAGAACACTGCACATAGGGAAGGTTCACATTTAAGGTGTAGAATCAATATATGTCCAGGTCGGATAACGGCCACATCCAATAAAACAGAAAAATCCAATTTACCCGTCCAATTTCGCTCTGGATCAAACGCTAAAATCAAAAAAGTTTGCTTTTTATGAAAAAATGAAATACATTTGTGGCTCAATTTTCAAACACTTTTAAAAATCGCATTATGAACCATTACGAAACCGTTTTCATTGCTACACCGGTTCTCTCTGACGTTCAGATGAAAGAGGCTGTTAGCAAATTCCGCGGTGTCATCACCGAAAACGGCGGTCAAATCGTTAGCGAAGAGGATTGGGGTCTGCGCAAGTTGGCCTATCCAATTCAGAAAAAGACCACCGGCTTCTACTATCTTATGGAGTTCACCGGCGAAGGTAACCTCGTTGAAAAACTCGAAACTCAGTATCGTCGTGACGAGCGTGTTATCCGCTTCCTGACCTTCAAAATGGACAAATACGCCGTTGAATACGCCGAAAAACGTAGAAACAAAAACAACGCTAAACAAGAGTAAAAGCCATGGCACAGACTCAATCAGAAATCAGATATCTCAACCCTCCTACAGTAGAGGTTAAGAAGAAAAAATATTGCCGCTTCAAAAAAGCCGGTATCAAATATGTCGATTACAAAGACGCAGAGTTCCTCAAGAAGTTCCTCAACGAACAGGGTAAAATCCTGCCTCGCCGCTTGACCGGTACTTCTCAGAAATTCCAGAAAAAAGTGGCTACTGCCGTTAAACGTGCTCGTCACTTGGCAATTCTGCCGTTCGTAACTGATATGTTCAAATAATCAAAAACCGGAGGACCCATCATGCAAGTAATTCTGAAAAAAGATATTGAGAAGTTGGGCTACGCCGACGAAATCGTGGATGTTCGCCCCGGTTATGCCAACAACTACCTGATTCCGCAGGGTTACGCAATCAGCGCAACCGCTTCTGCGAAAAAAGTATTGGCCGAAACTCTCAAACAACGCGCTCACAAAGAGGCTAAACTCGTTGCAGACGCTGAGGCATTGGCTGCTAAATTGGCTGAAACTGCTCTCACAATCGCAGCTAAAGCTGAAGAAGGCCGTATCTTCGGTTCTGTAACTGCTGCCGATTTGGCTGCAGCTCTCGAAAAACTCGACATCACTGTAGATCGTAAAAACATCTCTTTGGACGCTGTGAAAACTATCGGTGAATACGAGGCTAAAGTAAAAATCTACAAAGGTATCAGCGGAACTATCAAATTCAGTGTCGTAGCTGAGTAACACCTTGCAATAACTCATAAAAAGGCAGCTTTTTAAGCTGCCTTTTTTATTTGCATATCTATTCAAATACCACCCATCGGACACCTCGTCATACACACTATCATTCTTTCGAATTGACAAGGCCACAATTGAGCTTGTTTTATCCCATGATCATACAAAGCCTTAAAACGACTACCTGCAATCATTCTAAGGCGTTTGGTTATCTCGATTCATTTTCATTCACAAAGTAGCTGCATTAAACCGTTCAATAAATAATTACACCTCCTTCCCCGAGGGAATCTCTACATGAGAATAAAACTGAATGTATACTGTTAGGTTAAAAGCTATTTCGCAGCAACAACAGCATCAAAGACAATAAGAGTCTTATCAGATTCATAAAATTACACTGAAAAACTGCGACCTATATTTGGGTTTCCACGATCAAACACCAATGGGAATAATGGGTTGCCTGTGCTCTATTAGCAAATTGAGGAAGGCTCAATTCCAAAGCAACTATCACACCGAAACTATCATACGCTTTCTGGAACTATTTAGTTGTATTATAGTCAACAAAACTCATCAATAAAACATACAAAAAATAAAAGGGGACGGCATTTTGCCGTCCCCTTTGTTATACCAACTATCTAAAACTACTATTTTGCAGCTTCGGGCTTATCAACGATACCCAACTCCTTTTTCACTAAAGGCAGAATATCGGTAACAGTCGATTTATTGAAATAAGCCATCGCTCCTGCTGATTCATCAAAAATAATCGTAAATCCATTAGCTTGAGCAACCTTCTCAATAGCCTGCTGTGCTTTCTCAACAACTGGACCCATCAACTGCTGCTGCATCTTCTGAGCATCCTGCTCTGCTGCCTGACGGAAATCCTCATAACGTTTTTGCAAATCCTGCAACTCACGCTCTTTCAGCTGACGAGTTGATTCACTCATGGTCTCAGCATTCTTCTGATAATCCATGTATTTATTATTGAACTCAACCTGAATGGTCTCAAGCTGGCTATTTTGCTCTTCAGCGAATTTTTGGAATTTGGTCAAAGCAGAATCACGCTCTGGCATGGACGAAATCAACTCTTGTGAATTGATATAACCAAATTTCTGGGCATAAGTAGTCGTACCGCAAATGAGCAGTCCGGCAAGTAAAGTCAGTTTCAAAAGGTTTCTCATAACAGTAATACTTAAAGCTGTTTATTTGTTACTTATTTAGAAGATTAATTACATCTTGCGTTTTATCCAACGACGGAGAATAATAAAGCAGAGTCTGATTGTTCACTACATCCAAAACCATTGTGTACTGATGCGACTCTGCATAACTGTTGATCGCCGCAAATACACGCTCCTGAATGGGCTTTATCAATTCCGTACGTTTTTTCATCAAATCACCCTTGGGACCTAACACATCCTGCTGATATTGCTGCACCTCTTTCTCCAAATCAGCCAACTCCTTTTCCTTCGTTGCTCGTTTGGTCTCCGACAGATAATTGCGCTGCACCTGATAATTACCGTAGGCCTCTTCCAACATCTTATAGGCATCCTCTACGTTCTTTTGGTACTGCTTGGCCAATGTGTCCAACTGCGCAATAGCCGCATTATAATCAGCCTGTGATTTAAATACCTTTTCTGAATTTACAAAGATATAATTTTGTGCGTAAACTCCGCCTCCCGCAAAGAGTAAAATCACGCAAACCAATAAAAACTTTTTCATAGATAATAGTCGTGTTATAGGTTTAGAACTCTTGTCCCATCATGAAGTGCAGCTCGCCTCCGTGAGCTTTGTCTTCGCCGACCTGTGGATCGAAACCATAACCCCAATCGAATCCGATCAAACCAACAACCGGCAGATAGAGCCGAATACCGACACCCACTGAACGTTTAATCGAGAAGGGGTTAAAATCTTGCCATGACGCAAAACCATTACCACCTTCAGCAAACGCTAATGCGTAAATTGTCGACCCACTCTGCATCAATATCGGATAGCGCAACTCAACGGTATATTTATTATAGGCCCGAGCATAGGAGTTACCAGCAACCGCATATGGGGTTAATCCTCCGTTTTCATAACCACGCAACTTGATAATATCGACACCATACACGCTATATCCGGTCATACCGTCACCTCCGACATCGAAGCCTTCGAATGGTGACGGTTTATTCTTGTTGTATGACCCCAAGTAACCGAACTCTGCTCCCGCCATCAACACCAACTTGTGGTTAGACGACAAGGGGAAATACCATCTACCTTTGAATAACCATTTGTGAAATTCGATCCAACGGTAACGATCGTTACTTGACATATTGGGATCTGAATAATCTTTCCCGTCAAACAGAGAATATGGTGGGGTCAAAGACAGTGTAATTGAGAAATCTGATCCCTGACGAGGATAGATGGGCTGATCAACTGAACTACGACCAAACATTGTCTTAAACTGAATAATGTTTGACGTACCATTGGTCACGATGAAACTATCCCAATCTTTCAGGTTATATGCTTGATAAGCAATTTCATTATACAAAGTAAAATAACGGTCTGGCCATGACAAACGACGTCCAATACCCACTGAAGCTCCTAAAGTACGGAAGTGCTTCGTTGCCTTTTGCGTAAAATAATAAGCATTGGATTGATCGGAATAGTAGAGACCTACGGTCAATGAATTGGGCTTACGTCCGCCTAACCATGGTTCTGTAAAACTCAGCTGCAAGGCCTTGTAATATGTACCGTTGGTTTGACCTTTAATCGCCAATTGCTGGTTCTGTCCGGATGGATAAGGCCGCCACTCTCCTTTCTTAAACAGATTGCGAATCGAAAAGTTATTCAACTGAACACCGACAGATCCGACGAACATGCCTTCACCCCAACCTCCGGAAATCTCGAATTTATCACTGGCTTTCTCCTCCAACGGGAACGCAATATTGACCAACTCATTCGATACCGGCATAATATTTGGCTGGAGTTTCTCGGGATCAAAGTGTTGCATCTGACCCAATTGACGTAAAGTCGCCATCAACATCGAACGGTCGTACAGCTCACCCGGACGAACATACAACTCTCGACGAATAACCTTATCATCAACTCGGAAGTTTCCTGTAAATGTAACATCGTTAATACGAGCTTGATCTCCCTCGAAAATTTTAATTACCAAATCTACCGAATCCTCATTGACGACAATCTCTTGTGGTTCAATCTGAGAGAACAGGTATCCGGAGTTCTGATACAAAGTAGACACCGACATCTCATCAGGATTGGTCTCCTTACCAATACCCAATTGTTTGTACAATGACTTCTTATCATAAGTGGCACCCTTTACGATGCCCACCATTCCATCCAACTGCTTAGTCGGATAAACACTGTTACCTAACCAAGTGACATTGCGGTAATAAAATTTTTTCCCTTCGTCCACCTTGATCACAATACCAAGGCGTTCTGCATTAATAGGATAGATCGAATCGGAAAGGATAACAGCATTACGATAACCGCGAGAATTATAGAAATCAAGCAAATTTTCCTTATCCTCTGCATACTCTTTCCGTTTAAACTTCGATGAACGGAAAATGTTTATACTCTTTTGATGAGTCTTCTTGAATGTTTTACGCAACTTGCGATCTGAAAACACTTGATTACCTTCAAAAGTAATCTCGCCAATCTTCACCTTTTTCTTCCTATTGACAACAAAAGTAAGATTGACCGCATTGCGGATCGTCGTATCGTTCTCTTGTCGATAAGTTATCTCTGCATTCTGAAACCCCTTCTCATCGTAGTACTTTTTAATGATATCCAGACTCGTATTGAGTACATACTCCGATAATTCACTACCACGTTTGAGCTTTAGTTTATCTTTTAACAATTCAGAGGTTTCACTCTTTGTTGCACCTACAATCTTCCATTTGTACACACGAGGACGCTCCTGCAAGTAAATCTCAAAATTCACACTATCACCCACCGGATCCGCTAAAATGCGCACATCTGAAAAATAATGATACTCCCACATACGACGCATAGCCGATGACACATAATCACCCGGCAACATGATCGTATCTCCTTTAACAATACCTGACGAACGGGCAATAACTTCTGGATCCAGAAATTTAACACCCGTCACAGTAACTTTATTTACTATATAGCGCTTCGGAGTACTGTAATCAACTAGCGGCGCTTCAGGTGCAATCGTCTCTTTCGTCGTATCGGCGACAGCCGGAGCTTGCGCCACGGCAACCGTTCCAGAGCCCATTCCAAACAAAAACACGAGGGCTCTCAATCCTTTTTTCATATGAATAGCGGCAAACTTCAAATCTATTCCGTTAGTAGTCCATATCTACGTTGGCGGCGCTGATAATCCTCAATCGCCAAAGCAAACTGTTTCTCGTCGAAATCAGGCCAATAAATATCCGTAAAATAGAGCTCACTGTATGAAAGCTGCCACAGCAAAAAATTGCTCAAACGCAACTCTCCACTGGTACGAATCAGCAAATCAGGATCCGGAACACCGGCAGTTACCAGATGGTCGGAAACCACCTCGGGTGTGATCTCTTCAACCTGCAGCTGTCCTGCTGCCACTTCCGATGCCACCAAACGTGCCATGCGGGTCAATTCCCAGCGAGAGCTGTAATTGACCGCAATCTGCAACGTTAATCCTTTATTGCCTGCTGTTGCTTGTTCGCTTTCACGAATTGCCTGTCTCACTTCGACAGATAAGGCATCAATATCTCCCAAAAAACGCATCCGTACTCCTTCCGCCAATAGCGTCGGAGTCTCATCAAGGGTGCATTCGCACAACAATTTCATCAACGCTTCGACCTCACGGGAGGGACGCCCCCAATTTTCAGTCGAAAACGCATATATGGTCAGATATTCAACTCCATAACTTGCCGCAGCACGCACCACCTTGCGGACACTCTCAACACCTTGAATGTGTCCCTGTACTCGTTCGAGGCCGCGCTCCTTGGCCCATCTACCGTTACCATCCATGATGATAGCGATGTGTCGGGGAATCCGCTTCTGATCCATATGCATTGATTTACTACTTCGCTTGGGATTAAAATGCAAATATAACATTTATGCCGTTAATCAGCCTCTTGCACAACCATCTTTCCACATTTCTTTTGACGATCACGAGAGTCGATTCCCCACATCATTTTATTTCTTAACGTTTCGTAGAACGATATATTTTGAAGATGGGCCAAAAAAATCGACTTTTTAGCCTTGCAAATTCGCAATTCAGTTCCATCATCGGCCAAATAATTGCGGTTATCCAGTGATACAAAGGACTTTTCACCTCGTGTACGTACTCGGAAAATTATTTTCGAAGTTTCTGGGATGATAACCGGACGCATGGTCAAATTATGCGGAGCAATAGGAGAAATCACAAAGCATCGGCACGACGGCGCTACTACAGGCCCACCTACACTGAGCGAATAGGCTGTCGAACCGGAGGAGGTAGAAATCAACATACCATCTCCATGACAGGTAGCGATCATCTCGTCATCGACAAAGACCTCAACCGCAATCATACTGGTATTATGCCGCTGAACCGTCACCTCATTGAACGCATAGGGATATCTGTCAGAATCTATGAAATCTCCCTCGACAGCCAACATGGTACGCTCCTCAACCTCAAATTTACCTTGACTGATCTCCGAAAGAGCCGTTTCCACACCGTCTAACGGAATATTGGCCAAAAATCCCAACCGGCCAGAATTGATCCCGATAATCGGAATCGGACGCAGATCCAGTAAACGGACCGCCTCGAGAAACGTACCGTCACCTCCATAACTGATCAATATACGCACGTCATCGGCCACCTCTTCGGGAACATGATAGAGCTGTTCTTCAGAAAATGTACGCCCCGTGAGCAGATGCACACGTTCAGCAAAACCGGCATTCAACTGCACAGTGAAGGCGTGGCGGCTCAATGCCTCGAACAAACGATCGAGTTCGTCAGCCCCGTGCAAAGCCTCTGCTCGACTGTAAAGCGCTATTTTCATCTCTGAAAGGATTTAACAACAAACGAAGATAGCCAAAGAATTGCACAATCCGCAAATTCAGCCACCTTCGGTTCGGGATTTTCGTCCGTAATGTGTACCTTTATGGCGCAAAATTAACGAAAATTATGACAAAGCTGAGTGTCAACATCAACAAGATCGCCACATTACGCAATTCACGCGGCGGAGATATTCCCAATGTGGTAGAGGCAGCGCTCAATGCGGAACGGTTCGGTGCACAGGGCATCACCGTGCATCCGCGCCCCGATCAGCGTCACATCCGTTATCAGGATGTCCGCGATCTGAAAAAGGTTATCACCACTGAACTGAACATCGAAGGCAACCCGATCGATAAATTTATCGACCTGGTGCTCGAAGTGGTACCAACCCAGGTCACGTTGGTGCCCGATGCGCACGACGCCATCACCTCAAATGCAGGTTGGGACACAAAAAACAATCTGCCTTTCTTGCGTGAGGTAGTGGCCACATTCAAAGCAAAAGGTATTCGCACCTCTATATTCGTAGATCCCAAGCCGGAGATGATTCCTTACGCTGCCGAAGCAGGAGCCGACCGCGTAGAGCTCTACACCGAATCCTATGCCTCTGCGTATGCAGCCGGCCGTGAAAAGGCCATAGCTCCATTTTTGGCAACAGCCCAAGAGGCAGCACGCTGTGGGTTAGGAGTCAATGGAGGGCACGATCTCAGCCTCGAAAATCTGCACTATTTCGCCGAGACAATTCCCAATCTGCTCGAAGTTTCGATCGGACATGCTCTGATTTCAGATGCAATCTATCTCGGTCTCGAAAATACTATTCAACTCTACCTGCGTCAGCTGAAAAAATAGTTCAGCCAGCGCTGTTATTAACAGACATATATTTACAAAGAGGTACATGTGGGTTGCCGGAAAGTTGCCTCCGCCCCAGCCTCTGCAAATGAGTCTAAGCAAAACAGGCCTAAACAACATGACAACATTTCTCTGTCCGACACGGAAAACTTGTTGAACGTTTCCCCATACGAACAGAGAAATTGCAAAAACTCCGGGCCGATTACCACTATGCGATTGTTAATCTTTTGTGGAAACAGCTTTTTCTCTTTGAAACCCGTGATTCCCGCATCCGACTCTTTATTCAGCAATAGCATTGCCAAAACATCAACCATGAACGACGCTCTGAGTGCCCCGCTATTCCGCCGAATCGGCCGTATCGCCGACGAAAAAGGTGTACGTGCCTTTGTCATCGGAGGCTACGTGCGTGATTACTTCCTGCACCGCCCATGTACCGATATCGACATCGTCGTGGTGGGTAGCGGCATTGAAATCGCTGAAGCAATCGGCCGGGAGATGCACACCAAGGTCTCCGTATTCAAGAATTTCGGAACGGCCATGCTGCACTGCGATGGTTGGGAGGTGGAATTGGTCGGTGCCCGCAAAGAGTCATACCGGGCTGACTCCCGCAAACCGATTGTCGAAAACGGCACCATTGAAGACGATCAACTTCGGCGCGATTTCACAATCAATGCCATGGCGTTCTCACTCAATGCCGACACCTTCGGCCAGCTGGTCGATCCTTTCAACGGCATGCACGATCTGGAGAACTACATCATCCGCACCCCGTGTAACAGTGATACCACTTTCTCGGACGATCCATTGCGCATGATTCGGGCAATCCGATTTGCCACACAGCTGGGTTTCGATATCGAAGATGAGACTTTTGCCGCCATTCGCCGCAACCGGGAACGAATCCACATCATCTCCCAAGAGCGTATCATCACCGAGATGAACAAAATCATGCTCTCCCCTGTGCCGTCGATTGGATTCCAACTCTTCGACAACTGTGGATTGTTGGAGCTGATCTTCCCTGAACTGTGTGCGCTCAAAGGCGTCGAAACCCGAAACGGGAAAGCCCACAAAGACAATTTCCTGCACACGCTCAAAGTGTTGGACAACGTCGCTCTCAAAAGCGACAACCTCTATCTGCGTTGGGCGGCCCTGCTACACGACATCGGCAAGCCTCGCACCAAAGCGTTCGATCCACGTACCGGATGGAGTTTTCACGGACACGAGGTGGTCGGATCCAAAATGATTCAGCCTCTCTTCCGCAAACTGAAGCTCCCGCTGAACGAGCACATGAAATATGTGCAGAAGTTAGTATTTCTCCATCTGCGCCCAATTGTCCTCTCCGAAGAGGAGGTGACCGATTCTGCCGTACGACGTCTGCTGTTCGAGGCCGGGGATGACATCGACGATCTGATGACCCTCTGTGAAGCCGACATCACCTCAGCCAACGACGCCAAAGTGAAACGCTTCCTGGCCAATTTCGAACTGGTGCGACGCAAGCTGCGTGAAATCGAAGAGAAGGACCGCATCCGCAATTTCCAACCTCCTATCGACGGAGAACTGATCATGAAGACTTATGGGTTGGCGCCATGCCGGGAGGTCGGTTTGATCAAAGAGGCAATTAAAGATGCAATTCTCGATGGCAAAATCGGCAACGATTACGACCAGGCGTACGCTTTAATGGAGCAACTGGCTGCCGAACACGGTCTTACTAAAGTAACCGAAAATTAGTCTTCACACATATTGGGGTACCGCTTTTACTTTTCGAAGATCCGCTCACTATGCACAATTAACCGCAGGTTACACGTGCCACACAACGAAGAGCGTACAAGCAAAAAACGTTGCAATAGTGAGTAACAACCCTGACAATTCTGATTAACCGTTTAACAAACTCTCACGACTTCAATCAAGAGAGAGAGGGAATATTTGTAGGACGATCGTTGCTTCTAAGCACTGATCTCCGCCCATTTAAACAACAAGCACCCACACTGTATGTGCGGGTGCTTGTTGTTTATACATTCGTCCTAATTCTATTTTAACACAAATCTTATTGCGTGAAATTGGCAATTACAGGTGTTTAAAATTCCGGAAAGAGGACACAGAAAACTGGGCTTCACCACCAGTAGCAATGCTTCCCCCGTCTTCCATTACTTCTTGTTATTAAAGATTCGATTTTGGCCCAAATTGACTGTAAACGAAATTTTCTGCTGCCAACCCCACTTGTGGCCATCGTAATGGTGAACCGAAGAAACACGCAAATGCATCATATTGGTATTGATCGGCTGCCAATAGATCTCCAAACGGTCATAAATGTTGTCGGTACGGTAAAACGGCTCACCCCAATATAACCCCGGACCATAATCCAAACCCGGAGCCGGAGCTACATAGTAAGGTTGCAGGTTGTCTCCCGCATACAGGGTGTTGTGAATGCCGAAATTCCATTTCTGGACATGGGCCTCGATCTGAACTCCACCCGGTGTCACATAATCTCCCACATAAGCCCGGTCATTCTGGAAAGCATTGATCCAGCCGACACGCAATGACAACTCCTGCATCGTAGGTGCAATACGGGTAAAATCTACACCTACGAAAGGCTCGATCAACACATTATCCACCACACCGTCACCAACGGTCGGATCGGGTTCGTCACTGCTGTCCCAACCGGCATGATGGTACATGGTCAAGTTGTATCCCAAATAGAAAAGCTGCCGAGCGCCTAATCCCAATCGTCCAGCAGAAAAGAGCAAAAATTTCTCACGGGTCGTCTTCGAGAACATGCTGTTCCAATCGCAACCGAACTCAACATATCCACGACCACCCATATATTGCAACAACAAACCGGTCAGATTGGGGTCGTAATATTTGACAGAGTCGCTAAAGAAGGCTCCCGAATACTCACCAATCATACGGCTGCGCGGAACAACACCGGCATAAGCCCGGAATCGAGGCGATATATATTGGTAGTAGCCGAAAATCTCATTATCGACCTCAAAAGGTTTGGCTCCAAAATTAGCCAACAGACTTACCCCCATCATCAAAGAGTGGCGCCCATCCCAGGTTACTCCAATTTCAGGATTGATCCGTGCACCAAACAGTGACTGCGACCAGTTTGTAGTCAAATTCTTATACTCACGGTTATCGAAGAAGAAATCGAACGATGCTCCCCATACCAACTGAGGCAAACCAGATCGAGATTTTTTATCGCTGACAGAGGTCTGCTGCTGCGTCTGCTGCGATAATCCGAAAGTGGGTGTCTTATGTTCAGGAGCCGGGAACATCACCACCGTAGCCGGCTGACCATCTGCTGTATATAATTGTATCCATTTCGTCGTATCGCCCGTATTCCGTGGCTCCTGCATCAAACCCGAAGACGACTGCTGAGCCACCTCTCCCGACTTCGCTTCACCTGTGGTCGAAGTTTGTGCCTGAACCGATGTGGTTACCCCCCATAAAGCTAACGCACCTAAAGACAATCGAGTAAAAATCTTACCATTCATAATCGATCCTATATCCAAATTACTACTGCGGAAACGACACAATGCCCTCTCCTATTATTTCGTCGGCCTCGAAAAATCAACAAGGTCTCAAACAGCACAAATGTAGGGATTATTTTCCGTCATGGAGCCTCAACAAACCATTTCAACCCAAATTGACCATGAATTCGGTCAAAATACAAACCGTCTTTGTTTCTTCGAACACATTATACCCTTATAAAATTACTTTTCATTCAAACAACATCCCTAATAAAACGCTCACAATCAATAAAAATTGGCTTTATAATAGCAAATTCAGACATTCATAACTCCTCAAATCTCATTTTTTCTTTTATCTTTGTTATATAGGCTCTCAATTCGATACGAATATGTTGAAAGAGAATTTGATCGAACTGTTCCAAACAAGTTTCAGAGAAAATTGGGAACAGCCAGCTGTAACAGACTATTTCAAAAAAGAGACATTTTCATATTTCGAACTGGCACAAGAGATTGCCAAACTACACCTGATCTTCGAAGAGGCAGGCGTCCGACGGGGTGATAAAATCGCCCTGATCGGCCGAAACAACCCGCGCTGGTGTATCGCATATATCGCAACCATTACCTATGGAGCCGTTATCGTCCCCATATTACAGGACTTTAACGCCAATGATGTTCACCACATCATCAACCACTCCGACTCCATCCTGCTATTCTGCGGCGATCTCTACTGGGATGCTATTGAAACCGATACCATCGAGAATGTTCGTGCCGTTTTTTCACTGACAGATTTTCATTGTATCTACGAACGTAACGGACATTCCCTACAAGAATTTCGTAAATCCATTGACAAACATTTCCAAAAACGCTATCCCCACGGATTTACAATCGAAAATATCCAATACCCTACCATCGACAATGACAGCGTAGCCGTTTTCAGTTACACCTCCGGCACAACCGGGTTCAGCAAAGGCGTTATGTTAACGGTCAATAACCTGACAGGGAATGTCGTTTTTGGTCTTCGGTCCAAATTACATTACAAAGGCAGTCGGGTGGTTTCCTTCCTGCCACTAGCCCATGCATTCGGTTGCGCTTTCGACTTTCTGACTGCACTGGCCGCAGGTACGCACATCACGTTGTTAGGAAAAATTCCATCTCCGAAAATCCTGATTGAGGCGATGCAAGAGGTCAAACCCAATCTGATCTGCATCGTGCCTCTCATTCTCGAAAAGATCTATCGCAAACAGATCAAACCCATGCTCGACAAAAGCATGCTCAAACTGGCGGTGCGTATCCCGTTGATCGACTCAACGATCTACGCTTCGATCTGCAACAAACTCACGGAATCCTTTGGAGACGAATTTACCCAAATGATCGTAGGCGGAGCTCCACTCAACAGCGAGGTCGAAAATTTCCTTCGCAAAATCAAATTCCGTTTTACAGTAGGATACGGACTGACCGAATGCGCCCCGTTAATCAGTTACACCTATTATACTGATTTCATTCCAACATCGTGTGGTCGGGTGATTCAAGGTTTCATGGAGGCCAAAATCGATTCACCCGATCCGGAACATATCCCGGGAGAAATCTGTGTCCGGGGTGAAAATGTCATGAAAGGCTACTACAAAAGTCCAGAAGCCACCAGTGCCGTTCTCGATCCTGACGGTTGGCTCCATACTGGAGATATGGGTACCATGAGTGCTGACGAAACCCTCTTTATCAAAGGTCGCTGCAAAAGTATGATTCTTAGTGCCAGCGGTCAGAATATATACCCCGAAGAGATCGAAAGCAAACTGAACAACATGCGTTGTGTCATGGAGTCACTGGTCGTGGAGCGTAATGGAAAACTGGTTGCATTGGTCTATCCCGATTACGAAGAGGCCGATTGTGAAGGCGTGACCGGAGATGACATGCAGGCAGTGATGGACGAAAATCGTAGAGATCTCAATAAATTGGTCGCCCCCTACGAGCAGATTACCAAGATTATCCTCTGGCCCAACGAGTTCGAAAAGACTCCCAAAAGAAATATCAAACGGTACCTGTATGACCGATAATCGTCATTCAATCGTAATCCAAACAGAAAATCAAAGAGAAAGGGTTCCGGTTATTGACCAACACCCTTTCTCTTTTTGTAATCTTATTACTTCAATAATTGACTCTTCTTTTTTGATGAAGATTCAGTATGCTTAATCAGCAATAGCGACATTATTGCATGTGTTACAGTTTAATACGTATTAATAAATAGCATCACTGTTCGACAGCGGCCAGAGACGATATTCATACTTCTGGTTACGCAAACGTGGCGTAAAACCGGCCTCCCGAATAGCTTGCTGAATCCCCTCCGCATCGAAACTGTTATGAGCCCCAGCCGACGAGACCACATTCTCCTCGATCATGATCGAGCCCAAATCATTGGCTCCACCATGCAACGCCAATTGTGCCGTCTGTTTGCCAACCGTCAACCAAGAGGCTTGGATATTGCGGATATTATTCAGCACAATACGACTCATGGCAATGATCCGCAAATACTCCGTCGCTGACATATCCGATTTAACACCCTGCTGTTCCAACAGAGTACCGCTACTGCGGAACACCCAGGGAATAAACGCAATAAAGCCATAATTCCCTGCCGGGCATTTTGCCTGCAAATCACGTATTTTAATCAAATGCTCGATACGTTGACGTGGAGTCTCGATATGTCCATACATCATTGTAGCCGATGTCGGCAGATTCAGACGATGGGCAATCCGCATCACCTCCAACCAGGTGTCTGCATCAGGTTTACCAGGTGAAATAGCCTTTCTGACTCCATTATCCAAAATCTCAGCACCCGCCCCAGGCAACGAATCCAGCCCGGCTGCCATCAATCGTTTCAGAGTAGTTTCATAATCGAGCTGACTGATTCGTGCAATGTGAGCCACCTCAGGTGCCCCCAAAGCATGCAATCGCAACTGAGGGAAACGATGCTTCAACTCCCGAAATAACTCCTCGTAAAAATCAATTCCTAACTTCGGGTGCAACCCTCCCTGCAATAGCAGTTGATCACCCCCCAAAGCCAACGTCTCCCGAATCTTGCGATCATACTCATCAATCGTGGTAATATATGCACGATCTGCCTGATGGGGTTTGCAATGAAAATTACAGAACTTGCAACCCGATATACAAACATTGGTAATGTTAACATTGCGGTCAATCTGCCAGGTCACCACCTGTGGATCGGGAACCTGTTCACGACGTATCGTATCGGCCACCAACATCAATTCGGCTAACGGTGCCGTACTGTAAACTTGCATGGCCTCCTCCACATCAAGAGGTTCCAAAGCAAGCGCTTTGCGAAATATATCTAAATTCTCCATTACGACAAAGATACGAAACTCGGATGCAACACATCACAGTCCTGATGGATTTTTATTAAAACATCACCCCAAAAGAAGTGGCTGCAGTTTGCAACGATTACTCCGATTTAAAAGATTTTCATGATAGTCTTCACGCAGAACTGCGAAAATAAAAAACCGCCCCTCCTATACATAGGAAAGGCGGTTATGTTAAACCCTCGGAGAATTACTCCAACGAGATAGACTCGGTCGGGCAAACGTCAGCGCAAGTACCGCACTCAGTGCAGGCTGAAGCGTCGATAACGTAAACATCACCGGCAGAAATTGCACCTACCGGGCATTCATCGATACAGGTACCGCATGCGGTGCAGGTATCTTCACTAATTTTGTAAGCCATTTTTTACGATTTTTAAGAGTGGTTTGAAAATCTCTAATGCAAATGTAAAACTATTATTTTTTCCTGCCAATACAAATCCTCATTTTTTACACCTTCCCCCAGAAGTCTCCCCCGGAAAAAAATTCACTATATTTGTCGACTTTCGTTTTTTCGAAATCATTACTAACCTAATATCTAATATGAAAATCAAACCAATCTCGACACTACTACTCAGTTTGGCTTTGTCGATTTCAGTTCCGCTGCACGCCCAATCACCGGCGCCAAAAGCTGGAGAAATCAAACCTTATCAAGGCCGTCCGACTATTCATGTCAATGGTACCCCAATGACTCCGGACGTATATGCCCTAACCCATGCTACCGGCGCACGTTGGAGTTGGGAAGAGGTACCGCAACACAATATTAAAAACTTCTACAATATCGGATTCCGCCTCTTTCAGCTCGACTTCTGGCTGTCAGAAATATGGCCGAAAAATGGCGAACCGTTGGATGTCTCATTAGCCCAAAAACAGATCCGAGGTGTACTCGACGTAGCACCTGATGCATGCATCATTCTGCGCGTCCATACCGATGCCCCCTACTGGTGGAACGAACAACATCGCGAAGAGTGTACCGAATATGCCGACGGGCCCATCCAAGAATATTACAAACCAGGAGCTCCGCATAACAACGAAGACTTCAGCATCATGCGCTCTCTACGCGCCAGTCTGGCTTCGCAACGTTGGAAACAGGAGGCAGGCAGCCTGTTCACCCAATTCTGCAAACAGCTCTCACAAACTCCAGAAGGGAACGCAGTAATCGGCATGCACCTTGCCGGTGGAATCTATGGCGAATGGCACTACTGGGGCTTTGTCGATCATGAACCAGACACCGGCCCGGCCATGACCGCCTATTTCCGGAATTGGCTAAAAAACAAATACGGCACAGACAAAAAGCTGCAACAGGCCTGGAAATCGGATCAATGGACATTAACCACAGCTACGGTTCCGGGTGTGGAAGAGCGTAAAGCAACACAATTCGGGCAGTTCAAAGATCCACAGCAGGAACAACGGGTTATCGACTACATCGCCGCTCAGCAGGAGGCCGTTGTCGAAGATATCGAATACTTCTGCCAACTGGCCAAAGAGAATTGGCCCCGTCCACTCATTACAGGTGTCTTCTATGGCTACCTGCACATGACCTTCAACCGTCAGTCTGTCGGTGGACATCTGCTTGTAGAACGCATCCTCGACTGTCCCTGGATCGACTACCTGGCAGCCCCTCAAACCTATTATAAAGCCTCTCGAAGACTGGGTGGCAGCGGCATGCCGCGCGGTATTGTCGAATCAGCTGCGCTGCACGGCAAACTCTGGTTCGACGAGATGGACAACGGAGAGCTGGCCCGTCGGGTCTGCCACGATGCCGTACGTTATCTGGAACGATACGACCGTGACTACGCCCCGGTACTGCGTCGAAGCGTAGTGCTTCCACTGATGCGTGGCGGTGTATGGTATTACGACTTCGGTATTCGTGAAAGCCTCGGCTGGTTTGACGACCCGGTCTATCTGCAATCAATCGCCGACGAAAAGAACCTCTTCGACAAACAGCTGCACAAACCTTACCACTCCGAAGCCGATGTGCTGTATGTGTGGAGTCAAGAGAGTTATTACTATTTAGCCCCGCATGGCACCCCGATCTCATCTAATGTGGTCGATCAGACCATCGAGGAGGCGCTGCGCAGCGGCACTGTTGGAGATCATATCTATGACTTCGATCTGGATAAAGTCAATCTCGATCAGTACAAAGCGGTCATCTTTATGAACAGCTATACCCTCACCCCGGATCAACAAAAATTTATCCGCGAAAAGGTGGCCAAGAACGGGCGTACACTCATTTACAACTACATGACCGGTGTGACCGATGGCACACAAATCGGGCTATCGAATACTGAAAAATTCTCTGGCGTTGAATTAACACTCCAGGAGGAGACTCAACCCCAAACCGTACAATACCTTACGCCTGCATCCGAGTACACCTTTAAAGGCGTTGTCGAACCTTTCGCCATCGTAACCGATTCCAAAGCCAAACCATTGGCCACCCTGAAAGACCATCCCGAAAAGGTGGTACTCGCACGCAAACAGTTTCCCACCCACACTGCCGTCTATGCGACACTGCCAATCAATGGAACCGACGTCTTCCGTCAACTGTTCCGCGAGGCAGGATGCCACGTTTATAACGATCAGAATGATTTCACCTATGTCAATAGCGGCATCATGTTGATTCACACCTTGGAGGGTGGTCCTCGAACCATCCATTTGCGCAACGGCAAAGATTTGCAACTGGAGCTGCCTGCCAAATCCAACGCAGTGTTAGACGCCTCAACCGGGAAACCGTTATTGAAAGAGATTCCTAAGACCTATCCAAACGTCAAATAAACGCTGTGAAATCATACCGTTTCTTTGAAACGTTCTGAATAAAATGAAAGCCGGCCGAATCAATATTCGGCCGGCTTTATTATGCGTTTGTGTAATCAATTACATCAGGCTATACGCTACGGTTAACCCGGCAACTACAATCGAAACCATACTCATCAGTTTGATCAGAATATTGAGCGATGGTCCGGCCGTATCTTTGAACGGGTCTCCGACCGTATCTCCTACAACTGTCGCCTTATGACAATCGGAACCTTTGCCGCCATGATTACCCTCTTCGATATACTTTTTGGCATTGTCCCACGAACCGCCTGAGTTCGCCATGAAGATGGCCAGTACAAAACCTGCACCCAAACCGCCTACCAACAGGCCCATGACTCCAGCAACGCCGAAAATAAAGCCTGTCAAGACCGGAGCAACAATTGCCAAAATCGAAGGCAGCAACATCTCACGTTGCGCCCCTTTCGTTGAAATTGCCACACAACGGGCATAATCGGGAGTTGCCGTTCCTTCCAAGATCCCTTTGATCTCACGGAACTGACGACGAACCTCCTCAACCATACTCTGCGCGGCACGCCCTACAGCATTCATCGTCAACCCACAGAACAGGAAGGCCATCATCGCACCGATAAAGACACCAATCAACACATTGGGGTTCATGACCGAAATGTGGAAATAATCCACAAAATCGAGGATATTGGCATCCGTAACCGCCTGTTCTGTTCCATTGGAGAGTTCAATTGTCTCCTGACCAAGATGAAGCAAGCCAATCTTCACCTCTTCGATATAAGAGGCCAACAGCGCCAAAGCTGTCAAAGCAGCCGAACCAATCGCAAAGCCTTTACCAGTTGCGGCTGTCGTATTGCCCAACGCATCCAGGGCATCAGTGCGTTTGCGCACTTCCGGATCTAAACCGCTCATCTCGGCATTACCGCCGGCATTATCGGCAATCGGTCCATAAGCGTCCGTGGCCAACGTAATACCCAATGTTGAAAGCATACCCACAGCTGCAATACCGATACCATACAGACCTTTACTCAACGATGCTCCGGTCAGCATATTCTCGAAATCGAAACCGATCGCACACAAATAAGCCAAAATAATCGCTGCCGAAATGGTCAACACCGGAATTGCAGTCGAGATCATTCCCATTCCGATACCGGAGATAATCACCGTAGCAGGACCAGTTTCGGAGCTTTTGGCAATACGCCGGGTCGGTTTGTATGAATGTGACGTATAATACTCTGTAGATTGTCCAATGATAATACCGGCCAACAATCCGACAATCACGGCAAACGAAATGCCTACCCAGTTGTCGAGTTGCAACGAATAAAGAATCACAAAGGTCAGAATGGCAATCAATACGGCACTGACATTGACTCCCAATCCCAACGAACGCAGCAACTGTTTCATACTAGCCCCTTCACGCGTGCGAACCAAGAAAATACCCAACACGGAGAGCAGAATACCTACCGCTGCAATCATCATCGGGGCCAATACAGCCTTGAGTTGCATATCCCCGGCAAAAGCGGCCGCACCCAGCGCAGCCGTAGCCAGAATTGAGCCGCAATAGCTCTCATACAGGTCAGCTCCCATACCGGCAACATCGCCCACATTATCGCCCACATTATCGGCAATGGTTGCCGGGTTACGGGGATCATCCTCCGGAATACCGGCCTCAACTTTTCCCACCAAATCGGCTCCTACGTCAGCTGCCTTTGTATAGATACCTCCACCAACACGTGCGAACAGCGCCTGTGTCGAAGCACCCATACCAAAGGTTAACAACGTGGTGGTGATAATGGTCAATTTCTGTGAAGCAGTTGTACTTTCGACAAAATGGTCCAAAATCAGATACCAGATCGAAATATCGAGTAAGCCAAGTCCTACAACGACAAGCCCCATAACCGCACCACTACGGAAAGCTACACGCAACCCGCTATCAAGCGATTCACTGGCAGCCTGGGCCGTACGAGCCGATGCAAACGTAGCTGTCCGCATACCGATATACCCGGCCAAACCCGAAAAAAGACCTCCGGTCAAAAAAGCAAACGGCACCCATTTGTTTTGGACGCCAAGACCATAGGCCAAAAAAGCAAAAAAGAGCGCAAGGAAAAGAAAAACAATAATGACCACTTTGTACTGCTGACGCAAATAAGCCATTGCCCCTGAACGAACATGGGCCGCAATCTGTTGCATACGTTCTGTACCCTCACTACGGCGCATCATTCCCCGGAAAAAATACCAGGCAAAGAAGAGTGCCACCAGCGAAGCAAACGGCACCAGCCAAAATTGAATCGGTGTATCCATAAAATGTATAGGTTAGATTTATTGATTTAGGTTGCTAACAAAATAATTAAATTTTTTGATTAAATCCTATCTTTGCTGAAGTTTTAACACATTCCCCTTCACCCGCACAAAATGATGCAAAAAATAGTCAACAGCGCATTGGGCCGCCTTACTCCAGAGGAATTTGCCTCGACTCCCAAACATCCAATCGTGGTCGTATTGGACAATGTTCGAAGCCTCAACAATGTCGGTTCATTCTTCCGAACCGGCGACGCTTTTGCTATCGAACGTATTGTCCTCTGCGGAATTACGGCCACACCTCCAAACAAAGAGATCCATAAAACCGCCCTCGGCGCCGAACTGACCGTTCCCTGGAGCTATCAGAAACAGACCTCCGACGCCCTAACCCAATTAAGAGCTGAAGGATACACGCTTTTAGCCATTGAACAGGTCGAAGGAGCCTCTCAACTGACCAATTTTCAGGTGGAAAAGGAGAAAAAATATGCCCTCGTTTTCGGCAACGAAGTAGATGGAGTAGCCCAAACTGCCGTAGATCTCTGTGACGGTGCAATCGAAATCCCTCAAGAAGGAACCAAACACTCTCTCAATGTATCCGTCTCCGGCGGCGTGGTGCTGTGGGAGTTTTTCCGCCAAATGGTTTTGTTTCCCAAATAATAACTATACCTTTGTCCAAATCCGTCAAGAACCCGAACAATAATTTTTTGTTGATTGTTTCCTGCTCTTGACAGTGCAAATACATTTATACTCAATAAAAAAACTGCAAAGGCAGACAAAACCAATTTCGAACTCTCATGTCAACCGATAGCAAAACCCGTGTGGTCACCACCTACCGCCTCGCCGAAATGAAAGCTCGAGGCGAAAAGATCTCGATGTTAACCGCATACGACTACTCTATGGCCCGTATTGTGGACAGCGCAGGTGTAGATGTGATTTTAGTCGGAGACTCTGCTGCCAACGTAATGGCCGGATACGAAACCACTCTTCCGATTACCCTCGATCAGATGATCTATCACGCCCGTAGCGTTACACGTGCCGTGAATCGTGCGCTGGTGGTGGTGGACATGCCCTTCGGAACCTATCAAGGAAACTCGAAAGAGGCCCTTGCTTCCGCTGTACGCATCATGAAAGAGACCGAAGCCGATGCCATCAAACTCGAAGGCGGTGAAGAGGTGCTCGAATCTATCGAACGTATCCTTTCGGCCGGTATCCCGGTTATGGGCCACCTCGGTTTGACTCCTCAATCCATTCACAAATACGGCACCTACACCGTACGTGCCAAAGAGGAAGCAGAAGCCAATAAACTGATCCACGATGCCCACCTGCTCGAAGAGGCCGGCTGTTTCAGCATCGTACTCGAAAAAATACCGGCCGCTTTAGGAACCAGAGTAGCTCAAGAGCTGAAAATTCCACTGATCGGTATCGGTGCCGGTAACGGAGTAGATGGACAGGTATTGGTCATTCACGACATGTTGGGTATAACAACCGAATTTTCACCCCGTTTCCTGCGCCGTTACGCAGACCTCTACTCCCAAATGATGACTGGAGTGCAAAACTATGTGGCTGATGTGAAAAGCGGCTCCTTCCCCAACGAAAAAGAGCAATATTAATTGCTCACAATTACATAAAAGCACTACTTTTGGGTTGGAAATAAAACATTTTCTAACCCTTATTTTTTAATGAAACCTACACTTCTTCTAACACTCACCTGCCTGACCTGTACACTGGCATCGGCCCAGCCAAATTCAGGCTCCACAACACAAGCAATTCAAAGAGACGTCGTCCTACCGGTCGATTTCAGTCACGTGACCATTCAGGACAACTTCTGGTCTCCCCGGCTCGAGAAGCTCGCAGACTCAACACTTCCTGTCTGCATCGACCAAATCGAAAACAAAACCGGCCGTATCCGCAATTTTGAAAATGCGGCCAAAGACACCGGTACTTTTTCAGGCTACTTTTTCGATGACTCGGATGTGTACAAAGCTCTCGAAGGGATCTCTTACCACCTGATCAACCACCCCGACTCGGCTCTCCGTAAAACAGCCGAAAGCTGGGTTGCCAAAATTGCCGCAGCCCAACAACCCGACGGATACATCAACACCTATTACACCCTCAAAAAAGGGCTGAACAACCGTTGGACCAATATGGATGCGCACGAAATGTATTGCGCAGGACACCTCATCGAAGCCGGCATCGCCTACCTGTTGGCAACCGGAGACCGCACCCTGCTCGATGTCGGAGTCCGCATGGTTGAACACATGATGAGTGTTTTCGGACCAGGCAAACGCCACTGGGTCCCCGGCCACGAAGAGATTGAACTGGCTCTTGCAAAACTTTACAGCATAACCGGTGACGCCAAATATCTCGATTTTGCCCGCTGGTTGCTCGACGAACGTGGGCACGGACATGGCATTACCGAAAAGGGGAAATGGCATGCACCCACCTATCAAGATTCCATTCCCGTCAACCAACTGACCGATATCACCGGTCATGCCGTACGTTGCATGTACCTATTCAGTGGCATGGCTGATGTCTCTACCCTATCAAACGACACCATCTATCGGGCCGCTCTTGATCGCGTTTGGGACGATGTGGTCCTCCGGAATATGTATATCACCGGCGGTATCGGCTCCTCCCGAATCAACGAAGGGTTTACCGAAGATTACGATCTGCCCAACTTGGAGGCCTACTGTGAAACTTGCGCATCTGTGGGAATGGTGTTGTGGAATGCACGCATGAGCCGACTGAAAAGAGAGGCAAAATATGCAGACGTGATGGAACGTGCCCTGTACAACGGTGCACTGGCCGGAATCTCCCTCAACGGAACCCGCTTTTTCTATGTGAATCCGCTCGAATCGAAAGGCACCCACCACCGTCAGGCCTGGTATGGCTGTGCATGTTGCCCCAGCCAACTCTCCCGTTTCCTTCCGTCTATCGGCAGCTACATCTACAACCATTCGCTCGACACCGACACCATCTGGGTTAACCTTTACCTCGGCAGCAAAGTGAATTTGCCAACCGATGACGGTAGTCCGTTCACATTGACCCAAACAACCAACTATCCCTGGGAGGGCAACATCAAAATGACCGTTGACGAAACTCCGAACAAAATCAAAAAAGAGCTGAGATTGCGCATCCCGGGATGGTGCAAGAACTACACGCTCACAGTCAATGGAAAGCCCTATAAACACAAAACCGAGAAGGGGTATGCCATCATCAACCGCGCCTGGAAACAGGGCGATCAGATCGAACTGTCGTTGGAGATGACCACCCAGGCTGTTACCGCTGATCCGCGGGTCAAAGCAGATCTCGGCAAACGAGCCGTACAACGTGGACCTGTTGTCTATTGTGTTGAAGAGATCGACAATCCGCAAACCTACGATTCAGCCACCATCACCGCTACAACTCCTTTTATCGAACAATACAAACCTGAACTGCTGGGTGGCATTGTTGCCATTACTGCGGAGACTGAGGCCGGACCACTGCGTCTGATTCCCTATTACACCTGGGATAACCGTCAACCCAGCCGCATGAAGGTTTGGATCAATGAAAAATAGACTAAAATAGAACTGGAGATATTCTGGTTCTTGCTGGTCAACTTGTTATCAATAAAGGCCCGGATAATCATCCGGGTCTTTTTATCGATTATTGGGTCACAATTTCATTAAGGGTTTCTGTTATTACGTAAATCCTTACGAAGCAAGAAACGAGGCATTTATACCGTAACAGACATGACTGTACTGGAGCTGGAGAATCATTAAGAACAGATGTAAACTCTGTCCGCGCATATTCTGCCAGCAGCATCACAAACCCGCACAATATCGAGGGGGAGAAACCGTAATCGGAGATCACCTTAAAAAAAGACGAAATCATGCATGTCGGGTATGCATGATTTTACCATCTATCGATATTTTGCGTTGTGAAACGCCGGCAGACCATGAACAACAGCAATTACTCTGATCGGGATGGACCTTTTGTCTTTCCTCTCAACAGCGCAACCGCATCACAATATCAATAAAAACTTTAGTGGGATTGGGTCAGATCACGAAGCATCTGAATTTCTGCCGCCCAACGACTCTCGTCCGGCGTCTCCAAAATCAACGGCATCCCATCAAAACGCTTATCGGCTGCAACATATCCGAAAACAGTCATACCCAGCGTTCCCTCACCCAGACTGGCGTGGCGATCGACCCGACTGCCTATCGCTTTCAAATCGTCATTCAGGTGCATTCCTCGCAAATACCGGAATCCAACCACCTCGTCAAACTCAGCAAAGGTCTTTTCACAAGCCTCAGGTGTCGAAAGATCATACCCAGCTGAATAGGCATGGCACGTATCAATACATACCCCTACGCGACTCTGATCTTTGACCTGATCGATAATGGCCCGCAGATGGTGAAACGAAAAGCCCACATTGGTTCCCTGTCCCGCCGTATTCTCGATGACAGCCGTAACACCGCTCGTCCGCTCCAATGCCCAATTAATCGACTCGGCAACCAACTCTAAACAAGCCTCAATACTGATCTTGCCCAAATGGCTGCCTGGATGGAAATTGAGCCGATCCAACCCAAGTTGTTCACAGCGCTGCATCTCATCCAAAAAGGCAGCTCGTGACTTGGCCAATCCCTCGGGATCGGGACTTCCCAAATTGATCAAATAACTGTCATGAGGCAAAATCTGTGCAGGCGTATAACCATGCTCAGCACAGTTCGCCTTAAAAGCATCGATCGACGTCTTGGTCAACGGCGCCGAAACCCACTGACGTTGATTCTTGGTAAAGAGAGCAAAAGCATTCGCTCCGATCGCTGCCGCATTCAAAGGCGCATTTTCAACTCCACCCGATGCACTGACATGTGCTCCAAAATATTTCATAATTTTACTTTTTACGTAGTTCAACACACAACCGAAATGATCCAATAACAAGCAACGGGACATCTATTTACACTCCCATCTCCCCAACTGGATCACATCGCATGGGAATCGTGTTGAATATCCTAAACAATCTCAACACCGATCATGTCACAAAGTAACAAGTTTTTCACAAAAGAGAAAATTTTCAATCTTTAACAAGTGTGATTAATTGCTCTACATAATCATACCGACATGGCCACCTTCGGGATCGGCTTCGTTATCCTCTTCGTTGTCATCTCTCCCACCAATCTACAATCTGTTTTCCCGCTTCGTAACCTGACCGGCCGTTGGCGTAACGATTATATCTGCATACAGCTAGCTACCTTTCTACACAAACATTGATCATACGATCCACACAACACTACCACGCCCTTGGCAAATCGATTTTCCAACCGTTTTTTTATAATCAAATAGAGTATCCAAACCATAAACTTAACACATAAAAGATCTGCATATTTTTTGGGGCAGGTGCGTAATATTATTAACTTTGCGTAGAGGTTCAAACCATACCGACATGAGACGATTCAAAACATTGTTACTCTTAGTGGTGCTATTGGGGGCTACCCCCTGTGCATTCGCACAATTTTCTATTTCCAAAGTGACCCCAGAACAGGTCGAAATCAAAGTCACCGAAGACTCCTCTAAGAAAAAAATTGTCAACCTCGACAACAATTTCTATAGTCGTGCTCGCTACAAAGCCGAACGTCGTGCAATCCGGCAAGAACGAAATACACTCCAAATTAACGCCTCCGCCATGTTCAATCAGACCGGATTCACAAACTGGTATGCCGGTGGTGATAATGTATTTTCAACCTCTCTTGCCTTCTATTTCTCGCACAAATACGTCAAAAACAAATTTAACCTGCAAACCACTTTCGATGCCCGCTACGGTATCAACCGTATCAACAAAGAGAACTTTAAAAATGAAGATGCTTTCGTCTTCAACCTCAGTAGTTCTTGGGAAATAAATAAAAACTGGTCGTACGCCGCAACTTTCCAATATCGTAGCCAGTTCAGCAAAGGGTACAAATCACGTACAGACAATACCCTCGTATCGAACTTTATGGCGCCTGGTACCATCGCACCGGCTATCGGTTTTATCTATCGAAACAAAAAGGTCCCTTTGACCATCAACATTATGCCCGTCTCCGGTAGTGTTACATTCGTATTGGATACCGTACTGTCGAACCAGGGTGCATACGGCGTTAACCCCGGCGAAAAAAGCACTGGCGCTATCGGTGCCGCGTTGCAAATCGATTTCGAAAAGAGCTTCTGCAAAGACAAGATCTCTTATCGAACCTATTTTTACGCCTTCTCAAACTACAACACCAATCGTAACGCATACATCAACTGGAAAAATACCCTCAGTTTCAAAATATACAAATTCCTCACAGCCGAAGCCTTCTGCTCTGCTGTTTACGATGAGGCCGCCCGTACACCGGAACAACGGCAATGGCTGCAGTTGAACTACAAATTGGGTATTGGATTAGCCTACACATTCAAAAACAAATAGCGCTTCTGTAAAATAAATGTCTGCGATCCGAAGTGTTTCATGCACTTGGATGCTGTCTGTCACAATTCCATAAACCATCTACTGATTCAGCGTTTGCAGGCAAAGTGTTGCAACCCGTGAAAGCTATGTACAAAAACAATAAATTCACTGTAATCCTACCGATGGTGGTAGCCGCTGCCATCGTAATTGGCATTTTGTTGGGAGGACTCGTATTCAAAAGTGCCTCCCCGATTCCGCGAAAAGGCAACCTTGCCGTCCCGGGAGGAGGCAAACTCGATATGTTGATGTCATTAATCGCCAATCGTTATGTGGATACCGTCTCTCTCGACTCCATCACGGAAAAGGCAATTCCCCTGATTCTCGATGAACTCGATCCCCATTCGGTCTATGTCCCAGCCAAAGATATGGCAGCTATGAACGAATCGCTCGACGGCGAATTCGATGGCATTGGCGTAATGTTCAACATGGCCACCGATACGGTAATCGTACTCAATGTGATTAACGCCGGTCCCAGTGCAAAAGCCGGTGTACTGGGAGGTGACCGTATCATCAAAATCAATGACACAGTGGTAGCCGGAGTCAAAATGTCACAAGACGAAGTAATGAAACGGCTGCGCGGACCTCGTGGAAGCCAGGTCAAACTGGGCATTCAACGAATTGGCGTCAAAGAGCTGGTGCCAATCACCGTAACCCGTGGTGTAATTCCGATCCACTGCATCAACGCAGCCTATATGATTACCCCTGAAATCGGCTATGTGGTCTTTGCCCAGTTCTCGCGCACAGCTTATCGGGAATTAATGAATGCCATCTCATTGCTCCAGAGTCAGGGCATGAAAAAACTGATCCTCGATCTCCGTGGCAACCCCGGAGGATTCCTCGATCAGGCCATTGCCATTGCCAATGAATTTCTCCCTGCCAACCGAATGATCGTCTATACAGAAGAGCGTGGAGGCTTGCGCCAACATCAATTCAGCAACGGCAAAGGCAAATATCAAGATCTGGAGCTGGCTATTCTGGTCGATGAAAGCAGTGCATCTTCCAGCGAAATTTTGGCCGGTGCTCTGCAAGACAATGATTGCGGTACGATTATCGGTCGCCGTACGTTCGGCAAAGGATTGGTGCAGGAACAAATACCATTCTCGGATGGATCTGCAGTCCGACTGACCATTGCCCGATACTACACCCCATCGGGCCGATCAATTCAAAAACCTTATGACAAAGGAAGAGAAGCCTACAACAATGATCTGATCAACCGTTTCGAACATAACGAAATGTTCTCGGCCGACAGCATTCGCTTTGCTGACAGCCTGAAATTCCAAACGGTCGGAGGCCGAACAGTATATGGCGGAGGAGGTATTATGCCGGACAAATTTGTACCGGCCGACACGTCGGATATTACTCCCTATTTGCGAGAAGTGACCGGACGTAACATTCTGTACCGTTTTACGATCGAATACGCAGATCGCCATCGTGACGAATTGAACAACATCACCTCTTTGCAACAGTTGCAAGCCTTCTTTGACAAAGATCCCAATCTCTTGGAGGAGTTTATCCGCTACGCAGCCAAAGCGGGTGTTGCCCCCAAAGCCGCACAGATTGCCAAATCAAAAGCGATCATTTTAGCCCAGATCAAGGCATACGTCGGACGTAACACTCCACTTGAGGACAACGCATTTTATTACGAACTGCAGGATATAGACAACACAATACAAGAGGCAATTCATCTACTCAGTCAGCCCGAGTCTATGCCTACGTCCGCTCAGGACTCAACCGGCACACAACATTAATACTGAAACTGTACAAATAGATCGGGCAAACTCATGCTCACAGCGTACATTATAACAAACGCTACACACATAAGTTCATAATAGTATAAATGCAGATAGTATCTTGATCCAAAGCCAAAACAATAAAAGCTCCGGAAGTGTCAGACCTCCGGAGCTTTTATTTTCGCACTATCTATCATTAGAAATATTCACATTACTAATCTTTAGAGCCTTCATTAATTAGTTCCAAATGCTGAGGCTGTTGAATTCTATTGCTATTAATCACTGCAAACGGTTCCAACTATAGATCACAGTCTCTTTTGTAGAAGCCATATTGAAAAACAATCTCTTTGAGAAGGTCAAAAGGTTCACCGACGAAAACTTACAAACCATAAATCAGATAACCAGCTACCCCTGCCAGACAAATCACTAAAATAGGACTCATTTTCTTGATCGAGGCGATGAATGCCGCAATCATAATAGCCCAACTATACCAATCAATAAAGGTGTCTGGAGTAAGCAGCAGCAGTGTCGCCGCAAGAATCATCGCCACCACCATCGGCAACATGCCGTACATGGCATCCTGCACATAACGGTTGTTGTGCAATTTCATGTAAAATTTGGTGATCAGCAACATGATGGTCAACGAAGGCAAACTCACCGCAAACGTAGCCAACAAAGAGCCCCAAATATTGCCGGTAACAGTATAACCCACATAGGTGGCACTGTTAATGGCAATCGGTCCGGGTGTCATCTGGGAAATCGCTATAATATCGGTCAATTCACTGTTGGTCAACCAATGGTGACGAACCACAATCTCATTGTGAATCAAGGCCAGCATGGCATAACCGCCCCCAAAACCAAAAAATCCGATCTTTAAATAAGAATATAATAATTGAAGATATATCATTGTAACCGATCGATCAGAGTTTAACAATTAGGTTTTGCCGACGATTTTTCAGGGGAATCTGTCGGGTTCTCAATCAACGATACCTCAGTATCAGCAGTGCTTACCGGTTGTACCGAATCAACATCCTGCATCGAACCAGGAACAGTCGGTTTTTGCCCTGTCTTCTCCAGTTCACGACGCAATCGCCACCATCCCCAGGCAATTCCGCCCAATGCCCCGAAAATAATGAGATAGACCGGCGAAATGGAGAAATACCACACCAGAAACGCAGCCAATACAGCCAATACGCCACGCTTCCAGCCTAACCCCTTCGAGAATCCGAACACAGGAGCCAACATCAGCGCAACTACTGCCGGACGGATACCCTTAAACACCGCTGCCACCACATGGTTGTCACGAAAAGAGTGCAGATAGATGGCAATAATCAGAATAATAACAAAGGAGGGAAGAATAATCCCAAATACCGACAGCGCAACGCCCCGATACCCTTTGACCCGATAGCCGACAAATACCGCCGTATTGAGGGCCAACGGACCCGGTGCCGATTGCGCCAGGGTCAGCAGTTCGAGAAATTGATCTTCAAGAATCCAGCCTTTACGAACCACCTCCCGTTGTACCAACGGAATCATCGCATAGCCTCCTCCAAAAGTGAAAAGGCCTATCTTGAAAAACGAATAAAAAAGAGATAACGATTCCCGCATGTCCGACTATTTACGATACCGTCCCAACAGGGCCATCACTCCATGAATAAAGGTCAACGGATGCACCGGATTGCCCGGCACATAAAGATCCGGTTTAAAACGCTCCAAAAAACTGCGATTAAGCGCTGATGAGTTTGCAAAAACACCTCCGGAAAGAGCATCCGTACCGGCCAAAATCAACAGTTTAGGGGAAGCTATAGCATTATAAGCTATCTCTAAAGGCACCGCCATATTTTCTGTAATCGGCCCCGTGATCACCATACCATCGGCATGTCGGGGAGAAGCAGTAAACTCGATACCGTACCGGCCAAAATCAAAATTGACATTCATCGTTGCATTGAGCTCCATCTCGGTCGAGTTATCCCCTCCGGCCGAAACCTCACGAAGCCGCAATGACCTGCCAAAACAACGTCGAATCTCGCTGCGAACCAACTTTTCATCCAGCGTAATGGCACTTGGAGAGTGCTCACTAATACAGAGTCGTTCAAGATCATTAGTGGCCAAACAATAATCCGGTGTAAACCGAATAGCTTGCGAATAACGTTTTGCACACTCGTTACAAAACAGACAACGATCAAGTCGAATAGTCAAAGGTGCTGCCGTAATCGCTTGGGTTGGACACAACTGTTCCAACTCTGCGGCAACAGCTTCCGACACGCCGGGAGCAATCTCCGGCCGTCCACGGAATGTTTCGGGTAATTCAACCGCCCTCAGGTCGGGAATATACTGCCGACCATGACTTCGCAACACCTTGATTTTGGATAACACCATGACAACTATTTATGAATCTCGCTCTCACCTGCACACTACAAATCGTGGCCGCAATAGGAGAGATTGAAACTCTTGTTACAAATCGGAAAATCTGAAATGCCGATACCACGCACCGAAAGCGCCAAAGCGGTCCAGTTATGTACCGATGGATCGACGATTTTGTAAGCCTCCACTCGGCCCTCCGGATCAGTCAATGCCACGTGACAAATCTCGCCACGCCATCCTTCAACCAACGAAAAGGCCAATCTATCGGAAGCCAACTTCATGCCATAATCGGGCTGGCAACTTACTCGACTTTGATTTTCGAGCAGATTGAGCATCGTGCGAACATGTCCCATCGACTGCACCGCTTCACGCATGCGTACCTTCAAACGGGCATACACATCTCCGGAGGTCTCTACCACCGGATCGTGTACCAACAAACTGCCGTAAACATGACCGGTATGGGAACGCCTGAGGTCCCGTTCGAGGCCTGATGCACGGGCTGCCATCCCTACAGCACCGATCCGATGCGCCTGAGCTCGCGTCACTACGCCGCAATCTTCGAATCGGGCCAACACGGACGAGCTGTTCTCCAATGCATAGACCACCTCCGCATAACGGCGCTCAACCTCATCGAGGTTTTTACGTATCAGTGCCGCTATCTCCGAAGTCAACGGATAGTGGGTTCCGCCACACCGGATCAACCCTTTGGCAAAACGGTTGCCACACCAACGCTGCGTCGTATTGATGACGATGGTCCGCAGAGCTTCGCACGACACCTGCCCCAACTGAAACCCAATGTCCATGCACAAAGCTCCCGTATCGGCCAGATGCAGAGCGATACGCTCCATCTCCAAAGCAATCGTCCGTTCAAGCTCTAAACGTATTCCGACGGGTTCAGCTCCTGCCACCGCATGAAGCGACTCTACCACCCCGGCATAAGCCATTCCATGGGCTGCGGCGCTATCTCCGGCGACTCCTTCACACAACAATGATTGACGCAACAGATTCGGTGTCTCGCGAATCAGCCGTTCAACCCCTCGATGCTGGAAGCCCAATACGATCTCCAAGTGGATGATCTGTTCACCGTTGCAGATAAAACGGAAACAGCCCGGTTCGATGATCCCAGCATGAATCGGTCCTACGTTCACCTCATGCAACGCTTCGCCACGAATCGAATAGAAAGGATAGTTATTCAACTGTTTCGACCGATCGGCTCGATCATGCGCAAAACGCAACGGTTTTGCCCACGGATGGTCGATATAACCCACTCCAAACTGTTCAATAAGCTCTCGCTCAAAAGGATGAGCAGCTGGGTAACGTGCTGTCAACGACGGAATCAGCTCCTGTTTATCCTGACTATCTGCAGTTCGGGACACTTTGTCTTTCCCGTATCCTTCAAGAAGACAGGAGGCGATCATCACCTCTCCCGAAGCGTCTTCCAACACCAAGCAGTAGAGCCGCAGAGCATCCGATTCAGGCACTCCGAAATAGGAGGCAATATGGCGACTCTCCCGCTCCAAAGCCCGACAAAGCTGCTGAAAGAAATCCGCATACGGCAATACAGGAATCTCCTCTTGCGGAACACTTCCCTGCCAACCGGATATTTTGAACCACTTATCCATTCGAAACTTAAAAAGCTGTTACAGCGTGAATAATTTCTATCAAAAAGGGAGGCTGAACGATGCCCAATACTGAAGCGATCACAATCAATCCCAACCCACACCACGTTACACTTCGATGTAAATGCGGTGCCTGAAGCGGTGTCCCCACCGGTTTAAAGCAGAGTTGCAGCACACGCGAACAGAGGTTGTACATCACAAAGCAGAGCAACAACGCCAAGACCACCAGCAACCACCACTGTCCCATCTGCACAATCTGCCGCAGAATGATCATCTCGGAGATAAAGAGGGCTGAAGGTGGAAATGCCAACAAAGAGACCCCACCCAACAACAGAGCAATGGCTCCGGTACGATGCACCCGGATGTAGCCACCGATACGGTTCATCCGATAACTGCCATATATTTTACCGACCTGCCCCATCAGAACAAAAACGCCCGATTTGATCAGGGCATGGGTGATGACCTGCAATACAGCAGCAAAGATCGCTGCACCGCCCACACCAAGCGCCACAACGGCTACACCCATACATTCGACAGTCGAATAGGCCCAGAACCGTTTGTAGTGGTTGGTCCGTCGCAAATAGACCGCAGCGATTAACAGCGAGATCAATCCGGCAAGGATCAGTACATGCTTGAACCACTCGTAAACCGGCGAAACCACAGCCACCTCATATACCCGGAAAAAGGCGACAAAGCCGGCATTGACCAGTACGGTCGAGATGACGGCCGAGGCTGGAGCCGGTGCGGCGAAGTTTGCATCGACATCAATCGTATAAAGTGGAAATATCTCCATTTTGCAACTGTACCCAACCAAGATAAACAGGAAAGCGATCTTCAGGTAGAGCGGATTTCCCGAAGCCACCGTCCGCACGAGATTTGCGTAAGAGAGCTCGCCCCCTGCAGTCACCGTACTGAGCAACAAGATCCCCAAATAGGCTACAGCGATCCCCAGCGAGCAGACAAACACATATTTCCAGGTTGCCTCCAGACTGCGGCGATTCCGACGGTGATAGACCAAACCTGCCGTACAGAGCGTTGTCGCCTCCAGGAAGATCCAGGTCACCGCCACATTATTGGCGAAATAGACTCCGGTCGCCGAGGCACACAACAACATCAACGAGATGTTGTAGAGCTTGTACTGGCGCAACGACTCACTATCGAGATAATAGTTACTTTGTACATAAGCCACCGCCGAGATTACCGACATCAGCACGAAAAATATCGCTCCCAGCAGGTCAAAGGTAAAAAACTGCAATTCGGTCCGGCCAATTCCCCACCCTATGACAAAGGCTGCAAACAGGATCTGTACGCCATAATAACAGGCTGCCGTCCAATGGGCTGCCTGACGGCTCTTGACCGTCGCCACCACACCGGCAATCACGATCGACAACAGGAAAAACAGAAGTATCATCATGGCATCAATCCTTGATCGAGGTTAATGAATCGGAGTTGAAATCGTGCAGCCGCTGTCCGATCTTGCCCACAAACAGCCCCAGCATCAGCACACTCATCAAAATATCGAGCAGAATGGCAATGTTGATCAGATAGGGCATCTCCACACCGATCGCCATCGAAAAGAGGAAGACTCCATTTTCGATCACCAAGAAGCCGACCAAATGGGAGAAAATTCGCTTATGATTGACAATCAACAGCATTCCACTCAACAACCCATAGAGAGCCACTCCAAAAAAGACCCGGTCGATCTGCGTATCGGCCAGGCAATAGGTGATCACGATACTGCACAACAACGCCAACAACGACAGCAACAGCTGGTTAAACGTAGCCACCGAAGCGACATGTACGCGGTCTATACCGGTTCGACGGATAATGCTGGTCAACAGTACCGGCACAATAATTGCCTTAAAAACCAACGTTTCAGCCAGAATAAAGATCAATTCGGGCCAGTCGATCGTATGGAGGCGGAACAGCGCCACGCCCAACAAGAGCCACCCCTGCAATCCTACCAATGCTGCGTAATGACGAAACCGCTCGACAATCGACAGATAGAGCAGCGTCACCACATACAATATAATCAGTGCCAACAACATGATTTATCCGATCTCTACATGATTCAACAACAGGTAACCAATGACGAACGCCACGAGTGCGACAGCCAGAATCGTCACGATGTAGGTGGTATTGCGGGCCATTCGGCTGCGGGCCAATAGAGACTCAACCACGCCGATAGCAACACCGACCACCAAAGCCACTACAACCACCAACAGCGTATCCCACCAAAGCACCGACACCAATGCCGAAGCTGCCAAAACCGCCAACAGCCCCGTTTTGATCCAGCCGGCCAACGTAATCAGTGCCATATCGAATCCACTATAATCCAAGACCATAGCTTCGTGGATCATCGTCAATTCAAGGTGCGTGCGGGGATCATCCACCGGAATACGACCGGCCTCAACCAACAGGGCTTTGAACAGGGCGTACATCAACAACACCATGGCCACCACCATTTCGGTTGTTCCACCGCTGACACCGGCAAACACTTGTGAAAACGAGAGGGTTCCCGAAACCAGCGCCAGAGTGCCCACTACCAAGAAGAGTGCCGGCTCGAGCAGTGCACCGTAAAGGGCCTCGCGGCTGGCTCCCATACCGTCGATACTGCTACCCGTCTCCATAGCGGCCAAAATCAACATGACCCGTCCCAAGGCCAACAGGTAACAAAAAAGCACCACATCGCCATTAAACGAGATCACCGCCCGAAAGTCCCCCACTGGGACCAACAACAAGGCCACCAAAGTCGAAGCCAAATAGACCACCGGAGCCAAACGAAACACCAATCCGGTTGTCGTACTGTATATGGGAGCTTTGTGCATCAGGACCCCCAACCGCGTAATGTGTTGAAAGAAGGGTGCCCCTTTGCGACCGCTGAGCAGGGCTCGTGTCCGAACCACCACTCCGGGCAGCATCAAAGCAACAAACAGGCTTAATATCAAACTCATAGTTTTATTCAAGCATCATTAACGAGAGCAACTCTCCGCCCCTGCACGAAGGCGAAACAATGGTTACACTCTCTCGGATTTATATCAGGTTCAAAGCTGTCAACACAAAGATCAAAGCCAGGAACAACAACGCATACAATATATAGTGATCGATACGTGCCGTACGGAAAACGACTAATTTGGCATTGATCCGTCGCAACAGATAGCTCCACCATTGGGCAAACAGTGAATCGAGCCGGTCTTTGTGACGGACGTCAAAATTGTGTTCGGTAGGGAAAATTTCATCGGTACCGATACGGGCCGGATCCAATCGGTTGCTGATCATCCGCTCCGATATTCGTCCGAGTCCTTCACTGAATGATTCACCGCTGTACTGCATATGCGAAGTGACCGCCGTAAAACCGCAATTCCATGTAGGCGATGCAGTTTCTGGACGTCCTTTGATGATACGACACCTCACAAACCACAAAACGATGATCAGTACCAACAACAGTCCCACTCCGAGACTCAGCGGACCGAAACATCCCGAAAGGAACGTCTCACCCATCGTTGGTGATACCCCTACGGTCGGCGCCAAAGCTCCGAAACCATCGGAGAGTCCCACAGCCAAACCACTTACCCAGCGCAATGCAAAGAGAGGAACCAGACCTACAATCAGAATACCAGCCAAAGGCAGGGCCATAGCGATCAACATCGGGAGAGAAACTTCATGGGCATGGTCAGCCTCCTCTGCACGAGGTATTCCGGAGAAGACCACACCATAAAGTTTGGTGAAGGCCATGACCACCAATCCACCAATAAGCGCCAAAAAGATCATACCGACCAGAGCCACAATGGTTACCGAACCATTGGCAGCCACACCCTGCAACAGTCCCCGATAGATCAAGAATTCCGAAACGAAACCATTGAACGGAGGCAGTGCACAGATCGCCAACATACCGATTAAAAAGAGTACGGCCGTGATGGGCATTTTTTTGCCCAGACCGCCCAATTTGTCAAGCGATGTCGTGTGGGTGGCCGAATAGATATTGCCCGCTCCCATGAAGAGCAGAGATTTGAAAAAGGAGTGGTTCAACGTATGCAGCAAGGCTCCGGCCATGCCCGCCAAATAGATGGTCGAGCTACCACAGGCTCTTCCCAACAGAGCCGTTCCCAACCCAATAAAGATAATTCCGATATTCTCGATGCTGGAATAGGCCAACAACTTCTTCACATCGTTTTGCAGGGCGGCCAAAATGACACCCCACAGACCGGTTACCGCTCCCACACCCAGCAAAATCAAACCGATGGTCATCAAGTTCGAATCAATTAACGAGAGAACTCGCATCACGCCATAGACTCCGGTTTTGATCATCACGCCTGACATGAAAGCCGAGATATGTGCCGGAGCAGCCGGATGTGCCTCAGGAAGCCACACATGCAGCGGGAAGATACCCGCTTTCATGCCGAATCCGATCAGGAACAGCACGAACAGCAACACAACATTACCGCCCTGGGCTCCGAAACGGGCAATCGAATCGAAGGTGGCCGGCAGTCCGTTAGCCGACAGCACAACAAAAGCGACCAGCAGGAACAGAAAACCGATATGCATCAGCAACAGGTAACTCAATGCGGCTCGGCGCACCTCCTGGCGTTCCGCATCGAACAAAATCAGCACAAACGAGGAGAGCGTCATCACCTCCCAAGCGAACAGGAACCCGAAAGCATCCCGCAGCGTAACCACCAACAGCATTGAGAGGTACAACACACTTAAACAGAAGTAGTGTAACGAAATCTGCGCCGGTGATTTTTTTTCAAGATAGGGTTTCAGGTACCCCCGCGCATAGATCATCACCGATACGGCAGCAATCGACAACATCACCATAAAAAAGGCCGACAGCGGATCACTCATGCCGTATTGCAATCCGAAAACTACGTTGTACCCGCTATCGTAAAAGCGCTCACCGTTATGGGCAAAGACATCGATGGCGACCCACAGTGCCGATACCACGCCCAGCGACACAACACACAGCGTGGTCAACCATTTGTACGCCAACGGCACGACAAATACCGCCAACGATAACAGCATCAAAGCAATGACAAATTCAACGAACATCGTTTATCAGTTGTTCAGGGTGGATTCATTGATAAAGGCTACATCCGCTACCGCCGTAACAGCAGCCGTTTCGGTCCGCAGACGGCTGTGGCCCAGCGAGACATCCTCAAAGCCGTATTGGTGTGCCAAGGCGATCTCTTCGGGCGAAAAATCCCCCTCCGGACCAATCAGCACCATCGTCCGACTCGCCGCCGGAACCAGTTTGCCGATATACCGGCGTGGCATATTCTCTTCACAATGGGCAATCAGTTTCACACCATCAAAAGGCTGAGCTACCAACTCCCGAAACGGAGTCAGCGCATCGATCACAGGATGATAAGCCTTCAGGGATTGTTTCATGGCACTGGTGGCCACCTTTTCGAGACGGTCGGTTTTGAGCACCCGCCGCTCACAACGATCGGTCAACAACGGCACGATCCGATCAATACCGATCTCCGTCGCCTTCTCGACAAACCATTCGAAACGATCGCTGTTTTTGGTGGGCGCAACCGCCATCACCAACTCATAACTGCGGCGATCGTATTCGGACCAACGTTCACGGATCTCCACGCGGCAGTGTTTGGGCGAGGCCTCAACAATCTCGGCCCGACACAACAAGCCACGTCCATCGGTCAAATGGAGCGAATCTCCCTCCGTCAACCGTAAAACCCGTACACAATGTTTGGACTCCTCTTCCGTAAAAAGATATGTACCGGTATCCGTATCGAGGTCCGGCGCATAGAAAAGTTGCATGGGCCGAGGATTTTATCTAATTTTATCAGCGAAATTTGCACTGCAAAGATACAACAACAAGCTGTACTTATACGACAATTTCTCAGACAATATGAAAAAATTATCCGCACTGATCCTAATCGCTACGGCCATGGTCACTTTTACCGGATGCAAAAACAGCTCCCAGACTGCCAATCCGCTGCTCGAAACCTGGAACACTCCATTCGGAGTTCCGCCTTTCGACCGGATCAAAGCCGAACATTTCAAACCTGCTATCGAAGAGGGTATTCGGCAACACAACGCCCAAATCGACTCGATCGTTAGCAACACAGAGATCCCCTCTTTCGCCAACGTAATTGAGGCTTTGGACCGCAGCGGTCAAACCTTGACCAACGCCTACACCACCTTTTCGCTGCTAAATGCTGCCGAAAGCAATGCGCAAATGCAGGAATTGGACATGGAGTTATCTCCGATGGTTTCGGCACACTTTGACAACATCTATCTGAACGATCGCCTGTTCAACAAAGTCAAAGCTGTTTACGATCAACGGGATCAAATTACCGACCCACAACAAAAACGGTTGACTGAACTGATTTACGACCGTTTTGTTCGGGCAGGAGCACTGCTGACCCCAGAGCAAAAAAATGAACTCAAACAGGTCAACGAACAACTCTCAACCCTCGGCGTACAGTTCAGCAACAACCTGCTGGCTGACAACAATGCCTTTACGCTGGTAATCGACAACCCAAATGATCTGAAAGGTCTGCCCACATCGATCCAAACCGCAGCCAACACCGAGGCCTTGAACCGCAAAAAAGAGGGTGTATGGATTTTTACCCTCAGTAAACCGAGCCTCATACCATTCCTCACCTACGCTGATAATCGTGAATTGCGTGAAAAAATGTACAAAGCCTACCTCGAACGTTGCAGCCATGGTGACAGCTCAGATAACAGCAAAATCATCAATCAGATCGTCAAATTGCGTCTCGACAAGGCTAAGCTCTTGGGGTGTCCTTCATACGCAGCATTAGCATTGGATGAAGAGATGGCCAAAACCCCTGAAAACGCCTATGCTCTACTCGACCAACTTTGGCAGCCATCACTCGAACTGGCCAAGAAAGAGCTCGAAGAGATGAAAGCCATCAAAAAGGCTGAAACCGGTGACGACAGCTTCGAATCGTGGGACTGGTGGTATTACGCAGAAAAGGTGCGCAAACAGAAATATGACCTCAACGAAGAGGAGTTACGCCCCTACCTCTCACTGAGCAATGTATTACAAGGCATTTTCCAGCTCAGCAACCGGCTTTGGGGAATTACCTTCCGTCCGGTATCGGTTCCGGTTTATCATCCGGAATGCGTAGCCTATGAAGTGTTAGACAAAGATAACAGCCACTTGGGCATTCTCTATTTCGATTTCTATCCACGTCCCGGCAAACAGGGTGGCGCTTGGTGCGGAACTTACCGGGATGCCCACTACGAAAACGGGAAGCGTGTCGCTCCGGTAGTTACGATCGTAGCTAATGTCAGCCGTCCTGCAACCAAAAACGGCGTGGCTCTGCTCAATCTCGACGAGGCAGAAACCCTCTTCCATGAGTTTGGTCACGCACTGCACAGCCTCTTCTCTCAAGTCAAATACACCGGAATGGCAGGCGTTGAGCAGGATTTCGTCGAGTTGCCTTCACAAATCATGGAGAACTGGGCATTTGAACCGGCCATGTTGCGCATGTACGCCAAACACTACCAGAACGGCGCCCCCATGCCGGAAGACCTGATCGAGAAGATCCGTCGCAGTTCACTGTTCAATCAAGGCTTTACCACCACCGAGCTGTTGGCTGCATCGCTTTCCGACCTGGACATCCACACCATTACCGAATACAAACCGATCGATCTGAACCGCTTTGAAAAACAGATGCTCAACGAAAAACGGGGATTGATTCCGCAAATTGAACCACGTTATCGTTACCCCTACTTCTCACACATCTTCGGTGGCGGATACGCAGCCGGTTATTACAGCTACATCTGGGCCGAAGTATTAGACAAAGATGCCTACCAGGCCTTTGTTGAAAGCGGTGACATCTTCGATCGCCCGACTGCTGAATCGTACCGCAAAAACATTCTGGAACGCGGAGGCAGCGAGCCTGGTATGGAGCTTTACAAAAAATTCCGTGGCCACGAACCCGATATCAAACCGTTGATGGCCGGTCGTGGATTGATCGAGGTGGAGACCGACTCCACCGCTGTGCGTCCTGCGCCAGTCGATACGGCTGCACGCAATGCCTCGATCCGTCGCATTATCGGAGAGATCGACACCACTGCAAAATAGGCCTTTTGCGACCGTCACCGTACGGTAAATTCCAATAAAGAACAATCAAATACGCCCTGCAATTCATGTGGATTGCAGGGCGTATTATTTAATCCGGCACAGCAGATTACAATTCAACAAATCACTTCACACAACATATCCATGCAAACGGGGCCGATCAAACACGAACACTTTAGCACAAAACAACAATTTACACAATTCTGATTTGCGTCTTAGAGTCCGGGAACTAGAATTAATTTTTCATAAAACAACCTGTTGCATACGTTTACAAGACTCTGAAATTGAAACACAACCCCACTTCGCATACATTAAATCACCTTGCGCCCATTTCCCTAATACATGCCTATCCACTTCTAATAATAAAGGGAGAGCAGACAGTCAAGTCTGCTCTCCCTTTCCATTTTATTATCGTCTTTACGACAATGACGAGAACACCCGCATACAGGTGCTCCCATGCAAATATATTTCCTATTTGGTTGCGTCGTTTTGAACCAACTCTACCTTACCCAAATTGAGGGATTTCACACCCGCCAACTGACTCTTCGCATCGCCTACAACCACAATAACCATATCATCAAAGTTCAAATCTTTGGCAATGACCTCTTTCGCCTGATCCAAAGTCATCGCTTTCAGTGTCTGAACGCGTTGCATCTGGTAATCGTCTGCAAGATCATAAGCATTGATCATGCGCAACATGCCAAGCAAAGCCTTAGGCGTCTCAAACGAACCATACATCGTCCGTAAGATCGTCTCACGGGTCTGATCCAAGAACTCCTGTGAATAGAGGTTGCCATAACCCGACAAAATATCACGGAACAATGCCAACGACTCTTTGGTCACCGTAGCCTGAACACTCGAACGTGCCGCAAAATAGTTATTGTACAGCCCTTGCGTAAAATTAGAATAAGCTCCATAGGTATAACCGTGCTTCAGACGCAGGATGTCAAACAACAACCCTTGCGAGCTTGCTCCCAACTTGTCGTTTACCACAACTGCCGGATAAGCGTCTGCTGCTTTGATCGACATAGACGGTTTTCCAATCAAAATGTATGACTGACGAGCTCCCGGATAATCGATGAAATAGAGCTTACTCTCCGGTTTCCACTCCGCAGAGGCAAGATACTCAGTAGAAAGATTCTTCACCTCTTTGGCCTTCCAGTTTTTCTCCAACGATGCCAACGAAGCAACCACCTCTTTCTGGTCCAAACCTCCTACAAAACTCATCTTAGCCACAGAAGGTGACAGATGGTTCTCATAGTAACTCTTCACATCATCCAATGTCAATGCTGACAGAGTCTTCTCGGTACCATCCGCAGCAAAACTCAAAATCGACGAAGGCCCAAAGAGAAGACGACGGAAATAGAGCTGAGCAATCATATCGGGCTGGGTCAGATTGTAGCGCATATCGTCGAGCATACGGCTCTTCACCTGTTCAAATGAAGCCGTATCCCAACGCGGATGCAACAACATCTCCTCAACCAAAGCCATCACCTGAATATAATTCTTCTTCAGGCAGCTGCCCGACAATACCATACTCTCGATACCCGACTGGAACGAAAGCTGCGCTCCAAGTTGACCGATGGCCTCTTCCAATTCAGCAGGCGTCTTGTCAGCCGTACCCTCGTTGAGCATATTGGCCGTCAGCGATGCCAAACCTGCCTTCTCTGGCGTATCGGTCAACAGACCATGGCTCAACTCGATCGTAAAGTTAACCAACGGCAACTCATCGTAAACCAAGCCACTGACCTTCATGCCGTTGCTGAGCGAATCATTCCAAATCTTCGGAAGATTCAACTCCGGAGTGTTGGACAACAAAGCAGGCTCAACACTGCGATCAAACGACGACGGTGTACGTTCATACGGATCATCAACAATAGCTCCACTCTGAGAGTTCAATTCCTGCTCCTCGATCGACTCCTGATCCACAACCGCCGGTACCGAACCGGTCAGAACCAAAGCAGATTCACCTGTCGGCACAATACTGAGTCCCAGATAAGGCTTATTCTTGATATACTTGTTGTAAACCCGCATCACATCCTCAGGGGTCACAGCCTGATACTTCGCCAACTCCTTCAACGACCGGTCAGGAGCGCCTCCAAAGATATTATTCAAAGCCATATTCTGGGCTTTGTCCAGATTCGAAACAAAGTTGTTGTAGAGTCGGGTCTCCTCCATGGTCTTGTAACGTTCGAGATCTTGGGGATCAATACCCTCCTTCTCAAAACGTGCCAGTGCCTCCTGATAACCCTCATAGACATCATTCAGATTAACTCCAGGGAAGGTAGTCGCAATCAGGCGGATCAATCCGGTAATCTCCATCTGGCTGTTCACCATATAGACATTCGGAACCAATTTACGCTCCTCTACCAACACCTGATAAACCGGTGATTTTTTATCCCCAGCCAACAGATTACACAAGAAGTCGAGTGCATATCCATCCTCATTGTACATCTCCACGGACGGATAACCCAAAACAATCATCGGTGCATTGCAGAACGGATCCTCATACGAAATACGTTTGGTCGAATCCAACGTGACGTTCTGTACTTTCGGAGTCTCTGGCTTCGGACGTGCCGGAATCTCTCCAAAATATTTTTGAACCAACTCTTTAGTCTGCGCCTTGTCAAAATCTCCGGCAATTACCAACGTAGCATTGCTCGGTGTGTAATATTTGTTGTAAAACTCCTTGACATCCTCTACGGTCGCACTGCGCAAATCGGGAATCTCTCCAATCACCTCCCAACTGTACGGGTGGCCCTCCGGGAAAAGATTTTTATCCAACAATTCACTCATCAAACCATACGGTGCATTCTCATATTGACGTTTCTCGTTGGAAACCACATCAATCTCTCGCTTCAAGCCCCCTTCGGTCACCGTATTGATAAAATACCCCATACGGTCCGACTCCATCCACAAAATCTTTTCAAGTGCATTGCGAGGTACCGATTCAAAATAGACAGTCATATCATTGGCTGTCCAGCCATTGAATGTTCCTCCCATCTCGTTAATCTTTTGGAAGAAAGCATTGCGCGGCAAATTTTCAGAACGCTGGAACAACATGTGCTCAAAAAAGTGCGCAAACCCCGTTTTTCCCGGTTTTTCACGGCTGCTTCCCACATGATAGGCAATCGCCATCGATACCGTCGGGTCCGAATGATCCTCATGCAAGACCACCTCAAGGCCATTGTCCAACGTATATTTTTCATATTGCAGAGAAACTCCATCCTGCTCTTTACAGCCACTTAAGCCTGCTATCATCGTAGTCATCAATAATGGATAAAACAATGTTCTTTTCATATATACAGTTTTTTGATTGTCGAAATTTACGATTTTTTATTCAAAACAACGACCTTGCCCCCAAAATATTCGAAATCAACCTGTATCCTCAAAAAATAGGGAATCAATGGAGACTCCCAATACCGCACTGAGTCCACTTTCACAATACAACAATACTCGTAGTTTCGGCACAGTACCCGGTCGTGAACCAGGACAATCATCATCCCATAGCCCCGCTGCTGCAGTCAAGCTATATGAGTATTGGTGCATGCTGATTGCATACTCATTTCGGCATAGAGATCCTGCATGCTTGATCGGAGTTATGGGAGAAAAAGCGATAGGGGGTTAGGAGAGAAAAAGCAATAGCGTTTAAGGGTACCCTGAGATCAATAAGATCCTAAAACCAAAATCCAAAACAACACCCGAAATTACAGGGCACAGCTTAATACAACTTAATCGATACTACCGAAACTGGACGAAACGCCGTGGGGTAAGTGCCGGATGAATAAGACCGATATATTGTCATTACCCCCTGCCCGGTTGGCTGACCGTACAAGCTCTCTGGATACGCTATTGCTATCCCGATCCCTGTTTCGTTCAATGACTTTCCGGATTCGCTTGGCAGACAACTCTTCATACAACCCGTCAGAACACATCAGATAATAGCTGCCAACTCGAATCGGAAGGCCTGCTGCACAGGTGTTCACATAAAGTTCGTTGGATTTGCTTCCCAAGGCATTGATGATCGCCCTCCTCAACGGATGCCGTTTGGCCTCGCTGGCCGTAATCTCTCCATCTGCAAGCAGCATATTGATATAAGAGTCGTCTTCCGTTATCTGCTCCAGGCGTGAAGGGTCACCGACATAAAGCCGGCAATCCCCAGCATGACCATAATAAAGCGTATCACTTTGGATGATTGCGACTAAACAGGTTGTAGCCATTCCGCTAAGCAGAGAGTCTGAGGAGGCTTTTTCCCGGACTTTTCGATCTGCATAAGCAAATGCGGCCGTAAGTTGCCGGTTGATCTCCGTTAAGCCACAACCTACACCTTCGCTTTCGAGGTATTCCCTTACCGCCGCAAATGCAGTACGAGAAGCTGTACTTCCTGCGGCAGATCCGCCTACACCATCACACACGACACAAACCGTATTCCGACCAATCGTAAAGAGGCCGCAAGTATCTTCGTTCTCCGGATTCACCCTCCCACGATCTGTGCAGACACCTATATCATAGGGCTTATCGCGTTCCGAAATACCATTGGCACTGGATGGGCCCCAATTCAAGATCATGCATAGAAGAACTGCAATAGCGAATCTGTTTTTGTCGAGAATGGATTTCATCGTTTGGACATGTTAAGCCGTTCCATTCCCAAAGATAGTCTTTTCTTCATCACAATCCTTTCGAAACAATGTTACGTTTTCAGACAACCTCTTCGGAGTGTGTCCCCTGAATCGGGAGAGCATACATGTCATGTTTCAGCTGTGCGGACTCTATCCGGCAACACAAAAAGAGTAAAGCCTTCAAGTTCGTAAACTTGAAGGCTTTAGCTTTATGAACCTTTCAGGTCATCACTACGGACGAAGAATCATCTCTCCGCACCCACGACCTGAGGTTAATCAAATACTACAACTCTTTGATGCGAATGTTGCGGAAATGCACCTCTGAGCCATGGCCCAGGAATCCGATATGGCCCTTTTCATTGAGCAAACCGGGATGCTCGCGATGGTCAACCGTTTCCGTACCGTTTTTGCTGGCTTCGGCAATGTCACCATCAACGATCACCTCACCATTCAAGATCACCTTGATGTGAGTTCCTTTGGCAATCACCTCCTCATAATTCCACTCTCCGATCTTCAGCTTAGCCCGTTTAGCGGCAATCACACCATAAACAGATCCGTGAACCTGATACGGAGCAATGTTCTTGTAAATCGGAGCATCATGATCCAAAATCTGCAACTCCATACCTACATAAGCTGCATCTCCCTCGGTCGGGGTACGGATACCCAAACCATTGTTGGCTCCCGGAGTCAGTTTGAATTCAAAACGGAAAATAAAGTCCTTATACTCGTCGCGTGTATAAAGGTTTCCACCATAGCTTCCCTTATGAGGAATCAACGAAATCATACCGTTGTTATTCACATAGTCACGTGTATTGCCGATCCACTCGTGCATATTCGTACCGTCAAACAGCACTTTGAAACCCTCTTTCTCCTCTTCCGGAGACAGACGGTAAGGTTCTACACTCGGCAACTCGTTGATGAACAAATTACGGAAATCTACACGTGAACCATGTGCCTGCAATTCGATCTGCTCAATGGCCGGAATCGGCTGAGAACGATCCCAGAAATTCTCCATAATCACATTGTCAACCACCTGTTCACCATTCAACCATACACTCACACGGTCACCCTGCATACGAATAAACATCGTATTCCATTGACCAAGCGTATTATCTGCCACATGAGATGGTTTGCTTTCATTAACCTTATTGTTGTACAGACCGCCTGAACCTACCTGTGCACCTACATTACGACGTGCAGTGTCCCAAATCTGAACCTGAGGATTACCGCGCAAATAGATACCTGCATCCGGCTCCTTACCATTGGGATCCAAACGCCAATCTACATACATCTCAAAATCACGGTACTGTTTCTCGGTACAGATGTTGTCGTAACCGGTACCCACATAGCTCAAAATACCATTGCCAGCTTTCCAGTCACGATGCATCATCTCGTCTGCCACCTGCTGTTTGGCCGCCAACTCTTCGGCACTCATCGCCGCACGTTTGACAGGATTCTCAACCATACCTTTCCATCCGGTCAGATCCGTACCGTTGAACATCGATACGAAACCTCCCTCTGGCATCGATTTGATATGTTTCTTTACCTCCTCAACCTGATAACGCTGATCCGGATTGGTACTCAACTCAACGGCACGGGTCAACAGATCCACTACAACCGGACCATAAAGATCCTTGCGCTCCAAAGCCGTATGATAAATGGCCTTCACGGCTGCCTGCTGAACCTGAGGATCAGAATCATCCAGATATTTACCCGCCAGAACCATACCTTGCAAAGTCTCGGTATTGCGCATGCGATTGAGTACGGCAATCTTCATCGCCGGAGTGCGAGCCAAATTCATGGCTTCGGTCAACATGATCTGTTTGATCTCAGGTGTCTTATCTGACATCTCTACCAACTGTGCATAACCGTCAATCGCCTTTTCAGCCATCGCCGTATCGTCTGATCCTGCAATCTTGTATAACATCTCGGCACCGTCAAGGGTTTTCCATGCCAACAACGCCTCCAATACCTGCTGACGAGCTGCCGCATCTCCAGACTCGAAACCATCCGTTACAATCTGCAATGCCTCGGGTGTGCTGATCGATGCCAAAACCACATAATAATTGGGGGCAACTGCGGGATTCAGTTTCATGCGCTCTTTGATTGCCGCCATACGCTCCTCCACAGGCAGCGTACTCTGAGCCTCGATCAAAGCGGCACGCGCCTGATCCAAGTCAGATCCTGAAGCAGACTCTACCAACGGATACAAAGCTGCGATATTAGCCGATGTCACCACCTTGGGCAAAGCTGCATAAGCCGCTGCAACTACATCCGGATTGCTGTTGCCAATCATCTCCAACACCAATCCTGCATACGCACTCGAACGACGTGCACCCAAAATCGAGAGGGCCTCCACCTTACCTGCGTCACATCCGGTCCGAACCACATCAGCCATCAATGCATCTACTGGATGGCTGCTGGCCAATAAACACTCACGTGCCTCTGCACGGACTTGATCAGAGGTATTGGCATCTCCCAAGAACGAAGCAATCACAGGCATAGCCTCCTGAGATTTCAATCGAATAGCCGCCCACATGGCTGCCGTACTCAACTCCTCATTTTCATTACCAATATAGGGTAAGATAGCCGGCAATACAGATTGTGCATCATGCAAACCGAGGAAATTGATGATATCTACTTTTGTTTCGGGTTTCGCCTTTTTCAACTCTTTAGCCAAAGCTGCCAATACCGACTCATTCAGATAGGGCTGTAAAAATCTCAAAGCCGCATTGCGATATGCACGGTCCTTGCTTTTAAGAGCCTTGAGCAACGATGACACAGCTTTGTCTCCCAAGGCTTGCTGGCTAGCATACAGAGCCGCAATATCCGTTACCGGAGCATCGAAATGTACCGTTACAGGGGTCGGTTCTGCCACTAAAGCACGAGCTGCAGGAGTTCCAATGGCTACCAAGGCACAACGTGCCGGATCACCCAACTCCTCATCCTGGAGGTAACCACCCAGCAACTCTACACTCTCATCCCCGCCACAACGTTGCAACAAACGGATCAAATAGGCCTGAATCACCGGATCATCACTCTTCTGCAATGCACGTCCCACACCTTCAGCAAAGGTCAGACGAGCCTCTTCCCGTCCGGGCGCAGAGACATAGGCGGCCCATCCTGAAAGAGCATAATTGACCGCCTTATTATTGGTATCGTCGAACATGGCTGTCAACATATCAACGCCTGAAGCTCCGGTCGATACCAGATCATCCATCAGACGATTAAATTCGGCCTGATCGCGTGCAGGCATCAATCCCAACGCATCAGAAACCTTCGTAGAGGCCGTGCGACCTGCTGCAGTTTGAGCCTGTACCCCAACCGCCATCAGCAACATGGCCAATCCAAGCAATATTTTTTTCATGGTTTTGTTCATTTTTCGGTTTGCAATCGGATTAAATACTCCATGGATAACGCATTGGTTGATCGATCAAACGATTGGCAGCATCGTCATCAACGAAGAGCAGCTTCTCGGGATCGAACTTGAGGTTACGTCCCAAACGCAAAGCTACCACAGCCATATTGACAATGGTCGAAGAACGGAACGCATTGTCCTCATTCAACGCAAACTGCTGACGATTACGGATACACTCCATGAAGTCCGTACGCTGTGGCAGCGGATCCGGGAACTCTGCCAGCTTCTTCTCCCAATCGGGAATATCGCATACGAAATTGGGATAAACCTTACCATTAGGACCTTCGATATATGGGTCATTCGGACTGCCATTATCCTCTCCGTAGAGAATAATCTGACATCCATCATCGTAAGTGAACACGATCTTACGCCAGATACCCACAGCATCCTCGTGTTGTTGCGGAGCATCCACCTCTACCGAGATCGGGCTGGTCTCATCCTTGCCCAACAGATACTGTACCGGGTCGATATAGTGCTGTCCCATATCGCCCAATCCTCCCGCATCGTAATCCCAATAACCACGGAACGTGGAGTGTGTACGATGTACATTGTACGGTTTATAGGGGGCCGGACCTAACCACATATCGTAATCGAGTTCGGCAGGCACCTTCTGCTCCTCCAACTCAGGTTTACCAACCCAATAGAATTTCCATCCAAAACCGGTATGTTTGCTAATGGTGACCTTCAACGGCCATCCCAACATACCACTGTCAACCAACTTTTTGATCTTGGGGACAGTCGTATTCATACCGTAGAATCGATCCGTGTAACGGAACCAGGTATTCAATCGGAAAATCGAACCATTCTGTTTAACAGCCTCACGCACACGTTTACCCTCGCCAATCGTACGGGTCATCGGTTTTTCACACCAAATATCTTTACCGGCTTTGGCTGCATCAACCGACATAATGCCATGCCAATGAGGCGGAGTGGCAATATGAACAATATCCACATTGGGGTCATTGATCAAATCACGATAATCGTGATAAGCCGCAATCTTTTCCCCGGCCAGCTGCAAACCAGCATCTATGTGCGTCTGGTCAACATCACAAATGGCCACCAAACGTGTTCCTCCATAACCAAAATGGTTGCGTCCCATACCTCCGACGCCGATGATCCCTTTGGTCAACTGATCACTCGGTGCAGTGTAACCCGGACCTCCGAGCACGTGACGTGGCACGACTGTCAAAGCCAACGTCCCGAGCAGACCCTTTTTCAAAAATTCTCTCCGTTTCATTTATTGAAAATTCAAAAATTATTAAATCAAAAAACAAAAACATCCAGGCAATCCAGGACGTTTCCGACTCATAATTTGTTGTCTAAAGTACTGATATTTCCGTTGAAAACCAAACAATCTGCTTTTATGGTTCCAATTAAAAATCTGCTTTACTGAATCAACAATCAACTCAATGAAAATCAAAATGTATTCATAGAAAGCAATATAAAACAACAAAACAGTCCTTCTCCTAAATTATTAAACAACTCAAAGACATTCAATAAAACTTTCAAGAAAAGACAGTCGAAATAATACAGGCTAATTTGAATAAAACTTCAAAAAATAAAACAGAGTCAAAAAATAAAGGTTCTATTCACCCCTAAATAGAAACTGATGATTCGGAAACAGAGCTATTCCAGCAAATAGGCTACCTAAAACTCAGAGTAAATCAGAAGTTTCAAATTTCGAAATAGTATAATCACCAATAGAATAGCCAGGTAATCTTCGCACATGATTATTTAAGGTGCCTATACCACGGCAATATAAAATCGGATATGCAAATAATACGAAATACAATAAAATTTGCCATACATATTACACCCCCTAATTTTTATTGATTCACAACGACATTTTTATTGATAGTATGGCTTTACACGGATTGACTATCAATGACAATTCTCATGGCAACCATCCCCCTATTCCCCAACGGTTTGGCTGCTAATCTGCTAAGAGTAATACATCCAAAGGAAAGATCAATCAGCGAAAGCATTCACCACAACACATCCACCCTAAACCTTCCAAACCGGTATAGGGCAAACATGCAATCAACCATTTATGAATTTTCGATCAGAAAAGCGATCTATACAGTGCCTCAACTCGGGCTATTGATGGGCTGCGATCCAATTGGTCAAGGCAACAAATTCCGCAACACCCAAACGCTCAGGACGCAAAGCAAAATATTCATGCTCTGCCCCTCCGAAATCCCCAAAAACAGCGCGTAATGAATTGCGTAACGTTTTGCGTCGTTGATTGAACCCCGCTTTAACCACCTTGACAAACAGCGTTTCATCACAATCAAGATGCTGCACCGCATTACGCCGCATCCGAATCACAGCACTTTTCACTTTGGGAGGTGGATTGAAGACCCCTTCACTCACCGTGAAAAGATATTCGATGTCATAATACGCCTGCAACAAGACGCTCAGAATACCATACTCCTTTGATCCGGGAGGCTCTGCAATGCGGACCGCCACCTCGCGCTGAACCATGCCAACCACCTCGGGTACCAGCTCTTTGTATTCCAACACCTTGAAAAAGATCTGCGAAGAGATATTATAAGGGAAATTCCCGATCACATTCACCCCCAGAGGGAAGCGAGCCGCCAAATCCATCTGCAAAAAATCCCCCTCAATCAGTCGAGGTGCAAAATCGGGATAGTATTCATGCAAATACGCTACGCTCTCCCCATCCACCTCTGCTCCATACAGGGTAATATCCTTCCGTTCGAGCAGGAAACGGGTCAAAACACCGGTACCACAACCCACCTCCAATACCGTATTGCACCGATCTGCATACAAACTATCGGCAATACGACGTGCAACCGAAAGATCGGTTAAAAAGTGTTGTCCAAGATGTTTTTTAGGCTTTACGTACATATACTCTCTCAGATGTTCAGCTCAGATATTCGACAGCTTCTTCTGTCCCTTCAAACCGGACCAAAGATAGAGATAAAATTACTAAATATTGGCGACCAGGCGTGTAAATTCGCTATCCGCAGCTCTTTCCTCCTTGCCTAATGAATTCCACAAACGATGTCAACCCTAAGCTGTTCTCCATGCAAACCCGCGCAGCATCTCCCCACATCCAATAGTTTCCAGCGAAAAATTATGCCCAAGTGAAAACACACCACTAAAACCACAATGGATAGTTTTATGGAGGTAATGGGATCACATGCAATGGAATCAGATACAATCCGCCGAAATCACCACATCAGGATAAAAAATTACTCCATTTTCGATCCGTAAATACAGATCAAAAATGGAGTACATAGAATAATCGATTTCATTCAAACAGTCTTAGAAGCTGCATGCACCATTATTGAATATCTCCCCCTTCACTAATTCTGTTCAAAAATGATCAACAGAACTATATTAATATAAGGTCACAACAAAAGATCGGTCCAAAATTGGCTCAGGTCAGGTTCAGGTTCCGGTTCGAACTCAAGCTCAAGCCCAGGCTCCGGTGCAAATTCAAGTTCAAGCTCAAGTTCAAACTCCAATTTCGGACGCGGGTTCGGGTTCAAACGCGGGTTCGGGTTCAGATACAGGTGCAGGTTCTGTTTAGGTTTAGGTTCAGTTTCGGCAACGGTTCTGCTATGCGTGCAAGTCCAGACTTGAACTCAGGTTCAAAATCGGCTTCAACTCCAGTTTCAGTTCCCCTGTTTCAGACTCAAAATCAGACCAGGAACAGAACCAGGCTCAGACTCGAAATCGAACCAGGCCAGACTCAGACTCGGCCCCCACTTACTGTTAATTACCCATCTCACTCATAAACTGGATACGCACCAAACGAATCTCCTCTTCGGTGTAGTCTCCACCCAGCTCCTGCATCGCCTCCTCCAACGAATCGCTCTGAGCATCCTCCTTGAAATAGAGGAAGATATCCTCCGCCTTATCCTCATCAATCGCCTGATTGATGTAATACGAAATATTAAGTTTAGTGCCCGAATGGACAATCGCTTCAATCTCCGTGAGCAACTCATCAAAATCCATATCCCGAGCCCGTGCAATATCCTCAAAGTCCATTTGACGGTCAATGCTCTGGATAATGAACACCTTATTGCCGCTCTTATTGACCACACTCTTAACCACCATATCCTGTGGACGGATAATCTCCTTCTCTTCCACGTAACGTTTGATCAGGTCAATGAATGGTTTACCAAATTTACGCGCCTTGCCGGCACCGACACCCGTAATGTTCTGCAACTCCTCCATCGTCACCGGATACTGAATCGCCATATCCTCTAACGACGGATCCTGGAAAATCACAAACGGAGGCAACTCCATCTGCTGTGCCACCTTGCGACGTTGATCCTTCAACATGGCAAACAACTCTTCATCGGCAACAGACCCTTTACCCATCGGCGGTGCAACCGGCTCGTCATCACCATCCTCATACTCATGGTCAGCTGTCAACAGAATCGAATAGGGCCGCTCCAAATATTTACGTCCTGCATCGGTCACTGACAACAATCCGTAATTCTCAATATTCTTATCGACAAAACCCAAAATCAACGCCTGGCGAATCACCGCTGCCCAATAACGATCATTGTGTTCCGCCCCGGATCCGAACCACTCACACTTATTATGGCCATAGGACTTGATTAACGCATTGTTGCGCCCTACCAAAACGTTGATCAGATAGTCAAACTTAAATTTATCACCCAAAAAGTCGAGCACCTTGAGCATCAAGGTCAACGCTTCCCGTCCCTCGAACTTCGGTTTCGGATTGTTGCAGTTATCGCAACAGTGGCAATTCTCCTCTGGATACTCCTCACCGAAATAGTGCAACAGCGTTTTGCGACGACAGACCGAACTCTCGGCATAAGCAACCGTCTCCTGCAACAACAGCTTGCCAATCTCCTGCTCGGCCAGCGGCTTGCCCTGCATGAACTTTTCAAGTTTCTGAATATCCTTGTAACTGTAAAAAGCGATGCAATGTCCGCCGCCACCGTCACGCCCGGCACGCCCTGTCTCCTGATAATAGCCCTCCAGACTTTTGGGAATGTCGTAGTGGATCACATACCGAACATCTGGCTTGTCAATACCCATACCGAATGCAATCGTCGCCACGATCACATCCACTTTCTCATTGAGGAAAGCATCCTGATTGGCAGCACGTGTGGCTGCATCCATACCCGCATGGTACGGCGCCACCTTAATACTATTAGCAGCCAACAGCTCGGCCAGTTCCTCAACCTTTTTGCGGCTCAGACAATAGATAATGCCCGACTTGCCGGGATTATTTTTAATATATCGAATGATCTCCTTGTTGACGTTGACTTTGGAACGAACCTCATAAAACAGATTGGGACGATTGAACGACGATTTGAAAACCGCCGCATCCAGCATCCCGAGATTTTTCTGAATATCCATCTGCACCTTCGGCGTAGCCGTAGCGGTCAACGCAATCAACGGTGCCGGACCAATATCATTGATGATCGGTCGGATACGACGATACTCCGGCCGGAAATCGTGTCCCCACTCGGAAATACAGTGTGCCTCATCAATGGCATAAAACGATATTTTGATCTGGCGCAAAAACGATACGTTATCCTCTTTGGTCAAAGACTCCGGAGCGAAATAGAGCAATTTGGTCTTCCCGGCCAACACATCACTTTTGACCTTGGCAACGGCTGCCTTGTTGAGCGAGGAGTTCAAGAAATGGGCAATCCCCTCCTCCATGCTGAACGTACGCATGGCATCCACCTGATTCTTCATCAGCGCAATCAACGGGGAGACCACAATCGCCACACCATCCATAACCAATGCAGGCAATTGATAGCACAACGATTTACCCCCGCCGGTAGGCATCAGTACAAATGTATCCTTGCCTGCGAGTACGTTACGGATAACTGCTTCCTGGTTCCCTTTGAAACTGGTAAAACCGAAATACTCTTTCAGTCGTTCATGCAACAAAACACTCTCTTTGTCAGCCATCTGAATTGATTATTGCCTAATACACAAGTCAATTTTAACCTAAAGATAAATTTTTTTTCTCAAAAAAACGCTAACTTTGTTCAAAATTATTTCATACCTGCGGAAGTCGCCACTATGAGATTATACACCAAAGACCTTGTTAAAAGATACAAGACCCGTACGGTCGTCGATCACGTCTCGATCGAAGTGAACCAGGGTGAAATTGTCGGCCTGCTCGGCCCAAACGGCGCCGGAAAAACTACGACATTCTATATGATCGTAGGGCTGATCAAACCCAACGAGGGCGGCATTTTTCTCGAAGGCAACGAACTAACCCACGAACCGGTGTACAAACGTGCCCAACAGGGTGTCGGCTATCTGGCCCAAGAGGCCTCGGTATTCCGTCACCTTTCGGTCGAAGACAACATCCGGGCCGTGCTGCAAATGACCAACTTCACCAAAGAGTACCAACGTGAACGACTCGAAAACCTGATCGAAGAGTTCCGCCTGCAAAAGGTGCGCAAAAGCATGGGTATCCAACTCTCCGGTGGAGAGCGTCGTCGTACAGAGATCGCTCGGGCCGTAGCAATCAACCCGAAATTCATCCTGCTCGATGAACCGTTTGCTGGTGTGGACCCTATTGCCGTCGAAGATATCCAAAGCATCGTGGCTACCCTAAAGAATAAAAACATCGGGGTAATCATTACCGACCATAACGTTCACGAGACCCTCTCGATTACCGACCGCACCTACCTGCTGTTCGAAGGCAAAATCCTTAAAGCCGGAACTGCCGAGGATCTCGCCAATGACGAAACTGTCCGCAAAGTCTATCTGGGAAAAGACTTCAAATTACGTTAAACTCATTTATGGAAATAACCGTACATCAAGGCAGCATAGCGGGAGAAATTACAGCTCCGGCATCGAAAAGTTATGCCCAACGAGCCATTGCCGCTGCCCTGCTGGCCGAAGGCGAAACAACACTCACTCACCTCGACCTATGTAACGACTCCCGCGCAGCTCTCGATACCGCCCAAAGACTTGGAGCTACCGTCTCTAACAACAGAAATACTTATACCATCCACGGGGGATTGAACCCCACTTCAACAAAACTAAATATCGGGGAATCAGGACTGGCTGCCAGACTATTTACCCCCATTGCATCGTTATGCAATCTCGCAATCACACTCAACGGTGAAGGCTCAATTTTACGACGCCCCATCGAAATGATGGAAGAGCCTCTTCAAGCCCTCGGTGTAGAGGTCGTATCCAATGGCGGATATTTACCCATATCGGTCAACGGACCAATGCACGGTGGCGAGGTGCGCGTAGATGGATCGCTCAGTTCACAATTCATCACCGGATTGCTGATGGCACTCCCTTTGGTCAAAGAGGATACCATACTGAAAGTGGACAACCTCAAAAGCCGCCCCTATGTAGATATGACAATCGGACTGGCCGAACAATTCGGAGTCACGATCGAACATAACGACTACGAACAGTTTTATGTTCCGGGAGGCCAACACTACAAAGCCTGCACCTACAATATCGAAGGCGATTGGAGCGGTGCCTCCTGTCTGTTAGTAGCAGGTGCGATTGCCGGAAATGTAACCATCCTCAACCTGAACCACCTCTCCCAACAAGCCGATTTGGCCATTATCGACGCCATGGCTCGTGCAGGGGCCGAAATCATCACGACTGACCACTCAATCACTGTCAATCGTGAACCACTGCACGCATTCGAGTTCGATGCGACACACTGCCCCGACCTCTTCCCTGCCTTGGCAGCACTGGCCTCTTGTTGTGAAGGGACTACGGTGCTGACCGGCACACGGCGCCTAACATTTAAAGAGAGTAATCGGGCGGAGACTATCGCCGAGGTATTCGGACGCATGGGTATCCACATCGACCTCTCCCAAGAGAACAAGATGCTCATCACCGGAGGTCCCATCGCCAGCACCCGAATCCACAGCCACAATGATCACCGAATCGCTATGGCTGCAGCTGTGGCAGCTTTGCGCAGCGATGGCCATATCATCATTGAAGGTGCGGACGCTGTCGATAAATCCTACCCGGACTTTTGGAAGGATCTCGAATCCTTGCGCTGCAAAGAGTAGTTGACAAAAGCAATTGTCTTCATTCCAGCGCATTTTTGATTCAACTGCATAACAAAAACAACGCACAACCAAACACACAAGTAATCACCTCAGTAACAGCCGAAAACTCAATAAATAATCCGGTAATATAATTGACCGATATAATAAAGTCACTGTCTGTAGAGTTTCATTGATAAGAAACTTTGAATCAGTAAGAGGTAGAGACTTTTAAGGACTTGAAAAGTTGAGAAGTCGTGATTGATGAGAGGTGATTGGTGAGAGGCTGAAAGGTTGAAAGGTTGAAAGGTTGAAAGGTTGAGAAGTGGAAAATATTGAGCATGTTGCGAGGTTGCGATTGTGTTAGGTGGTGAATGAATTTCGAGGCGATGAATTTCGAGGCATCGGAAATTTGTAGGACAAACGAAAAGTTTAACATATCCCTCTACCCCTTTAGAGTACACACAAGCCTCAAGACAAGATAGAGAATTGAAGCAACAGGCCGTAAGGCCAGAACCATATAAACTGCATACGATGAACAGTTTTGGCAGGTTATTCCGCATCTCCATTTTCGGAGAGTCGCACGGCGAAATGGTCGGTGTAACACTTGACGGTGTTCCAGCTGGAATTCCGCTCAACGAAGAGAGCTTTGCCGCCGATTTGGCACGCCGCAAAAGCGGTAAACGTGGCACCACACCCCGCAAAGAGAGTGACGCCCCACATCTCGTCAGCGGTGTTTTCAACGGATTTACAACCGGAGCCCCTTTGACCGTGGTCTTTTACAATGAAAACACCCTGTCAGGAGATTACCGCAATTTGGTCACCCACCCCCGCCCTTCACATGCGGACTGGGTCGCCATGCAGAAGTACAAAGGGTTTGCAGATTATCGCGGAGGTGGACACTTTTCGGGACGCCTGACACTCGGCCTGGTTACGGCTGGCGTAGTGGCCAAACTGATCCTCAACACGCTTTTCCCGCAGCAGGTCAACATCCAAAGCTCCCTGAACGAGGTGGGCGGATGCAACGATCCTGAAAAATTTGCCGAAATCATCGAACAGGCGCTTCGCTCGCAAGACTCGGTGGGAGGAATTATCGAATGTACCGCAACCGGTCTGCCCGCCGGAATCGGAGAGCCCTTCTTCGATTCGGTGGAAAGCGTAATGAGCCACCTGCTATACGCCATTCCGGCTGTTAAAGGGGTGGAGTTCGGACTGGGCTTCGGCTCGGCAAAACTGCGCGGCAGCGAAAACAACGACCCAATCGCAGCCCCCGACGGCCGGACCGTTACCAACCATGCAGGTGGCATTGTCGGTGGAATTACCAACGGTAACCCTATCGTCATTCGGGTCGCTATCAAACCTACGGCCAGCATCTCAACACCCCAAATCACCCTGAATACAGAAACCGGAACTCCCGAAAAATTGATCATCAAAGGGCGACATGATGCATGCATCGCTATGCGAGCTGGAGTTGTTGTCGAAGCAGCCGTCGCAGCAGCCCTGTGTGACCTGGCTCTGGTCGCTAAGTCTCAGGGATTGTAAAGATATGGGCGCGAGGTTTGGTATATCCGCCAAAAATATATACATTTGTGCTCCATTTTTTCGATAGACGAGTGGACATTTTGAAACAATATACACTCCCTCACAAGGGGTTAAGCATTGGAAATCACCACTTTGAATTCCAAGTGGATGACCATTTTTTCGATGCGTTCGAGGGCTCGGAAATACACCGTGGCTCCGCAAATGTGCAAATCGACCTGACAAAATCAGAACGATTGCTCACTCTTGTGTTCAAAATCGACGGCCAGGTCGAAGTGACCTGCGATCGCTGCCTCGACGAATTCATGATGCCCGTGCATTATGAAGGAACGCTGCAGGTGCGATTCTCGGAAACCGAAAAAGAGTGCGACGGCGATGTGATGTGGCTAAGCCCCAATGAAACGGAACTTCCGTTGGGGCAATATATTTATGAAAGTATATCACTGAGCCTGCCCTACCGCAAAATACACCCGGAAGATGCAAATGGCAACAGCCTCTGCAACCCGGATATGTTATCGCGGTTCAAAATTGTGAGCGAAGAAGAGTTCGACCGCTTCGTGCAACAAAGCGCACAAGAGGCCCAAAACGATAACCAAACGGCCGAAACAAGCGGCAACTCCCCTTGGAGCGAACTCGAAAAGCTCAAACAAAAATTGGAACAAGAACAACTTGATAAGAAACAATAAGAGTTATATCATAAAAACATTCCCAAAATGGCACATCCTAAGCATAAAGTCTCTAGTACGAGACGTGACAAGAGAAGAACTCACTACACAGCAGCCGTTCCTACTTTGGCAACCTGCTCAAACTGCGGAGCAACCGTTCTCTACCATCGTGTATGCCCCGAATGCGGCTATTACCGTGGCCGTGTAGCGATCGAGAAAAAAGCTGAATAAACGAACCGACTCCCCATTAAGCTACAATGACTATGATCAGAATAGGAATTGATGCAATGGGCGGAGACTTTGCCCCGCAGGCTGTCGTGCTCGGAGCTATCCAAGCTGCACGCCAACTGGCGGAAGGCAGTCGGATCGTTCTCTTCGGCGACAAAGCTCGTATCGAAGAAATCCTCTCTCAAGAGAATTGTCCCACTGACACCTTCGATATTGTCCCTACGAGCGAAGTGATTGAAATGGGAGACAATCCGACACAGGCTTTCTCGAAAAAACCCGATTCGAGTATCGTAGTCGGATTCCGATACCTGCTCGAGGGTAAAATCGACGGCTTTGCAAGTGCCGGCAGCACCGGAGCAATGATGGTGGGCTGTATGTACACCGTCAAACAAATCGACGGTGTGATCCGCCCGGCTATCTCTGTCCTTGCCCCTACAATCGACAACAGCCAAGTCCTGTTGCTCGATGTGGGTCTGAATGTCGATTGTAAACCCGATGTACTCTACCAGTACGGTATTATCGGTAGCACGTTCGCCAAAGGCGTGATGAACAAAACAAACCCACGCGTGGCACTGCTCAATATCGGCGAAGAGAAAGAAAAGGGCAACCTCCAGACCAAAGCAACCTATGAGTTGATGGAGAATACCTCCGAATTCAACTTCGTCGGCAATGTCGAAGCGAAACATGTCTTCGACGGTACTGTCGCCGATGTGGTGGTCTGTGACGGTTTTGTCGGCAACACCCTCCTCAAAGTGATGGAAGGCATGTACGAACTTGCCCGCCAACAAGGACTGTTGCACGACAACTACTTCACCAAACTCAATTATGAAAACGTTGGTGGAACTCCCGTATTGGGTATCAACTCCACCGTAATCATCGGACACGGTTGTTCAAACCCAAACGCCATCGCCAATATGGTTCTCCAAACTGAAAAAACCATCAAGGCAGGCGTGGCAGCCAAACTCCGGGAAATTTTCAACAAATGACGACCAAAACTACCGCAGCGATTACAGGCGTAGGCGCCTACCTGCCCGACTATATCCTCGACAACATTGAGTTGAGCCATATGGTAGACACCTCCGATGAGTGGATCATGTCGCGCATCGGCATCAAAACCCGTCACATCCTCAAAGGCGAAGGACTCGGAACCTCTTACATGGGTGAACGTGCGGCGAAAGATCTGCTGGAAAAAACCGGAACAGATCCGATGGATATCGATGCCGTTATCTGCGCTACCGTGACTCCGGATATGTTCTTCCCCTCAACGGCGAACCTGATCGCTTACAAAGCCGGAATGAAAAAAGCATTCGGATTTGACCTCTCCGCAGCTTGTAGTGGATTCCTGTTCGCTCTGAACACTGCATCCAAAATGATTGAAGCTGGCCCCTACAAAAAGATCGTCGTAGTCGGTGCCGACAAAATGTCTTCAATCATCAACTATGCAGACCGCACGACCTGCCCGATCTTCGGTGACGGTGCCGCTGCTGTACTGCTCGAGCCTTCAACCGAAGGCCTCGGTGTTTTGGATGCTATTTTGCATTCAGATGCATCAGGAGCACAGCACTTGCACATGAAAGCTGGTGGTTCGGCACATCCCGCTACCCACGAAACCGTAGATAACGGATGGCACTATGTATATCAGGAGGGACAGCCCGTATTTAAAGCTGCTGTTTCGAATATGGCTGATACCTCTGTCGAGATCATGGAACGCAACCACCTCTCAGCAGACGATATTCGCTATTTGGTACCTCACCAGGCCAACCTGCGTATCATCAGCGCAACTGCAAACCGCATGGGTCTGCCTCCAGAAAAGTGCATGATCAACATCGACAAGTTCGGTAACACTACCGCTGCAACTATTCCGCTCTGCTTGTGGGATTACGAATCTCGTCTCCGCAAGGGAGACAACTTGATCCTTTCGGCATTTGGTGGTGGTTACACCTGGGGCGCCATTTACGTAAAATGGGCCTACAACGGCGGTGATTTCACGAAATAGGTCGCAACTATAAGATCGGACCTGCAAAAGGAGCTGACTGCTTTTCCGGCGTAAAAAAGGGGTGCTCATCCCTATTCTTGAATACGACGGGATAAGTATAGCAAAAGATCCTTGTCCGTACAATCATGGAGGTTCTATAGTTCAAGGGATAGAACGGAAGTTTCCTAAACTTTAAATGCAGGTTCGAGTCCTGCTAGAACCACAAGCGTAAAACGCGCTAAATCATTGAGGATTTGCATTATTGCAAATCCTTTTTTATTTTTACCTATACACATAAAGTGCGTACATTTTATACCAAATGTTTATACATTGTTTATACATAATATGGCTACCTTCACATACGAAATCTCTAAGCACCGGAAAAGAAAGATGTGGTTGGGGCTGATGATGTCGGTCCAGCAGTCCATCTTGTTGTCTCGCCACCCGAAGCTCTCCTTGTGAAAGGCGGCTCCGCTGATCAGGAACTCTTCGAAGGTGCGGCTATTGATCTCCGACATGCGGTTCAGCTGCCAGTTGTACTGCAGCGTGATGCTCATCATCTCGCTGAGCTGCTGCTCGGAGCGGTCCCGGGCCGAGCAGGTCGGCTCCTTGGATTGCCCTCGGTAGGCCCCCATGACGGAGCGAACCAACCGTCGGATCAGGTTGTTTTTGAGGGGAATGTTACCCTGCGAGATGATGTACTCCTCCTCGGTCATCTTCTTGCCGTCATATTTGATCACATCCCCCCACTGATCACCATAGGTGTAGCGCTTGCACCTCTCACGATCCTTGCGAAACTTCTCTAAGTTGTCCCAGCAGCGTTGGGCCCGCAGGATGATGTCGAAGTTGAGCCGCACTCCGCGTTTCTGCTCTCGCTTCACCGAGTCTATTTGGGTATGGGAGGTCAGTTTTGATTTGGGGATGATCCGTCTTTGTTGTGCCATTGCGTAACCTTTTTTACAAAAGTGTGATGCAGAATCGGTTGGTTCTGTTTATATGTTAATTTGCTTGCTCCAACTCCTTGTAGAGCGGATAGGAGGTGCCCCGGGCACCCTGCGCAGAGCGATCTATGGCCCGGAACAGCTCCTGCAGGTTGTTGATCCGTTCGGCATACTGCAGCAGGGACTCGTGTTCGCCTCTTTGCAGCAGGATCTTTTTGATCTGCGACCGGGGGGCGTTGATCAGCTGCAGGAGCCCCACCGTGGAGTGCCCATCGATGAAGGCCTGGACGCCGTTGTACAGGTTCATGAAGGTCTCGCTATTCTGGGAGAGGGAGAACTCCGTAAGCAGGTCCAAGGTGACTCCTGCCGTCTCCCAGCTGAATATGCCCTGGCTCTGGGCCGCCTCCCCGTAGTTACGCCAGAAGCGGCTGATATCCTCGAACAGCATCGGCCCACCGAAGGGGTACCCCTCGGCGATGGAGGTCAGGTTGCCCCCACCAAAGAGCCCCTGCAGAGGCCCAATCCATACCGCCGGATTTTTGGCCGACTCCACCCACAGGTTTTTGTCGTCGTCATCCCCGCCGAAGATGTAGGGCAGGGCGTTCGACATGGCCACCCACAGCAGCTGCAAGCCCCAGCCGTAGGTCAGGATTCTGACCACGGAGGTGCGCTTGGCCAGTGACACATCCTTGAGGGCTGCCCGTCGGGCCTGTGCGCTCTCCATGCCCTGTGTGCGGTAGCGCTGGTAGAGCGCCTCGGTTTCGAGCTCCGTGCTGCGGGTCAGCTCCCGGAGGGCATCTCCGAGCTGCCGTCCGTAGAGGAACTGCGCATTCTGGAATGTGGAGAAGATCACGCTGAAGAAGTTCCGGCTGCGCTGCATGGGCGAGAGGTTCACCCCTAAGGCGGATTGCTGGGAGAGGTTGTACGAGAGCTCGGCATCCCTGCGGGCTGCCCGCTGCGCTTCGCTCTCGGAGAGCCCCCGCCGTTTGTGGCGGCTGAGCTGATACTCATAGACCGCCTTGGCCCCCATGGCGCAGACCACCGCATCCATGTGCGCGTTGGCGCACATCCCGTAGGAGAGGGGACTGCGGGGATCCTTTGAGAGCTTCCGCACGACGCTGAAGCTCTCCCGCTCCAAGGCATCATTCCCGGCGGTGCCCCCCTGCACACGTCGCCGGAAGTCGGGCAGGTTCGCTTTGGCCCAGCTGTAATCTCCCCTGCCCAGCAGCGTCGCCGGAAGGGTGGCTACATGTTTGCTCAGCGTGGCCAGAACTGCGGATCGGCACTGTACGCCACAAAGGCCGGGGAGGAGGCTATCTGCTTGATGGCTGTCCACCCCCGGAAGTTGATCTTCGAGGAGGCCGCCGCCTGGCTCAGCTTGACAATGACGCTCTCGTGGTCTAACACCTGGATGCGGTATTGCTCGGCCGCCACCCGTGCCGCATCCATAAACTTGCGCGCCTCGCCGGGGTTCTTGTATTCCAAGCTCTTCTTGAAGAGGGTGTTGCTGGTGAGCCTATTCATGTTCTGCACCACCTCGGAGTAGGCGTTCCAGTGCTCCATCTGCTGGATGTGGCGGTCGAGCACCTCGAAGAAGTCCATGTTCCAGTCGATGGCTGTGGTGTTGGGCTTGCGGGAGATGATACTTCCGATGGTTGTGGTGGGTAGGGTCTGCTCGTGCTCGGTGCCGTCGTTCTCCCGGTAGGTCTCCCTCTTGTTGATGCTGATCGGGAAGTAGTGGGCCACCTCGCGCATCTGGGTGCCGAACAGCCGCAGGTGGGTGGCGTTGTAGCTCACCCGGAGGGAGGGCAGCAGCTGCTCCTGTACCCAGTCGGCTAAGGCAACCATCTCGGGCGCCTCCTGTTGCAGGGTTTGGCTGATCTGCTCCATCACCTCCTCGGAGATGCCCATGGCGCGCAGCTTGACCTGCCCGTCCGTCTGCTTCTCCAAGGCCCGCAGGTAGAGCGCCTGCGTGGCGGAGATCACCTGCGGTTGGCTGCCGTCGTTGAGCTGCAGAGAGAAGGTGAGGGGGCTGCGGCGTGCCTGGGCTTGGGCTCGGAGCCATCGTTGCCCCATATTCTTGCCGGAGATGCCCATGTAGCGCTGTGCCGCCTCTCCTAAGGCGTCGGTGATCTCGCGTGTCAGCTCAAAGTAACGGTTCGAGGCCTCCATGTAGCCGCCCTCCCCGCGGATGAAGAAACCATCTTTCTGTTCGATGGCCTGTTTGATATATTGGACGACCTCATCGGCGCTCATCTGCTCAGCCGCTATCCCCAAAGTGTTGAATTGCGTTCTGAGTTCCCGAATCATATCTGTAAGTTGATCGATGAGGATTTGATTTTTTAGTTTTAGGCTTTTGGTCAGATCGGTCGCAGAAACATAGATTCCGGTGTTCATTCTACGGATGGTTCTTTTGTGGGTGATTCGGATAGCGACGCCCATAGTTCCCACACTTTTTTGATGGCGCCATGCACGATGTGCGCCACTGGGACTGCTCGCTGATCGGCGAGATCCACGACATCACCTTCGGGGAGCTGTGCAGCACCTTCGCCAAGTCCCAGGAGGACTACGACCAGCTGCGGCACATCTACACCAATGCCGCCAATATGGACTACCTGGAAAATTACGCCAACCAGTTCGGCCATTACCGGCTCGCGAACATCGACTTTCTCCACCCCTACGACACCACCCTCTGCCGGGTGATCGAGGTGTGGACCCGCGAGCAGAAAGCACGCCTGCGCTGCCATGACTACCTCAACGGCGACTACTACAAAGACGAGGTGAGCAACCTCGATAACATCAAGGCGGAGAACGCCTCACGCCTGCAGGATGGCCGGGCGGCAGGCATCGCCGACGACGACATCCCGCTGATCGAATACGAATGGTTTATCGACAACTACTGGTACTACCGCTACCTGACCCCCTTCGGGCATATCCTGCGTGAAGGAGAGACCCCCTACGCACACGGAAGCCACCCCTACGTCATCAAGCTGTACCCCTTTATCGACGGCGAGATCCACAGCTTCGTCGGCGACGTGATCGATCAACAACGCTACGTCAACCGGCTGATCACCCTGACCGACTGGGTGATTCGGGCCAGCGCAAAAGGGGTGCTGATGTTTCCGGAGAATCTCATCCCGGACGACATGCGCATGGAAGATATCGCCGAGGAGTGGGCCAAGTTCAACGGCGTGATCGTCTATAAGCCCAAACCCGGCGTACCAGCACCCCAGCAGATCGCCAACAACTCGACAAATGTCGGGATGAAAGATCTGTTGCAGCTGCAGATTCAACTCATGGAGGAGGTCTCCGGAGTACACGGTCCCCTGCAAGGGAAGCAGGGTTTTAGCGGCATGTCGGCAGCCCTGTACAATCAACAGACCCAGAATGCCACCACCTCGCTGCTGGACCTGTTGGAATCCTTCGACAGCTTCATCATTGAAGGGGCCTACAAAAAGGTGAAAAACATTCAACAGTTCTACACCCAAAAGCGTTACATCAACATTGCAGGCCGCAAGTTGGCAGAAGCCGTCGAGTATGATCCGGAGAAGGTTCAGGACACGGAGTTTGACATGTCGATCAGTGAGAGCACCTCTTCGCCCATCTACCGCATGTTGGGCAACGACTTCCTGTTAGAGATATGGAAGGCGGGACAGATCAGCGTCGAGCAGCTGTTGGAAAATGGCAGCTTCCCATTTGCAGATCAGCTCCTGCAGAGCATCCGTGCCCAACGCGAGCAGATGGAACAAGAACAGATGCAAGCTCCTACCCCGCAAATGATCAAACAATAAATATTGTTTGATCATTGTGTCCTAAAATGGGGTGAGCATGTACCACTACTTCAGCAAGTGAAAGACCGAGGGCGTCATTGAGGCCCCCTTGATAAACTATGTTTCCAAGCGCGCATCAGGTCCGATCGAGAAGAGAGGCCCAGCCTGAGTATCATCGACGCTCAAAGTGTCACACCTTCTCATTATGTGGATACAGATAGAGGGCTGGTCGGGAACAAGAAAATCAAGGAGCGAAAATAGCATGTAGTTGTTGATCCCAAAGTTTTTGTTTTCTTTGTAAAATCACACCAATTCATGGAAAAGTGAGTAACTGGAAGTCAGCAATAATTATATAAACATCAATGAAACAACTCGTAAATCTGCTATTAGGAGGCTTGCTGCTGACGTTTTCTTTAACAACTCAAGCACAGGATATTTATCACAAAGGTTGGATAGATTTCAATAAAAACGGTGTCAAGGATATTTATGAAGATCCTTCTCAGCCTGTTGAAAAGAGGGTTGAAAACCTGTTGCAACAGATGAATATCAATGAAAAGACTTGTCAGTTGGCAACGCTCTATGGGTATGGACGAGTATTGAAGGATTCCCTGCCTACAGAAAACTGGAAGAATGAAATTTGGAAAGATGGTATAGCCAATATTGACGAGATGCTCAATGGCGTTGGGGAAAAGTCAAAGTTGGTAGAGCAGATGCTATATCCTTTCAGTAATCATGCTGAGGCCATTAATAAAATCCAAAAATGGTTTGTAGAAGAGACCAGGCTGGGTATTCCGGTAGATTTCAGCAATGAAGGCATTCACGGTCTTAATCATACCAAAGCTACCCCCTTGCCTGCCCCTATAGCAATAGGAAGCACATGGAATAAGGATCTGGTATATAGAGCCGGAGTGATCGTGGGCCAGGAGGCTAAGGCTTTGGGATACACCAATGTGTATGCTCCTATTTTGGATGTGGTTCGGGACCAAAGATGGGGTCGAACGTTAGAATGTTATGGCGAAGATCCTTACCTGGTTGCAACGTTGGGTATAGAGATGGTTGATGGAATACAGTCGCAGGGAGTTGTCTCTACACTGAAACACTTTGCTGTATATAGCATTCCTAAAGGTGGAAGAGACGGTAATTGCAGAACAGACCCGCATGTTACTCCAAGAGAGATGCATCAGATTCATTTATATCCTTTCAAGAAAGTAATCAAGCAAGCGCATCCAATGGGAGTAATGAGTAGTTATAATGACTGGGATGGTGTGCCTATATCGGCAAGCTATTACTTCCTGACTGAACTTTTGAGGGAGGAATATGGTTTCGACGGGTATGTAGTGAGCGACAGTGAGGCTGTAGAGTATGTGCATACTAAACACCGTGTGGCAGAAACATACGATGAAGCTGTGCGTCAGGTTTTGGAAGCCGGACTGAACGTCAGAACTCATTTCACTCCGCCTTCTGATTTTATTGAGCCTATCCGTCGCCTGCTGGACGAAAAGAAAATTTCTATGGCTACAATAGACAAGCGTGTGGCCGAAGTGTTGAGTGTCAAATTCCGTCTGGGACTTTTTGATCATCCTTATATTGAAAACGTTAAGGAAGCAGATAAAGTCGGAGGCGTAAACCGCAATATGGATTTCGTAAAGCAGATACAGCGGGAATCACTTGTTCTGCTTAAAAATGAGGGAAATCTTTTACCTCTTGACAAAAAGAAGATAAAAAAAGTGCTTGTAACAGGGCCGCTTGCTGATGAAAGTAATTTTATGGAAAGCCGTTACGGCCCTAACAGATTAGAGAAAGTTACAGTGTTGCAAGGCTTGCGTAACTATCTCAAAGGCATTGCAGAGGTAGATTATGCCAAAGGTTGTGATGTCATAAATCAAGGATGGCCCTCTACTGAAATTCTGCCTGAGCCTCTTTCAGATACAGAAAAGTCAGACATCCGTAATGCGGTTGATAAAGCGTTGGATTGTGATGTCATTATAGCTGTATTAGGAGAGGATGAATATAGGACAGGTGAAAGCCGTTCACGTACCTCACTGGATTTGCCGGGGCGTCAGCAGGAATTACTCGAAGCATTGCATGCAACAGGAAAGCCTGTTGTGGTGGTATTGATTAACGGACAGCCGCTGACCATTAACTGGGCAGATAAACATATCCCTGCAATTCTTGAAACATGGTTCCCAAGCTGTCAGGGAGGAACAATCATAGCCGAAACACTGTTTGGAGATTATAATCCGGGGGGGAAACTGACTGTCACTTTCCCCAAATCAGTCGGTCAGATTGAATTGAACTTTCCATTCAAGCCAGGTTCGCATGGAACTCAACCACAATCAGGTCCTAATGGGTCTGGTTCTACGCGTGTAATGGGTGAGCTATATCCATTTGGTCATGGACTTAGTTACACAAGTTTTGAATATTCTGATCTAAAGGTCACCCCTCTTGAACAGAAGACACAGGGAAATTATACCATAACTTTCAATCTCACAAATACCGGAAAACGTCAGGGGGATGAAGTCGTTCAGCTTTATGTATGCGACAAATATAGCAGTGTCGTTGCATACAATTCCGTGTTGCGTGGTTTCGAGCGTATATCATTAGATCCGGGAGAAACTAAACGAGTGACGTTTGAACTTACTCCTGAGGATTTACAGTTACTCGACCGTAATATGCAATGGACTGTAGAACCTGGTGAATTTGAATTTATGATCGGTTCATCAAGTAAAGATATTAAGTTGAGACAGACTGTAAAGGCATTGTAATAACCTAATTTCCGCAAGTAAACACAACTCTTACATAAGACGTGGAGCTTCAAATTCCAACCAGCGTTTTTATAAACATTATTAAATATCGAAATTCATTAGTGTCCGGAGCAAAGATCCGGACTTTTTTTTAAACCAATTTAAAATTCAACAAGTTACAAGGAAATTTATTTTCCGATTACAACTCACATGTTTACAGAATAGCTTGCAAACCAGGTTCTTACCGACCATAAAGAAAGGCAAACTGCAATTATTTGTATTGCTGGAGGTTAGGCACTTGTGAACCTAAAGAGGTGCTTATTTTACCATCATAATAAACTGTGAATCAATAATTAAACTAACAAAATTCAAATAAGCACATTTAAATATGTCTATTTGGCAATATATCTTCAATCACAATCAAAGGCCATAGAGACTTTTAGTTTGATTTATTGTATTCTCACCTACAATATAAGCATAGCACGCAACTGGTATAAAGTGAAGTCTCTTCCCATTTAACTCTTTTAATCCGCTCTCTTTAATACTTGTTACCAACGCATCATTCATGGTATTGCGATCCATAAAGTAAGCAAGAGATTTTAGATCGCCTGGGTTAGAGTAATAATGATCAGACCACTTTATTTCTACAGCCCAATATGGTTTTTGACGCGCAATATTCAAACCTACAATATCTACTTCCCCTTGTTGTTTACCTTGCCGCCAATTTGCATATCTGAGTTCTACGCCTTGCCTCGGGAACCACTGAGCATACACCGCTGTTTCAACCATGTCTCCAATTTCACTGTCGAGTTCATTTATTGGCTCAAATAATGCACATCGGAGTGATGGATTGGTAAGATATATCTTAAATTGGGTCTCTCGTTGATAACTTTTTGCGGTATCATCTGTACGCTTTACAACTTGTATAAGGAACGCCGCCTTTAGATAATTAATATATCTTTTTAAGGTCTCTTTTTGAACTCCCGATTCTTTTGACAGTTTTTCATATGAGAACTGTGCTCCAGAATGATATGCAATCATCGTAAATAATGAATTGAGTTCCTGCACATCGCTGATACCATACAAACTCGGCAAATCACGAAGTAACACCTTATCAATTATATCGTGACGAATAAATTGTCCTGGATTCTCTTTGATTCTATCAGAAAACACCACTTCAGGATATCCACCGTAATTGATATATTCCAAAAATAATTCGTTCAGTTTGGTAATATCAATAGTGCTATATATTTTCGTTGTGAAATTTTCCCACGTATAGTTAACAGGGAACATAAGATTAGCATATCTCTTAAGATGGATATACTCATAAAATGTTAATGGAGGCAAGCTAAAATCCGTAAATCTACCGGCTCCACTTTCATCACTTCTTTTTTTTAATTCTGCAGCCGCTGATCCTGAAGCTATAAATTTAACCTTATAATAAGTATCAACAAGAGACTTTAATTCTACCTCCCAGTTCTTGAGGTACTGTATCTCATCATAGAACACATACATTGGTTCTTTATTGGGCGTTTTCCCTAATGCAGTACAAGCCAACGTAAAAAGTTGTTCTAAATGGATCTTATTATAAATTGGAGTCTCGACAGATATATATATAATATTCTGCGGAGAAACACCCTCATTAATCAGTCGTTGTATAGCATGGTACATCAACACGGTTTTACCTACACGCCGAGGTCCCATAAGTATAGTGGCTCGACGAATATCGTTATCTTGCACTAAGGAGAAAAAGATATTCAAATACAATCGAGGAGACATACTTGCAAAATAATCAGCAATATGTCCTTCCGTCCACCAAGGATTATCAACCTTTAATCTTCCTATGATTTGCTTCTCTAACAAGTCTGTATATTCCATAATTAGCACACTGATATGTGATAAATATATAGAAAAAAATCCATATAAGCACGATAACACCTATCTATTTTACCTATTTTTACAAAATAAAAGACAAAATATTATTTTGCAAATCAGCTCTTGCAGAGCATCCGGGCCCAACGCGAGCAGATGGAACAAGAACAGATGCAAACGCAGGGACAACCACCCCTCACGGGACAGCCACCACACCCCAAATAGGATTTGAGGCTGGAACGAAAAAAGCGACCCGCACCAACGTTTTCGGTGCGGGTCGCTTTATCCCTGTACATAAATTGCCTTTTTAATGTACAAAGCACATAAAGTCTGTACATAGAATTAGACTTTCATGCACATAGATATTGGATGTGTACACAACATTCATCATATATGCACTCATGTTCAACCTCAACTTACCTATATCTTCCAACATCTCAGCATGATATAGACAATGTGACTTATTTGCATAAATTATATTTCCGATTATAGAAAATCCATCTATACACATCGCCGATAAATATATGAAATAGGTAAAAAATTCTTGCAAAATATGATCCAATTATATAATTTCGCGAAAAGAACTGATAACAGATGCGGAATTTTTGGATGATAAGTACATTAATTCTTGGTCTTATACCATTAATATCTAGGTTCGTAGTATATATTTTATCGTCATCATGTTCTGTCATGTTTATCCTTAACCCTGTTGATATTTCGTTTCTTGCATTATCTTTGAATTGGGTTAATATTAGTGAATCGTTTCATTTGTTTTTTGCAAAAAAATAGAAAACAGCAAGTACAATTAAATGAATTGCTGATAATAAGCTATTTAGGAATATCACTATTGTTTATTGTCATAATCGCAGGAATTTTAATGTGTTTATACATCACAGATGCCAATCCAAATAATACAATATTAAACCCTATATCAACGTTGATAAGTGTGATTATCATTAGTGTAATATCAGGCTTTTTAAGTTATACCTTTATTGGGAAAATTAACATGATATTATATGGGAACAAGTGATATAATTCTTATATGCTTAACCAGCATTTTGGCTATAATTGGTATTATTATTGGAGTGATAGCATATCGCACCATAAGTGACTATACCCAAAGTCAAATATTACCATTTAAAAGTAGAATCTACTTAGGCAGCAACTCCTCGACAGATGTACAAATTGAGCAAACTGCTAAAATTGACCTGAACTTAAAGACTGGACATGACAATTTGTTTTTGAACTCTGCAGACAAAACTAGTAAACAGTCATTCTTCTAATATTATGGATCATAAAGAATGTCTCGATAAAATTATCAAGCATACAAGAATCTAAATTCTTGTATAACACAGATTTTAATTATAGTTTATTGCAAGAGCAATTATTACAAATTGAACTTGACATGACTACCAATTGACGCTTGATAAAAATTTATTCCATTTAGGGGTAAATATTAAATATCTGCATAAAGATATTGTATTATTAGAAGTCGGAGTATTATTTAACTTTGAGGTTGTACCATTGACTTCAGTGCTTATCACAATAAATGGAAAGTCATCATTTCCGGAAAACATTTTAATGAATATGCTGAATACTGCTATTGGGACTACTAGAGGCATCATGTTTCTTAAAACTCAGAATACTCCTTTAAAAAAGTTTATCTTACCCATATTACCTGCTAATGTAATAGCAAGCTTAATGAAGCATCATTCAAGTTAAACCCATTACAATAAATCCCAAATAGTATTTCAATGGCGACCCACTCAGTCGCCATTTTATATACCTTTATAGAATTAGATTCCATCTAATTCTATTTTCTACATACCCCGCGTAACGTAGCGTAGATACATCTCCCGCTTGGCCGCAAGAACCTCCGGAGGCAACGAAACGCCTCCCCGGTCAGCCGTACAGTAAAAACACTCACGCATCACATCGCGCATCCGCACGTGTGAATCCATGTAGCCATACCGCCGCAGACGGCGCATTCCGCTGCGACGCATTACAATCAACCGATCCCGGTGATCCGGCATCACATAATACCGCTCCCCACTCTTGCGATGGGCCCGCTCCGCCAGCCGAACCGCATAACGCAGCCGCATGGATGCCCGCTGAAGAACAAAGGCCGCTAAAACCGTTTTCAATAGTTTTTTCATATCTCAGATGTTGGTTAAAAAATCAAATGGTGGCCACAGATACAGGACGTACCACACGTGGCTGCGCAGGCTGGACAATCTTCGGTAGGTCCATCTCACAAAAACAGATAAACAGGCCGATGGCTCGTGTCATCAAACGGTCATCGTGCCGCCCCGAGATGGCCCCGAAGCTGCCATTCTCCTTCTTCTCGTAACACAGATATTCATCCAGACAGCCCCGCTCCCGCTCGATGTAGGCCTGCTCGCGAATCATGCGGATCAGGTGATCAATGATCATCGGCTTGGTCGAAGAGTTGGTATGAAAACCCCATTTGCGAGGTGCCCCGCTATTGATCGCCTCCTCCGACTGCCGACGGGCATACAGATTGGGGTACACATCGGCAATCTGATTCAGGATAAAGGAGGTATGATCTCCATCCGTATCCCGTTCTTTATCCCGTGTCTCCAACGTATTACTTTCGATCACCAACAGTGAGTTGTCATAAAAGGCCGCAATTTGCGCCGCCTTCCAGGCCAGCAGGTCATGATCAATATGGCCGTACCACTCGGCAACCACCTCCGGTTTGTCGCCTTCCATCATCCAATAGCGATCAAAGACCACCACCACGGAATAGTCAGCCCCCGAAGAGCGACCACCCACATCGACCACCGTCAAATAGCGATTGGCAACCTTAAACTCCAGCTCCGGCAGTTCCCACACCTTCAAGAGGCCTTGTCTGTCTTCACAGAACTTGAGCCCCTTGAGCGCCTCCGGCCCCTGATCGGCCAGGCCATACACGTCCCCCATATACCGACAAGCCCTGCACTCCTTGCCGAAGGCCTCCACCTTGTATTGATCGAACACCTTCTTTCCGCTGTGTTTGAACGCCTCTATGTCATCTGAAGGGTACTCGGCTGCCATATCTGCATGATCATCGAACCGCTTGCGGTTGTGCTGGTACCAATTTATTGCCTCAAGGGTGGCCCCCCTCTCCCATAGCCGCCAATCATACACCCCCTGGTTAGCCCTATTGTTCCGATTCTCGTACAGCTCTTGAGCAAACCGATAGGGATCCGCAAGTGGCAGTTCGTACATCTCAATATCGAACCACGGCACAAAGAGCGGCTCTTTGTCACTCTCGCCCCGTTTAGCCCGCTCCCACTCCTGGTGAAAATAGTTACCAGTACCGTTGGCTGTACTCTCGTAGATCTCCATCGTCAAGGGAGCAAACAGCACACCGGAGCAGGCCGAGCGCACAATCTGTTCGGGGGTTTTATTCTCCGTCTTCACCCAGAAGGCCACCTCCGTACAGTGCACCAAGGCGCTATCGCCACCACGCGCACTATCGGGCTTTTCGGCCGAGCCCACCTTGATTTTACAGTTGCGCTGCGGCACGATATCGATATTTTGCGCCCCCTCAAAGGCGGTCAGCTTCTTTTCGCCCGGCTCAAAGTCCTCTAACTCCTCGTGCAGGAGCCACAGCGGGTAGTTTTCAATCAGCGTAGAGAACATGCCCTTCACCTCTAAGGCGGCATCGCGCACCTGAGCGACAATCAGTGAGTTCCAGCCCGTCTTGTGTACCAACTGAATCCAAGCCATATAGACCTGCACCGCTGTGGAGCCGCCCCACTGCCGTGCTTTAAGTAGAATCAGGCGAATCGGGCGACCCTCCAAACGCATCTTCTCGAGGGCTGCGATCAACTTACGCTGAGCACGGTTCAACTTGAAGGGGATAATATCTCCACCCGATTTCGGCTTGATCTTGACAAAGGCAAAGGCCCAAAAGCAGAAGTCATGGCGGATGCGCAGCCGGATCATCTGCCGGATCACCTTTTCGCGCACCTCCTCCCCCATCTCTCGGGAGAGATACCTCCGGACGAAGGCCTCGATCGAGCCGCATTCCGCCAACTTGTCAATCAGAGGCTCCCGGCGCATCTCGACGGGGATATACTGCTGCGGGAAGAGATAATCCTTCAGCTGAAACAGGACTCGCTCTCCGGGGGCTCCTGCTCCAGTCAAGGGGTCAAAAGGAGAATATTTCTCATGATGTCGTTCGGTATTTTCAGCCAAAAGTTGATCGATAGTCATCTGCCCAACGAATAAAGAAATGATACACCAAGGCGACAAGCCATCCGCCCAGCAGGGCAACCCCATGCAGGGCTGCATTGATCTGCGAGAATAGGGCCCCCACCGCAACAGAGAGCAGAACTACGCCCCATGTTTTGAGGCTGCGGCAACGGTTCAGACGAAAGCCCACCGAGGCAAAGACAACACCCGAGGCCCCCACGGTTGGGGTATCGGAGATAGTGATCAGCGCAGCCAACAGCGCCACCCCATAGAGCGACGCTGCCACCACAAAGGGGTGATCGGAACGAAACTGCCACACCACGTACACCAATAAAGCGTTCCCCAACAGATGGAACAGGTTGGCGTGAAAAAACATATACACGGCGTAGTGCCATAGAGGCCCGCCACTTACCGCTCCCACCTGCTCCGGTGATAGGGGCAGAAGGTAGAGAGCCAGCAGCAGGGCTATGAACGGGACTCTGAGCTGTTGCATTGTTTACGGCGTTTTCGGATGTGGTGCATAATCACAATGGCGCTCTGTGGCGTCATATAGAAGGAGGGGGCGGGCTGCTCAACCACCATCTGCACTACCTCCACTAAGGGTAATTGTCGATATGGGGGACGTTCTCTGAGCAGGTGCACACGCCGATAGATTTCGCGGAACATAATCCGCTTGTTGCGCATCATCCCCTCTAAGCGATTTCCCTGCTCCATGCTGGATATGACCCGCATGGCCCGCTCCGGTGAGACCCAAAATCTCGACGAGGGGGAGTTCACCACACGGCACATCACCTCCCTCAACCGGATAGGGCCGGAGGTCAGTGCAATCTGACGCCGGTAGGCGTTCAATAAGTCCTGATCGCGTTCGGAACGGTATTCGAAAACCCTGCGTATCGGCATGTAAAACAGCTTAATACACAAAGTTACCTGAACAAATGGGGAAGGCTGACTGCCTTCCCCTCTTTATATTCACATTATATTAATGTCTGCCCTTGACAAAACGCACACCTTACAGCTCCAAGGAATTCTCTTTAAGCAAAAAATCGTAAATACCTATCGTTGCAATACCCGTTTCGTCTCGAACAACAGGTGTCTCCTCGCCAATGATAATGATCTTCTTGAACGAGTCGTTAATTTTCGTCAAAGACGCACGCTCCTGTTTGATTTTTGCTTCGCTTTCCATTCTATACGCAGACTGTATGTAATAACGTCTGCTCCCAAGGTTACAGATAAAATCAACTTCAAGGCTTGAACGTTGCTGCTTTCCATCTTCATTTTTGGTTACGGTTGGGACAACCCCAATATCGACATTGAATCCGCGAACCCTCAACTCATTATAGATCAGATTCTCCATCAAATGGCTTTTTTCAGATTGCCGAAAGTTGATCCGCGCATTACGCAAGCCCAAATCCAAAAAGTAATACTTATAGGGCGAATTGATGTATTTTTTGCCTTTAATATCATACCTCGTTGATTTTTCGATCAAAAATGAATCACATAAATAGTCAAGATAATCCTTGATCGTATCGTATGATATGGCTGACCTCTTTTCGCTTCGGAAAGTATTGGCCAATTTGTTAGGGTTTGTCAGTGTTCCTATCCCGGAAGCTATGATATTGATGAGTTCCTCCAAGTCATCATCTTTACGGATATCGTAACGATCCTTGATATCCTTAATGTAAGTCTCATCAAATAAAGATTTGAGAAACCGTACTTTCTGCTCATCGCTTTTATAGGACAATATCTGCGGAAGACCTCCATAAAGCATATATTCATTGAGTCCAGCCTGTACCGAACCCGAATAAACAGACATATATTCGCTGAAACTCAACGGATACATCTTGACCTCAAAGCCTCTCCCTCGAAATTCAGTAATGACATCTTTAGACAAAAACTTTGCGTTGCTGCCGGTAACGTAAATATCCACATTGCGCTTTTTCAGAAAGCCGTTCAAGACATCCTCAAAATGGTCAAGCATCTGAATCTCATCTAACAAGAGATAATACATCCCTTCATCAACAATACAGCTTTCCACATAGGTATAAAGATTATCGGGATCTCTCATCTGCCTGTTCTTGTAATCCTCAAGATCCAACTCAATGATATGGTCCGGAGCAATCCCCTCGTTTTTAAGAAAGGTTGTGAATATCTCAAAAAGCAAATAAGACTTTCCACATCGGCGCATGCCCGTGATCACCTTTATCATGCCATTGTGACGCAACGAGACAAGCTCTTCTAAATATTTTTTTCGTTCTATTCTCATTCTAATCGAAATTTATGTCACTGAACAACAATATTTCCGATTACAAAAATAATACTTCGAGGCCAATCTTCAAAGTTTTTAATCGAAAACAACATCACCAAATGACGCTTTTTTCGATTAGAACAATCTTTTCACCTGATCCAGAACCCCGTTTGTACCTACCTGGGTTGTCACAAAATTAACAGATGTACTTTTCGAGGCAGGCCCCCATCTATTTTTGCTTCAGGAACAACAGCCAAAAACGCTTAAAACAAGCTCATTATGTATAAAGAGGAAAATAGCAGGATGACTCCACCTGAAGGGATCATCGCCCAAAGTGAAACCCCATCCAAAAAGGAGTTGATCATCGCCCGCCTCAAAACGAGCCACCCGGACGAGGATTTCGAAGATGACGAAAAGATTTACAACCGTATCGCCGAAGATTTCGACACGTACGAAAAGGATATTGCCGAACGGAAAAAAAATGACGAGGCCATCACCAATCTATTTGCTTCGGATCCTCGCTCTGCCGCCTTTCTTATGAACTGGCGCAAAGGGGAAGATCCCGTCGTGCAGCTCATCCGAGCCTTTGGCGATGACTTCCGCGAAGCGTTGGACGACCCCGACATGCAGGAGAAATTTGCCAAAGCTCGCCAGGAGTACCTCGCCCGCCAGATGAAAGAGAAGGAGCTTGAAGAGCAGGCACAAACCAATTTGGCCGCCTCACTTGACAACTTGGAGAAGGTGCAGCAGCAGGGCGGCTACACCGACGAACAGGCCAACGAGGTATTTGAGCGTTTTGCCCAGATTGTGGATGATGCTATCCTCAGCAAGGTGGCCCCAGAGACTTGGCAGGTGATGTTCAAGGCGATGAACTACGATAAAGATCTGAGCACAGCCGCCATGGAGGGCGAGGTGCGCGGACGCAACGCCAAGATCGATGCCAACAAACGGAAGATGACCGTCCTTGAGGGGGTACCTCCCATGTTGGGCGGAGAGGGCAGCGAGGTGCGACCACCCAAACGCCCCGACTATGGAGCCTTGGATCGCTTCGCAACCGATGAAGATATATGGACTCGCGGGCGCATGAACAGAATCAAGCGCAGCTAACAAACCTCAATTCAATAACTATCAAACTTAACAAAATCAGGTATGAAAAATTTCAAATGGAGCTATTTGGGTAGCTTGGTACTGTTTCTGATGGCACTGGCATGCGGTGTCACCCAGGGCGTCTGCATGGCGGATGCCGTCATTGCAGACCTTCCCGATGCCGGTAAAACCGTCTCTCGAAATGAGGGAGGTCTGACCGAGACCGTCGGTCGAGAGGCCATCCCGGAGATGTATCTCTCCGACATCGACAAACGGATTACACGCATTCGCCCCATGGCCACCCCTATCGATCAGATCTCGCGCTATGGCAAGGCGATCGAATGCGACTCAATGGAGGTAAAATACTACTCTGTCGGCACCAAACCGATCAAGACCACCGTGAAGACCGCCTTCGAAAAACAATCCAGCGGCACCTCGACCACCTTGGAGGTGACCGACGCCTCCATGTTCGATGAGTCGGACACCATTCGCGTGGTAGGCATCAAAGGTTACATCAACGGCGAAGAGAGCCAACCCAGCACGGAGGATCTGATGTTGCATGTGATCGGGGCCAGCGATTCAAACGGCCAGCCGGTAGTCTATGCAGTGAACGGCCTCAAGGCCAGTGACGGACAGCCCACCATGCTGCCGGCCATCGCTCAGGATACGGTATTGATTCGTTTGGGCAAGGCCTGCGCCGAGCTGGATGCCCAGACCGCCGTATTCTCCAACATTCCGACCCCGGAGACGCAGTATTGCCAGAACTTCATGATGCAGGTTGAGCAGTCCACCTTCGACAAAATTGCACTCAAAGAGGTGGATTGGACCTTCAGTGATCTGGAGGAGGACAGCGTCTATGACATGCGTTTGGGTCAGGAGAACTCCTTCCTGTTCGGTGTCAAGGGCAAGATCAAACATCCGCGCAAGAAGAACAACACCTGGTTCACCGAGGGTATTTGGTGGCAAGCTGGCAAGGACATCACGCTCGGCACCTGGGACAGCGAGAAGAGCGAAGCGGTCGTTTCGGACGATGAGCTGGTAGATCTGGCGAAGGATCTCTTCACCGGCACCGGCGTGGGCAACAAACGCAAGGTGCTCTTCGCCGGCTCGAACCTGCTGGCTGCCCTGAGCAAAATCACCTCCGAAAAGTTCCGCCTGAAGGAGAGCGTAGAGGTGTGGAACCTCAAATTCAAATCCTTCGACACCGACTTCGGAGAGGTACTGGTGATGCATCACGAGCTGTTCGACCAAAATGGCATGGCCGACTACGGATTGGCCATCGACCCCACCTACCTGACCAAGAAGGTACACATCAACTGGGAACGGAACGTTCTCGATCTGAAGAGTGCAGGTATCCGCAATACCGATGCCACCGTATTGCGGGAGGTGTGCTGCCTGTATCTCCGTTACAAAAAAGCCCACGCGCGTATCAAACTCGCAACGGCCTAAACGAAGTTCCTTTCTCTTGTGCGAGCCCCTTCCCAACAGTGGGGAGGGGCTTATTTGATACCATTCAACCCAAAACAGACTATGAGAATCAAATACAAAAGCCATTCCGACATCTCGTTCAATATCCGGATCGACGGCAAGCGTCGTCACATCCGTTTTGAATCACTCTCCACGGGAGGATCGATCTATATCACAAGCGATCCGCAGGAGATCGAGCAGCTCAACCACCATCCCGACTGTGGAGTGTTGTTTACGGCCGAGCTCCTCGAGTCCACCCCCAACGAGCTCCCCGCATCGGATCCAGCCATCGAGACTCCCTCTAACGAGTCCGAAGCGCAGAGCTATGCTGAGGTGACCTCCTTGTCCGATGCCAAACACATACTCAAAGAGCGAGGCGTGCCAACCACACAGCTGCGCACCCGTGCCAGCCTACTCGAGGCTGCCAAAAATCAAGGTATCTCCTTCCCCAATTTACTGTAGCCATGCAATATCTGCTCGAAGGTATCCTCTCCGATGTGCGCATAGCGCTGGACGAAAACGAGATGACGGCCGATCTGATCCGTGACATCAACACACTATCGCTCAACGACATCATCCGCCAAAAGGTCGTCGATGCCGTTCGTACCGTGTCGCTCAACGCCTCAGCCGATCTGATGGGAGATGCCCCCTCCATCGTCTCGGAGATCACCTGGAGAGGGAACGTCGCTACGCTCCCCCTGCCCGACGACTTTTTACGCTTGGTGATCTTCAAGATGAGTGATTGGACCATTCCGGTGTTGGCTGCCATCACCGACTCTTCGCCCACCTATTTGCAGCTGCAGTGCAAATGGGCCGGCGTGCGAGGCAACGACGAGCGGCCGATTGTCGCCGTCGTGCAATCCCCCGAAGGCTACCGACTGGAGGCCTACGGCTCAAAAGATGAAACCGCCCAGATTGAAATAGCCAAATACAACCCGGTACCGCAAATCGAAGAGAACAAAATCTCCTTCTGTAAGCTGCTCTATCCGGCAGTCATCTACCAGACGGCGGGATTGACGGCAACCACCTTCGGCGAGGAGCGGGCCACCACACTGATCGAACTGTCTAAATCCTATTGGACCAAATAAACCATGCCAACAGCCAAAGTAAGAATCGGAAACGATGTCCGTTTGGTCTGGGCTCTTTACAGCGCCGACCAACCGCTCTCCTTCGACAACTGTTCAGAGATCGAAGTAGAACTGTATTGCAGTCGTAAACAGCTAACCATCAAGCCGGATTACACCATCAGCGGCAATAAGATTATCATCCACTTTCCCGCTATCAGTCAGCAGACAATTGGCATCTGGGATGCACGGCTGCGCTACAAGCAGCCCAGCCTGGCCGACCCCGACACGCTGCTCACATACACCCACAACACGTGCGCCGTCTTTGAGTTAGTCGAGTGCTCTTCTGAGGCCAACGACATCGTCACCGATTACGTGGATGAGCAGGGCAACAGGATTACCATCTCTTCGGTTTACATCTCCTCCTCGCTGGATCGCATCACCTCGGCCGACGAGTGGATACTCGTCCAAGCCAAAGATTACACCGATCAACGGGAGCAGATCATCCGCCAGGACTTTGCAGCGGCCGATCAGGTGATTTTGAACTCTGCGAAAGCCTATACGGATGAACGAGAAGAGGTCATTCGTCAGGACTTCGCCCAGGCCGACACGGTGGTTCTCCAAGAGGCACAAACCTACGCCGATCAAGGAGATAGTACCACCTTAGCCAATGCTCAAAGCTATACCTCCCAACGCGAAGAGAGCATCCGGACCGATTTCGCCACTGCCGATCAATATGTATTGTCACAAGCCAAAGAGTATGCCGATACCGTCAAAGACTGGAATGACGAAGACAACCGCAAAAAGATCTGGACCGGCTCTCAAGACGAATATGACGCTCTTCCTTCCAAAGACCCCAACACCATCTACCTGACCGACGACCATGCGGTAACTGTCACCCCGACCTCTCTGTCGTTCTACGTCGATCAAACCTCTAGAACGCTAACCATCAACTGTGAGGCCAACGATCAATGGGTTGTAACGCCAGAACTTCCCGACGATTGGCAGGTCTCACCGCTATCGGGAACCGGTCCGGGAACCATCACCGTAACCGCCACCGCAAACAACACCTCCACTCCACGCAACGGATCGCTGTCCATCTCTATCGGTGGGCTTTCGATCCAAGTCCCCTGCGATCAAGATGGCATACCTGAAAGAGACACCTTCCACCTGATACTAAACGACGTTTCTCACGATCAAGGGATTGTCAGAGTCATGACAAGAGACGGAGAACCAGTGCAGGACTATTTAGAAATTAATGGTGTGGCAGGAGGGAAAGACCTTCCAGAAACACCTTGGTCAATACTGATGCTTCCCAGGAATACTGACGGCCAGACCTCTGTGGGGGGAGCCATAGATAGTGCGAGAATTTTGTCGGTGAATAAGGATTACACAGGTTCGTATAAGGGAGAGATTGCCGATTACACTTGGGATAACTTCTGAAAAACAAAATGATATGGCTATTTATATAGGTGACAAAAATATTACTGAGGTAGCGGCTGGTAACGCTTTGGAATCTGCAAAGCAGTATGCCGATCAAGGCGACGCTTCGACTTTGACGCAGGCCAAAACATACACCAATGAACGAGAAGAGAGCATACGAACAGATTATGCAGAAGCCGACGCTACAACCCTGCAAAGCGCCCAAGCTTATGCCGACAACCACAAGGTGGATAAAACCGATATTGGCGTTGCCGGCGGTGTGGCTGAGCTGGATGACAACGGATTAATTCTCTCCTCTCAGCTCCCATCCTATGTGGATGATGTCTTGGAGTACGACTCTCTAAGTAGCTTCCCGGCCTCTGGCGAAGCTGGGAAAATCTATGTAGCCAAAGACAGCAACCTTACCTATCGGTGGAGTGGATCGGGCTACGTGGAGATTTCGCCCTCCTTAGCTTTGGGAGAGACCTCCTCAACAGCCTACCGGGGAGATCGAGGCAAAACAGCCTATGACCACTCACAGATCAAAAGCGGAAACCCCCACGGAACCACATTCGCCAGTCTGCCGGACAAACCCAATGCCCTGCCCGCAAACGGTGGGAATGCCGACTCCTTCACAGACCAGGCCGGAACCGGTAACAAAAAGATCTGGACCGGAACTGAAGATGAACTCGCCCTAATCTCGTCTCGAGACGCAAATACCATCTATTTGGTCTTCAAAAACGAGTCGGATTTTCTGTCGGTATCCCCCAATACCCTCTCCTTCTCTGGCATGCCGGAGGATCGCAGCATTCAGATCAAATGCAACCCTTCGCTCCAATGGAGTATCGTTGGTCTGCCCGAGGGGTGGACTGCCACCCCGACCTCTGGGGTCGGTCCCGCCACGGTAACCATACACGCAACAAAGTCAGAGACAGCCTCCGAGGGCTCGATCTCCGTCAGCGGTGGAGGCATGACCGCAACAGTGAACTACACGCAGGCCGCATTCCAACGTCAAACCGTGTACTTGGTATTGGTGAAATCACAAAACGGATGTAACGTCATACTCTCCTTCAGTAGGAATTCCATTGAACACACCGTACAAGCTGCTTCAAATGTCAGCTTCTGGTATGATTCTGCCACCCACACCTCTGCATACCAATACACCATCGAAAAAGGGAAAGACCGATGGGAAAACAGCTCCACAGACTACATCGAACAGGGCACACCCTACCCGGAAAATGCTTCCATCTGGTTTGAGGGCGAAAATCCCCAGGATGAGCTTTACACCTATGAAATCGGAGACACACTGACACAACAATGATCATCATCGGAACCAATAATATCGCCGCTGCATACGTAGGTGCAACGGCTGTCGAAAAGGCATACGTCGGCAACAACCAGATCTACCCCAATACCTCGCTGACTCTGTCTGCCTCTGAGCTGTCATTTGCCGCTGCGGGGCAAAGCCTGACATTGGATATTGTTGTGGATGAAAATAAGCCCTGGACCATCACAGCTCCCAACGATTGGCAGGTATCACCGCTCTCGGGCACCGGCCCGGCTTCCATAACCGTAACCGCTGCAAACAACACCTCCGCAAACAGACGGTCCGGAACCCTCATGGTATCCAGTGAACAAGACGCTGCATCATGCACCCTCACTCAAGAGGCGGGAGTCAAGGTTTTTTCGGAGATTACCATATCTGCGTTTAGTTACCCGGACATATCGGCAAAGGGTGGGTCCGTCGCCCCGAAACTGAACTATACGCAGGCCTGGACCTGGAACGAGGTCGCAGGAAGTGGAGGTAACATAACCACTGGAGCCACAGTAGTGTACACCGGCGACAATGTGGATACGGAAGGAAACGTAACAGCTCCATCGAAAGAAACCACAATATCCAATCGAACTCAAATCACCTCCACTTCAGTAACTGTTACCCTGAATGGAAAATCCGCAGCTGCCCAAGCGGACGTTTATCAAGCAGGTAATTATGTAACCAAACTTTCAATTATACCATTTACTCTGGCTTATCAGACTATTAATGCCGGAGCAACCTCAGCCTCTCCAACCTTAAATGGAGGTGCTTATCAGTTTACTTACTCAAGTGGGGCAACTGGAATTTCTGCTCCGTCAGATACCTATGGTATATTAGGGGTACAAATCACGTGGTCGTTAGGATCAATCCAAAATGGATTTACTGCTGTTGATGCAAAGACAGGCGTTTTGACTGCTACTAACCGAGGAACAGAGATTGGTAATGCACGAATCTCAGGGGAAGTGACTCGTAAAATTGATGCAACTTGGTATCCTACAAGTATATATAATGCTGAAGGAAATCAATCTGCTACTATAAGTGTGTCTGCTACATGTACTCAGGCTTTGAATAAGGTAGTTAATATCCAATTTGAACCGGCCGCAGGATCAAGTAGTACGACTGAATATCCAGCTGGGGACATACCTGCTTCAGGAGGAACCAAAATTCCTAATAAAAGTTCGCAAACCAAATCAACTTATTCGTCTGGGGCAACAGAAATAAACACAGACGGAAGAGTAGCACATAGAACGTGGTCTATGCCTAATGCTACTGGATTTTCGCTCAATGCGGAGACTGGAACTATTACCGCATCCTCTCGTGGAATTACGATTGGTAGTCGCAGAAGTTGTAATCCTTCCTGTGTTTTAGATGTTACCTTTACTAACCCTGAATCCGTTGGTGGTGATACTGTTAGGGATGTACTTACTGAATCTTTTACAGTTTACCAAGAAGCCAACTATATTGAGTCATTAAAGATCGGTGGTAGTAACTTGTCAACCTACATTACCCCAGGTGGTTCTTTTAGTGCGGGTGAAAATGCGCATTTCTATACGGGATGGGCAACAGTTTCTTCTGGGGAAGATTTTTCTGTTACTACGTGGGTGACAGGTGATTGGATCGTATCACAAAATTATTTTAGCAAATCTTTATCTGAAACCGGAGTTTTAAAAATAACGGCTGAATCACGAGGAACAACCGCAGGTGCTGAAAGAGATGCAGCACTAACGTGGACTTTGACGTCACCTTCAACTGATAATAAAACACTCTCTGTAACTATTAATTTAACACAAGCAGCCAATGGTGTAATAAGTTATGGTATTCCTACTGGAAGAACACTGTCTGTTTCCGACATCCCCGCAGCTGGAGGTACTATCTCAAATGGAACTCTCGGAGGCACGATAACTCAGACCAGAACTTTTAGTTCAGGATCTTCTGATACGATTACTACTCCGACAGTAACAAGTTCAAATTATTCTGCAAGTGTTTCCAGTGGATCATTGGGTTTTACGGTAGCACCTAGAACTAAAAAAGGGACTTTAACTTATTTTTATGTTTGCAATGGTCAAACCGGATCTGTTAGTGCAGATGTATATCAACAACAAAATACCGTTATTTCAATTTCAATCATTGAATCGGGTACTAATGATCATGCTGTTGTTTCAATTCCTGCGGCCGGAGGTAATTATGGATATGTGGTTAGCCCTAAATTTACATCTGGGGGATCTGGTGGAGCAGTAAATTTCCCTGCATCTGTATTCTCATGGAATTTCAATCAATCTTGGGGAACTTGGAAACCTAATACAGCTTCCTCTGTCCCTTATTATGGTCAAGTTACCTACGAATCAAGAGGAACTACAACGAGTTCAGACAGAACGGGATCTTTGTCATGCACTATTAATGGGCCTATTAATGGGGTAGCAGTAAACAAAACTACATCACTAACTATAACTCAGGCTGCAAATACCCTCACCTGGAATACACCAACCATCTCCCGTACTACCCCTGTAACCATAGCAGCAACCGGCGGGACTGATAATGTGGCAACTGGATTGACCTATTCTCAGACTGGACAATACTCAAGTGGATCGTCGGCCTCGGCCTCCTCGGGCGGAAACTTGTCATACTCCGTAATAACTGCTATAACCGGATTTAGCCTGTCCGGTTCTACTGTTACTGCAACGAATAACATGTCCTCTTCCGCAAGAAATGGGTTTGTGGTTAGGATTACGTTGACGTTGAATGGCGAGACCGCTACAAAGGACATTACCTATAACCAGGCAGCAGGATACTTCACATATGCTAATCCGGTTATTAATGCGACCTATCCGATGATTCCCGCATCGGGTGGAACAGTGACCCCCACCGTATCGTATTCTCAAACCTACGGTTGGAATGGTGCGACCTCGGGGGCTGGTACGGATACGACCGGTGGAAGTATTAGTTATGCAGGGAGCTCGGTGAATACCTCCAATGGTTCAGTAACTGCTGGATCTAAAGGTGCTGTCGCATCCGGCGTCACTGATGTAACAACTGCTACAATTACCGTTACCATGCACGGTAAGAGCAGCAATAAGCAGGTCAAAGTTCAGCAGGCAGCCAACTCCATTGACCGATATAACTATGGGAATTATACCGCCAGCCTGTCGTTAAACAGTTCTGCAGCTTTGGCAGCTGGAGCGACTACACGTACTGTAACGTGGGGCTATATTCGAAGATCCAAAACTCCGGTTTACTCTTCCGGTAATTCAGGGTCAGCCTCAACGGAAACGTGGAGCGGAACCGCATATTTAACCGTATCGGTGAATTCAGGCACCTCTTATTGTAGCGTGAATCCGGCCAGTTACACCAATTCCAGCTCTACAACCTCCTCCACTTTAACTAAGACGACGTATGGGACTACCGTCATCTCTGCGCAAACCTATACGCTTCAGGTTCGACAAGGTTCCGCTTCAGGCACTGTGGTAGCCTCAACATCAGTTACATCTAACGCAAACGCGGTTACCAATTCGAATTACAATCCGCGCATCACCACGTATGGAACGCCCACTGTAAGTATTGGTTCAGGTATGACAGCTGCAGGAGGTTCAGCTACGGTGTCCCACTCGGTATCGAATACGCAAACATATAATGCCTTATATACCTCTGGGAGCACTGGTCCTAATCAAACCAGATCGGTCGCTGGCACCACTACGGTTTCCATCACCTCAAATGGGAATAGTGCTTTCAGTCTATCTGGGAATACGCTCTCTCATAGAGATATGGCAACCACTTTGGCAACAGACTCCGTTACCATCACAGCCAAAAACTCGGGAGATACATCCAAAACTAAAACAGCAAACACGTCCATCACAAACTCGCGTAAGGCGACAAGCAGTTCCGGTGGAGTAACAACTTATGAAAACGTCATAGCCGGTACTATTACCAACACAACCATTCCGGCTTCCGGAGGTTCGGCCACCGCTACCGCCGGCAACGGTTCTCAAAGTTGGAATAAAACAGCTGTTATAACAACATATACGTATGACTCCGGAGATACGAAGCAAGAAACAACGACAGCTGCCTCTTCTGGAAAAAACGCCATAGCGCCAAGTGTATCATCCATTACGGCTACAGCCTCTTTGAAAGGTCGAACGATTTCAGGACAAACCACTGTGAAATCTCAAACCGTAACCTGGAGCGGATCAGGAAGCAAATCAGCTTCAGGAAGCATGTATATATACCAGGCCGCTAACTCATTAGAGAAGTACTATAATTTTACAATAGGCTCTTTCGGGTATAATGAGATTCCAGCTTCTGGTGGATCTGACACCCCTGTGTGCGATGTGTTATACACCGCCAAATACACCTCAGGCGACTATGACGAACATGGTATCCCTTCAGGATATTCCATCTCCTACACCATCTCTGGATCAGGTTTTTCAATTAACGCCTCTTCTGGAGTCGTAACGGCCCAAGCTAATACAACTACAAATACCCGCAGTGCAACTGTAACCGCTACGGTAAAAAATAGCTCAGGCACATCTATCACATCTGCTACCACCAAAATCACCCAGGCTGCAAAACCAGGACCCGTGGATATTTACATTACCACCTCGTTTAATTACGCCACCTCACAGATCCAAATCAATTTCAGCTCCGCTCCTAAAGATACCTTCTTCATCAAATTCATGGGATATGATCAATTTGGAGGCATCTGGGAATATACTACCGGTATTGTTCCCAGCTCATCAACCTCTTTTCTATTCTCCCCTCCGGGATATTCTATAACTGATCAATTTAGTATTGAAGGGATTGGTTCAAGTGAATATACAATCTCACCATCATCTCCTTACGAAACCTCTAACGCTCGGTACTATTGGTCAAGTGGAATGATAACTATGGTATAACCTAAACAGATAACCTTATGACAAAAGAGAATCTTTGGCAAGTCATCGTCGGGATGGTGGTGGCTGCCCTTAGCACTGTAACGCTCAATATGGGTGTTTTTGCGCTGATCCCACTGATGATCGTAGCAATTGCCTGGGGAGGGATCAAGCAAAGCTCCGGAAAAGAGTATAAAAACGCTAAAGGCATCTATGAAAAACCGAAGTTTTGGAAAGACTTTGTACCGGTAATCGCTGGAGGGGTCGTTATGTGGCTGATTTCAATTTTGTAGAAAGTATGGTCGGGGTTCCCGACCTACTTTTAACATACTTACCCAACATGTATGGACTGGACAACTATCATTATAACCATTCTCACACTACTCATCAGCAATGGCGGATTGGTCACGTTGGTCACGCTGCGCGAAAAGAAAAACGCCGCCTTCCTGGATAATATCAGCAAGCTGATCGACCAGTGGCAAGAGGTGGCAAATGACCGAAAGCTACGGGCAGATGAGCTGAAATCTGACCTCGACCGCAAAGATGCAAAAATCGACTCCCTCTATGCCGAAATCGCTAAACTGCGTGGCGAGTTGGATCACACCCGAACCTCCGAAGCGGTGGCAAGAATGCTGAAATGCGAAAATACAGCCTGTCTCGACAGAAAACCTCCTTTTGGAAGTGTTGAAATTAAGATCGCTAAAACTGTTGACAAATGAAATATTTTACCATCCACGAATTGACACAATCAGACACAGCACATCAAAAGGGCATTAATAACACTCCCCCTCCTGCTATTAAAGTTAAACTGACATCGCTGATCAATAACCTGCTCGATCCGATCCGTGAGGCCTGGGGAGGTCCGATCACTGTGAACAGTGGATACCGATGCCCGGTATTAAATAAAGCGGTTGGAGGGGCTTCCACTAGCCAACATCAAAAGGGGGAAGCTGCCGATATTACAGTCGGGTCTCCTGAACTGAATCAACAACTGTTCGATTTGATTGCTAAAGGTGATTTCGACTTTGACCAACTGATCGACGAAAGCAACTATAGTTGGGTACATATCTCCTATTCGGCCGGTAAGAATAGACATGCAATCCTACACCTATGAAAAATGTGATAATTTTCTCAGCTGTTATTTTGGGAGCATTCCTATTAGGTAGGGCCACCAAACCTGTCCAAACGGTTAATGTGATGTATCACGACACTCTGCCTCCGATCGTCCGCATCGATACTGTTCGGGATACGTTGTTAGTACCTAAATATGTCCATGTAGAGTATTTCGACACCATACGGGACACTGTGGATGGAAATCCAATCTATCTGCCTGTGCCGATCAGCAGCTACCTGTTCACCGATGATTCGACATATCTCATTGACATGGAAGGGTACAACGTCAAAGCCCGCAGTATCGAGGTCTATCCCCGCACCATCACGCAGACCGTCATCGAACGGATCGAGGTTCCCGCAAAGCCTAAACGTTGGGGGATCGGAGTAAGTGCCGGTGGGGCATTAACGCCCCACGGGGTACAGCCCTATATTGGAGTCGGCGTGCAGTATAACTTGATTCTTTGGTAAATTACGGTTATCTTTCAACAAAGATTTCTGGATAGAATTAAACAATTTGAATTCCCTCTCAAAACCTCCTTTGTTTATCCATTGTTTATACAAACACTCAAATACAGAAACGTAACAAACTGATTATCAGAATAAAATACAAAATACATTTAGTGTTTCCTAAACTTTAAATGCAGGTTCGAGTCCTGCTAGAACCACAAGCGTAAAACGCGCTAAATCATTGAGGATTTGCATTATTGCAAATCCTTTTTTTGTACTCAAAACATCTACACTAGTAACTGTTACGTGGATAGAGACAAAAGACATACAGTGCTTTTGAAATGAATCATCCACACTAAACATTAAAACAGTCAATCTTCTATACGCCCAGTATCAAAATAGATTTAACAATTCTTTTGGGATATGTAGAGGTAACTTTAAATTACTTCTACCTCAAAATATAGATAAAACCGCTACGTTCCGCAAAATACCCATCGTTATTTTAGACTGATTACCTCACGAACAAAATAGACTCCACTATATTCTGCTGCAAATCCATCATCCCATTTCCCATTATATTCAAGTTTAAGTGTAGCCTCTACCGGCTTACCATTTTTGACTCCACCAGTGAGTTCGTCGTACATTGCGTTTAAAGTTCCCGTCTTATCCACAAGCCAAAACTCCTCGTCACTGTTTGCAGGCTGAAAAGAGCGTACTTCATGGCCAATCCGAACAGTTCCACTCATAGTATAAAGAATATCCGACGACGGATCCAAAACACCCTGCTCTGTAAATTCTATACTGTTCTCATCAAATAAAGGTGCATCTTGCCCGATTTCAACAAACACAGCCTTATCAGGATGATTTTCGTGTATTTCAAAATATCTACTGCCGCTATTCCCAACACCCCATCCATTGCACGTCGCCGGAACAGGCTCAGTCTGCATCTGTTTGTTGATCTCCACTCCATACTGACCATCGGGAACCATAACATAACGCCGCACTCCTGGACGCCCTGATGCCACCTCTTTAAACGTACATGTTTGCTGTTTATCCCAACCATCCGTTGATTCTAAAGCAAGAATAACATCATCTATATTCTGATTCTTCAAATCAAAAATTTGAATTAACATTTTTGGAGTGAGATCTTTATCTCTCACCATTACGATTCCAGGCAAAGAGGGGTCTGCTAACAATCTAATATGTTCATTCTTTTGCACATTCAGTTTGAGTCCTGCACCACACAGCTCCGTCCATTCAAACCCTTCATAAGCAGGACGTGGGGCAGTCCGATCGGCCACCTCTTCAGGCGTATTAACTCGAACAAAAAAGATTGACCGGCCCCCACTCTGCTGCACCGTTAAGGTGTCATTGACCAAATTCACAATCGTCAATGTATCAGAAAACGGGATAGATTGGCCGTTGCCAATACTCTCGCCATTAATTATAAGTTGATTATCGGATTGCTTCCAATCATGATATTGCAACGTTGCCATTCCAATAGATTGAGCTGTTCCATCAGAATTTAGACATACCCCTTGTTGATAAAACGTATTTTGAGGTAAAATCTCCATCCAACAGCCTGCCAAATCAATCTGATTCTGCTCTGCGCAAGCACACATCCCAATTGTCAGCAACAAAACGATCTTTTTCATCCTGCATCTATTTTATTAATCCAATCTTCTCAAAATTAGAAAGATTTATTCGAAAGTATCCTTGCTACACAGAATTTTCACAATAACACCACGCAACCAGCTCCGATTCGACAGAGCTGATTTCAACATAAATCACAAACATAAAATCGCACACGTGATCCAACCAGAAGTACACTGTTTAGTAAAGTAAATGATCAGAATTTCAATACATTTTGTATATAAATAAAAAAAGGGGACGCACTTGCATCCCCTACAGCATATTATTCATCGTATTCTACCAGGCTGGAATACCGGTTACAACAAAGTCATATTCATAATCACCTGATCCTTCAACAACAATTTCATCTAAGGCCACATAACTTTCTGGTCTAAGAACAATTGGTGCAACCTCTGATTCAGAGCCAAATGCTAATTGAATCCATGCTGTTGTATTGTAATCCGGGGTAGTACTACCCCACTGATATACATCTACATTATGCAAACATACTGTCAGAATATTAATACCATATTGTTCAGCTTCCGGGCAATTGAAACGAACCGTCTGAGCATCAACAGTAAAATTCAGATGCAAAGTAACAACTTCCATAGCATTCTCAGTTGTTGCCATATTAGCATTTTCAGTTGTTGCTGCATGGACAAAATAACCACCCAATAGCATCATCGATGCAAACAAGAATAAAAACTTTTTCATAATACAAATTTTAAATGGTTAATAATACAATGTAAAATTACAACAATACAATTAAATATACAAATTAACTCATAAAAATAAAAGTTCTTTTTATTATACATTTGACTATATATTAAAATATTTTAAAATTGATTTATACAAATCAACCGAGAAGACCCTTCACAATAACATATCATCCACGCACACCAACAACAGTCATTTCTCACACACCCACACACTCACACAAAAAATAGCCCGGAAAATATTGACGACAAAGTGATAACCGATTCAAAAAAATTGGAAAGAAAATTGCAACGTAAAAACCATACGCATTCAACGCAACAAAACCGACTGATTTATTTTATTTCATTGCCATGACCACACATACTATGAAAAAACGAACCATTTATATCGCTGCAGGTAGTATCATACTCTTACCGCTTGCAGGCATCATCAGCAAACATATCATTGAAAATCGGATTGAACAAGCATTAGTACGAGAGGTTGACCAACGTACTGCCGGTCTGTATCATCTGCAAGTTGAGCGTACAACGCTTGGTCTCATCAAACGATCCGTTACACTGGAAAAGATATGTTTAATAGCTGACACTACAAGATTGATCTCACAAGGAGAAAGCCACTTCATTTCACAAATAAACATTGCACAATTAACAGCGACAAAGATCGATTGGCAGAAAAACGCTTCGGACCTAATGCTATCGTGTGATCAGTTCACGCTGCGAGATCCGATCATCCATATTTTTAGGAATGGGAAGGTTACTAAAATGCCTGACAACCAAAATACAAATCCCATTCATGAGATAAATCCTAACGGAATTAGATCAGAAACAGAACACACAAACAATACAACCACGTCAAGTCAACAGTTGATCAATAAAAATCCCCGTAGCAACTCGCAGACAAGCACTCCTTCACAAATTGGCCTCTCTCGACAAACTTTTACACCAGCCAATGAAAGGGTCAAAATCGGGAACCTCATCTTAACTAATGGGGCTATTTACGAATACGAAACCGATGGAGAGAAGTCCAACCTCCATGTAACCAATGGCATTAGTTTCGAAACAGGAGCTATTGCTATCGATCTTACCTCAGACACTGCCAACACACATCTGAGCAGACGAAATCTGACAGCAAATATTGTCGGAATTCAGTACACGTTTCAAAATAAAGAGAATCAGCTTCGTCTCGACACCCTTTACCTCAACACCACAAAACGTTTCATACGAACAACAGGATTACAATTGATTCCTCAACTACCACAAAGTGACTACGCGGAATTAAGCCAAAATCACAGCGACTGGACCAAAATTCAAACTTCAACCACTATATGGACTGGTATTGATTTTACAGCATTCATGAAAGAGCGTAGTATCGTCATCGATACAATCACTATTCAACATGCAGAGATCAGCAGTTACAAAAACAGACAGACAGCTCAGTCTCAACGAGAAAAACAGCTGTTAAATCAAACACTCCGCCATCTGCCGATTGCCCTTGACATCCGTTGTCTCCAATTCGGGCCACTTGACGTCGTATATCAAGAACTAACACCAGAAAGAGTACAACCCGGAAAATTAACGGTTACCAATTTGACAGGAGAGTGCCTCGGGTTAAGCAACCGACCCGCACATAATCAATCATTCATGACGATCCGATCAACAGGGAAACTGATGGGACTTGCCAACCTGCAAACAACCATCAATTTTTCCTTACAGGATACCAGTGAACAATTCACGGTCAATGGACAACTGGGTTCACTCGCCATGAATCAACTCAATAGACTTACAGAGCCTTTAGCCAATCTATCGATCCAAAATGGACGAATTGACACGCTGATCTTTAACATTACAGGAAACAAACACAGTTCTGCGGTCGATTTGAAACTTTTGTACAATGGTTTAGAGATTGAATTAATCAAAGATCACGATGGCCAAATCAGACAACGCAGACTACTGTCAGAAGCCATTAACGATTGGGTTGTGTACTCCTCCAACCCACAATATGGCACAACCCGAATAGGAACAGGAACAGCCCTAAGAGACCCATACAAATCTCAATTCAACTATTTGTGGAAATCCCTTTGGCCGGGTTTAAAATCGATGCTTATCAAGCATCGGGATCGAGACAAAACGCACAGGCAAGAGCGTTAGTCCCCCACACGCCAGATTTTAACTCAATAGACATTTCATTACACCTAAGAACTATCTTTTAATATCTATCTAAACTGTCCCATCTTTTGATAACATACTACCAAACCAACAGCGTCCACCCATCTGTATATGAGTGGACGCCGTTATTTATTAAAAGTACAATGCTCAAACGCTCAGCTTAACGTTCTTCGGCAGGTACTTACATCTGCAACGGAGAGGGTTGAACAGTTTCAACTGGTACAACGGGTTGAAAAGCCTCGGCCGGTTCATTTGCACCGGGAGTAAACGTCGGTGTGATCACATCAGGGCGTTCGAGATAGGTATTGGAGACCAAACGACGTCCCATTTTTGAAATCAGCCACGGAGTATAAATTCCTGCCGTAATCACCGTTAACAGCGCCTGACCATATACATAGAGGCAATCGTAACCGATTCGGCCCTGATAGCCAAATGCACTCTCCTCCCCGGCCTCAGAGACCAAACGCATATTGCCGACGATATACCGATAGATCATCACACCAGCGATCGGAATGAAAAGTCCTGCTGTCAGAACAGACAAGACAATCTGAATAAACATAAACAGCATGGTCACCGGGATCGACACTTTCAGTACAATCCGAGAGTTGCCATAAGAGAAATCTATCATCCAACGATATACAAACGCACAATAGAGACCGTACAGCAGTAAAATAGCGACCAGACAGAGTGGAGCAATAATTGCAAACCCAGCACTTCCGCTACTCATGGCTACATATAATGTAAAATAGAATATTCCCAACAAGAATATATAAGGAATGAGCAGTACAAAAGTCATGATATAAAAGAGGGTTGCCCCCGCACCTTTAAAAGCAAACGGTTGATCACGATAAGTCGTTCCGGAAGCAAAGAAGCGAATAATTTTAGTCAGAAACCACGGATAATAGATACCCAGGGTTATGATGGTCAACAGGAAGCCCTTTACAACCAGACCAATATATTTTCCCAACTCATACTGAGGCTGCAAAGACTCGCCTTTGAACGACAGGCCTTTTACACATTCAGTGATCAGAAAAAATCCCAATAGCAAAGAGACCACAAAATAGATCAACTGCATCGTAACATACACGAGCGGAGCGTAATTGACAGAAGATTCCTCCACAGGCATCCCCGAAGCCATCATCATACGGTCGATCTCGTGCATACTACCAAACCACATCGCTATCCCCATTACTGCCCACAAGCAGATCAGATACCCGAGGCAAATTGCCAGGAGGCGTATTCCTTTCACTCGAAAATCAAAGAAACATTTCATATCGCTGTCAGATTGATTGAATATTGAAACGAATATACGACTATTTTTCGATCTATCGCAGGATAAAAATCGAAAAATTCGTACATTTGTCGTCCGAATTTAACATTGAAATCGTTATTATGAGCACGTTGGAACTGAGTGAACAGGAACAGATCCGCCGCAATTCTCTTGCCGAATTGCGAAAATTGGGCATCAATCCCTATCCCGCAGCCAAATATGAAGTGACAGCAACCACCGCACAGATCGCTGAACAATACGATGCCGAAAAGGGCAACTTCCAGGATGTGGCAGTTGCCGGTCGTATCATGAGCCGCCGAATCATGGGCAGTGCCTCATTTTTTGAGCTGCAGGATCACACCGGTAAAATCCAGGTCTATATCAAACGCGACGATGTCTGCGGTGATGATCCTGAAGCTACCCTCTACAACAAAGTGTTCAAAAAATTGCTCGATATCGGAGATATCGTCGGTGTCAAAGGTTTCGTATTCGTCACCAAGACCGGCGAGCTCTCAATCCACTGCAAAGAGTTTACGCTGTTGAGCAAGTCGCTGCGTCCGCTGCCAATCGTTAAGGAGAAAGACGGCAAAGTGTACGACGCATTCAGCGATCCCGAACTGCGTTATCGTCAACGCTATGTGGATCTGATCGTCAATCCGCAGGTAAAGGATGTCTTCATCCAGCGTAGCAAAATTATCAATACCATGCGCCAGTTCTTCAATGAACGTGGCTATTTGGAGGTTGAGACTCCCATTCTGCAACCGATTCCTGGTGGCGCATCGGCTCGCCCGTTCATCACGCACCACAACTCATTAGATATTGATCTCTATCTGCGTATCGCAACGGAACTCTACCTCAAAAAACTGATCGTAGGTGGTTTTAACGGTGTATATGAATTGGGTAAAAACTTCCGCAACGAGGGTATGGACCGTACCCACAATCCGGAATTCACCTGCATGGAGATCTATGTGGCCTACAAGGACTACCGTTGGATGATGGAATTCACCGAGCAGCTCCTCGAACGGATTTCGACCGAGGTAAACGGCACCACAGAACTGACCATCGACGGACATGCCATTTCGTTCAAAGCTCCGTTCCGCCGGCTGACCATGACTGACGCCATCCGCGAAAAAACCGGATACGACATCACCGGACAGAGCGAAGAGCAGTTGCGTGAAGCCTGCAAACGGCTGAACGTCGAGATTGACGACACGATGGGCAAAGGCAAGTTGATCGATGCCATCTTCGGCCAATACTGCGAAGGTGATCTTATCCAGCCAACCTTTATTTGCGACTACCCGATCGAGATGTCTCCGCTGTGTAAACGCCATCGTGATAATCAGGATCTGACCGAACGTTTCGAACTCTTTGTCAATGGCAAGGAGCTTTGCAATGCCTACTCTGAACTGAACGATCCGATCGACCAATACGAACGCTTCCAGGAACAGCTGCGCCTCTCAGAGAAGGGTGACGACGAAGCGATGTTCATCGACATGGATTTTGTGCGTGCATTGGAATACGGCATGCCGACCTGCTCGGGTATGGGTATGGGTATCGACCGTCTGACCATGTTCATGACGGGCCAAACCACCATTCAAGATGTACTCTTCTTCCCGCAGATGCGTCCGGAGAAGGCTGTACAGAAGGATGATGAAGCTAAATTCGGGGCGGTAGGTGTACCGGCTGAATGGGTACCTGTTCTGCACAAAATGAGTCTGCTGACCGTAGAGGCCATGCGTAAAATTGCCCCGGGAAAACTGTTCAACGACCTGTGCGGCTTCAACAAAAAGAACAAACTCGGACTGAAAAATCCGACACTGGATGAAGTACGCAGCTGGATGAACGAATAAGACAAGACACAAACGAAAAAATAAAACTTCATTAGAATAAAACTATGAGAAAGAAAATTGTTGCAGGAAACTGGAAGATGAACACCACTCCGGTAGAGGGTGTTGAACTGTTCAAAGGTATTGTTGCCAAGAAAGGCGAAGTTTGCTCATGCGTAAACTTCATCGTGGCACCTCCTTTCACTCACCTGTCTGAAATCGTAAAATTGTCTCGTGGCACCGGTATTGGTGTTGGTGCACAGAACTGCGCTGCTGAAGCCAAAGGTGCATACACCGGCGAGGTATCTGCAGAGATGATCGCTTCACTGGGCGTTGAATATGTAATTTTGGGTCACAGCGAGCGTCGTCAATATTACGGCGAAACCAGCGAGACCCTGAACAAAAAAATGGCTCAGGCCTATGCCAACAATTTGACTCCGATCTACTGCGTAGGTGAAAACCTCGAGGAGCGTGAGGCTGGCAAACACTTCGATGTAGTTCGTCAGCAAGTTGAAGAGGTTGTATTCAACCTGACTCCGGAGCAGTTCAGCAAACTGATCATTGCTTACGAACCGGTATGGGCTATTGGTACCGGCAAAACCGCTACTGCAGACCAGGCACAAGAGATTCACGCATACATCCGCAAAGTATTGGCTGAGAAGTTCGGCGACGCTGCCAACGAGACCGTTATTCTGTACGGTGGTAGCTGCAAACCGGCTAACGCAGCTGAGATCTTCGCTAAAGAGGATGTTGACGGCGGTCTGATCGGCGGTGCTGCTTTGAAAGCTGATGATTTCATCGCTATCGGCAAAGGTTTTACTAAATAGTAAACATAAGCTGTACTTATAACTCTTCAGTTATAAACGGTTATAATTCCAACTACATTTCATTACAAAAAGAGTTCCGGGTCATTCTGGAACTCTTTTTTTGTTATCGGCAGCCATCAATCCATATTGCCCCCTCTTTTTACCATCCGATCAACTGTGGATTAAAAAAATTGATTCGGCAACGCAAAAACACCTCGCACATATCTTCTCACTGGCATCTGACCATCAACCCTCACTACCCGGTTTATTTGCTGATGCTGTCAGTGTGGGTTCTGCGACTAATATGAATAGCAGTGAATCTTGTGAGATGTTTTTTGTTATTCCGTCCGTCATTTTATTTCCACGTACCAACCTAACCCTACAAGCTACAATCGTATCCACTACAAAAAAAACATTGCAATTATCCATAACATCAGAATTTATGCACACGGATGCGCAAACATCGTTGCCACCCACATTTTAAATTTTGCTCTGTTTACTGCGTTCACCTTACAGTAATTACGATCAGAAACTTCCACAATAGCCTCTGGGTTCAGCGCACAAAAAACAGGGCTTTCAAATCAAGCATTTTCGTAATTGTATAATTTATCGTATCTTAAAGCCGTCAACCTTTAATCATTATATGGAAATCTTCATTATCCTCGGGCTGATCGTACTTAACGGAGTATTGTCCATGTCCGAGATTGCGCTGGTTTCAGCCCGCAAATCCAAGCTCGAAACCGACGCCAAAAAGGGCAGCAAATCTGCCAAAGCCGCATTGGATTTAGCCAACAACCCAGACGTATTTCTTTCGACCATTCAGATCGGCATCACCTTGGTCGGCATTCTGACCGGTATCTACTCCGGCGATGTATTGGCACAACAGTTGGCTCCAGTGATCGCAAAAATCACCCCTTTACAACCTTACAGTCTCGGAATCGCACAAACCCTGATTGTGGTGATCGTTACCTACCTTACCTTAATCATCGGGGAGTTGGTGCCCAAACGAATCGGCATGACCGCTTCCGAACGAGTTTCGCGTTTGGTTGCCCGACCGATGCGGCTATTTTCACAGATCGGGCGTCCGTTTGTGTGGTTGCTGGCCCGCAGCACCAACGGGGTAATCCGCATGTTGGGTCTCGATAAAGCGGGCGAAAGCAAAGTGACCGAAGAGGAGATCAAAGCCATCATCCAAGAGGGAACGGAAGATGGTGAGGTGCAAGAGGTGGAACAGGAGTTGGTGGAACGGGTTTTCAACCTGGGTGACCGCAATATCGGCTCCATCATGACCCACCGCAGCGACCTGATCTGGTTAGATATCAACGCAAGCAATCAGCAGATCAAGGAACAGGTAGAGCATAACCTCTATAATGCCTATCCCGTTGCAGACCGCAATTTGGATCACATTGTAGGGGTCGTATATCTCAAAGACCTGTTCGGCAAACTCGACTCTTCGGAATTCAATATCAGACACGTGTTGTTACCGGCAAAATACCTCCCGGAAAAATTGAGTGTATATAACGCATTGGCTCAATTCAAATCAACAGAGGTAAAATATGGGATCGTGACAGATGAATTCGGCAGTATCGAAGGAATTGTCACATTAAAAGATATCGTTCGGGCCCTGTTGGGTAATATGCCTCAGCTCGGCGAGGAGCAGGAGATCGTTCCACGTGAAGAGGGAGGTTACTTAGTGGATGGGCAGTGCTCTTTCTATGACTTCTTGGCCTATTTTGACAAAGAGGACATCTACAACGAGCATAATTACAACACATTAAGCGGATTAATCCTGGATATACTCGAACACATACCGGTCACTGGCGAGCGATTTGCATGGCAGGATTTCAATTTCGAGATTGTCGATATGGATGGCGCCCGTATCGATAAGGTGTTGGTTACGGTAGCAACTCCCCCGACAGAAGAGTAACCGCACCACATCAATTTCAAATACGAATACGTCAAAACAACCTGATTACTGGTTAATCAGCAAAACCCATCAATAAAAACATCCCGGCAGTGAACCTGTCGGGATGTTTTATTGAGTTTGGTATGTTTCACTTTTTACATCCCAATATCCGGGAACTAAGCACACACTGTTTTGACGTTAGCAGAGGCAAACGCTCATGGATTATTCTTTGCCTCGAAGATAACGATCAATTCCCAGAGCAGCCTTGCGTCCTGCCCCCATAGCCAGAATAACGGTAGCTGCACCGGTTACGGTATCGCCACCGGCAAATACTCCGGGACGAGTAGTTGCACCATACTCTTCATCCGCTACCAAGCAACCCCGACGTGTGGTCTCCAAACCTGCAGTAGTCGAAGCGATCAATGGATTAGGAGAGGTTCCGAGCGCCATGATCACTACGTCGCACGGCATCTCAAACTCAGAGCCGGGGATTTCGACCGGAGAACGGCGTCCCGAAGCATCGGGTTCGCCCAGCTCCATCCGGATACAACGTACACCGCGTACCCAACCCTTCTCATCTCCAATCACCTCGATCGGATTGCAAAGCATGTGGAACGCAATTCCCTCCTCTTTGGCGTGATGGACCTCTTCACGACGGGCAGGCAGCTCGGCTTCGCTACGTCGATACACAATATTGGCTTCAGCTCCGAGACGTGCAGCAGTACGAACCGCATCCATGGCCACGTTACCTCCACCTACGACAACAACTCGCTGCCCTACATAAACCGGTGTATCATAACGATCATCGTAGGCTTTCATCAGGTTGACACGGGTCAAAAATTCGTTGGCCGAGAGTACGCCATTCAGGTTCTCTCCGGGGATTCCCATAAAACGAGGCAGTCCGGCACCCGAGCCGATAAACACCGCTTCAAACCCCTCACGATCCATCAACTCATCGATCGTCACGGTACGCCCCACAATCACATCCGTTTCAATGCGTACCCCGAGGCGCCGTACATTCTCTATTTCACGGGCCACCACCCCACTCTTGGGCAGACGGAATTCGGGAATACCGTACTCCAACACGCCGCCCGCTTTGTGCAGGGCTTCAAAAATAGTTACATCGTAACCCATCTTGGCCAGATCGGAGGCACAAGCCAGACCTGCCGGACCACTTCCGACGATAGCCACTTTATGTCCATTCGGAGCAGACGACTCGACACTATCCAACTCTTCGGGATGTTCCAACGCCCAGTCTCCGACAAAACGTTCCAACTTACCGATAGCGACCGGTTCACCTTTCACACCCAACACGCAAGAGCCCTCACATTGCGTCTCCTGCGGACACACCCGTCCACAAACCGACGGCAGCGAACTATCTTCAGCAATAACAGCGGCAGCGGCAGCCAGATCTCCCGCAGCAAGCTCTGCAATAAATTCTGGGATCTGCACCGAGACCGGGCAATGCTCCACGCAACGCGGTTTGCGGCAATGCAGACAACGCGAAGCCTCCAACTGCGCCTCTTCAAGGGTGTAACCCTGACACACCTCTTCAAAATTGGTAACCCTTACTTTCGGGTCCTGTTCCCGCACGGGAACTCGTCCTATCTTGTTTGCCATCTCTTTCCCGATTATTTGTCCAAACCAATGTTGCAAACGTGCCCGGCAGCACGCTCCTCCGCCATGTGAGCTTTCCGGCTTTCAATGGTACGATACATTCCCTGACGTCGCATCGCCTCATCGAAATCGACCTGATGACCGTCGAATTCGGGACCATCCACACAGGTAAAACGGGTTTTACCGCCCACCGTCACCCGACAAGCACCACACATACCGGTTCCATCTACCATCAGCGTATTGAGGCTGACAATGGTTTTAATACCATATTTCAGCGTGGTCAGTGCAACGAACTTCATCATGATCATAGGACCGATTGCAATCACCTCATCGTACTGTTTGCCCTGATTGTCGATCAAATCGCACAACAAGGCGGTCACCATACCTTTGAAACCAGCGCTACCGTCATCGGTTGCAATATAGACGTTGCCGGCAACAGCCTTCATCTGCTCCACAAAAATTAGTGTATCACGATTCTTGGCTCCAATAATCACGTCGGCTTTTACGCCATGCTCATTCAGCCATTTGACCTGCGGATAGACCGGAGCGGTCCCCACGCCACCAGCAACAAACAGAATCCGTTTTTCGCGCAACTGTTCGATGGGTTCGTGCACAAATTCTGAAGGCTGGCCAAGAGGTCCCGCAAAATCGGCAATCGATTCGCCGGGATTCATCTCACACAGTTTGCTTGTGGAATAACCTACCGTCTGAATCACAATGGTAACAGAGCCTCGATCTGTATCATAGTCGGCGATGGTCAACGGAACGCGTTCGCCCTCTTCGTCGAGGCGCAGGATGATGAATTGTCCGGGTTTGGCCGCATGGGCTACACGCGGAGCTTCAATCTCCATCTGGTAAATATTCGGAGCCAATAGCTCCTTACCGAGTATCTTAAACATATCGTACGATTAATGTTCTTATTTCATTCTTGTCCTTGCACACGGCAAGCGATATTTTATTCATTCACAGTCACTAGTGTCCCGTTAAGGGACTGTTAAGAGTTTATAATTGATTTATTTTTAGT